>Ga0099826_10000566_pt1 | contig 18571 bp, 26 predicted proteins | sample Mtrugardesep15_FD_76830 | JGI IMG/M metagenome (GOLD analysis project Ga0099826, IMG submission 76830) | Root nodule microbial communities of legume samples collected from California, USA - M. trunc garden sep15 | ecosystem: Host-associated > Plants > Roots > Nodule | place: USA: California... | reverse complement strand
TCAGCGCCTCACATTCGTTTCGCGGCTTTCGCGGAACCGCCCCCAGGGCCGCTTTAGCTCAGTCGGTAGAGCACATCATTCGTAATGATGGGGTCACGTGTTCGAGTCACGTAAGCGGCACCATTTCCCTCCGAAAAATGAAGCTGAATCAATTCAGTACCTTGGAGGGATGGATTTCAATCCCCCTTTCTGCCCCCCTTTTAGCTCTCGGTAGAACGCCGGTTCGGGGTCATCACAACTCTGTGATCGATCGGGCCGGCGAGACGGCTTCGTCGCGTGCGCGCGTACCGCGTGGCGAACCCATGCTAGGCATTGTTTTGTCGCGATTCGTCAAAGGGGAACGAGGATGTGGATTGAAGTGACGGCCACAAGCAGCGGTCAAAAGTTTGCGATCAACTTTGACCATGTCACCGATTTTTACCCTATGGCTGCCGGCTCACTTCTGGTGCGCAGTCAGGGAAACCGAGTCGAAGTTAAGGAACCGTACGAGGCAATCCTTGAGCTGCTAAAGGTTCCGAGAAATCTTTCATGATGGCATTAGCCACCGCTTGAGGCTGGCAAGGCTCGCGAAGCCGTTGCGCCATAAGGAACCTGGGAAAACAGGGCGCAGCTATATGTTCGCGAGAAGACGATATCGATCCTGCTTGAGCTGGGATACATCGAGCCGATGCCTCCCGTGCCAACAGGAACCGAGCGGTTCCAGATTACCGAAGCGCGCGGCCGCAAGGTCGCCACGAGCCACCAAGGAACGGTCGAAACGGGCTCAGTACGCTCAAGCCAAGGCTGGCGACAATGCCATCACGGATGAAATAGCATGGCGTTGGAGCACAGCTAGAACAGGAATGCGTTCTGCTGCTGAAGCACCTCATCGCGCAGGTTCTTTTCTGCCACCAGGTAAAGGTTCACGGCTTCGAGAAGACCTTTAGCGTCGAGCGGTCCCGTCACCTTGTCAGATGCGTGTTTCAAATCGACTGTCGCCAAACGGTATCGCTCAATGATGCTCGGGTCGGCCTTCATCCTACGCTGCAGGTCTTCTGCGGCGCTAACAGCAGTCAAAAGCCGAGTTTGAATGTTCGCAACATCCGTATCGGATTTTGCCTTTTGGCCGCGGGCAATATCTGCAAACTGGATCAGCGACTCTTGCAAAACGGTAGCTGCAGTATCGAACCTCTCGTAGTTCTGACCGAGCCCTTCCTTGAAGGAAGTTCTGTAGTCCATGTACTGACTTGCAAACCAACCGATAAGGCCGCTCACAACGACAAGAATGCCGTTCCGAAGCCACTCGGGGAGCTTTGCAAATTGCGCGAGCATCAGTTTCCGATACCTACCGTCGTTGTGATGCCAGTCTTAGCGGCAGCCGCTCTTGCGACCTCGCAAGCCTCTGACCACCTATCGTATCCCAACAATCTCAGCTGTGTAACTACTTGGGCGCTGACTTCTGCAGTGCACTGGTCGCCAGCCGGAGCTTGGGAATTGCCGAACACCAACGTTCCCGCCTCGGCTGCCGCGAAAGCGTCTGGGCCAACAGTTACCGCTAGCGTCAGCATGACCGCAATTACAATAGGTGTCACCACCAAAGATTTCAATGAAAGTCCACCGGGAGAGTTAACATTCGTGTAGAGGTCGGGGGCGACCCCCTCGGCAGCAAAAGCGCCTTCTCTCAGGGAGAGCAGCTCTTCAGTCCCAGTTCTCACTAGCGCGGTGTTCGCCGATACGAAGTTGAAGAACGCTTGGATAAAGAAATCGTCTGTCGTCTGAAACTTCTCAGAGGTAATTTCAAACCTCGCACCATATTCCCCAGGCATGGAATAGGATCCGTAGGCGCGACGGAAAACATTCGCCCAAGCGTCCCTTGCCAACAGAAAGAGGGGCGATGGCTTCTGAAGCGCGTCCAAGGTTTGCGCTGGAAGCTTCGCCTTCTCCATGACGCCACGCCAAGCAACGTTCCGGCCCAGGAGAGGCATTTCAGGATACATCAGCGGATAAACGGGCTTAAGCTGGTTGGGTGGGCCCGTCAGTTCGCCGATGTGGGCAAGGCCGCGAAAATTGGCAGGGGGGACGATTATCAGGTCGCCGGCCTTCATCGTGCCGAAATACGCCCTCGCCACTCGCAGGAACTGCGATATCGAGCGGCTAGTCGGAGTATCGGTATAGTCCTCAACCCTTGGCATCGGCGGATCGATATCTCGGTCACCTCTCAGCGCATAGCGGCGTATGGCGACCGAGCGTTTGACACGTTCAGTCAAGTCGACAACTTCAGACAAGTTTTCGAATTCAGGAAGGTCGAGGCCAGGGAGATCGGGTCCAACGAAGTTGCGGTCAATGAACAGCTCGTAAAATTTATAATTCGGCCCCGGGCGTGCAACATAGATTCGGGTCTCAGGCGAAATTTCTTTTGTATGGATATCTACTCGGATCATGTTGCCCCCTCTTCGAATCAACTTGAATACTAGATTCGCGTAAAAGGCGAGTAGGGGGAGCAACAAACTTTGTGGACATTTAGTCACGCGCCATCTTCGGCGCGGTCGAGCTCCCGCTCGTCGTCGCCGTCCATCTCGTCGAGCAAGGCGATGGCCCCCTCTATCCAGTCTTCGAACGGATGTCGTCGGCGGTCAGCCCCTCGCGCGCACGCGCGTACTGCGCAGCCAAAGGTGAGGCGCAGGCATTCTCCCACAAAAAAAGCGGCTCCGAAGAACCGCCTTGCTTCTGAATGGCACCCGCTATTTCAGGTTTCCTCAGGTTTATGTGTCCTGGTTTCCCCCCTGCCGGCTCAGGAGTGCGTGGCCGCGTATTCGTCGGCCATCTTGCGGACAATCCTGATTGCCCGCTTCAGCTTCGTGGTGGTTTCAAGCCGGCCCTTCCAACGGCTTTCGGCGCGGTAGTAGTAGCCTGGAACGGTTTTGTATTCGACGCGATCGAGCCAGAAGATGGGCCTGCACAGCTTTCCGTTTCGCCGCTTCCATTCAACCTCATAGAAGCCTGGGCCGGTCCACTCCACTGGCTTGGGAGGGGTCTTGATGCCGACGAACACGTAGGAGGAGTACTGCTGCCGTAGTATCTCCGCGTCTGGATCGGGGTTCATTTCTCGCAGAATATCGACCACCGCAGAAACCGCGGCCTCTAGGCGCTCCTCGGGGCTGTGAGGCGGCAATGTCGCTGCTGCGACCGGCAAGGGTGCTGCAGTGGCGGCGAGACCGCTAAGCATGGTTCTCCGGGTGATCTGGGTCATTTATGCGGCCTCCTGGATAAGGGCGTTGATTTCCCGCTCGATATCGGCGCGGTGATCGGCGGCGCGGTAGCGGAATGAGAGGTATTGGATCTGGTCCAGCGCTTCATTGAGCACCCGGAGGCGGTCACCGGCCGGCGTCAGCGTGAGAGCGTCAATCTTGGCCTGACGTGCTGCCTCGGTCGCTGCCAGCTTCGCATTGCGCCAAGACGCCTTGAGGCAAGCAGAGAAGGAACCATCCACGAGGCCTTGATCGATCTGCCATGCGCCATACTGCGCACGGATGTCGCGGTACCGCCGCCACGCGTCCTTCATGATCTGCGAGAGGTTGAATTTCGGCATGCCTTCGGCGGCTGCCTGAACCCTGTGGTTCAGCATATTCATGTCTCCGGTTTCGATTTGGTGCGCTCGTTAGCGAACTGATAACTCTTTATCACTAGACAGAGACTGATAGCAAGTGCATCAGTGATAAAAAGCTATCGGAGGCTAAAAATGAAGGTGCTTATCAAGGCGGGCCGGGACTTGCTCGGCATGACACAGGCAGAGCTATGCGAGAAAGCAAGGGTCCCCCTCATCACGCTCAGACGGATTGAAGGGAAACCGGATCATGCAGGCCTAGTCTCGCAGGAGACTGTGTCCAGAGTGAAGGCTGCGCTTGAAGCTCAGGGCGTCCAGTTCCTTGAAGGTGGACAACTGGCGGCTGGTCCCGGCGTGGCCTTGAAGGGAGCACGCGAATAAGCGCCCGAGCGCCTAGGAGGCATCGCGACTGCTGGTATATGGGGCGGCAAAAAACACCTCCCGAGGCTGTATGCATACGTCGAAAAGCTGGCTTTCGTGATCGAGCCAAAAGCCAGGTAGAAGTCTGGGGTGTTGCTACTTCCGCTACATTCGCTACTCCACAGCAATATCAACTACTTAACATGCTACAAACGCTGCTACAAAGTTGCTACACAGCAGGGAAAAGCAGGGTTTTCGGCACTTTGGAGGTCAATTGATGCTGATCGGGCAACGGGTGGCGCGCCTTGGACTGCTCACCCTCACGACCTCCCTTGCGCTGTCGCCAGCGCTCGCCGGCTCGACAATCACCGGCCGCGCTTCGGTCGTCGACGGCGACACGATCGACATAGCCGGCCAGCGTATACGCCTGAACGGCGTTGACGCTCCGGAGAGCTGGCAGCGGTGTGACGATGCCCACGGCCGGTCCTACCGCTGCGGGCGTAATGCTGCCTTTGCGCTCGGCGAGTTCCTAGCCGAAGCGCGTCCAACTGCCTGCGAGCCTGTCGATCGGGATCGATACGGGCGGGTGGTCGCTGTCTGCCATCGAGCGGACGGGGCCGAGGTGGGGGCGTGGCTCGTTGAGAGCGGACACGCCGTCGATTGGGCGAGATACAGTCGTGGTGCCTACAGGCAGGCTCAGGACGCGGCGAAGGCGGTTGGCCGGGGCATCTGGCAAGGTGCGTTCATTGAACCCTGCCAGGCGCGCGCCGATCGGGCCAATAAGCCCGCGTCATGTTGAGCGAGAAGCTGACATAACCTGTCTCATGGGCAGCTTTCGGAGCGCGTTGAAACGGGCCATCTTCCTTGATGGGCTGCAGTTGTCGTGAGGCATCAAACCAACCTGAAACCCTGAGCAGGTAGGCACTTGCTCGATTGAGGGGCTCCGGACGGCCGGCGATTTCATCAGGACCCGTCAGGAATCCAGATGTTCTGTTTCCGCCTGTTAAAACAGGGCCGCGCGCTTTGCCCGCCTGTTAAAACAGGGAAGCGCAGCGCCTTAGTGAAGCGTGGAATGGTGAGGCGCGGTGAGCTTGCCTGTCACCCGACCGTCCGCATACAGGAAGTCATAGGCGCGCTCGATAAAGCAGGCTGACCACTCGAGGGAGGGCTCTACTTGCCGCTCGCCGCAGCGCAACTGGTCAAGGGTTCCTGTTGCCAATCGTTAGCCGATCGAGATGAAGGCGAGAGCATCCTCATAGGACAGGCACTTCGTTCCCATCAGCATATCGATCGCAGAGAGGATGAAGCGATCAACATCGGCCCCTTGGAGCCTCATTGCCACCAGGGTCTCGATGGCCCCGACGATGCCGGCAGCGCTGTCACTGGCGAGCGCTTCTGTCTGGGGGTCTCGCATGTTGCCATCCTTCCGTGTATCGTCGGACCATGATCCGGGTCGTTCAAATCGTCTGCATCGCTATCACAGCCCTCATTCTCTGGGCGCTGAAGTCGTTTCTTCAGGCAACCTTCGAATGGGGCGGCCCTGGGTTCGTCGATGGCGTTATTTTTGGCGCAGCCTTCGTGATGATCATGTATTTCATCGCCATCTGGATAGACCCGTCATCTCGCCCCCGTGGCTCCGGGCCCAAGCAGGATTGATTTCGTCAGATCCTCGATGAGCTTCGGGTTTTGCCCGCGGCGCTGCGCTTGCGCTATAGCATCGACGAGCGCGGCACGCTTGCTCACCATTGCCTCAGCCAACGACTTGTTCGACGCGTCGCGATAGGTGCCCAGGATCTTCTCTGCGAGTTTGTCGACAAGCTTCTTTGCGCCGGCCCGAGCCGCCGCTGGGCTTCCGCCAACGACATACGCGTCCTGCAGCCCGAGCCCTTGCCCACCGCCTTCGATCTCCTGATTGGCGAGCATCCGGCGCGCGGTCTCGGAATTGCGCGTGACAACGTCGCGCGTTTGGGCGAACTGCAGTTCGTTGCCCAGCACCCGGAAGAGCCCGTCTGCCTTCTCCTTGCCGAAGAGGGTGGCGAGGCGAGCGCGGTTCCAATCGCCCTCCGACTTGATGAGGCTGTTCAGGCGCGCGATGTCGTTGGCGTTGCTGCCCAGAATGCGGTCTACCTCGGCGCGGGCCCCTTGGGAGAGCCGGAGAGGTGCCGCCGACGGGCCGATCTGCATTCCCTGAGGGACAGCACCTTCTTCGACCATTGCAGCAAGCTCTGGCGGCCTCGGGGCCGTCCTGCCGTGATCAAGGACAGCTTGCCCTTGCGTCAGCGCACTACGCTGGCGCGCGAGCTCCGCGAAAGATGCGTCGATTTCCTTGAGGCGGGGAACAGCGCCGGCGAGGGTGTCATCGATCTGCTGACGGACGTTCGTCAGCGCGGCAACGACCTTCGTGTCGGCTTCCGTTTGCAGCATGCCGTCGATCGCCTGGCGAGTCTGGAAGAGGGTTCCAGGGTTCGGATCAAGAACATCAGCCCCATGGATGTTCAACATGCCACGGACTTGCTGCATGGCCTTCTGGGCGCCGCCGCGAAGGTTCACTATCTGGCTTTCCAAGCCTTCGGCGATGGGACGCGTATCGACCGCGCGTGCGTTCTGGAAGGCGTCGCCGTAGAGTTGCCCTGTGTCGCGCTGACCGGCCTGTATGGCGTCGTCGATCGACGACGGAACGATATTGCGGCCCATCGCCTCGTCTACGGCATTGCCGATACGGGCGTTTGCGCCGCCCTGGCGAGCGTTCACCGCCGAGCGGACGATTTCCTGTCCGCGCCCAGGCCTTGCTGCGATGGCAGCGGCCCTGCTCTGCGCATTCGGTCCAAGATCCATGATCATGGCTTCCGGGCCCAGCTCATCGAGGCGCGTTCGCATAGCGGCCTCGTCGAGCCCGTCACCCGCAATCATTCTGGAGAGCTTATTGACCGTGCTGAGGCGCGTGCCAGCGCCTCTCGCGGCTTGCGCCGTCCTGTAGGTGTCCATGACCCTCCGGGCACCGGCACCTGCGGCTTTCCCGACAATCGGGCCGGCCAAACCTGTTAAGCCCCCCCATCCGATGCCAGATTTGATCTCATCAACTTCACCGCCCGATCGAACCGCGGCATCTGTCCCTCCAATGCCGGCGCCAGACGCCATCGAGGCAGCCCCGCGAAGCCAGAGAGGTGCGCTGCCAGCCCCGAAAGCCGCCGGAGCTGCCATGACCATCGGAATGGTTCCGGCAACTGCGCCGGTTACGCCCGCCCCGGTGCTGACATAGGGGTGCTGTTGCTGTGCCGTTTCCGTGAGCGCCTGCGCTTCCTTCAGGTTTTCGCCATAGCTCTTGTCATTGAACGCGGAAGACAGGGCTGCCGCGCCTCGCTCGGCAGTGCCAAGAAGCATCGGGCCGACGATAGGCATGCTGTCGAGAAAGCTGGTCGTAGCTGCCCCGAAAGTGCCGCTTGGGCCAGCCATGCGCTCTTCTCGATCGAGCATTGCCGCACCTTCCTCAAAGGACAAGTGTCGACCGCTCGGGCGCGGCTTGATCTCATGGCCGATTTTCCAGTTGAACTCCTCGCGCGGCATGTCGCTGTAGAACTTGCGGTGAAGAGCGTCGGCAAGGTCGGAGTCCGACATATCGCTGTACTGCGGGTACTGTTGTCTGATTTCAGAAATGGATGGCATTATCGGATCCCCAACGGGTCAGCATTGTCTCGGCCGCCGCCATATGTCGGGCCAGCGGAGCGCGTCATGCCTTGAATGACGGTTTGCCGGTTGCGGCGTTTCTGCCCAATCACTTCTTCGCCGTCGCCAAACTGCGGGAAATACTGTTTGTTGGCGTTGTCGAACTCTTCCGGGGAGATGACGGCGCCTGATTCGCGGCGAAGTTGGGCGTTGATGAAATCCCGGCGGGCCTGGTCGAGCTTCTGGAAATCACCGCTCACCGCCAAGTTCTCGATCATATCCGGAATATAGTCGTTCCCGCGGATGAACTGGTCCCATGCGCTGGGGGCAGCAGCGCCGAATTCATCGATCAGAGAGCCGGAATTATTCATCCGGTCTGCAAAGGTCGCCGCTTCTTTCTCGTCAACAGTTACCTTCGGCCTGGTGATCTGGATATTGCCCTGTTGAGCCGGCGGAGACGGCAAAGCACTCTGGCCGCTTCCGATCGGCTGTGCCTGGCCACCGTTTGCAGGCTGGCCGAAAACACCTTGGGGCGTCATGAAGATAATTTCCCCGTTCGGGCCTGTGATGGTCTTGCCGGCGGCGAGCTGCTGCGCCTGTTCAGGCGTCAGCCGCCCCCCGTCCATCAGGCCGTTCAATGCTTGCGCCTCGACAGAGTTGCCGCTGAACCTGAACTGGCCATTCCCACCAGTCGGCGGCGTGAGCCATTTGTCTTCGTTCGGATCATAGACATTGCCGTTGCCGGCGTTGACAAGCGGCTGGCGTTTCTTCTTCGCCTCCTCGATTTCGATCCGCGTCTTTTCTAGACCAAGCTGGTAGCCCGGATCGCTGCGCTGCTGCTCGGCCTCGTATTGCTGCCGCTGAAGCCATACCTGCTGCTCACGCTGCGCCTCGGCCGTCTGCATCTGCTGCTGGAGCATCATCTGTGCGACGGCCTTCTGTTCCGGCGTAGAGAACGGATGCGTGAGGATCTGATAGAGCGTCGCCTGATCAGGTCCGCTCTGCTGCTGTGGCTGCTGCTGCGCTGCCCCACGTGCGCGGGCTTGCGCGATCTGCTGGGGAGAGGCAGGAGGGCCGCCCATGAGTGCCGGCATTATGCCGCCCTGCGCGTCGGCGAGCTGCTGAGAGCCCTGGAACTGCGGAGGGATGCCCGGCGGCTGTGGCGATGACTGCTGTGGCTGAGCGTTTACCCCTACGTTTTGGCCGGGGAACCGCGCCGCATACTCCGGCGCCTGTCTGAACTCGGCAACCTCATCGGACAGTGACGGCATCGGAGGGCCTTGCATGGGGGCTGCCGACTGCGGGTGCTCGGACGGCATGCCGATCGATGGATCAAGGCTGGCGACCTGCTGCGGCTGCCCCTGAGGGCCAAGGGCAGCCATGAACTTGTTGCCGTAGGTGCCGACATCGGTTCCGAGAACATCCTTTCGGTTCGTCTTGCCGACGCCGCCGGGGCCGGCAAACCAAGCTTGCGCCGCACCCTCTGGGCCGAACTGCTGCGCATACTGGTTGAACTTGTGATCGAAGACGAAATCCTGGATCTGTGGGTTGGCGAGAAACTCTTCGGCGGAGACCTCGCGGCCAACCGCTTCCTTTGACCAGGGGCCGATATTGGCCTCCATGACCTGGTAGCGGCCGAGCGGTCGCCCGAGCTTCGCGTTTGTCGGGCCGATAGCCGAATAGTCGCCGCTCCCCTTGCTCTCGATCGAGGCGATGGCGTCGCGGTAGGAACCTGCGCCGCCTGCTGCTGATGCCGAGGCACTCACATTCGGAGCGAGCCCCATAATGCTTCCGGCGAGTTGGCCTTTCAATCCACCGCTGAAGAGCGCATCCGCAGAGGCGCGGCCTTCACCCTCCGCCTTGTCAGCCCTGCGGTTCATGACGCCTGCAGCAATCCCCGCGCCGAGCGCGGACAAACCCTCGCCGACATTCTTGGGCGCAGCATGTGCGCCCAAGATGGCCATGGCCAATTCACGCTTGCGCTTCAGCGTTTCCGGGGTCTCGTTGGTCGACCCTCCGAACAGAAATCCAACCATCAATAAAGCCCCCCATTTCGGCCGCCCGTGAAGAAGTTTGCCAGACCGGTCATCATCGACGGTTTCGCCCCACCCGGAGCGGTCGGGAATGCGGCGTTCTGGTTTGCGATACCGGAGGCAATCCCAGCGCCGAGCATGCCCATGCCGCCGCCAATGGTTTGCGGCATAGGCTGGCCGAGAATTTGCGCGCGGAGCTTCTCGGCGAGTTGATCGCGGCTGTTCCCGGTCGCGCCTTGATAACCCCCGTACCCGCTCAGCCTCGCCGCCTGCTCACGCATAATCGCCTGGCGGCGCGCCTCATCGTCACGGTTAGCTAGAAATCCACCCATACTCATACGGCTGCCCTCCGGTCATCTGAGATATCGCCAGGATGAAAAAGACCGGAAAACTGCCGGCCGGATGCTTTCAGCTTTTCCGCGGCGGCGGTGAGGACGAACTCATTGACCGACATGCCGTTGCGATTGGCGGCGGCGAACAGCTCGGCGCGAAAACCTGCCGTGACACGCCCGCCGTGAAGCATGACATTCACGACAGGCTCTTTCTGCGAGCGCTGGCGAGTGGCTGATGTCGTCATTGTCGGGATTCTCCTGGATTCAGTTCTGGATCGGCAGAAGAACATGGATCTTGCGCGCGGACGATTGGAAACGTCCGGTAACGTTTGCCCCAGTGCTGAGGGTGCAACAAACAAAAAAGGCGACCCAAAAGGATCGCCCCTATCACGAATAGTGGATCACATCACGCGCGTTTCAATGCGCGTTCAATGTCGCGATCGACCGTCTTGTTGATCGAGTCGAGGAATGCGCGGTATCGATCTTTGCTTTCCTCGCGGATGGACCGGTCGTCTCCGGGAAGGTTTTTTTCTCGTGGTCCCGGCCCAGGCTGCTTGGCAATCGTCTTTTTTAGACTGTCTGACTTCATGTCCAGTTCTCCGCCTAGTTCTGTATCTGCGCCGCCTGCCGCAGCTTGTACCTCGAATTCAACTCCGGATCAAAAAAGTGCTTCCGTTTGATCCAGACGAGGCCTTCGTGTTTAGTTATCACTGCTACGTCTACAGGGCCACCTACCGTTTCGGATGGTTTGGTAACTTTCTCTTTCAACGATTGAAGATTGATTAAGGTTTCCGCCAGTCCGGCCATTTCATCCACAGGCAAGAACCCAATGACGTTCCTGAGGGGAACGTAGTGATTCTCCCTAGCCTGTTCCAGTACGCTCTCGCTGATCTTCCGCATCGTAGCTTGCACCAAACTCGGGAGATTGTCGATTTTTTCCGGTTCTGCGCCGCTGGCGGCAATAATGATCGTGGCGAATTCGCGAAGTTCCCGGTCCGCGGCCACCATCATTGATGAGAACGCCTCATGGCTGAGGCCAAGCGAGAACGTGTCGATCATTGAGGTCTGAGCGAAACCTGAAAGCGCCGCCGGCTTCGTATGGTCGATGACCTCGTGCTCTTTCTGAGTAAAGACATGCTTACCGCAGATTATGCCGCAAGACTGATACTCAACCATCTCCGGGAAAATCTGATGGTCACCGTATCCCGCGAAGACCAATCCGGTAGTCGAGAGGCTTTTGCTTGGATGTTTCACTACGTACCAGAAAGCAGCCGACACCACCCGCTCAACGTCAACGGGTATTGGCTGATCGAAGAGCTCAAGCCATTCCGTGCCCGTTTTTATCAACTGCTCCTTCAGATCCGCAAAAAGCTTCCTCGCGTCCTCTTCTGAGATGCCGGGAGACAACTCAACAGCGCCAAGCGCCTGCTCTTCAGCTTCGATTTTGGCGGTGACGGCAGCCTGGACGCCAGCTTCCTCGACATCCTTAATCGCAGCTTTGACCCAGCGGTACGCTTGCCCGCCGACAGAAGCGGCGAGTGCGTCGTCCTGAATTTCCTTCGGGAAGAGCGAGTGATTGTCGCTGAGGAACCCCAAGAATTCTCTTGCGTATTCGTCGACGGTGTTGAAGCTCTTGTTACCTAATTGCGTGCGGAAGGATTTTATTGCCAACTCCCATGGCACTCGCAGGAGGTCGGCAGAATCGAAAATCATCAGCCCGACGGGCTCCACGTCGGAAAGCTGGAATATTTTGTTCGCGCCTTTGAAGTATCGCTCTTCCCGCTGCCCGCTGTTCCAGTGAGAAACGGTCGTTGCACTATCGGCCGCCAGAACCACCGCGAGTCGGTTCATCATGCAAATTTCGGATGTCAATTAGCGCCCCTCCAAGCAATTCCTACTAGATGACATGATTCGAGGGGAATTTGTAGGCGCTCAACTTCACATGATTGACCCCAAGAGACTTGCTTTGCAGTGTTACCCCAAGCCGCGAACTGCCGAGCCGTTCAGCCTTAAAGACTCGTCAAGTGGGAATGCCGAGGTGGTCGAAATATCGACTGACACGGGGATGGTCGCGCTTCCCCTCTCGCAGCAGTTCCAGCGCCACCACGTCGCCGTGCCGCACCATTTCGAGGGCCGGTGCTGAAATCTCCAATGGGCCGCCCGCGCATGCCTGGATGCCAATGCCGTAGACCTTGCACCAGCTCCGAATGGTTTTCTCGCTCTTGCCCGTTCGATGCACGGCAGTCTTCAAGGCGATGATGTCGTCTGCGCGCATCAGGATCGGCCATGGGCTGGTCATAATCCTCTCCCCTCGCCCTGCGCATCCATACGCTTTCGCCAAGTCGCAACGGTCTGAGGGCTCACGCCGATCATGCGCGCGATTTCACGATTCGACAGATGGGGCCGATCGAGGAGCATCGAGCGGACGTCGGCAGCCTTGCCGGCATTCGTGCGCCGTCCATTTTGGACACTGGCGAGGCCACGCAATATGCGCATATCGGCGGCGATGCGCTCATGCCGCCGGCGCTCCTCATCTACGGACGGGGCCCTGTCCCACCGAAACGACTCCTCCCACCACGCCATGCGGGCCTCCATGTCTTCCCAGGAGGATGCGGCGCGGTTGTCGAGCTCATCTTTCAAAACGACGATGCGCGCCTCCACTGGGATGACTTTGCCGGCGCCGGCCGGCTGATCAGCGAGCCAGGCCGCGGCGGTCTCGATCTGGTCTATGGATGCAGTCATTGCTTCCCGCCTTTCTCCACCAGCCAACCCCGGCCCGTCCGGTCGTAGGCGATGCGTCCGGCCTTCCTCAATGCGTCCTCTGCCTGCCCTGTACGGGTCATTTCCCAGCCAAGAACGCGCGCCATCGGCCCATACCCGCATGGGCCATGCTGCTGGAGCGCCTGAGCGTAGGCCTCCATGTCGCTTTCCAACGGCTCCATAATGGGCACCTCATCAACGACTACGCGGGGCGTCTTCGGCGCGGACGGGGGCGAGGAAAACGGCTCTTCAACGGCGCTTTTGATGGTTTCGGTCGCGGTGTAGCAACTGTGTAGCGGCTCACGTAGCGGGGTAAGCGTTTGATTTTGTTCGCGAGTAGCGGGAGTAGCGGAAGTAGCGGCCCCCTCGGTTTCCGATAGAATTTTCTCGAGCGCTGCAGCGGCGTTAAACGGCATGGTTTTTCCCCTCTACACGATAGGCTTCCTTTCTCGCCTGTCCCCTCACGGTTGTCCCGGTCGGAAGCCGAACCAACCAGCCACTCCGTTCCAGTGACTTGAGGGTTTCCTTGACGACGGCTGTTTCCCGCAAGGAGTTCGGCCCGTATTGAACGACCTCGCGCGGCACGATTTCATGATAAGGCCAGCTATCCATCAGCCAGGCACGGAGAACTTCGGCCCGCTCGGTGTCTGGCGTGACAACGGCCACGTCGAGCAGCCGGCGGGCCTCCATGAGATAGTATTGGGCAAGCTCCACGCCCCATTGCATCGCCTGGGGTGTCACCTCTCTGGTGTTGATGTCATCCCAGAGCGTGAGCACCGCGGCGATGCGGGCGGCCTGCTCTGCTGCCTTGCTGGCAAAAGCGGTAATCGAGGCGAACTCCTGCCCCTTCGCCTGCCCCTTTTCGACGTACTCATAGAACTGCCACAGCAGCTCTTTCGCGGACGAGGAGAGCGACAGGGTGCGAGGGGCGAGTTCCTGCCGGTTGCTGCCTTGCGTCGGCAGCGGCTCAGACAGGAAGTTGCGCAGGCGACGGGCGAAGGCTTCGAGCTCGCGCTCGCTGTCGATCGAGTGGCCGCGCCTGAGCCTGGTGCCGATAAGGCTTTCCGGTTCGGTGATCAGAAACCGGGCAAGGAAGCCTTGTCCGGATGCCGAAGGGTCAGCCAGGAGCGTGCGGGCAACGACAGGCTGAACCATCAGATGCATCGCGAGCCGCCGTCCGCGATAGGTGGCGATACCGTCCCCGGCTCGAATGCTATCGATCGTGCTGCCGTTCCAGAGACTGGAAAGTCCCGCCATGGTTTTCAGCCGATTGTCGCTGTTCATGGCGTGGCCGTCGGTGAAGGTGGCCGCCTCGTCGTTGAAAAAGCCGATCGACGGTCGGCTGACCTGGTAGAACTTGAGAAGTCCCTCAAGGGTGATATCGGTGGCGACCACCTTGGGGGAGATGGGCGGCACAGGACCAGAGCCAAGCTCACCTAAGGATTCGCTCGCCTCTTCTGCCTTCGCCTTGTTCGCGCCCGACGCCTCAGCCATCAGCCGCTTCTGCGTCTCGGAAAAGATCCGGTAATCGATATCGAATTTCTGCTTTTCGAGCGCGAAGATTTCGCCGGTCGCGACCTCATACTCACTGATACCGGCCCGCACCTCCTCAAAGCATGCGCTCTTCCGCTCACCACTGAGAGCGACCGTCAGGCAGAAGAGAGAGCAAGGCGCTGTGGATCCGCTCAAGGTCTCCACATCGGCGAAGCCCTGCACCGCGAGGGAAGCGAGAGACAGGACGGTTTGAGCCGCAATGCCGATCGGCGCCTGTGTCTTGTCGTGGATGGCACGGGCGGTGCTGGCAATCGGGCCCAAGCTGGCAACAGGATAGGCCTCGCTCTTCGGGATGGCTCGGAGGAGAGGCGTCGGGCCTTCAGCCTTAAACGGGACTTCGACCACGTTCATATCAATTGCCTTTCACCTTCAAAACATCGTTCCAGTCGCGTCCGTCAGGAGCAGGCAGAAGCGAAACCTGCCAGCCGAGAGCCGCGGCCCGTTCGCCGAGGTTGTTGCCCGCTGCCCTGCCCGAATCGTCGCCGTCGGTGGCGATGAGGAGGCGGCCAGGCTGGGGAGGGAGAACCAGGCGCTTCATGCCGCTGGTCGAGAGGCCGGCCCAGACCGTGGGGCTGCCGTTGACGAGGCCGGAAGCGAGCGAAAGGCCCGTCTCGATACCTTCGCAGACAACGAGGCGGTATCCGCTGGCCGTGAGCCTGACTGCGCCGCCGCCAACTGATCCGAGCATTGCTTTTTCGGGATCGATCGACGCCTTTCCTCGGGTTACAGGATCGAGGTAAGTGCGGTGGATAGCAAAGCGCTCCGCTCCCTGGATCATGGCGACCATGGCAGGCAGACGAGCGGTGCTCGGGTGATAGCAGCGAGGGTGAAACCGCAGGGTCTCCGGAAGCGGGCATGTGATGCCACGGTCTCGCAGGTAGGCTTCCGCCAGGGTGCCGGTGATCGGGACCGCCTCCATCCAGCATTCACGAGCCCGCGCCTCCTGCTTGCGAGCATACTGCTCATCGGCTTCCCGGATATGGCGCAGCTCTGTCTCAGTCGGGCGGGTAAAGCGGCATGTCTCGGTGAGGCCCAGCATTTCACGCACGTAGTCGCGGCATGTCTGCCAGTCGTCGCCGGCAAAGGAATGGACGAGGAAGTCACGGCCGGAAAGGGTGACCGACAGTGACCGGTCATGAGCGGAATGGCCGGGGCCGGGGCAAAGCACCCGACCCCTTCCAGCCACGTCGCCGCTGAGGGTTTTGGCGAGGTGGGCAAGGTTCATGCTGCCCTCCTGCTAGTGTCCTTGATGATTTCCAGCTGGGAGCGCAGGACATAGCGAGCATGCGAACCCGCGAACGGCCCGCCGTGCTTCTCATCGATGGTTTCGATTAGGAAGCCAGCGCGACGAAGCTTGAACACGTAGTGCGACCAGCGAGGGCCTGGATGGTCGATCGGCGTGCAGCCGGCGGCGCCGGCCTCGACGAGGTTCCGGAGAGCCCAGGCGTCACGCCCAATGACCGTGACCGGCTTGCCATCAGGAAGGGTGCGGGCGGTAATGGTGAGTTTCTGTGTCATGCGATTTGACCTCCCAGGCCGGAAAGCTGGCAGATCGTTTTCGCGTGCCAGAACGACACGCGGCACCGGCGCATCACGCTGAGGATCGCCAAGCTTTCAGATTGAACATCGAGGGGGTTTTCGGTAGGGTTCTGAACATCAACTCCGCAAAGAGCTTTGATATTCGGAACCCGGTTAGCGCATGCCCGCGCTGCCGGGTTTTCGCTTCCCATCATGGCTCGCCCCTCAGGCCGCCAGGCGGTTAGCTTTGGCCTTCTCGATGAAAGCCATGATTTCGGAGCGGGGGAAGCGGGAGAGACCGCCAAGCTTGATGGGCTTCGGAATGGAGCCATCAGCGACACGGCGCCAGACCGTGACGACACTTACGCCGAGTATCTTTGCTACTTCCCTATCTTTCAGGAGAGGGTCTACGACCTCGGTATGATCGGCTGTGATTTGCATGGAGTGACCTCGCAATGATTTGCTACGAGGTGAACATGCATCGCAGATGGGGCGCACGCATGGGTACAAATGCGCTGGAAAATCAGCGGCGCATTTGTACCCCATCCGGTTGCGGTTATCGGCTCCGTCTAATTCGCTGGGCCATTGCGGCAGCGCTGGTAACGCCCACCCGAAGATCCTTGGGGAAAAGTCGGTTCACACAGTGCAGCATCCGCGAAAACGGGGCCGCCTCATCATCGATGCTGTTGAACGTCGACCGCGGTAGGTTGTGCTTCGCCGCCCACTCCTTGGCGGAACCAAGAAACCTTCGAAATGCCGACCCTGGCTGAACACCATCTGAACCTTCAAACACCTCCGACAATCCGCCTCCTTTTTCGATCTTTTGAAGTGCGGCAGAGATTCTGATGGAGAATTCACTGAGCATGGATGGCGTGACGTTCGCCAACGACGGCGGGCTGTCTTCATCTCCAGACCCAGGTGGCACAGGAATCCAGAACTGCCCCAAAGCCTCCTCGAATTGGGATATGAACTCAGCCCACACTGCGGGTGCCGGCCCTTTTGATGTGGGCTGCTGGCCGTAGGACAGTTGGAAAAATGGCTGCAGAGAGGCAATCGTCAGCCGCGCGCACTCCCTCACGTCAGCAACCTTGATCGCAGCACGCTCGATCGCCTCCTCCTGAAGATAGGTTTTGCAGATAGCATTGAAGACATCGCGAGCGCCGATCGGGACGTTTCGCCCATACTCGACCTCGATTTGCCTCCATGCGTCCACTCCAATCTCAAATGCTGGCGGATCGCCACTGCTGGACGCGTAAGGCAAGCGTTCATTGAAATTCGCCACGTTAACCGCTCCGCCCCACACTCTCCGCGAGCCTGATTAGCTGCCCGTTCTGCCCAGTGACATGAGCCGCCCACCGCTCAAGCAGCTTTCGCCGCTGATCGAGGAAATCGGTGCGCTTGTATGCTCGCTCCACCTTACCTCCGACAGCATGGCCCAGGGTCATCTCCGCGATGTCATGGGGCGTGTCGGTCGTCTCCGCGATCCAGTCACGAAGGCTCGATCGGAAACCGTGGGGCCGCGCGGCCATTTCACGCCGCTCCATCAGTCGAGACATGGTGGCGTCTGAAATCACGCCTTTCTTGATGCTCGGGAACAGGTAGCCGTCACGAGCATGCGGCTTGGCCTGCTCAATGATGGCCATCGCTTCCGGGACAAGAGGCACGCGAAAATCGGTGGTCTTGCCTTTGCGCCCCTTCATCTGCTCGCCGGGGATAGTCCAGACGTTGCCGTCGATCTGCTCGGGACGGCAAAACCGCAAGGGCATCGAGCGAACGCCCGTCAAGATCAGTAGGCGCAAGGCGAGATGCGTCACGGTTCCATCGTCGAGAGAGCCGTAGAAGCTCGGCACCTCTTGCCACGGAAGGGCAGGGATATTCTCGGGCTCATGACGTTGCTGGCCCAACAGGGCGCGCGCCTTCTCGGTGGCTTGAATGTCCACCTCGAGACCGAGGGCGGCGGCGTGCTTCATGCAGATGCTCAGTCGGTTCAGAGCCTTACGCGCTGTTTCAGCCTTCGTGTGCCAGATCGGCTTAAGCGTGTCGCGAATGACTATCTGGTCGACCTCGGCGACAGGCGTCTTGCCCAGCTTGGGCAGAACGTGAATTTCGAGCGGGCTGAACCATCTGCCGGCCTCGCCGTCGCCCTTCAGTTCGGCTTTGCGGCTCTCGAAGGCGTCCTTCGCTACCTCTTCCAGGAGGTGGAGACGCCTTTCAGCTTCACGTCTCTCGCGCTCGCGCTCCTTGATCGGATCTACGCCCTTCAGTGCCACGCCGCGCCACTTCTCTGCCTCGTCGCGCGCTTCCTTTAGGGATACATCGCCGATCGACCCCAAACCCATCTCGCGGCGCCGGCCGTGTACCGTTATCCGCAGAACCCACTGCCCGCCGCCGTCATCCCTTTTATGCAGCCAGAGGCCGCCGCCATCGGCATGCTTGCCGGCCGCAGCGTTCTTCACCGTGACGGCTGAAAGTCGATTGAGCGCCCTCGTCAAAATCGATCCACCTTTCTATCCCCCTTTGCATTTGCGATGGGGTGACATCGTTTGACGAGTTATGATCCGGAACGAAGCAAGAAACAACCGGAGAATGAGGCGCTCTGAGCGGCGTTGATAGGAAAAGATTTCCAGTGAAATTGGAGTTCAATGCACGTAAGCGGCACCAATTTTTTCTCCGTACTCAAAATCATTCCGCGCTCCAACGCACCGCCCGGCGACCCTCACGTATAAAAATATCGCGTCAGGTGAAAGAAAACCGGCGCCGCGAAGCTC
>Ga0099826_10000565_pt1 | contig 18576 bp, 8 predicted proteins | sample Mtrugardesep15_FD_76830 | JGI IMG/M metagenome (GOLD analysis project Ga0099826, IMG submission 76830) | Root nodule microbial communities of legume samples collected from California, USA - M. trunc garden sep15 | ecosystem: Host-associated > Plants > Roots > Nodule | place: USA: California... | reverse complement strand
TTGAATTGAAGTGATATGAAGGGGCCCCGGAAGGTAAACAAAAAAAGATATATTACAGTTTTCACCATAAGGAAAAGAAAGAAACTGAGAAGAATCATGGAGAAATTTAGATGGAAAGTGAAAACTCACATTCATCTTTTTTATTATCTTTATATTAAATAAAAATAAAAAGGAAATGATATTTTGGTAATGAAAAGCAAAGGTCGACAGGAATAGTATAGAATCTACTTTGACAGAATTGAAGAGTACAATTAATCTGGCAAGCAGAGGCATCAAACACTGAGGAACCGGGCCTAGCCAACACCTTACATGTCAAATGATTGAATATTTCTTGTATTATTTTATTCTCTCTCTTTATCTCTCACATCTTTTATTTCACCTATGTTACTGCAGGTTATAACTCTGCATCAGCCGAAAGCATCCTCAGTTTCCTTAACAAAACATTGCTTGCTTTCACGGAATAGTTTGCTACCTACCTTTCTTCCCTCATTTTTGGCGATTATAATTAGAGCATTGTATTATGAATAGTATAGTATTTTCCTTATAATTATAATTTATGTTTACCATAACTAATTCTTATTATTTCTTTTGGTTTGTATTGGAAAGAAATGAATTCTATTTTTAAACATATTTGATATCTTATCTAATGTAAACACAAATTATAGTGTAAACTACCTGGAAAAACTATAGAGAAATGATATTTTACAACCAGTTTTTAGACAATTTTTATGACAAAAATAATAAAGAGAGAACGAGGAAGATAGATAGAGTAAAACACATGAGTAAGAGAGAAAGAGATGTTTGAAATTTGTTGTGGAAATAGAAAAATGATATTTGTACAACCATTTTTTATATTTTTTGTGACAATTTTTTCTTTCATACTCACATTATGTTTTTAATTATCTTTATATTGTTTTGGTTTTCGTGTCAATGCCTACTTTTCTTTGTAAGTTTATGGTTGTCCAAGAAATTATCATACAAATGGTTGTTCAAATAACACACTTCGTAGAAATATCATTTCTCAAACTCTACTTGTTATAGTTATAGTTGTCTCTCATAAATCTTAACACTAACCTTTAAAAAAATCTTAACAGTAATGTATTTTTTAGGGTTGGATTTGAAATTAAGAAGCTATAAATTTATAGTGAAAACTACTAGTCGAGGAAATATGATTCATCTTATTCAAGCACTTTTTGATTAATTAATTATTAGAAAAAGTTTGAAAAATGAGAAATTATTAATAATAACAATGAAAGAAATGCCTCTAAAACACAATGACACTAATGATTACTTACAACTCTCTTTGTAAGAATTTACCTCACAATATAATATTTGGAATTTCTCCTTGAGTTACATAGTCAAACTATACCTTTGATGTTTTATTTATATATTTATTGTACACAAATACATAATGAAAAACTCTAGTTAAAGGTTATTAAATTCGTTTTTCTTTCTATTTAGTACTACCTCTGTCCTTAATTATAAGACCTTTTTAAGAATTTTTTTGTCTCTTTTTATAAGACCCTTTTGTTATTTTCAATTACATTAACCATTTCTTTACATACATGCCCCTATTTATTCTACATCTTTTTCTTCAATCAACAATAAATAACATGTTGAAAACATAAACCAACTCTCTTTCTTAAAGCATAAAATTGTAAAAACAATAGTGATTACAAACAACTTTAATGAAAAAATCTACTTTTTTCATTCCCGTAATTGATTGTGGTATAGTCCAGTATATAAGGACGGAGGTAGTATTACATTTTCTTCATGTTAAGTACCATACAGCAAATAACATAGCAAGTCTACTAAAAAGAGAAAAATAACATATCAAGTTTAAATTAGAAGGGGGAGAAGAGAAATAGAAAATCATAGAATTAGATATGAGCACAGAAAGTGTTAGGGGTGGTCCCACAAAAGGCTGAAGGGCATAATGTCCTTTTGTAAGCTTTAGAGCTGCTTTGACCGTATACCATATTCCCTAAAAACCAATTGAAAAAAGAGAGAGAAAAGTGGTCCAATTCCTTTTTGCATATGAGAAAGATGAGATGAGATTCCCCAGCACAGCAGTGGGCAGCATGATCATCATAATCCTTCTCTCTTCTCTGCTCATGCTGCAGCTACAAATTACAATCATGCTTTTGCTTTTCCCAGGATCCTTTTCCTTTTTCTTTTCTTTATTTTATTTATTACTTTCTTCAATTCAAACCCTGTCCCTTCCCAGACATGCGTGTGTGTGTCACAGACATATAGTGCCCTAAAATAGTGCATTGAGTGACTCTCAAGATCAGGGCTCAACAAAACCAATTTATAGCCATAGTACTATCTACTATCTAGCTTAGCTTCGTATCACTCTTGCAATGCATCAACACAATAGTACTGTACTATATCGATATTGGTTCTTCATTACCACATTAAATTAAGATCATTTTTATAAGCAAAATGGTTACTTTAATCTATTGCATCAAAAGAAAACTAAAAACTTTGTACACACATCAAAGGATTATCATGATAAACATGTTTGAAAGGACAATAGTTTTGTCAAAAGTTAATTTTATTGATAAAAATGATACTAGGCAATAAAAAAATCAAGATGTGATTTCAAACATACACTACGGACTGGTTTTGGTTTAGCGTTTGCAATTAAAACCTCGCGTCCTATTTGGTTTAGTGTTTGCAATTAAAACACTACATTTGTTCTCCATTTTTTATTAATATAATCTTTTTTATTAAAAATGATACCAGTTGGCCTTTAAACTATTTTTGAGATGCACCCCCACTTGTATATAGTATTTCCATATTCTATGTATCAAAAGAAGGTAGGTTATATAAGTACACCATCAGAGCTTGTTAAGAACAACAAATTAATGTTTCAAAACAACAGTAATGCTGATTAACATCAACAAATGAACAACAATGTTGATCATAGACACGATTATTAAAAAAACGGTACAATAAATAATTATTTAGTTTATTAACGGTGTGATATAATATCTCTCACTAATTCCTAGTAAAGAGTATAATAGAGTATTTCTTTAACAAGAGTAACGAATATATTGCTATTAAAGAAAGTTAGTGAGTATTTTAATATACTGCTTCATTTTAGGCAAATGTAGTTTTTTTTTACAGGAGCCAAATGTTTGTTATACATCGTATAAATGAAATTTTAATGAGACATAAATAACCGATTAAATTACAGTTCAATGTGCCAAAAAAGCATTGATATCATGTAGGGTTAATTGAGAAATATATACTCACAATCGACCCTTAATGAAGGGAAAAAAAGACATTCTCACAGTAAAAACGGAAGAAATTAATCAAGGAATTCTACCATCCAAGGGAAAAAACCATATCTCAGGCAATAAATTGGAATCAAACATTGACATCCATAATTAATCAATAATAACAAATATCTTGACTGGAATCAGTATAACAATATCAATAAGGAAACAAAAGTAAATATTTTATTCCAAATCAACAATGATCATGTAACAAATTACTACACTAAATGAAAATAAACAACAGTAACGTCTCATAAATAGTAAATATTTGACATTAATAAAGAACGGCAGTAACTGTACACATGACACAGTTGTTACTAGGGTATTGTTGGTAACAATATTCAGAAGGTCATATGAAATGTCCATGAGACGCAGACAAGCATGGATGGTGAATGAAGCAAAGTAGTAATGATTTTTATAACTTCCATGATTTGACTGTCACCAACACTTCTTTTTTACCGTAACTTCCCCTTCTTGTGCTTTTCCCGTGCCTTCCTTCTAAACTGTAATCAAATCATTACTACTGGACCAATTTTATTTTAATTAAATAGAAAAATCACAACATTACAATGTGTGATTTTTTTTGCTTAAAAAAATCAAAAACATTACAATATGTGAAGAAAGGAATATGTTCCTCCTGGTTAATGCTCAGCAAATCGAACATCATAAATTCATAATCATACATCACAGGAAATCAAATTATAAAAAAACCCTAGAAAATATCTTCATTGTAAATTATAGGAAATGATGAAAAAGGACGATAAAGAGATGTACCTTTGTTCAGCAGTGAGGAAGCACAACCCTGTGACTTTGAAAATGACAATGCCGTGACTGCTTTGTTGAACAATATGTCTATGTCCTTCACTACTCATTACAATCAATATTCATTAATAACAATACAAATACAAATAAAAATAAAAATTAATATGAACAATATGATGATCTCCATGTAGGAACATGGAATATGCTTGGCTCCTCATACGCCATCCACAAAGATCATCGATTTTTCGATGAGCTTCGTATATGGCATACAGGGAGCCAGGCACATACACATATGTATGCATGATGATTATGATGGTAAATCAAAAAAAAAAATATATTAATCAAATAGAACAAAAAAACCCACAAAATTAAGCTCAATAAATCTCTATCTATCCTAAGGTTATAGAATTTGTGTGTGTGTGTAAATCAAGGAAGCATTTTTTTGCTTATTAAAAAAAGGAAGCTTTTTTATTCACAGATCAAACTACTAAGATAGCTAAACATATGTATAACATATGCATATGACTATACTTTTTTTTTTGTTGAGTTGTGTGGATGAGATATATGTGATGAAGAAGAAGAAGGTGGAATTGGTGGAGAGGAAGAGATTGGAAGAAAGGGACAAAAAGAATGGTAAAGCTAGAGAGGAAGAGATAATAATGAAGAATTAAGAAGAGAATTTGAGTAGTACTAACTAGTACTAGCTAGAGAGTGAGAGTGAGAGTGAGTGAAGGAGATATGGAGAGAAGGAGAGGTATATATTGTGGTTTGAGGGAGGGAGATCTATGGAAGGAGAGAAGAGGTAGTAATAATAGGTAGCTATAGCTAGGTCATAATCAAATGGTTTTGAAAGCCCCACAAAAAAACCCTACTGAATTGGCATAAAACTAGTGTAGAAAATATTAAGGTGTGGCTAATAATAGTGAGATGAGGAAAAGAAGGAAGAATATTGTGGGGTTATGGTTGCACCCTGAACCAAACTTGAAACCACTAAATATAGACACAAAAACATAACACATAATACTAAGAGAGAGAGAGAATGAGGTTGGGTTAGTAACCACGCAATTTCCTAAGCTAGCCTTATGTTGTTTTGAAATCTCCTTTTCTGGGTCGTAAAGCTAACTATGCTTTTCTATGAGTTTCTCTCTCAACCTCATTTTTGTCTTTCAGTGTTTGGACGACATGGATTCCTCATCACTCAAACACTTTCTTTAAAGCTAATACACCCTAAAAGGAACCCAACTATTACCATAATTATAATGTACCTTCTTTTTTCCTCCATCACCTCTCTACTTTTTCAAAAATGTTTTTTTTATCTGTTTACCTAATTTGCTTTTTATGTGTCAAAATAAATCTTAGGGTATTTTTGGTTTTTGCTTTGACAAGATATGATTTTGGGTGAATATTGATTTCTCAAAAAATTGTCAAATTTCTTTTTTTTTTTATATGAAAAATGCTAAAAAGTAAAACTTTTTTATTCTCGGTAAGAAGTCTAAAGAATAAACTTTTTCTTAAAAATTTATACTTTAAGAAAAAATTATTATTTTTTTAGATAAAACTTATCAATTATTTATATTCTTGACTCTTAATAAGTGCCCTAAGCCCTTAGAACACTTAACTAAAATTGTTTTTGACATTTGAAAATCACTTCTAAAACATCTAAACCTAACACCAAAAATCCTATTAATGTTTTTTTGTTTGTTTTTGGTTTCAAAAACATAATATGAAATTCACACACATTAATTGCATAGAAACAAATTCATACTTGTGTTCGAGTACTATATATTTTTTTTTTTGGTAATACTCGAGTACTATATTTTATCAAATCTCTTTACGGTATTTTATCATCTAAACTAGTACTATATTTTTTAGACAACCAATCACCATAGTTTATTACCAATTGATTATACTACTGCTTCTTACGTCTAAGGACAGCTTTGCACTAACCCTTTTTTGTTTACAATTTTAGAATAATTGCCCCCACAAGGCCCCAATACAACACCTAATTCACCACTTTAATTTCTGTCCGCTCAGATATCAACTCATATGTATTAGCGCCTTTAATTGCGTTTTTCTTTTTCCTTTTTTGCTCGAACATGCTACATTTGTATATACATGTGTTTTAGGGGAGTTGTTGTGTATATAGGGCATGACCCTTTGAAAACTTCAACTATTAATTGTGTTTTTCGTTTCCTTTTTAACTAAAGATGTTGATACGCACTTGGCAATAAATTAATATAAGTATTTTCTTATGACAAAATAACTTAAAGCTTATGGAGTTTTTGTTTAAATTTTACTAAATTTAAATTTATTTTTAGGAATAACATTTCTTAAAATATATAGAAATAAATTTTATTTCAAGGTATTTAGAAGAAAGATGTTTGTTTAACATTATAATATTTCAATAAACCTTAAAAATAGGGATTATAATAGGTAATTATACATGAATTTATTCTCATCTCCATGTAAACTTTATTCCCACCATTTTTTTCTATTCCCATGAATATTTTTTTTATACCGATAATAAAATTTAGTAAACTTGTAACAGACATAAACATGTATATTTTTATGATATTATTCCAAGGAATATACAATTATAACTTGAAACAAACACACCCTTAGGATATTACTTTATTTATTTTCCTACATTTAATTGAATATAACAACGTCGCCGTAAATTTAGGTCAGTTAATGAAGACATTGCATAATAGTGTATATATAAAAATTGGGGTTTAAATCTCAAACATCATACTTATTCATCTTTAAAAAGTGAATTTATACACGGATGTGGCATCGATACAAAATAACATTCTTATTCAAGTATCGATTCGTATAATTCCATTTTTTTTTTGGCAATTGTATAATAAAGTATTATTGATGAGTACTTCTAAAAATATTGTTTCTGACATCATAATTACACCAAACATCAATTAAATAAATGGTCATGTTAATCGGTGGTGACTTGGGGCACTAGTTAAGAAAACCAAAAAAAGAAAGTTTTAAATTAAAACTAATATTTTTTAAACTTTAAAAGAGTTGATTGCAAAAGTTTCAATGTGATATTGTTATATTTGTTTTCTTAACTAGTGTCCCAGGGACACCGGATAACATTTCTCTTAAATAAACCACTACTTTAAATGCAGATTTGAATGCAACCATAAAGGGAATTTTGACTCAGAAAAAAAGTCATAAAGTAACCGAGATCTTCAAAATAAAAAAGTCATTACATTATTTTATTTATTTATTTTAGCAAAAAATATTTTATATTCTTATCATGCTAGTATTTAACCAACTTTAACCAACTAATAATCATGATAAGAATTATAACTACCCTACATAAAAATATAAATGTTAATGGTGCGGGAATACTTATTCGTTCTTCGTCCGGCACCTTTAGGAATGGACGGGAATTATTTTCTGACATTTATATATGTATAGTTCCTATAAATAGGGGTCATTTAAAATTTGGACCCTGAATTTGTTAATCTTTTTTTTTTTGTCACTGTAAAATTTAATCATTTAAAATTTTGTCATTCTCCCCATGTGGTCATGTTTAGATGGCGTGTTCAGTGTTGATTGGGATAATTAACCGTTGACTCTGAAATTTTAACATGAATGGACGAAAATGCTCTTACTAAAACTAGTCAATGGGGAAATGACAATTATGCCCTCTTCTTCTTCTTCCTCACGTAAACCTTCTTCTGCAATCTCTCTCGATCACTCTCCACCACCATTCTCCTTCACCTTCTTTTGCAACCTTTCATTCATCTCTTTTAGGTTTCAACATTCAAATTCGTTAAATCAAAATTCGAATCAGATCTTAATTTTTTCTTCTGCAAATAGCTTATTAGAATCGAATCAGATCTTAATCTCTTTCATTCATCTCTTTGTATGTCATATGTCACCATTCATTTCTTCCTTTCATGTCTTTTTGGTTAATAGTTGTTTCCTTTCACCCCATCTTTCAGCTAATGTGTTAAAGAAATTGGCCCATCTTTTCTTCATAAGCATGCTACACTTAAAATAAGTGACGATAAAGAACCAGATTTAGGGTTTGTTTGGTTTTGCTCCTTGTTATGAAAAATTGTTCTAGAAAACAATTTTAAAAATTAGTTTTGAAAAAACCCAAAAGAATTATGTTTGGTAAAAGTAATTTGAAGACAACTTTACTTTTTAGAAGTGAGAACATAAAAAAATTGTTTGATGAATTTGTTTTGAGAAGTGAGCACTCGTTTTGAACTTCGCTCGGATTTTGTTTATGTTTCTTCGTTGCTTGTTTATCTCCGGCGAAGCTCATTTTCTGACGAGATCGAGATCTACTTCTGACGACGACAACGATATGCACTTGGTCGTACCTCTCTCCGCCGGTGACTACGACATCATTTTGATTGTTGTCACGCTAGTGGTGGTGAATGTGAGCGGCGACGGAAGAGTTGTTGGTCGATCTGGGTTCATGGTCACCTGTGCACTTCTGAAAAATTGAAGATGAATTGTGCACCATATGCATCGTTCAATGGAAGAAAAAATACGATGAGGGTATTTTGGTCCTTTTCTATTTGGCATTGGGGGTATTTTTGTCCTTTCACACCATCTTTGATGAGTCAGCAACTCATTTAACCTATTAGAAGTGACACGTCATCAAATTATTGATGTGGCAGTGATTAAGTAGGGAGAGTGACGAAATTTTAAATAATTAAATTTTGCAGTTGCAAAAAAAAAATTAGCAAATTCATGAACCAAATTTTAAATGACCTCTATTTATAAGGACTAAACATGTATAAAGAACGAAGAATGTAACAAATAAAAAATGTAAAGAATTCCAAAAAAAATAAAAACGTAAACAAAATAGCCGTGTTTCATTGAGATGAACCCAAGAGAAAATACTAAACCCAAAAGATGCATAATATATGGGTTAACAATTAGTTGCACTCTCACGAAGGATACACTTGTATAAAGGATAGTTATGTAGATCATTGAGAGGAGACGTTCTTGTATGGTCATAACTCACAAGAGTTTGGACACAATAATTAGATACATTCACATAAAAGGAAAAAGGTACAAAATAAATAAATAAATAAAATAATTTATGTCTTTAATTAATGAAATGATGTATAATTTTATGTATGTGTTCTAACTAATTTTTTATTACTCCCTAAAAAAAACTAATTTTTTCTTACGGTTGCGATCAACCAAGTATTTCTCAATTGAGGGAGGGATTAAGAAGTATTTTATTTAAATAAAGTTGGTTATCTAATCTAAATACTATAAATTGAATAAAGAATTCGTTTTTGAGGGGAATTGATGGTAGGATCTACTTAGTGATAAAACCTATTACTTATTTTTTTTTGTCTATCTTTCTCCAAATTACAACAAATGGAAAAAGTTATAAATGAAAAGGATATTGACCCCGCACAAAGGACTTAATTATGTAATTTAGAAATTGATAATGCATTTTGTCCATTTGAATTTTGCAACTGCTTTACAAAAGATGTGTGTATGCAGAACTTTTATTTATGCACACATTCTACAATTTTTGACAAATTATCACTTTGACTAGCTTTTGTTCCTGAAAAGTAAGACATTCAACCCATGAGCGCAATCATATCACACCCTGGCCCTGCATATGAAAATAATATGCATATTGTTTTCTTCGTCCCATATTAGGTGAACGTACTATTACATAATTTCAATTTGTAATAACTTTAATTGTCTATTAGTAAAAGTTATAAAAATATTATGTTTTAAAAATATTTATTGTTATATATTAGTAAAAAAATATAATCAAAGTGTGTTATGTAAATAGTGTAAATAGCCAAACTAGATCACTTAATATAGGACCTATAAGGCACTGTTTAAGATTTATCTTTAATAGGGACGCCTCATAGCGAGGGATTAAGATAAAATGTCCTTTTTATGGATGGTTTAAATGGTAAGAGATTTGATATTTGGCCAATCTCTGTGGAGAAAATTGAGTTAGAGAGGAGAAATTACTCTCTTTTTTTTATAAAAAAAAAGAAGCTATAATGATTTTTTTTTAAGAAGTCAAACTAATCACCAAAGTTCGCACTGTGGAGAATCAAATTTGATACATTAAGAGAAACTTATTCTAAAGTTTTAAACCAACACGATCAAACAAATTCAATTGAGATCCAAAATAAAATATATTAATACCAACCAAGAATATTAACCAACACAAAGAGTGCAAGGAGAGGATTCAAAGAGTAACAACAGAGTACAAGAACCAAAATAACGACAAAAAAGAAATACAAGTTAGGTGAAAACTCAAACCGTGAAAGGAATAAGCAAATAAGAATGTAAATCAAATGCTAAATTCTCAAGTTTTGATTTCAACTTCCAAAAAGCTAAAACCCTTTCATAAAAAAACTTCCAAAAAGCTAAAAGGTTCACCTTGTCAATTAAATGGTGCATCAAAGACTTACTATGCTAAAAAATGTGCAAGTTTTTTATTTAAAATAACTAAAACGCGAGTCATCCAAATTAATTGAATTGAAGACCAAAACCGTTTAAAGAATCCTCCCAAGTTACCAATTTCAATAAAACAATCAAAAAGACACATCGGACTAGTTAAGTGAATGTTTAATCATTACCGAACAATCAACCAAATACTCCCAAAAAAGATAATCGACATTTTCTACCCATATTAAGATTAGAGTTAGAGAAAATAACACCTCGCCAAATTATCTTATGTAGCGACCGTCAAACAACCTTCAAAGGGACTGCTTTGTGTGCCATATAGATTTATTAGGTAGATAAGTCATTGCGAAATGACAGTTAAACTTAGTACGTGTAACACAAGAATCAAGATAAATTCATGATGGTTTTGGACTCTACTAACACGAGTTATATCTAGTTTGACTTTGCACTGTTGTTGACAACTAAAATTACGGTCAAAAGCAATCATGATAAAGTGTTATGAGTATAAATTCATAGTTTCTCAAATTTTTTAATAAGGTTGATGCTAACATATGTTCTTAAAACAATTGTTAAGGAAATTAAAACTAAAAAAAATTGCTTAAGTTTTGTACATTTTATTTATTACAATTTCAAAAGTTAAATTCGATGCGAACATTCTAAGAAAAATGATTATAACATGAAGAATATATGCAAATTGCGTTAACATTCTCTTATTTAACTTTGAGATTACATCCAGAAGTCTTAGCTCAACTGACAAAATGTCAAAATTGTTAGGCTGGATGTCATGACCGGAGTTCGTCCATTTGTGTGTGAGTTTTTATAATGGCTTTGCCATTTCGTCTAACTAAAAAAAAACTTTTAGATTACTATGGCTATTTTTTTATGAACAAATTACCTTGGGCATTCAATATATAACACGGGGTTTGTGAAAATACAGTTATATATATTTTTTTTATTGGAACCAAATTATTCATTTTTTATTTAGAAATAGGTGATCCAAAAAAATAATATTAGTAAAAATAATAATAATCTTTCTCAAAATTATAATCTTGAACCAAAAAGTTTTATCAATTCAAAAATGTTAAATATTAAAAAAATAATATTATCAATGACAATGAAAAACTTAAACATATTATCAATGACAATGAAAAACTTCCTTAAGAAATATGAAAATAAAAAAAACAGAAAAAACAGAATATATAATTATATATACATATGTATTAATAGTGGAAAAAAAACATAAATCATGTCAAGAATTAATTCTCCTAAAAAAAACATGTCAAGATTTAAATGTCAAGTAAAATTTATTTATTATAATTTTGTTACTTCCTGTAGGTGCTCCGAGGTATCTTCATAACTTAAGACATTTTATACGCGTTATGAGACTAATAATCGAGTAAAAAATGTGACATCTAATTTATATTTACCTAACTTTAGCTACCTCCTAAATGCAAGACTCAAATCTAATCCATATTCTTTATTTAGAGGAGGGTCAGGTTGCTAATTCTCTCGACATCGATAAATGGTCAGTAAGATTTTTTATTTTATTTTTTTTCGGTGTACAAAGGTAAGACAAAGGAGAAAAAAGAAAACAAAAGAAAAAAGAGAGTTAAACTCTCAAATAAAAAGTTCCAAATGCATCATTTCGAAGAAAATTCAAAAGATCCGTCGGAGTAGACTCGTGACAAAGAAACTCAAAGTTTGATGAGGCATCAAGCTTGGCTAAAAAACCTATGCATTGATTCCCTTCTCGAAGGAGGTGATTTATCGTAACATTTCCTTGCTCCAATACCTCTTTTATATCTTGAATCAAAACAGTGTATAACATGAAACCTCATGAGAGAACCATTAAAGATGTTCATACAATAAAGAGAATCAGAGTAACAAACTAAATCAGAAATACCCATATTCTTGGCCAACAAAAGGCCCTGATATATGGCATATAAGATATAATTGAACCATATAGTATACGAAACTAAATAGATTACAATGCGGTACAAATTTTTACTAACTCATCATGCATAAAAGGAAACTGTAAAACAAAAAGGACAATGAATTCTTTTGTCACCTCTTATTTATATGTTATTTCAGCCAATATATGGACCATCCAGCGATATGTTTCTTTTTATTCCGAAATATATCAATCTATTGGCAAAAAAATTAAATAAATCATTTTCTTAAAATTCTGTGTTCTAATTTTTTCTTCAGTGATTAAAAATTATCAAATACATGCAAGTACTAACCTAATTATAGTCTTTTTTTAATAGATAGACAAAACATCAATGAACGATGGCAATTCACACACATAAATGAAAGGGTCGAAGTTCAAACCCTGATCACAACATTCAACCTAGGAATTTACTAACTTAAACATATTTTAAGCTGACCTAAGATTGTGGACAAATAATTATAGTCTATTTATTTATTATTAAAGTATTCGTAGAGCCATTAAGATACATTAAGAAAATAAGAAGGTACTAAGCAAAAGGAATTTCAATTTAAAAAGAAATACAATATTTTAATTTAACAATAGTTCAAAAGTAGCAAAATCACCCCGTGTGATTGATCTACGAATGGTCGATATCTTAAGAGAATCTTTGCCTGTCAAAATATGGCCACCAATAGAATGTTAGGGTTGACAATGAAAACAATAGGTGTCAGTTTCATCTTCCATTTTCAACCTTTTTCGTTTATTTCTTAATCCAAATTTACACAACTGAATTAATTAGCATAGTTTTGGTGTACAGAGAAATTAGAACAATGCACAACAAATCTTGAATTTTGTTTCTGTTTAAGATTTGGATTTGAATTTAGTGCCCAAACAATTAAGGAACGAATATATTAGGATGTGACATTATATGACATTAGATTATTGGAAATCCCAAACTAGTTATACTTCCTTTCCTTTTCTTCCTTATCTGTCTTTGTATACATTTGTTGTCTTCAAATGCCATAGCTTTCAAATTCAAAGGTAGCAACCATGCATGCATACCTTTCAAACAGATACAAGGGGTTTCAATAATATGTAATGTTGTAAATTCAGAAGAATACAAACAAATCTGATGTGATTTTCCTTGGTGATGGGGTAGGAGAGTATAGTACTAAATATTTTTTAATAAGTTATGACATCTTATATTTTTACTGACAAATGACATTTTGTGATAACGAAGATAACTAGTTGTTGCAATTAATTAACGGTTCACTCAACCTAATTAACCACGATTCAATTTTGAATGATATAGAATGTGGAAAGGAGAGAATATTTTAAGGGACTTGATAACGAGCGTCCTAAATTTTTTTTTAAGGATTTCTAGGTAAAAAAATGTCAATAAAAAAGTTAAATAGTTTAATTATCAATGCATCAAATGTATCAACTTCTGTATAAAAAAGGTCGTTAAGTGCTCTTATGACACTGATTAGTATTTTCTATATTTTAATTTTCAATAATGCAAAGATTTGAATTGATAGGATCCAATGAATGCAAAGACAATGCTATGACCAACAATAGGTCAAAAATTATTTGTTGGTCAAAAGTCATCAACACAAAGCCAAAAGCAGTTTTTTACAAGCCATCACTGGAAAATTGAAAGTAAAATCTTTTTAAGGATGTGAAATAAAGTACTACTCACTCCATCATGATATACACTCAATAATTGATTAATTTAAGCAATAAATAAATAGTCCACACTGCCTCTTGAGTGTAAGATATCTCTCAGAATGTCACTTCAGTACAAAAACATGCACATGAATGATAAAAGAACTCAAACAAGGGCAAAGACATTGTTCCTTTGATTGTTTTTCTCCTATATGGGACATAGCAATTAGTGCTGATTCAGTTTTTTGTCCTCGTCATGTTGGATGACTATCGACCACTAATATTTTCTTGCTATGAAACAAAATATAAGGTCTATACCAATGAAGTTTTTCATAAGCAAAAACTACCCAAAAAAAGATAAATAAATGATATACTAAAATGATCGATGTATAAAAAGAGTAGCTATCAAGAATATTAAGTGATATGAGGTGTGTTAGGGTGGTAATATTAATTTGACATTCACTCATTTATTTGGTCCGTAGGAAATTGGTGAATATTCTCGAGATAGGTGGTTTCAACTTTCATATACATTTCCCTATAAAAAAAAACACATTTGGTCGTCAAAAGTTTAGTTTTAGAAATGGATTGTAACAATTAACAAACATGCTTTGTTTTCAAATTTAATTTTAAAACAAGAAATTTAGAACAACCCTAAACTAGCTCTATATTAATTTCTGGATTTTGAAACTCTGTACTTCCCTATATAGGTATACAAATAGAGCTCTAAACAAAGGACAATTAGTTAACATGCTTAATATTTCAAAAGTATATCAAAGATTATCGTCATTATTTTAATAGTTATGGAATGAATAACTTAATTAGACTACTATATAATGGGACAGCTAGAAAGAAGAAATAGTATTTCTACATACTTCTTGAGCACGTAACAACATCAGAAAAGTTAAATTTCATATAGACTATAGTATATTATTTGTAGTAGAGAGAACATAGTACTGGGGACAATAGGGAGGAGGAGGAATAAGACAACTTAGATTTATAAAAGTAAAAATATTAAGGTTTAAGCTATCAAATATACACGTTTTTATTTGGACAAAAAGATTTGTTTGCCTCCATTTAATTATGTGTAAGTTTATAATGACTTTGTCATTTCGTCTATCTACAAAAAAAAAAAAAAGATTTGTTTAACTCCATTCAAACCAATTTAAAATAAAGATTAATTTAGTAAATTGTATTCAATTTTTAATTTTCAATAAAAAATTACAGTGATATCACCTTTGTAATATCTTTTGAACTCTCTTTAATATACTTTCTCCATAATGAAATATAAGCAAAAATGACGGTCAATGAATTGATGTATGTGAATTAAAATTTTAATTAGATACATTAATTAACTTTTTAACTTTTTTTTTAGATACTAATTAACTTTTTAACTATCTCTCAAAAAAAAAAACTTTTTAACTACTACTTTTGATTATATTTCATTTCACATGAAGTACTTTGATTGTCAAAAATAATAATTAAATGTACTATACTTATGCTAAACCTTAAAACTCTAAACCCTAAATTATAAGCTGTGTCGCACAGACATGATTGAACGTACAATTCTTATATTAAACAATATACAAAACATTTTCCTTAAACAAAGAATACTTTATGCATGTGGTGAGAAGAAATGAGAGTCAAAAAAGGAAGAGTAGTACAATATAGGAAAGGGTGCAGAATTATTCGATGAATTTGGTTGGGTGGATTTCCTTGTATGTAGAAATTGGTAAAAGATTAAGAAGAGAAAGAGAAAAACAGTGGATTAAAAATGGTAATGGGAAGCTTTATCGTATAGAGTGTTTGGAAGGAACAAGAGTGGGAATCCTAGTGTCAGAATTTTCATTTGTATTGGTTTTGTGCATTCTGCCAAACCCTCTTGCAGTGTTTGTGTTGTTGTGTTTCTGTATGTATTGTACTTCTCTCTTTCTTTGTGTTTTTATCTATCTAAACTGTCTCTCACGGTAAGATTCTACTCCAATATTACTGTGTTCTCTAAATTCTGTGCAACTTTCCTTTTTACTACCATTATAGCATTATTTTGGGTTTTTGTCATGGAATGTTTTAGGTCACTCTTTAATGCATTATTTTGGGTTTTTGTCATGGAATGTCTTTAGGTTACTCTTCGAGATTTTTAAATAAAGAAGGTATTTGTTCAAAAAGTTAAATAATTTAATTTTTAATTAATTAATTCATATATTTTCATGAAAATTTACTATTTTAGATATTTAAGAGTGACTTATGGTCGCTCATTATCAATTGATTAATATATTTTTTATACAAGTTCTATAGTATAGGATGTCTTACTTTAAGTAGATATTAAATTAAAATGAGTTTTGTTAACCGGTGTCCTCGGAGGTATTGGTTAAGGAAACTAAAAAAGAAAATTTTAAAGTGAAAATAACACTTTTTATGTTTTTTAGAAGTTGAAAACACAAGTTTCAATACAATTACTTACACTTTTGTTCCTTAACGAGTGCCTTGGGGGCACCGGTTAACATTTTCCAATTAAAATTTAGTAGCTTTTTAGAACTACACATAAACTACGAAGTCCATATATTTTAAAGGGTTAAATATGTTTTTGGTCCCTATAAAATTGGGAACTTCTAAGTTTAGTCCTTACTTAATTTTAATAGGTTTTTTAGTCCATACAAAAAAAATTACTTATAATTTTAGTCCCTGTAACAACAAAGTTTGTTTAATTATGTTTAAACTCTTAAATTTTTGAACGATTTTTTTAGACAAGTTTAAAACACTAGGAAATGTTCATTTACTAAAATTTAGAATTTTTTTAACATTAAACGAATTAAATATGAATTTTTTAAAACGATAGAAGTTAAAGATGAAATTAACAATATTTGGACGTAGAAATCAAATTTTGCGACAATTTTTTGCAGGGAAACTTTTAGTAATGTTCTTAACACGTCTGCACAAACTTGTTAAAAAATGAAGAGTTTAAGCATAAATTAAACAAATTTGAACTAAAGAGGGACTAATACTAAGTGCAGAAAAAAAATTAAAGACTAAAAAACCTATTAAAATTAAGTAAGGACTAAACTTAGAAGTTCTTAATTTTTTAGAGATCAAAAACATATTTAACCTTATTTTAAAAAGAGGGTTTATTTATATTGGATACATATCGAATATTTAATCAAGAATATGTACCTAAGAAGTATTAACAAAAAAAATTAAAAATATTTTGTCGGATACGCACAAATACATATTTTAATGGTGCATATCTCGAACAAAAAAAATGTTTGACAATATTGTGAGAGTTTAATACAAATGTAAATGATTAATTCAAGATGTAAATTAATAAAATTATCTCCGGACGAACTAGACTTGAAAATTATGTATCTGAATGAATGTAATAAGATATGGTATGTTGACAAAAGCCTTGGATTGATTCCTTAAAAAAAAAAAAAAACCTTGAATTGATTATAATTGATTGAGGAGTATTGGAGTAAGCTTTTGTTAAAGATTAATTTGTGTAAGCTTGTACTATTAGCAAAAGCTTCGTATAGCACGCAAACGATCTTAAACACACACAGTTATTGGTTTTGGGTATGTGGATGGTGAGGGTGGTGCAGACACGCATGTTCTATGATATTGCCATTTCCTTTCCATTAGTTCATATTTTAATGGCTATTGTCATTTCCTTTCTAGTGCTTTCTCAAGCACCTTATTATTATTTTTTAAATATCTTTCGCTTGATAAATACTCCCTCCTCTGTTCCATATTAGATGATTTAGTTGACTTCGACATATTTACCAATGCATATGTTTTATCTTTGATATCTTCAATTCTCTACTAAAAAAAATTATGAAAAATTAATATTTTAAAAATATACATCGAATCCAACAACATCTTGCATGATATTATTTATCTTTATGAATTATTATAAAAATATGGTCAAAGTTTATTAAGTCAATAATGTATATTGTCAACTAAGTCATCTACTGAGGGACGAAGGGAGTACAATCTTAACCTTAATTAAGGGATTTCAGATAATACAAGTCGAAGTCTGATGAAACCCGAAAGATGGCTATGTAATTGATATTAAAGATTTATGTTGACCATATTACAATTGCCACATAAACTACAAATCAATTGCATGGATTGTATAAATGGGTATCAATGACCATGATATCATAATAAACCACTCAAAACATATATATATATATATATATATATATATATATAGGGGGCATATCAAGTGAGAATGCCTTTTATATGTGAGAATGGTAGGAATGGTTATCAGCCGTTAGATCAAAAATCAAGGGCTCCAATATAAACAACATTTAAACACACCACCTCACACTATCATTCTCTCTCTTCTCTCTCTTTCCTTTTCCACCTTCCTGTTTCCTTTACCAGATTAAAAAACGTTCCCCTTTCGCTTTCTTCAACCTAACCAAATTCAATGGCATGAGATTGAGGCAACTAACAATAGAAACAAAAATTAAGAAACATGATCATGAGATTTAAAACACAATACAC
>Ga0099826_10000564_pt1 | contig 18586 bp, 5 predicted proteins | sample Mtrugardesep15_FD_76830 | JGI IMG/M metagenome (GOLD analysis project Ga0099826, IMG submission 76830) | Root nodule microbial communities of legume samples collected from California, USA - M. trunc garden sep15 | ecosystem: Host-associated > Plants > Roots > Nodule | place: USA: California... | reverse complement strand
TCTTTGATTAATGGTCCTGCACACTTGAATAAATGTTTAGCAAATCCAATTGATAATTTTTAATACCTTGTTATCATCAAAACTTAAGTGGTATACTTGTGAAACACCCTTTGTTCCAACAATATCATGTGGTCCAACAAATACAAACCATGAAGTCATTGAAATCAGATTTGCTTTTAATATGTACTTGAATTTATTATAAAAAGGTCTATCTGACCTATTGTACAATGGTTTGGTTTTGCAGCCAGATAACTTGTGTTATCCATAATTGAACAACAAAAAACGAAAATAAACCTGTGTGTGTAGGAATTCAATAATTTATTTTTTATTTTTGGGATATTGTATTGCATTTCATTAATTTGGTTGCTTTCCCTCAAAAAAAATTAATTTGGTTGCTTATGATTTTTCAGCGTTTATTGGGGCAAAAATAAAATGCTTATGTCGAATTCTAGTGCTTGGGCACCGGGAAGCCGATGTCTAAGCGCTGGTTGATCAAGAAATGGAATTTGAACCTCCAGGTACTCAAATTCCAACTTCCCAAGCATTCTAGAAATCAAGCACTCATATATCCTGCACCTAGGCCCGGGCAGAAAAACAGAAAAAATATGTGGTTGTCTTGAGAAATTAAAGGAAGAAAGGGTGCTCTTTTCTATTTTTCTCGTGTTTGGATATAGGGTTTAGGAATGTAAGATAAGGGAGGGTTTACTTTTTCATTTTTAAATTACAGACGCTATAAAATGTTTTTTTAAAAAGTTATCATATGATAAACGATCATATGAGTAGAGCTAATTTTCTTCTGTTAGAGGGAGATTAAAAAACTGTTGTGAGCTCTTAACTCCTTTTTATCTTTATTCTTAATTTTTTTGAGTTAAATGTTTATCATTGTCCCTAATGTACTTTTGATTTGGCCAAAATATATTAACTTTCTTCTAATTGGGAAATTCAAACATGTCTCTACATTTGTGAAAAAGAAGAACAATGTTGTTTATGGCTATAACGGATAGGAGTATGATCTTCTTGCTTTTCTATTAAACAGAATTCTGAAAGACAATGAGGAACTGGGTAATCTTTTGGTGGTTTGGAGGGTTTGTTCACTTGAGATAATCTCAAAAGGGAAATGCTCAAACCTACAAAGGTAGTTTACCCACGAAAGCGAAGAATAATGACGTGTTAATCCATGCGTAAAAAATGTTGCCATTTTGTCTCCTTTCCGATCTGAAAGACGTCGGGCGGTGTTTATGATTTGCCTTTTCGATCCGAAGACATTGTCTGCATGTGCTCAGTTTATCCTATCAGCGTTGAAAGTCATGTGATGCCGTGAAAAATAATCACCAATCCCACTCAATCACTGTAGTTGCAGAAGATTCCATTATTTCCATCGATGTGTTTGATCGATCGAGAAGGCTTATGATATGATTGATACCTTGAGAAGTTCTGCTTGCCTTTTTCTTTTATTTGCTGCAATTTGTTTTTGAATTATTTCTCTTTATATTGTTGGTGAAATTGATTCCATAGAGATGCAATAATTTGTGTCATTAGCATTGCTCACACTAACACTTGTGAAAGTTCTCGGAGAAGGAAGTTCAATGACTTATGATTAGGGGAATACACAACATCTTGTTTACGATGAATATGTTTAATGTATCAGCTGGTGTAGTTTGTCTTCTTTTTAGCATTTTTTTATGAATTCTTTTCTAAAGTACCCTTAATTTAATGTTTCAATTTTCTTTTTAGGGGTGTGCTATACACTGCCTTCATCTTGATTCTTGACAGATAGAAGAGTCACTTTCACATCCGAAAGCTCCTACAAAATATGTCTTTAAACCGACAAACAATCAGCATATCGAAGACAAGACAACAAACCAGCACTAATCACGTACAACAGTTGGATAATGTAACCATCCTCACTGATGCACAAATGGTTGTCCAATGTATTGCAGAAAATTCTCTTAGTGCTGCAACTGACCATATTATTCAAGATTGCAAGGATTTAACGAATTGTTCGTCTCTCATATAAGTAGAACCTTGAATTGAATGTATAGGCTCGTGAACTTGTTGGTTCATAGACCTGGTTGGGGAATGCCCCGACTGCTTTTTTTCTTTACATTTCTTTTCTACTGTGTAATACTCCTTTTGTTTTAGTCTGAATGAAGTTGATAAATTTTTTAAAATACTGCAATAACATGAGAACACAAGTCACAATAGTTTACTGCTTTAAGTGACAATAAAATCAACTTCAATTTAAGTATAAATTTGCGCAATCATTTCTTAGTTACTCGCAGTCGCAATACATCATACTTGCATAAGTTAATAGTATCAAGATCCTTTCAAATAAAATTACGATGGTAGCACAAAATAAAGCTAAATCTTTAAAATATTAGACTTCTTCTTTCGAGAGGTAGCTAATAACTTTAACTTTGATTGAAGTCTTAGTTGATCCTTGATGGTTTTTGGATTTCTAAACTGTTGTTATATTTGGATTTCCAAAGTCTATTTAAAAAAAATAAAAAATTATTCATCTACCGAAGTTATTATTGGGTTGAGTCACGACTCAGTCGCTCTCTTCAAGAAGTTTCGTGAGACTGTCCAAAATTATGCAAAGCAAACTATCAACAACGCCGCCTCTAGGATAAAACAAGGCCAACGACAACAATCTGATTAACTACTGCAATGTAGCTAAACCATTCGAGGATTACACCCTCAAATATGGCTATTAAGGTCACTCAAATTTAATATTTAACTCTTCCAAGGAAAGAAAATATCGAAAGGGACTATACTCTTACGGTTATTCTTCATTCCAAAGAGACATTATATCTCGAAAGAGACAGAGATCTTAAGAACATTTTTAATTTTGAAGGACAGAAAAGAAAGGGGAGAAGTGGCTCGAAAATGCATGGAGCAAAAAGAGAAAGAAAAGAGAAAGAATTCTCGACAGCTCAATAGTACTCTTAAGTATGTTATATCAACTAGGTGGTGTGTTTTATGAACTGATAGAGTCCGCTATTTATATATTAAATAGAGACTTTTTAATAACCAAGTGAAATGAATATTCAAAAAAAATCAATTAAGATGATGATAAAAATGAGAGAAAATACGATAAGTCATAAATTAACTAATAACACTACTTGAAGTAGCCTTTTAAAAAAATATTATAATCTCGTGAGGAAATGCTATCAGCTTGTAAGAAAAAAAATTACCAACCAACTCTACTTCAATCATAGCTAATGGTTTGGCGTTGCCAATCCAACCCTAAAAAAGCAACAAATAAGCAATTGGGGTATTTTAAATAAACAAATTCCAACAAAGATTATCCAAGGTACTAAGCCAGATCAATAAAGAACAAAAAACATGTTCAATGCAGCAAACCAATTTGGTTGTATAAGTTTTGGTAGCTTAGATTAAAAGTGTCGAGTAGACTTGATTGAATCCTTGTAGACGTCCAAATGATCTTCAAATCGAAATAATATCCTGCAGCAAATATTGAATAATTAATTGCAAGATTATAAACATAGATATTGTATATCTCTATAAATTTGTTCATAATTGTATGACTTTATTTTTTTTGGCGGTGTCCGAGATTTAAACCCCAAACTTTATATATATTATGAATTGTCCTTATCAACTGAACTAAGCTTAGGGGGACAAATGGCTTTCAAATATTACTTTTTGTATTATTTATTTCTTGCTTATTTATTGAACAAAAATTAAAAATGATACTTGACCAAAAAAAAAATTAAAAATGATAATCATTAGAGTATACTGATAAAAAAAATTAATATAATTAAAAAAAACATTATGAGAATAAAATTTACTTATTTGTAAGAAAAATAATCCTATAAGAGAGGATGGCTCTCACCAGCCCACAACACCTCACTAACAAAGATTTACTTACCAATATTTCTAATTAAAAAAATAAAGTATATAAACTCAGTACTAAAGAAAAGAAAGTTTGTAAACTTCATACCCATACTTGTACGGAAGATTTCTTTGACATCTCGTGTAAACTTCTTTCTACTGAGTCATTTGGTGTGAAAATCTTTACCTTCTTTAACTTGGTTGAGTGATTAATAATATATCGTGTAAAGTCCAACTCGGATTGTACATTTTGAATTTCTTTAAATTCAAATTTAAGTAGACTGTTTGAAAGACATGTTGGAGTTATTGATGGCTCCACCCAGCTCGAGTTTCTAACCTCTTCTGTTTCAGACGTTTTCTACATGTAAAGGATGACATATATTATTGTTAATTAGAATTTTCCAACTGATATTCAAGCATGTAGTTTCTTTATGTATTGTCTATATGGACAAATAAAAAACTAACGAATTATGTGTGTGAGTATATATCTGTGCGTGTTCCTTACTAACAAATTATATGAATGGATAGCATATAGTTATTATTAAAAACTAAGAAGGTTTCACGTGGATGTTATGTTATCAAAAAACATGATATTATTAAAACTACGAGGTTCGTAAAGCCTAGTTCAACTGGCAATGTCGAAATTGTTAGGTTTGACGTCTTCATTCGGATTCGAACTCGAAACCTTAAGGTGTGTGTGAGTTTTAGTGATCTTTACCACTTCGTCTATGGACCCAAAAAAAAAAACTATGGTAGTACTTGATTTCTTGCAAAATGAGAGAGATTCATTGGTGATATGGGATCTTGGGAGTGTGGTCTTTGGTATTGGAACTTGGTTTCGAGAAGGTCTTTGTTTGAGTGAGAAATGGATGTTCTTACATTCTTCAACCAACTCTAGGCGTCCACCGGACCAACTGTGTTTGTGTGTTGGTTGACAAAGGGACGGTTGTGGGGGAAGTGTGGGGGAGTCTTGCCCCTCTTATGGTGATAGTCTTCTCTTGAAAATTGTTACTATGAAGACTTCCAATAAAAAAGCTAATCTCTTTTAGAGAGGAGTGGTTGTTGGCGTGGGGTCGAAAGAGGATGAGAGAAACACCTGTACACTTCATGCGATTTTGCAAGTGGTGTGTTATTTGAACAACTATTTGTGTGATAATATTTGGGACAATCAAAATTTACAAAAAAAAATTACATATTGACACGGAAACCAAAACAATAGAGGAAGAATAAAAATTAAAAACATAATATGGTTTTGAGCGAAGAGAGAGGGATCCCATTGTTGGTATATATGAGTTATTTAATGACCCTATGTATTGTATATTCTTGTCTTTACTTTTTGGTGGTGGATTGGATTGATCACCCGTTGTACTTAATGTCATCTTTGTGGGTATAATACTAAATGTACTTTTCTCCCTTTCTATAATCCATTTTGCTATTAACTAAATTCATTTGTTTCGAGCCAACAATTCACACTTCTCCCTTTCTATAATCCATTTTGCTTCAAAAAAATGCTTTTTATCAAAATGATAATAACTGAACCATTTCTAATAACTTTTCATTAGAACTAGCATCCATGTTAACGTCTATTCACTTGAGTTAGCATGCATGCTAACGTCTATTCACTTTTAAGATCATAGATAGCCTACATGATGGCAAAAATTAATCTTGATTACTACTTTTTATTTCAAATTTGAATTAGTAGTAGATTTGATTTCAATTGATCTTAATTACTATTTATTTAATTTCAAATAAATTAGGGATAAATCAATTATTTGATTAAATAAAGATAAAATTGTAAGTAAAATACTTTTAAATACAGTTAAATTAAATTGGTAGAATAAAAGCTACACAAATATAGATTAGATATTGATTTATTTTAATCAATTTATTTGTTTATCAATATTTTTAGCAAACTCCAAGTATTTTTTGCCCCGTCTTGCAAGTCCATGTGCTAGAATTCGAACTTATCAATATATATTACTTTTTTAAAAAGATAGTGCAAATGCAGTTAAAAACCATCATACACACCTTAATGGCAAGATCCTCAAGTTTTGGAGCATTTTGTAGAAAGGTAACGAGCATATTCCAATTGCAATTCTCATATATTTCAACCGATAAAAATAATAAATTGTGAAAAGTGAGAAGATGTAGGTTGTCAAGATTTCCCTCCTTGCTTAGATGCTGCATAACAAGAAATTGCATGTGTCGTAGATATGGAACTTATCATAAAAAATAAAATAAAATAAAAAGAATAAAAAAATGAAACTTACTTGAATAGTTTCATAATTGATAGTCAATGATTTGACATTAGAAACTCCCTTCAAGAGTGAATACAAATTGTTAACATCTGGATGCTCATTAAAGCGGAGAGTAGCTTGATCAAGATTGGACAAGTTTATAAGCTCATATTTTTTATGAGTCCTTGAAAAATCAGCAATATGAAGAACTTCAAGGGACGGGGCATTAATTTGCAGTGGAGAAACGTTAGAATAAAGAAGAGGCATCTCTAAAAGAAGGTATAATCTCTTTAATGAGTGAAAAGAGACAATATTGATGGCTTGCTTGAAGACGTCGTGTAAAAGAAATTCCTCAAGATGTGGACAACGAGATAGAAATTCAGAGAGATCATACTCATTATGATTATCTAAGATAGAATTTAACACACTATACTGGAGATGAAGAATCTTTAATGACGGAAAAGATACATCACAAGAAGAACTGAGTCTTGGCTGAGCTTCACCGTGCAATTTTAAGACCACGAGCGACTTAGACATGGAAAGCCTAAGCGACAATAAAGTTGGACGTTTGTCGAGGGACCAACATGCCACATCAAGTTCCTGAACCTTAAGGTCTAATGCTTTTGAAACCCATAAGTGTACATCATATGATTGGCAGCCATCATCACTAAAGATCTTTAGTTTTCTTATGTTTTCGGTGCGTCTCAGGAGAGACGCATATATAGACTGGATTGTTTCGGACGATGTAGGGGGGTTTGAAACCTTTAGTAATTCAAAGTCAAGGTCGGGGATCTTGGTGCAAATGAACTCCCATCTTGTGGATAGAACACATGTTTTGTAAGCTTCTTTTGTTGATAGGAAAGACAGAATAAGAAGAATCAATTCGTCTGAGAGTTTGCTTAATCGGTCATGCTCTTCATTGGAGCATGCCACTACTTTTGATTTCTTGTTGGCTTCCTCCATAAGTATGCTTCAAAAGAAAAATATTAAGTAAAAAATACTGCCATCAACGTCAAGGTGACACAAAAAAAAATGCACATGAGCCAACAATAAAATATTAAACGGTAGTGACACAGCAACGAAGACGTGATAAACAAAACCCTTAGTGAAAGATCGACTCCTTCATAATGAACAAATAAAACTACCTATCCATAAACAAAAAGCGATTATCACACTTTGCGATTAAGCATATGCACGTATATAGATTTAGCCAAATTCAAATTGAATAACAAAACCACAAACAAAATCATCAAATAGTTTTATGTAATCAAGGATGTAAATCTAAACTACTTGAATGACCTATGAATCCATGATAAGATAGAAGAAGGGTTGGTTACCTTATGAAGGAGGAAGGTGCTGTGCTGAAACCTAGTCGCAAGAGAATTATGAGAGTATAGAGGAACCGTAGGGTTTTTTTATTTTTATAAACTATACTATATATAAAGAAAATTACACTTTTCAGCAATTTGGTTGGATTTTTCTTTCCAAAAATACGCTTAATTTTCAATACAAATAACACATGTAACAAATAGAGAAGAATAAATTTAAATATTAAAACAAATGTAACAAATACGATATGAATATATATGTGTGTGTGTTTTTTCCTTTATCATTTAAAAAGCATAACAAACTAGATGAGTATATTTATTTACTTACTTTTTCATTATTCCAATTATACTTTTAAACAACATTTTCTATAATAAAGATCGTTGTTCGTGTCATTAAAAAAAAGCAACAAACATTTATATATTTACTTTTAAATTTTTTTAAGCAAGGAGAAGGGACATACATCAAGAGGAAACATCAACATCTCAACTAGGTTGGCACCCCGAGAAACGTCCATCCTCTGCCGCCAAACTCTAAAGGTATTATTAAAAAAAAAGGGGGGGAAATAATTACAAAGGAGGGGGACTAGGCCAAAACCCTCAAAGAAAGAAAAAATAAAACAGAAAGCAAATAAACAGGTAACAAAAACTCCCCAAAAACAAACTATGGAAATTTTTAGTTGGGTAATCCACATTTATCCCGAACGAAATCAGAGGGGAGAACTCACAAGGAAATAACATGAACTCCAAGGCTCCAAGGAAATAACCAAAATTTCATTAAAAAAATACCGTTCATAATTTTCAAACGTTGTGCCCGTCTTTTCGCTAGTTTTTATAAAAGGAACGGTAGGTTTTAAAAATAAGGATTAAGGAAAAATAAGGATTAAGGAAGATGTATATATACCATATATAATAAAGAAAATTACTCATTTTAGGAAGTTTTTGGACTGACTTTTTTGTTATTCTAAACAAAAAAAAATTATAATAATGTTTTATTGTTGGTGTTATTAAAAAATACAAGAATTTTTATTATATTTGTTATTTTATTGTTGTCATTGAAAAGATAAATATAGTTTGTTGAATATATATATATATATACACTTTTTTTTTTTTGAAGAAGCTAAATTAGTCCATCTAAATTGTCATCAGAAAGAATCGAACTTAAGACCTTGAAGAGGGGCACACTCTCAGGTCCCAAACCAATACCACTATGTCAACCCAAATGGGTCAAGGGCTCTATTTTTTTTTAGTTTAGAATTGTTAAGAAAGTAATATTCCCTCCGTTTCAAAATACATGTTTATTTTGGAGAAATTGCAGTAACCAATAAACCAAATAAATTTTGTTATATTTTATGAAATTATGTGTGTTTTCTTTAATACCCTTAATCATAATTTATTATTTCATTCTATTTTTCTCTCTCTACAATAAATATATAAGGGTATTATTGACATGACAATAATTAATATTGCATTGAAACTTGAAAGTGACAAGTATTGTGAATCAAAATTATTCTCCAAAATGGACAATTATTATGAAACGGAGGGAGTATAAAGTAATGCATGTAGATCTTTCTAGGGGTGTATTTTCTTATGCAATTTTGTCGAAAGCACGGTCAAGATCCTGTATGGCATTGATGCCAAAATTAGATCATCCACATGAGTTGAATGATTATAGGCTCATTTGTTTGGTGGGTTTCATGCATAAGGTTCTCTCGAAAATAAGAGTATGAGCTTTAAGGATGAATGTAACGGTTGGCAACGAGTAATTCATAATTTGTAGATTCTTTTCTTTATTATTTTCCTTATATTCTTTTCTTCTTTTTGATTATATTTAATTCCCTACTGTATATCATGAGTACACTATGATCATTCTAATATGTTGCATAATTTTGTAACCAAAAAAAAATAATATGTTGCATAATTTTTTGTTTTTTTTTTTCAATTCAGTTTAGCGCATGTAGCACATTATTGTCTGCAAAATTTATGCAAGATGACAAAGGGATAGGCAAGGGGTTTGTCTATGTATGTTTCTCTACCGTGGACGAGGTTGTTAACTCTGAACAGTTTTAATGGTAAGTTGAGTTGCTTTGAATTTGTAAGCCACTGAGGTGGTGTTAGTGTAATAGACTTGGAGAGACATGAGACTTTAGGCAATTGAGTATTGGAGGTTCAGCTATGAAGAGTCGTGTTTCTTTTAATTTTATATCATGTTGTATCATAATTGTAATTGTTAACCACTCTACAAATCTAATTTGTTCTAATCGGAATGTTTATAATTTGTATCTTTTATAATTTATAATTTTATTGTTATGGAATGCATTGAAAAGCTTTTTTTTTTTTTTTAAGTAAATGAGTCAATTTCATGAGGATAGTTGTTCTTTTCATAATGTCTCCTGCGGATTTCCCTGCATCATTTGTTGAGGAAGTACCTTCGAGAATGTTTGTCTGAAAGGTGCTTGCGGTTGCGGGAAAGAAAACTCCTCAAATATTGACCGAATGTTTCTTGTGGATGTACCTTTAAAATCTCAAGGAAACAATTACCCGTGATGGTATTATCTGGGAGTGCAAATCTTGGGCAGAATCCGCAGGAAACATATTTCCTGCGGAATTTTCACCAAAATCCGCAGGTAATTCTACAGGAAAATTGAGAATTTCTAGTAGTCAAGAAAGTGTTGAGGGAAGTGATATTAAAAAAACCAGCGTTTTACCAAGAAGTCAATTAGTAGATGGAGTGGTGGTAGTAAATTATATTATTGATTTGGTGAAGAGATTAAAATATAAATGTCTTTTGTTGAAGGTTGATTTCAAAAAGGCGCATTAAGTTGGGATTATATATCTAGAGTTTAAGTTTAAGAAGACGAATTTCTCAGACAAATGGATCAGTTGGTTGAGATCGTGTGTATTTTCGAGCACTATGGCTTGGTAAATGGAAGTCCAACAACCGAGTTCTAGGTAGGCAAGGGGTTATGTCAGGGAGATCCTTTATCTTTGTTTCTCTTTTTGATATCAGCTGAATGACCAACAGTTCTCGTAAGAAAAGCAATGGGGGTTGACGTATTCTAAAGCTATCCTTAAAAAAAAAACACTCGAGTCCGTAGATGATACAACAATATTTGGTGGAGGGACGTAGGAAAATCCATGGAGCATAAAGACTGTAATGAGGAGTTTTGAAATGGTATCAATTTTAAGGGTGAACTTTTTAAAAGCAAACTATATATATGGGTTGAAATTGTAAGATTCTTCGTTAGAAGCTGCATCAACGTTTTTATCATGTTCCGTTGATAAAATACCATTTCGTTTTTTGAATAACTAGTATGGGAGAGCTGTCAAATTTAAAATGGGAATGGAAGTTTTGTTTGAACAAGGAACTCAACATGGCTGATGAAGGTGCACAAAGAATTGAAGACTTTATTCAATAATGTTTCACCCAAAACTAATGAGAAATATTCCTAATGCTGTTTGCCAAGTAGGGATGAACCCATTGCTTATTTTATTTTCTTCATATGAGAAACTTGTTGTAGCAATGTGGGAAGCATAAAAATTGTAGAAGTAATTTAAATAAGATAAGATATGAAAACATTATTAATATTTGGTTGCATAAAAAGGTATTCTATCAGTACTTTATTTGTTTACCAATGGAGCAAAATGTGTATGCATTACATAAGTATGATTAGCGTTGTAGGAACCACTTATTAGTAACAGTTAGGCATTTCCAATCAACTCTAAATAAGTAACAACAAATAAACAATTGGGGTATTCTAAATAAACTAGTTCAAAAAATGAGGTCCAAGGTACTAAGTCACATTAATAAAGAACAAAAAACATGTTCTATGCAACAAACCAATTTGGTGCTAAAAGTCTTGATAACTAGATTAACAGTGTGGAGTAGTCTTGATTGAATCCTTGAAGACATCCAAGTAATCTTCAAATTGAATTGATATCCTGTAAGAAATATTGAATAATTAATTGTAAGATCATAAACATAAATATTAAATATCTCTATAATATTTATTAATACCATACTCCCGTTGTTTCAAGTATCTGAACCTCATTGCAAGTCCATGATCTGAATTGCTCATCTCCATTCACATTTTCCCTCAAGCAGCATACAATTAAAACTCGGGGTAGTACCACTACCTTGAATTATTTTCCTAATTAATCAGTATTCAAACTAACCTAGATTGTAATTATACTAGTTTTATTTCCAGTGTAACATGTAATTATAATAATTATATAATAAATTCCAAGGGTGGTGGTTCAGGTACAGTGGGTATTGGTTTTTCAATTGGTGCTGGAAGAAAGTGTCTTGTGTAATTAATCTACAGCTTGCTCAACCAACAAACATGTATCCACGGTTACGCAATTTAAAATAAAAAAAATCAAGTGAAATTGACAAAACTATCCTTAAATTTCAAGTGGCTTAAAAAAGTGGAAATTGGTCTTTGTCAAAATCAGATACGAGCAGGTTGCTAACTTGCACCTAAATATTTTAAACATGTGTAAATTAGCATCCCCTGAGATTTACTAGAATAGATCACCACTAATGTTTTTGTGGAGGTGTTTACACTTTACAGCAACATATGCACCTTACGCAAATTTTTAGTTATCACTTGCTAACTTACTCCTGCTAAAATTGAGTGAGTGTATTCTAGCAAATGTCTGCAGTGTTGACTTACACCCACTTATTTGTTAAACGGGGTATTTTAGCAACATGCACATGCATTTAACCGCTTTTTAGTTGTAACTTGTTAAAATACTTCTGCATGAAATTTAGTGGGTGTTCATTAGCATATATTCAAGAGATATTAAGAATGTAGTAGTATATATAAGAGATGTTAAGTTGTGCTTGATGGTCAGAATTAATGTCTGGAGCAATAGGGGGGATGGAAGTTCTATTACCACCCCACAACATCATACTAACAAATATTAACATACCAACATTTCTCATTTCAAAAATGTATATAAACCAAGTGTTAAAGAAAGGAAAATGTAAAGTTCATACCCATACTAGTACGGATGATTCCTTTGACCCCTCGAGTAAGCTTCTTTCTACAGGGTTGTATGAACTTGGAGTGCAAATCTTCACCTCCTCCAACTTACTTGAGTGATTTATAATATATCGCGTGAAGTCCAAATCAGTTTGTATGTTTTGAATTCCATTAAATTCAAATGTAATGAGACTCTTTGAGAGACATGTTGGAGTTTCAGATGGCCCCACCCAGCCCGAGTTTCCAACCTCTTCGGTTTTGAAATTTTTCTGCATGTAAACAATACCAAATATTATGTTTAGAATTTTCCAACTGATATACGACATATAATTGCTGTGTATTGTCTACGGGGGTAAATAAAAAAAACTAACAAATTATATGGAGGAAGTATATATTGACTCCAAGAGTAGCTCAAAAGAGTTACTCCAAATCTCCGCCCTTCATTTGGTTTTAATCCAATGACTTTAAAATTAATTTGAAGTTACACACCTGATCGAAATTTTCTGCTGCCATGTGCCTTAACTCCATTCTATATGCAGCTTACCCGATTTTTTCACACCATCCATGCTTCTTTTGTTTGGATATAAATCAGAGCAAACTTAAAAGTGATGGAGTTGCACTTCCACGGCCTTAATTCTACACACTCATTTTTTGTCATTGATTTTTGCATTTTTCCTTTGTTTTTCATTTAGATTTCAATATTTTTGTTTACTCTTTCGAGTTACACTTGGAGTCAAAAAGACTTGCAAAGAGTAAGTTTAAAGACGTACTCCAACCCTTTATTTTCTTTTGATCTAATGGTTTCAATCAATCATTTGTTTCCCTCACGTGACAGAAAAGTATGCAGACAACTGTAGTTTTCTAAAAAAACAAAAAGATGTTCTTCTCTGCCCTCACTTTCATTCTAGCAAAAACTGTCAGCTAACTTATCAAAAAGGAATCGGCTTAAGCTGATGAAAACTATGGGGGGCTTATTTACTAAATCTATGCATTGCATCGCTAACATCTTTCAATTCAAAATAAAAAATCTCAAATCAAGTATGCCTCACCATCCTTTCCGTCCAACACGACGCAAAGCTGTATATCAGCGATTAATGCACCATATTTTGAAAAACAGATTGAACGTTTTGAGCGTTAGTGCTTGTGGTGGTCGTAGTTTTTGGATCTATTGATCTATAACAGATTTAGTTGAAGTGTACCAATACTATTGCTTTGTTCATAAACTTGATTAGCTACAGAGGTGAGTTCCATATAATACTGAGAAACATAATTGGTTTGATACAATTTAAACACAGAAGGTGGATGAATGTATCTATGGCTATTTCTAAAATCTAATCCGATTCACATGTGAAGGTGCTCACAGCGGGTTTCAGTAAATGGAGGGGAAAAAAAATTTCGCATGAGTGATATAATTAGACTAGTAAATCACAGATATTAACGAATAACAAAATCAAGGGTCATGATTTGGAGTAAGTTTTAAACTTTTTCTTGGAGTCAATATATCCCTCCTCTATCTATATATATAATCAGGTTTAACATGGACAATTGTGCAAATGTAGATAAAAAAAACTTCATACACACCTCAATGGCAAGATATGCGAGTTTTGGAGCATTCTGTAGAAAGCTAAAGAGTATATTCCAACTGCAATTCTCAGATATTTCAACTGACAAAAATACTAGATTGTGAAAAGTGAGAAGATGTAGGCTGTCAAGAATGTCCTCCTCCTCCATGCTTAGAAACTGCATAACAAATAAGAAATTGCATATGGGTAAATAAATATGGAACTTATCAATGTTATCATTATAAAGAAAAAAAGATTATGAAACTTACATGAATAGTTTCAGAACTGATAGTCAATGACTTGACATTAGAAAATCCTTTCAAGAGTGTATACAAACTGTTAAAATCCGGATGCTTACTAATGTGAAGAGTGGCTCGATCAAGATTGGACAAATTAATAAGCTCATATTTTCTGGGAGTCAATGAAGAATCAACAATAGAAAGAACTTCAAGCGAAGGGGCATTAATTTGCAGTGGACCAATGTTAGAGTCAGGAACGGGCATAATTAAATAAAGGTATAGTCGCTTTAATGAGTGAAAAGAGATATTGATGGGCTGTTTGAAGCAGTCGTGTAGAAGTAATTCTTCAAGTTGTGGACAACAAGCTAGAAAATTAGAGAGATCATACTCACTATGATCGTCCATGATAGAATTTAACATAGTACATTGGATATGAAGAACCTTTAGTGAGGGAAAATTCACAACAGAAGAAGAATTGAGTCTTGGCTGAGTTTCACCGCGGAATTTTAAGACCACAAGGGACTTAGACATGGAAAGCCTAAGCGGCAATAAGGTTGGTTTATCGAGGTGCCAACATTCCACATCAAGTTCCTGAACATTGAGTTCTAATGCTTTTGAAACCCACAAGTGTACATCATATGATTGGCAGCCATTGTTACTAAGGAGACTTAGTTTTCTTATATTTTCGGTGCGTCTTAGGAGAGCTGCATATACAGATTGGATTGATTTGGACGATGTAGGGTCTGAAACCTCTAGTAGTTCGAAGTCAAGGTTGGGGATCTTGGTGCAGATCAACTCCCATCTTTTGGATAGAACAGATGTTCTGTAAGACTCTTTTGTTGATAGGAAAGACAGAATATGAAGAATCAATTCGTCTGAGAGATTGCTTAATCGGTCATGCTCTTCATCGGATTTGGAGCACGCCGCTGCTGTTTCGGGTTTCTCGTTGTTTTCCTCCATATGCTAATTCATGAGTCTTATCAGAAAACAAACACAGACTACTTTAATCAAAAAGAAAACTTAATCATATAATCGCAATGCATCAACTATGAAAAACAAATAAAACTACCGATTCATAAACAAAAAACTATTGTCACACACACCATTTGTTTTTAGAATTGGGATTAAACATGCACACAGGTTCCAGCCAAATTCAAATTGAATAACAAATCAAAACGAAAATGTGGATAAGTAATCTGTTACAAATTATCCTTAACGCCAAACATCAAGCGATATCACATGAGAAACCACAAATCTAAAAATGCACTAAAAAATCACAAACCCTACACCCTAAAACTAAAGAAAAAAACAAAAAATGATAGACTTGTAAAATAAAGGATTCCGAAACCATAAGAGAAGAAAATAAACGAATTGAGAGAGAAAAGAAAGATACCGATTCGAGAAATGTTAAAGGAACAGATTGGGAATCTCTGATTGGGAACAGAATTTCACCTCTACCAAACACAGTGTAAGAGAAATGATAGACTTGTAAAATTAAAAATTAAAATATTTAGCCTCGAGATCTCTAATCGTGGTGTTTTAGTGTATTAATTAACAAGTGTTTATGTTTTTATCTTCTTGAGGATTTTGTAGATATTGCTAGTAACAATATTGAAGCTTTTGGAAATTCTGATTGTTCTTACCATATTGGCTTTGCCCTTGTCTCTATCCATACAAGTTATTGACAAAGCTAACTTCTTCAGTACGACAGGAATCAGTTTGATGATTTCCAAAACATGTTACACTGCATCATCACTTGTTTCATCTTCTCCTCTTGCATGCTCTTTATCTGTAAAGGAATTATTGCCACTTGATTAGATGATTCCTTTACAGTGGTATCCAGCTTAAGCAAGCCAATTTTCTTTTGTGTGTTCCCTCAGATGTACACAACTTTTTTATCATTAAGGGCCATGAATTCTATAATCTTTACATCACCGGCAACATTCTTCGATATTAAATAAATAATACAAGACTTGAAACAATCAAAGGGAACTGTGTTGTTCAGTTGAATCAAGTCCCTATCAACGATATATGCCATTTGATGAGTTGCATTTAGCAGTATCAAAGATTTACTATTATTGATCAATGAACCGTTCACCTATTTTGATTGTTAAATTTTATGGTTATAAACACATGGTTGTTTGTTAAGTGACAAAATATAAAAGGGATTGAGACCATGAATTAATAAGTTGTGCCGGGATTAAATTTCATTTGCTAGTTCTCGAATATCTTTCATTAATAGACTGTTTATTCCTCTATTTCAATTATACATTCACATATCTTCAATTTCATTCAGTTGAAGAATTAACGCCAAGAATTTTGATCAGAGACATCGGCTTAACATTGTTAAATTTTAATAAGAATGAAAATGCGTTTTTTGTTTAAATACTATAACGTGACAAATGGCTTACGCTAAAAATAAAATAATTCAATTGTGGCGTCCAGTAAAGAAACATCACAAGAGTGACAGACTTACCATTTTTTTCATGTGAATTAACACAAGACCATTAAGTTTAGAAGAATATTTTCTAATTGAATTGAATTATTCCTCTAAAAAATCAATTGAATTATTAATGGTGTACAGTAAAGTTTTTACGTTTTCAATTTTTCATTTATGGTTAAAGGTGTAGGAATGTTGAATGCAAAAATGAATAAGGAAATTAAAACCAAAATTTGATCTGCCTTACCTGAAAGGCAATAATAAATATCGATTTCTAAGGCCAAAGGCTACATAATATCAAAAACAACACAAATACAAATAGAAGACTTAGAAAAACATGAAAAGCCAAAAAACCAAAACTGAATTAGTTAGCCAAAGTTTAGTTATGATGATGGTTTCTTATGAACAAACCGCTGTAAAGATTTTGGCAGTTCATTTTCCTCATTAGTTTTCTGTTTCTTTTTAGCTATGTTTTTCTCTTCTTGAATTTTCTGCTCCAAGTAAGGCCTCTTTGCATTGGCAATTGCATCTTGCTTTTTCGGCATTATCTTCCCAGCCTTACTTCTTCCTTTTGTTTTCTTTTTCAGTTTTTTGCCCTTGACAGCTTCTACAGCAGCTTCCATCTCAGCCTCTCTCTCTTGCGCAGTTGGCTTCTCTGTTTTAGAATATTTCACCGTACCGATCTTGCTGGGATCCAGCATGATTGTCTCAGGTGGAAGCTTATCAAGAAGAGATCGTATTTCCTTTTCTCTTCTCTGTTTAGGTGTTTCAAATGGGTTTGCAACCCATGAATCAAAGTTGGGTTCTCCTGCTCCTGGAATAAGGATACTAGACAAACCCATTGAATGTCCTATGCCTAAAACATCTTCGTATGGTCGAAAAGCTAATTTTCCTATCTGGTATCCCTTAACCATTGAATGAGTCATGTACCTTGAATAGTTCTGTGCACCAGAAGCATCCCTCAGAACCTGGATATATGAACCATTACCACAAGCAAGCAAGCCTTTTTGACTAAACTCCAAAGTATTTGCATGGCCTGGTAATGTTTGAAAAGCCTCAAATTTCCTCAAGTCCCAAAGCTTAATTTTTTTGTCTACCCCAGCAGTAGCCATTAAGTGGCCATTTGAGTGAAATGCCAGAGCCGAGACTGGCCCTTGATGACATAGCATCTTGACAAGGGGAGACGAACTGGTTGGCTTCCACATAGTAACTGTACCGGCTGAGTGGCCTAAAGAAATAACCCCATTGTAAGGGTTTAATTCCATCACATTTGTGCGTCCTAAACCAGTTCGATATTTTCCAGCTATTGTACCCATTGTAACATCCTGATAAAGAAGCATCCCAAATTTGTTGGTAGAAGCCAGAAGAAAATGGTTTTCCAGAAACTGAAGCCTCAACACTGAACCATGCTCCTGGAAAAAGTAAAGAAAAATACAACTCTCCTTAAAGATGCATCCAATATATTTGGTTTTAGGATACGATAAAAGGCAACTATTTTAACTGTTTCAACAGCTCTAAGAATTAATTAAAAAATAATGAAAAAAAGTACACTGTAGGATATGTATGCTATATGAGCCGAGTGTTCCACTAGTGGAGACTCAAGCCATTCAGAAAGACAATTTGAAGCGGAATCAGGCTTGTGAATTGAGGATAATATTACTATAAAAAAAAAAATTAATGCAACCTCAGATGAATGGTGGATAATACAGGAAATTAGATAACCCGTCAAATAAAAAACCCACTAGCATATGTAACTGGATGGTTCAACTCTAAAAGATATAAATTTAGTCTCAAAATATGTTGAGAAACATTTCCAGCATCATCAATGGCTAAAATTGAAAAATATTATACAAGCAGTTAACCAACCTTTAGGCAATGAAGCTCTGTGCCGTCCCGATTATATATGTATGGATACCTGTGAAATTTTGAAAATTCTGAAG
>Ga0099826_10000563_pt1 | contig 18597 bp, 9 predicted proteins | sample Mtrugardesep15_FD_76830 | JGI IMG/M metagenome (GOLD analysis project Ga0099826, IMG submission 76830) | Root nodule microbial communities of legume samples collected from California, USA - M. trunc garden sep15 | ecosystem: Host-associated > Plants > Roots > Nodule | place: USA: California... | reverse complement strand
GGTCAAAATTCATTTTTCTCTCGGCTTTTCCCTAGATTACTTGTGAAACAAGTAACAAACGTGCCGAAGTTAATCCTTTAAAACACAACTTTCTGGCACTTATCAGGGTTCATTCATAAAAATATATATTTTTTAAAAGAATAATATATGTATATAATTTGAAATGAGGCTTATATGTTGGGACAATTTTTTTTTTCCAAAAGGAGCTTATAGTTAGGGAGAGAGGTAGTATCAACAAATTCAGTGATGAACATTGGGATATCGAAAGCTAAATGCAGTTTGGGAGGGTAGGGGAAGGGAAGGCTTTGGGGGTGGGAAATATACACAAAAATGGAGAAATCTTTCACATTTTTTGAAAGAGCAATTTTTTAGAGAATGATAAATTAATGCTTATGAATAATACATTATTTTAAGAATATTATAACAATATAGATTGAATTTGAAAAATTCATATAAACCCTCCCCCAATACAATTTTTGAGTTACCCCAAATGAGAGGCTTTTTGTATTATGAATAAAAAAATTAACCCCAAAGCCCTTTCCTCCCAATGTTTCTATTTCTTCCACTTACTCCTTCCTTTTTTCCAAAACCCTCCCCTACCCTCCAAACTCCCAAACAAAGCCTAAAAGTACAATCACCAAGTCAGTAGACATGAATGGGAAAATTATTAAAAGAGGAATGCTAGGAACACTCTTTTCAACACTCTCTCTACACTCCTTTTTTTATTGGGTGAAATCCATACGGGTCCCACCACTTTTGTGGGACCAATTTCTGAAGTGTAGGACCCATAGTGATTTCACCCTATAAAAGAGTGTTGAAAGAGTGTGTTCATAACACTCCTCTTGTAAAATAAAAAACAAAAAATCAAGAATATTTAAGCATAGTCACGGAGTATACAAACCTTTGCTTTTTGCAGTGACCGATCGGCAGAGATTTTGCTGGAGTTCTTTGCCTTGGTTCTTTACCGGATTTGCTGATCAAATGTCACCAGAAGGGAGGGTAGTTTTCTCTAGGGGATGTGACGGTGTGGAGGTTTTCACAAATTTGTTAGCAACATCAATGGCAAACATAACTTGAAAACATGAGTGAAACACAACCAAACCCTGGGCTTTTTGCTCTTCTTCGGACTTCTCTTAGACACGTGACTGACCCCCCTAGTTCAAGCGAGTTACACTATGTATACACTGATCTGAGTCTGCGCAACTAACAAGTTTTTGTAACATGACAAACTGACTCGCTGATTTGCCTACCCTGCTTTTTGGTTCTATGAGACTTCTGATTTACTTTCTCTCTTAACTTTTTCATCTTATAATGAATTACATCTCTTCCAGGACCTTGTTTAATTTATGTGAAGTTTCTTTTGTACTTGAAAATTGATCAATTGAGAACTTTTTTGGCAGGCTATAGAAAAAGTGAAGACAGACAAGACAGATAAGCCATATCAAGATGTTAAAATTTTAAATGTTACTGTACCAAAGTCTTGAAGCTCTTGGTTTTTATGACCTGTGCCCTCGACCGTCTATACTGGACTGGTGATAGGTCGGTGAAGTTTTAAAAGGACAGTTTTATATTTCTTCCTTCAGATCAACCTTTCAATTTTTAAAAAAAGTTGGGGAATGGGACTTCATATCAACCTCTATTTTCATAGATTTTGTATGAACGTGGGAATTGATTATATTCTTCGCATGCAGTGCAACACCTTCATTCACGAACTCTTTCTGGCACAGATTCCTTATTTCCTTTATCTTGATCTGTGTTTCAAGCACATCTGTACTGTCTTCTTTTCTGCTTTGCTAGTGGAATGTATTTTTGTTTTTGGTACAATAGTTTTTTTGGGTACAACCAGTGTAATGTACTTTTGAGTTCTAAAGGATTGCAGTGAAAAAATCTCTTTGAATACTACCTGCAGTGTGTGACATTCCTGCTTTATTATTAAGCGTGGTATTATTAATTGTTTCGTGGTATTAGGCGGAGTAATAAACGTACGGGACCAAATATGCAAACCTTTTTTAAACTGCATGTAATATGTCTTTGATCATTTGTTAAAACTAAAATCCTCCCGTTTTAAGACTTTAAAATAGACTATTCACCGAATACTTGCTTCCACTACCTTTGAAGTGAGTATTACATGGTGGCAGATTTAACGCACCTGTTTTCTTGCTTTTGCCGTATTTGTGGATTACGGTCCGTGTGCTCAAAATCAAATGGTACCCATCTCAACTGTGTGATTTTGAGCTAAAATACATAATTGAAATGTGAGTTATCTGATTGTGAGTTATCTGATTGTGTCTGATTTTGATGGCCTGTGCTCAATTAATTGGTACCCATCTCAACTATGTTATTTGAGCTAAAATACATCATTCAAAAAAATAGTTGGAGTGTTGTATCCAAAAAACTGGTGTGGGAGCTAAGATGTCTTTGGTTTTGTGGAGCTAAAATAGCTGCATTACTCTCAAATCAAACACACCTCTCCCCCCATTTCAAATTAAAAAGTTTTTTTTCTGCAAGGATTTAAAAAAACAAGATAATTTTATTAAATAATACTTACTAATTATAAATGCTTAGAGTTATTGAGATAAATGCTTAGAGTCATTGAGAGTACAATAGCTTGAAAGAAATGCATATTTAGTTAACAAAACGTCCTGTGCAGGCATTTCATGCCACAACAAGCTCAGCAGTTAGTCTTATTACTGGTGCATCTAATGTGGTGCTCTACAACATGAAATAATTCATCAAATGTTATTAGCCTAGGTTTGATTCAACCTTTAGTTGAGTGCTCTTGATTCTAGTTCACAAAATGTGGTTCGAAGCATGTGATTTCACTGACATCGTACTCAAGGCGAGTAATAATAGATTAATAGGCAAGTAACTAAGGCTTAGGCTACCCACAAGTGAAAGAAAATTAACAATAAAGAATGTTTTATTTTAGAACCCAAAAAAATTGTTTTAAATTTATTTTAATTGAGTCGCATTAGAGTCACGTCAAATTTTGGTTTTGTATAGACAATGTTTATAAATGAGCATCATACAATATTATCTATGTAACAACGTACATAAACAAATGAAACTTTTTTTTTTTGAAGAATAAACAAATGAAACCTGTTATTTTGACAACAATTTAAGTAGTCAACGGAGTTCTTACACATGGTCAATTACGTTAAGTTGATGGTTAATGAATATAGCAACTGGCAGTTAATGATGCAATGCATCCTAAGACAATACAACGGAACCAGTAGTTAAGCACGAAATAGCAAGACTAACTCAGTCGCCATACTTCTATTCTCTAATTTCTGTGTAATTAGTCAACCTGATAACTAGTAGGAACCAGGATGGCACAAACCAAAGGGAATGATGTGCTTCATCAACGCCAATATAACTATGCAACTCTAATTTATCTAATTTAAGATTTAAGAATATGACGAGCGACAACAAGGTGCCTGAGAAAGCAGCGATTTCCATGGTTACTAACCACATACATCTTCATACTTTAGTAAGAATGCAGTGATTTCCATGGTTGCTAACCACATACATCTTCATACTTCAGAAATCTCGAAAGCACACTCCCAAATCCCAAGCCAATACCACTAGACCAACCCAAGTGGGTTCGTAACCCGCAAGAGTTAAAACATGACAATGGAGAAGTAACCTTATTACACTCAAGATACTAGGAACACAGTAAGGAAAAATAAGAAAAAGGTCCCTACAGCTGGTGTATCAGTCGATAAATATCAACTTGGCTACCATGCAATATTAAGACAATAGTTTCACAAGCTAATTCATTCTAGTCGTTCATTAAACAATGGCACAATCATTAGCAAATTCATGAATCAACCACTGGAGGTGGAAAAGAGACAATTCATGCAAGTATTATACTTCATAGATAAATTTAAAACCCAACCATAACGCAAATTGAATTCAAAAACATAACTAATCTCGATGTCATTACATTGTCTCAAATGTAAAAGCAAAATCTTGATAGTTGACAAAAAAGCTATAACTAAAACAACAAATGTCTTAACACACAGATTACTTCAGTCCTTTTAATCAAATAAGCTGAATCCCATATCCTGCACAAACAAAGATAGCATTACACAAACATTAGCATAGTCATGAATTTACCAAATAACAAAAAACACATACTATAATTATGAAACTTACATCATCGGATTCTTCCTTCTCTTCCACCTTCTTCTCTTCCTTGGCTTCTGCAGCAGGTGCGGCAGCTGCAGCACCTCCTCCGGTTGCAGCAGACACAGCAACAGCACCACCACCAGATGGAACTGAAGCCAACTTTTCTCTTCCACTGGCAATAAGCTCGGCAAAGTCCTTGCCCTTGACTTCACTTAGGAGCCACTCAATGTTGCTATCCTCAGCTTCAACTCCAACTACAATCATAAACCCAAAAATAAATTCATTTTTATATACACAATTCAATGTTCTAATTATTCATCTTCATGGTGTAAAAATTATGTCTTTTTCTAATCGAAGAAAACCATATTTCCTCCAAGGGCAGTAAAAAAATACAGATAAAGCAGACAAATGTAAGCTTGGTTTTGCTGATTGAAAAAATTCAGTAAAATCGAATTCAACTATAAAAATGAAAACATGACAGTAAATATTTACAAAACAACATAAAAAAACTGAATGTTTAAATCAAACCCATATATGAGGCTGTTGGGATAAACAGATGACTTGCGGCTTATAGCACGGGCACTTATCATTATAAGTACTTATGAATAAGATTGCATAAGCTATTTCAATAGCAAAAGATAAAATAAAGTCAACTTTGTTTTTGTATTGGCTATAAGTTGTTTTTGGGACCATTTGGATTGACTTCCTTTTGACCTTATGCAAAGTGGCTTATACAAATAATTCATTAGTACTCACTAACGAAAATTGTATCTTCATTAGCTGTTTTTTTTAAAAACTAGTTTCTGAAAAAGCTTAATTATTTGCACAAGCTGTTTTTCATAAGCTCAAAAATAAGCCAATCCAAACAGACCCTTTATAAGCTATACCGGAGAACTTATGAAAATAAGTTAAAAAAGGTTATGCAAGTAGATAAACTCAAATAAACCAATCCAAGCATACCCTAATCATTTATCGAATTCCATTGATCTGATTATCAATTAAAAAATCCCAAACTAGAATTAAAACTAATTTTTGCAAAAAAATCAATACTTTATTAGACCCACATTCTATGATTGAAGACAAATAAGGTTCTATTCCTAGATCTACTAATATTCTTCAGATTAAGAACAAAACAAAAACTAATATCGAATAAAAAAAATCAAAAAACGCATAATGAATAAGATTATAGATTAAATTGGGATTGATATAAACCTGATCCAAGAATTTTCTTTAGATCAGCAGCAGAAGGAGATTGGTTGCCTCCCAAAACGGCCAACAAGTAAGCAGCGATAATCTTCATTTCTGGTTTCAACAAAAAACAATGGTTAGAAAAACGAATCAATAACATAAAAATGAAAGTGTGAAGATTTTGTAAAGAAAATCGATGGTTTACTTGATTGAAATGGAGGAGGAATGTGAACTCGATTTAGGGTTTCACCAGAGAGAGATAGAATGAGGCAACTGCGAAAAATGGAACGTCTTATATGAATTTATAAACTAGGGTTTTCTCGTGGGTTGGGTTTTGCCGATAGGAATTTCCGAAATTATCCCTGTTTGAATTTGGATTTCCGAAAGTATCCTGTTTTGTAGTTTTTTATTTTTTTATAATTTTTACGATTATTTTCAAACTTTCTCACACTACGCATTAGCCACTTGTGATCAATCCGATAGTTTTAAAATGTTTATTTTGTGGCAGATATTAAAAATAATGTGCAATAATAGAGAATATATGTTTTGTTTTTTGGTCAAAATAATGAATCACATTTAGAGTGGTAAGAAAATTTTCTAAGAATTCGAAAGAGTTGTAAGATTATGAGTCTTCATGAGTGATAATATGTTTAACTTGATGATTCAAATAGACTCTACTCGTATTTTGAATTTGTTCAAGTTCGGGTTCAACACTGAATTAATTTCTTCAAATCTAAAGTAGTTAGGTTCATGCAATAGGTTGATGATTTCAAACCCATGTGTTTATTTAATTCAAGTGTTTAATTTTAAATTTATTATTGGTTTAGATTTGAATTTAGTTTATATACACTAACAATATTAAATATTTTACCTTTGTATTTTTTTTTTGAAAAGGCTAAATTTATTAATAACAAATCCTTGTTCAAGACGAACAAAGACAAGTGAAACAAGATTTACAAAGCAACAATGTCGTATATAGGCGAAACACCCACAAAGAAATATACGGACAAAGCAAAGTCCATGTGTAAAACCTCGCAATAAAAGTCATATTGATCACCCCACAGAGAGTTACCAACAACACTCAAACAATTACGCAAAACAACCAGACCAAACCGCATAAACTCTCGTGAACATCAACAATTGCCCCAACCCCCAATCTAAAAGACCACTAAAATCCATCCGCAAGCACTGCATCAACTTGGCATCGACTGCTATGAGACAAAGTACTCTCTAATACTGTGATCCCAAGATATCCAAGCATAAAACACACGACCATCGACGATTAAGAGTTTGATCCCAAAATATACAATTTCTACTCTTTCATACACTCCACATAATGGCTGCCATATTTTTGAGCGATTCTCCACAGTTAGAACTCGGGTAATAAGAAACAGTTCCACAATCATCTGTAGCATGAAGAGTAGGTTCAATGGCGTTCCACAATCATGCTTCCTTCTAACCCTAAATGCTTCTTAGTATGTGTTTGTTTCAGCGATTGGCTAAACATGGACGCATGTTCTTTTAAAAGCTACAACTTGTAGCTTGTGCATTTCAACGATGAAATGCAGTGAAATTTGTGGTGGCAGTGAGCATAAGGTATCGAAGACCAATGTATGAAAATGTGATTATTATGTTGAATATGTTCCAAATGATGCTCGCAAAAGATTAGGCAAAACCCTATACCAAACAAAGTTCTTAAATTTAGGCGGGACTTTAATTCTCCGTATCGAAGATCACTCACCATCAGCCGGAAGGTGTGCATTCAAAAGATTATTAGCACAAAATTTAGAGTAAGGTTAAAAATGAAAAATAATATAAGCTATAAGCTCAAGCACTTTTTCAAATAGTATGTAGAAAAACACTAGACCTTAGTAAATATGTAAGGTGCAATACATCTCTATTAGCATAACTATTCATCATGAGTTTGGATCCAACCTTAGAATGCAACAACATTAAAAAATTTGCGATGGAGTTTTGCCATGTATGTGATCAATGTGATCCTATCTAATCTAAGAGAATAATCTTCACAATTTCACGCACAAATATCTAATCTTTACCAAAAAAAAGTGCGATAAGATATTAAACAATCAAGAACAGCACAGGAAGAATTATTTTATCAAAAAACATAACAAATGTATTAATTTACTTATAAACAACCTTTTCCTTTCTTTTGTCTTTTGACATGACCGATATGAAGTAACATATGAAAGTATTACATACAAGTCCTTCTACTGAGACAAAATTGGGAGTGAATAATTTCCCTTCTTTTATGTTTTCATCTTCCCTTGTTCTGTATAAGTGAAAACAATCACTAGTTTGGTATAGCAATTATCAAAACTCATGCACGTCTGTACTCATCTCCACAATCACCAATCACTTTAAGAAGATCCTTGCCTTTCCCTGCTGCTTCCCTTATGCTGCTTACATCATCTTCATCAAGAACAAGTGAAAAGATAGCATTGCAGTCTTGAATATGTTCCGACAAACCAAGTCTTACACCAACCATTGATCCTGCTACAGCAGGCTGCAGGTTTCACCATAACCAAAATCAAACAAATATCCGACAGGGTTTGTCCAATTTAATATCAATATGAGATTTTAAGTTTAATAGAATAGTAAATTTCTGAATTGAAAGCAAATCAACTTCACCTGGTCTAGTATATACTTCACAGCAACAGTTGCAATGGAAACACCATGCTTAGTAGATACTTGTTTAAGAGTTCGAAGAAGTCCTTGGAACAAACCCCATCCTCCCCAAGCATCCACCATCTGCCATGTGATGCAAAATACATTAAAATACATGAATAATATTACTATGTTACGAGAACAAAGAAATGAAATCTCATCCTCCTAGTGTTCTTAAGCGGGAAAAGGGATCAATTATCAGCTTGAAACTAATTTCAGATAGTTCATGATGGTCAATTGGTCATGATATCTTACCCTTTTGTATTTTGAGAGGGATGGAGTGTTTATTGCAGGTCCAGCAAAAGGGATGTTTATGTTGGTGTCGAGGAACTTCTCAGACAACAGACCGCCCATTACTGTCCCATACCTGCATCATAATAAGGGGGAAATTTTGGTAAATTAATTTCTTTTATTTCACTTTAATCTCATTCTGTGATGAAATAATTTCTTAAATGGGGGACAAACGTTATCAGTTTGACTCCTGTAAGTTGACAAAGCTCTGCCATTCTCTGTTGGGGACGCATATCAACAAGCGAATGTTGTACCTGACAGTGAAGATACTTAATAAGAATAATGAACCAGCAGTAAGTTTATATAAACTGATAGAAGAGAAATTAAAGCACTTGGGTCTACCTGATTGCTCACAATGGGAATCTCATTTTCAAGAATAATTTGTAATCTCTCAGTATCAAAATTTGTTAGAGCTATAGTTTTGATTTTACCTGTACAAGGTTAACAGAAATAGTTTGCTTAAATCAAGAAATGGGAACTTAGACGAGTTAATCAGGAACAAAACTAACCTTCTCCTTTCAAGTCTGTGAGGTGTTTTAGTGCATCAAGGTATCCTGAATTTGAATAATCCCACCTAAATTCGTTACAGATAAAGGAGAGTTGTTACAAGAAACTTAAACCTCAGAGAATCAGAATTATCATCAATAAGTAAATCAACTGCATAATTGAAATCATACACTCATTTACTTAAGTAACAGACTAGGAAACAAAGTGGATGAATGACCTTGATGGTTCTAAATTTAATTATCCTCCAAAAGCCTTAAGATTTGTAAAATGTTAAGCTTACATCAAATAACAAGAGGGAGAGTATTTAAATACCAATGGAACTGAAGCATGTCCAATGAATCCACATCCATTCTCTTCCTTGACACATTAATGTTGTCTCTTACAAAGCTACTTGTCATCTTAACTGGTGGTGGCACCCACTTAGTGAGACTGCATCAAATAATACAATGGCTGAGACAGTACATCCTATGTTCTATGGTAATTTTCTTGAGAATCTAGAATTGTATAATAGGATGTATATTTGCCAAATGCATATCTAAACTTGAAGCATTTTCTTCTATTAGAAAAGAGTTGAAAGGAATAATATGAATCTCAAAATCAACTCACCCTCTGACCTTTTCCAAAAATTCTGGTGGCCGCTCACGACGAACTCGGTTGATGAAAATCCCATATAGATCTTCAGCTGGCCCATCTGCAAAACCAAAAGAATACAACGAATGAGAAAACAATTCAGACATATTATGACCTTTTAATTATGCAGACTAAAAAAAAACAGTTCATGTAAAGAAGATTCCACATCTATAACATCATGTAATAACATCCAGCACTCAAATGAGAACAGTCTCTAAACTCTAATCCTCTAGTCAGTAGATATCATTAAGTGGTGGCCAAGTCTTAGAATTTGAATTGAGACTAAATCAACTCGACAAAACCTCATAAAACGACCTGTGCGAATTAGAATCATGCCAAAACCACATAAACCTCATATCACAATTAACGTGAAACTCTCAACACCAAAGGCAATTTTTTTATTGCGTACTACATAAACCTCACATAAACCACATAAACCCCGATTTTACAATTAACGTAAACCACACAAAGGCAATTTTTTTATGGGAATTGTGGTTACATGGACTCAAACAAATTAAGAGGAAGTAGATCAATAAGCAAAGTTGCATACAAATATCAGCCATATCGAAAGTAGTTAATCCAGCATCAGCGTATTTAAGCATAGAATCAACGGCCTCATCCTTATCAATTTTGCCCCATCCACCACTCGTTTGCCACATTCCATTCACAACCCGACATATATCCAACGAGTCCTTCCCATTACTGACAACAATGCGCCGGATATCATCCTGCGTAGCCACACACTGACACGGTCTGAAATGCTTATATTCTCTTGTTGCAATTCCTCTTCTTGTTGGTGTTCTGTTTGAACTGTAGTAAGTGAATTTGCTTAGAGAATGCTGCAGTAACCCAGTCATTTTCAAACTGCTCAAAGTGCCAACAGTAGCTATAGCAACAGCAGAAACTCTTAAAGGTAGCTCCTTTATGCAACTTCTCACGTTCCCCTATCCTTTATGGGCTACTCTCCACCATATATTTTTATTTTATGTGGTTCAACTTTTATTTTCAATATATATGAAATATATATGAATAAGTTGATATTATTATTATTATTATTATTATTATTGACAAAAAGTTGATATTATTCTTATTACTATCATTATTATTACCAAAAATAAAAATAAAATTGTTTACTGAAAAATTTAATAAATCAAAACAAAATGTTCATACTGTCTGTCTCCACATAATATTTTTGTTAACAAAATAATATTTCTCTTATTTGCATCAAATTAGTCAAACTTTCAATGAATAAAATATGGAAAATTCTTCCAGTCAAAAAATAAAAAATGGAAAATTCTTTAGTACCTTAGCAAAATTAATTCTTTACTCTAAAATAATTAAACATAAAAAATTGCATGATGAATACATACCAAAAAAGAATGTTTTTTATATATCCTAGAAAAATCACAAAGCAATGAATTAGTAAACCTCCACGTCATCATAGAAGAGAATGTGAATGAATGAAATATGAATACAGAGAAAATGAGTGGACTATGTTACATACAGTGATCAGCCATGTCGAAGGTAGATAAGCCGGAATCAGCATACCGGAGCATAGCTTCAACGGCGTCGTCTCGATCAATTCTCCCCCAACCACCACTTGTCTGCCACATTCCATTAAGAACTCTACATATTTCCAATGAATCGTTCCCGTTACTCAGTTTCACTCGCTGCGGATTTTCAACCGTGTTCGTTGCACATGTGCTCAAATCACCACCGCATCGAATTGGAATCAATTTTATGCTGTTGGTTCTTTGTAGGTTGGGATTGATTGTTGATGACTTGTTGAAGCGAGTGAAAGTGGAGAATAGGTTGTGGCTTGATACCACTGCCATGGATTTTTGAGAAATGGAGAAGAAGAAGAAGAAGATAACGAACCAAGTAGACGAATTGAAATTGAAAATGTTTTAGTTGGTTCGTTCTGGTTTTTGAAATGACCATAATACCCACTTGTCCATAACTTTTTTATTTCAGAGTAAATTACACATTAAAATATACATTTCTATCTTGAAAACTAAAATTATTATGGGAGTAAAATATAGATTTTATCTTATGAAGATAGCATAATGTAATTCAAGCTTCTCTAAGGGAGGTGGTGAAATATTTTTCAATATGTTTTGATTAAGAGGGGAAGGAACTATATATTTTAATTCAAATATTTTTGACGGAAGGACAAAACAATTTACTCTTTTATTTAATTAATACGGTTAAGATCGCACAAGTTCGTTTATTTTTCTTGCTAATTAACACCGACATTATATTAAGGTAGAAAAGCTATATTTATATCTATTTTATACTATATATAAAGAAAACTACCTCTTTCAGCATTTTTGGATTGGATTTTTGTTTCCAAAAATACCCTTAATTTTCAATATAAATAACATATGTAAAAAAATAGATAAGAATAAATTTAAATATTAAAACAAATGTAACAACCACGACATGAATATATGTATATCTCTTAAAAAAATGAATATATGTATATCTATTTTTTTTCCTTTATAATTTAAAAATTATAACAAACTAGATGAATAGATTTATACTTACTTTTTCATTATTTCAATTATACTATTAAACAACTTTTTCTATAATAAATTGTTGTTCATGTCATTAAAAAAAGCAACAAACATTTATATTTTTACTTTTAATCAAAACCAAAATTTCATAAAAAAAATATCGTTCATAATTTTTAAACTTTAGCGCAATAATAAAGTTTTTAGAACTTTGTTAAAGATATAAGTGAATCTATTATGCACTTTCATGCATATTGTTTTTTTTAGGATCATGCTAACGAGTGTCCCTCTCACACTCTTTAAGGATTCTTAATTAAAAAATTATTCTTTAAAAAAGTCAAAGACTTCAACTTTCAATACAATAAATACACAAATTTTCATAAAATATCTTAGGTGCTTAAGGAGTGCCCGAATTACACTTGTTAACATTTTCCTATTTGTAATAAGCCAGAAAAATATAAATTAAGACACTCCAATCGAGCTCAAAGTGTGCAGGAGAAAAAAAGTTCAAGCATTTAAGGAAAACAAAAAAGATCACATGGTAGAATATCCAACACAAACAAAAGGGTTAGACCACCACTTACTGTATTAAAAAAAAAAAGTGCACCTTCCGAACTTTAAGTCACGACCTTGAATTTCCTTAAAAATAATAATAATCACGACCTTGAATAAAGCTTAACTCGATCTAATAATTATTTCAAATTAGATGAGATTTTGTTACAAAGGAATCCGAGAATTACGCTAATTTCAAATAACATAAAGGGTTAATAATACTTTACCCCCTGTAATATAGGTCATTTCTGGTTTTCGTCCTTGTAAAATATTTTTTTGGGATTTCGTCCTTGTAATTTAAAATTTATTTGGTTTTGGACCTTCATGAAAAATTCCACCCCCTGTAATTTGTGGAAATTTCGGTTTACCGCCCTGTAATTTGAGAAAATTTTGGTTTACCCCCTGTTAATTTGATCAAATTTCGCCTCTGCAATATCATCGATTTTGTACAGTCAAAATTCATGAAGGTCCAAAACCAAAAAACATCAGATTACAATGACGAAATCCAAAAAAAAAAATTACAGGAAAAAAACTGAAAATGACTTATATTACAGAGGGTAAGACACTATTAACCCAAACATAAATACAAGTCATCCATGTAACATGAAACAATGATGTGTATGTTTTTTATAATAGAATTATTAAATCAATAAACTTATTTTATCAAAGTAATTGTTCTGTCTATGTTTTATAATAAATTATAATTGTTGTATTATAACTATTTTTCAGTTTACTTATAAGATGTAATAATATTTAATAGATTTAACTTATTGATTAGTGATAAATATTTGTTCAATGTTTTTCAAGTATCATTGAGTTATTTGTCAAGTGTTTTTTTAAATTTTTTAAATTTTTCAATTATAAATATTTATCTATACTTTTACGTATTGGAGACAAATATTTATGCAACGTTTTTCTATATTTTTATATGACAACTATTTTAGTTTAAATAAAACACTGTATGTTTTGTATTTTTTAATATATTTGTGATGAAGATTTGTTTTGTATTTTTCATATAAAAGTAAAAGAAAATAAAGGAAAAGAGAATGAAAAAAAAATTCTTTGTTGTATAAAGTGAAAAAAAATTCAAATAAGAAAAAAGTTTTACTTGTTTAATGAAATAAAAAGAGGAGTCTAGTTCTAGTTGAAAACACAATATTTTTTAGATTAGGTCAAAATATGTTTTGTTGATTAAACACACAAATTCAAGAAAAAACAAATACAAATTTAAGATTAAACACACAAACTCTAACACAAATTCATACATTAACCGAACAAATTCTTCATACATTATTAATAAACTACACAAATTCATACATTAACAACACAAATTCATATAATAACTACACAAACCCAAAAACAAATTAAGTACACAGACCTAACACTAAACAAAATCGAATAAAACTGATTCATACATAATCAATAAACAAGATTGTGCAAGAAAAGAAAGAATTAATTACCTTAAAAAGATGGCGCCAAACCATTTGTTGTAGAAATAATGTTGTGGAATGTACATAATGTCGCTGAAATGTAGAATGTGATATGAGATGGTTGAATCGTTCATAAAATTTGACTTCTTTAGGTGTTGAAAGAGTTTCTCAAGGACACTCGTTAGCCATATCATTTTTCTTAATAAGTCAGAAAAATATAGATTAAGACACTACTATTGAACACAAAGTATGCAAGAACAAAAAAGTTCAAGCGTTCAAGAAATACAAAAGAGATCACATAGTATAATACCCAATACAAACAAAAGGGTTAGACCACCACTTATTATATTCGAAAAATATGTACGGTTTTCGAACTTTAAGCCACCACCGTTAATAAAACTTAACTTGATCTAATAATTATTTATTAGATAAGATTTTGTTGTAAAATAACCTGAGAATTACGCTTATTTCGAATGACCTAAATACATGTCATCCATATAACATGAAACAATAATGTGTATGTGTTTATAATAAACTTATTAAATTAATAAACTTATTTTATTAAAGTTATTGTTCCGTGTATGTTTTATAATAAATTATAATTGTCGTATTATAACTATTTTTCATTTTTACTTAGAAGATATAAAAATATTTAATAGATTTAACTTATTGATTAGTGATAAATATTTGTCCATTGTTTTTTCAAGTATCATAGACAATAATTTGTCAAGTGCTTTATTTTTAATTTCTCAATGATAAATATTTATCTAATTTTTTTTTTATGTATTGGAGACAAATATTTATGTTGTGTTTTTCTATATTTATAAATTACCATTATTTGTTGTTTAAAAAAACACTGCCCAATTTTTTTTATGTATCCGTGACAAAAATTTGTTGTGTATTTTTCATATAAAAGTAAAAGAAAATAGAGTAGTAAAAAGTATAAGGAAATAATATTGTTTGTTCTATAAAGTAAAGAAAATTCAAATAAGAATATAGTTTTGCTTATTTAATGGAAATAAAAAGAGAAAGTTTAGTTTTAGTTCGGTCATGAAAACACAATGTATTTTAGACAAGGTCAAAATATGTTTTGTCGATTAAACATACAAATTCAAGACGAAACAAATACATAGTTAAGAGTAAACACACAAATCTTAACACAAATTCATATGTTAACTGAACAAATTCTTCACACGTTATCAATAAACTACACAAATTCATACATTAACATCACAAATTTATACAATAATTACACAAACCCTAAAACATATTAAGTACACAAATTTAACAATAAACAAGATCGAATAAAATTGATTCATACATAATCAATAAACAAGATTGTGCAAGAAAAAAAGAATTAATCACCTTAAAAATTTGATGTCAAACTATTTGTTGCAGGAAGAATGTTGTGGAATGCACACGATGTTGTTGAAATGTAGAATGCGATATGAGACGGTTGAATCATTCAAATGAAAATGAAAATTAATTCTTTTGAATATATGCAAATTAATGTTATAACGCAAAACATTGAATGCAATATGCGGGACACCTAATACTTTCTTCGTCCTAACTTGTATGTCGATTTGACATTATTACGCATATTAAGAAATCTTTAACTTTTATGATTAAAAAATGTGTCTTGTCTTTTGTTGTAGAATAACCATTACTAATTGCAATTCATGATGAAGATATATGTGTGATACTGTAATGTAAATCGAGTAACCATAAGGTATCAATTATCTGAACCTTAAAAACATTTGCGACAAACCTAAATTATTTAAACCATAAAAAAGGGATCAATTATCTAAACCATAAAGAAAAATGGATCAATTATTTAAAACATTTGCGAGAAACCTAAATCATAAGGGATCATTTATCTAAACCATCAAAACATTTACGAGAACCTAAATTATTTGAACCATAAAAAAGGACCAATTATCTAAACTATAAAGAAAAAGGGATCAATTATTTAAAACATTTGCGAGAAACCTAAATCATAAGGGATCAATTATCTAAACAATAAAAACATTTGCGAGAAACATTATTTTATTTTATTTTTTTAAGCAAAAAGAGCTGATGCATAGCGCATCATATATATATATATATATATATATATATATATAAAAGAAAAAGGAGTACAAGAGAAACATAAATTATTTAAACTATAAAAAAGGGATCAATTATCTAAACCATAAAGAAAAATTGATCAATTATTTAAAACATTTTCGAGAAACCTAAATTTCTAGTCCAAATACTTAGAAACTAGGTATAATTAGAGCAATTTAATTTAATGGATACACATGTGTACAAATTCAACTCAAGTTGATCTCTAGGCCATGACAATCTGTAGGTCAAATTCATCATAAAATAAAGAAAGTAGTAGTTTATCATTTTGGTCTTCCATTCTCAGCCAACTCTACCGACTATGAGTGAGGATTTCCATTCTCAGCAAATTCACCGACTATGACTGAAGATTTCAAATTTTCTCATCTTGACTGTTCAACTTCAAACTACTTGAACCGATGAATATTAATAGGGGCTTCAAAATACAAACCAAAATCAATTTAATTTATATACAATTTTTCAGTCACCTTGATAACACGCAAAAATACACTGTATAAGTAATTTAATTTTCCCTAAAAAGAAGTAATTTAATTTTCGTTTGTTTTAGAGTAATTATTATGTTTTGCAAGGTAGTTGTTGATATTTTGTTGTGTTTTAGGTACTAAGTGTGTTAAAAGCAAAAATTAAGAAAATAAATTAATATAAAAATACCGTGTAATATTGATTGAAGAATACATATTTAACTAAATTTTATGTATATCATAGCGTTCAACATTTTTATTGAGAGATGCATATTTATTGAGAGATGCTTGTATCAATTTTCTTAAAAATTAGCAAAAGACATGTGCATTTGCAGAAATACGTTGGTTTTTGCTTGTTAATTAATTAATTCTAAAATCATATTAAGGTATAGAATGTTGAATAATGTTTTTAGAAATTTGTTAAAGATACAAGTGAATCTACTGTGCACTTTCATGCAATTATTTCCCAAAGAACCAAGGAAAATATAGATTAAACCACTCTCATCAAACACAAAGTTTGCGGGAGCAAAAAAGTACAAGCATTCAAGGAAAATAAAAGAGACATCACATGATGATTTAGATCATTTTTATTTTCATTTGCTTAAGTTGGTGTAAATATATTAGTACTTTCCTAAGTGTAATTAGAAGTGTTAATAGTAGAAATAGATTAAATTATAGTTAATATTATTTAAGGGGTAAAATAGGGTCTATAAGGGTTAATAAATGACCAACATATATATTGGAGCAACACCACAAAGTATTGAAACATTTTCGATTCTATATGAATACCCAAGAAATTCTGATAAGAATTATAAAACTATTATTTTAACCCTTTAAACCATGGTATTTGCTCAACATCACACGAGCACATGACTTAGTCTTGTGTTTTGCTCACAAGTCTATTTCCATGTGAAAAAGTGTGGTCTTTTGTTAAATTCGTCTTTTCCACCGCATAAGTAAGGTAAATATGATAATTTTTCCTAAAACCTATATATAGGCAAAACAAAGAGGAGACCATAATTATTCACTTCACTTCTCCCCTTATTCATTTTCATCTCCCATTGATATATATATATATCAATGATGCTTATTTATATATGTGTCATACACAATACAATTATATCTATTTATGAATTACATCTTTAGGTATGTACTTATGCAAGTTGTCTAGGAAACCTTGTGCTTCTTTCAATATTAATACGATAATATATGATATTTTGGATCTATTGTCAAGTGATATTTTTGTAATTCGATTGCTTGATCGTGATTTTTTTAAAGCCCATACTTATCAAATGATATGTGAAATGTAAGGGAGTGTTAGAGACTTAATTAAGGACTTGAGTTAAGATTGTAATCATATGAGTTTGTTTAATTGATGAATATAGATATGTGGATGAATAATAATAGACAACATATAAGTTATATGTATTGTGTATAGTTGATTGAAGAACTGACATAGAATTGAATTAACATGACATTTTATACAAGACTTATGATGTTTTATCGTAATAGTATGGAAGTTGTTGAGTAGAAAGCTAGGTAAGTCATATTTAGAATGAGTTGAGGATCTAATTTGTATAATAAAATTGATAGCGATAGATCAATATTTGTGATTTGTGTTTAATCATACGAAAGTAAAGTAAGATAGAAGATATTATATCTTACACCAATGTAAATATATAAAAAAGTGTTAAGTACCGTAGGACAAATCTGGATGAGTTATAAGATATCCATTGAAAAGACAAATTAAGAGTGCTTAGTTAGTAAACAGTTAGGTATTGCATGGCTTACTTGAATGAGTTGTGAACATTCAATGAAAAGACAAATTTTGAGTACTTAATAAATAAAAGAGTTTAAGCCTAAAAGTATATATATTATTAGAGCAATGATAACTAAACACAAAAACACAGACACAAATACAACATCAGGGATAGATTGGTAATTTCCTTCAAAATACAATGGCATAATTGAAATTTTAATTCAAAATGAGGGGTATTTTTTTAATTGATTTCACTTTCTTCATTCTTTTTTCAACGATGGCTGCTGCTGTTCACTCACCACCATCCTACCACCCTCACACCATTG
>Ga0099826_10000562_pt1 | contig 18600 bp, 19 predicted proteins | sample Mtrugardesep15_FD_76830 | JGI IMG/M metagenome (GOLD analysis project Ga0099826, IMG submission 76830) | Root nodule microbial communities of legume samples collected from California, USA - M. trunc garden sep15 | ecosystem: Host-associated > Plants > Roots > Nodule | place: USA: California... | reverse complement strand
GCCGTTGGCCTCCATCGGCGAAGAAATCCTGAAACTAACCACTGCCCGCAAAGAAGGTGCTGACTAATGTCTCTCGCAGAAAAGATCAAAGTTCTGATCGTTGACGATCAGGTGACCAGCCGGCTGCTCCTCAGCGATGCGCTGACACAGCTGGGCTTCAAGCAGATCACCTCCGCTGGCGACGGCGAGCAGGGATTGAAGATCATGGAGCAGCAGCCCCATCATCTCGTCATCTCCGACTTCAACATGCCGAAGATGGACGGCCTCGGTTTCCTGCACGCGGTGCGGGCCAACCCGACCACCAAGAAGGCCGCCTTCATCATTCTCACCGCGCAGGGTGACCGCGCGCTGGTGCAGAAGGCAGCCCAACTCGGCGCCAACAACGTGCTGGCCAAGCCCTTCACCATCGACAAGATGCGCGCGGCCATCGAAGCGGTTTTCGGATCGCTGAAATGATGGAAGCTGCGGCCAAGCGCGTACATATCATTCAGGGCGAGTATAAGGTTGTCAGCGATCCCGACGTGGTGATGACGACGATACTCGGTTCGTGCGTGGCCGCCTGTCTGAGAGACCCCGTTGCCGGCCTCGGAGGAATGAACCACTTCCTGCTGCCGGGAACGGGCAATGTGACCGGCGGAGATGCGACGCGTTATGGCGTGCATCTCATGGAGCTGCTGATCAACGGTCTCTTGAAGCAGGGCGCCCGCCGCGACCGGCTGGAAGCCAAGGTTTTCGGCGGCGCCAAGACGATCGCCAGCTTCTCGAATGTCGGCGAGCAGAACGCCATCTTTGCCATGCAGTTCCTGAAGGACGAAGGCATTCCGGTCATCAGCTCCTCCACGGGCGGGGATCATGGCCGCAAGATCGAGTTCTGGCCGGTCTCTGGACGCGCGCGTCAGCATCCGCTCAGCGGTGCGGAAACCCAGAAGACGGTTGCCATGGAAACACGTCCGGTGCCGGCACCCAAACCCGTCGCCAACGACATCGAATTTTTCTAGTCACGGAGTTTCCAATGCAGCTTGCAGAGCACACCGCCACCACTCCGTTCGAAGAAGCCCTGCCGGATGTTCTGATGCGGGTGGTATCGGAACTGCACGACGTCGCCTATCTCATCGAGCGCATCGAGCCGCAATTGCTTGATGTGACCAGCGGTCAATTGTCTGCCGAAGGCGTCAAGCTGTTGCAGGGCATCGACCTTGCCGTCCAGAAAACCCGTGGCCTTGCCGAATTCATCGATACCATCACCGGCTCCATCCCCGCAGACTGGTTCGTGGATGTCTCCACCGCACTCAGCCTCGTCAAGCTTGCCGAAATGCAAAAGGCGCTCGGCGCGGCCTTCCGCCACGGCCATTCCCAGCCGCTCGACAAGGCTTCCGGCGACTTCGACCTCTTCTAGAACATATTCCGGCCGTTCCTTCCTTCGCTGAATGCGGAGAAAGGCAACGCTCGCGCAAGCTTCGCACCCTATTGTCACGACGGGGCCAAAAGGTCTCGGACTCTATGAATGACGGTGCGGAACAGAATGAATCTGTTAAATCAAATCCCTCAGGTCTTGAAGAATGTCGCGGCGCTGGGCCAGACGCGGCTGCTGATGCTGGGCGGCGTGGGCGTATTGTCCATGGCCATCATCCTGGCTGCAGCGCTTTATGTGAACCATCCTGCTTACGAGACCCTCTATGTGGGTCTTGAAAAAAGTGACCTCAACAAGATCAGCATTGCACTCGCCGAATCGGGTCTGGACTTTCAGGTCGGGACCGATGGTTCCAGCCTTCAGGTTCCGGTCGGGCTCACCAGCAAGGCACGGCTGCTTCTGGCTGAACGCGGCCTGCCCGACAGTGCCAATGCCGGTTATGAGCTTTTTGACAATGTCGGCTCCCTCGGCCTGACGTCCTTCATGCAGGAAGTGACGCGCGTTCGTGCCCTTGAGGGCGAGATCGGCCGCTCCATCCAGCAGATCGATGGCGTTTCCGCTGCCCGCGTTCATATCGTCCTGCCTGACGTCGGCAATTTCCGCCGTGGCGAACAGAAACCCACGGCATCGGTGATGATCCGCGCGAGCGCATCCGCAGGCCGCAAGGCCTCCGCCTCCATTCGCCATCTCGTCGCCTCGGCCGTTCCCGGTCTCGAAGTCGATGACGTGACACTGCTCGATTCGACCGGCCAGCTTCTGGCCTCCGGCGATGATGTCACCAACGCCGCGATGAACCGGTCGCTGACGCTGGCCCAAAATGTTCAGCAGGAAATTACGACCAATATCGACAAGGCGCTGGCGCCTTTCCTCGGCATAGACAATTTCCGCTCGAGTGTGACGGCGCAGATCAATACCGACAGCCGCCAGGTCCAGGAGACCGTTTACGACCCGGAATCGCGCGTGGAACGCTCCGTTCGCACGGTGAAGGAAGACCAGAAATCCCAGGAAACGCAGCCGGATACGGCCGCGACCGTGGAGCAGAACGTGCCGCAGGCCGCGCCCCAGGGCGGCGGTGGTGGCCCGCAGTCTTCCGATCAGTCGGCAAAGAAGGAAGAGCAGACCAACTACGAGATCAATTCCAAGACGGTTGCCACGGTGAAGAACGGCTATACCCTCGAAAAGATTTCGGTTGCCGTGGTCGTCAACAAGGGCCGTATTGCCAAGATGGTCGGCGAACCGGCCGATCAGGCCAAGATCGACGCCTATCTTGCGGAAATGCAGAAGATCGTCACCTCGGCCGCAGGCATTTCTTCCGATCGCGGCGACATTGTCACCCTGACGGCGATGGACTTCCTCGAAACGCAGCTGCTTGACGAGGCTGCCAGCGGCCCGGGTGTCATGGAAGTGCTGAGCCGCAATTCCGCCGGCATCATCAACTCACTCGCCTTCGTCGCCGTCGCCTTCCTCGTAGTCTGGCTCGGTGTACGCCCTCTGGTCCGCACGGTCACTGCCAACGGTTCGGCTGCGGCTCAGCTCAGCCAAGAGTCCGCCGGTCTCGAATTGCCGGACTTCTCTCCGGGCATGGAGGCGGGCGCAGGTGGTCTCATGGAAGGTTTCGGGGCGGATTTCGGTTTCGACAGCACCGATGATCTTCTGGCTGGCGGCGATGGCGAAGGCACATTCAACCGCCGGGTTCGCGAAGGGCCCGAACGCAGGCTCTCCCGCATGGTGGAAATCAGCGAGGAGAGAGCCGCCAAGATCCTGCGCAAATGGGCGGTGGAAAAAGCAGCATAGTGACAAAAAGGCCGGTTTTACCCGGCCTTTTTTCCGTTTCTGGGGTTTTTGCTATGCTTGGCGGGCACATCGTGGCAATCTCGTTTCGGGACAGTGTTTACAAAAAATTCAGCAACGATACAGTTTGCTGGGAATTGGCTGAGAATGCCGTTTATGGATTGAACAGCTTTTCAGTATGTTTTTTTAGCAATAGACGAACTGGGAAATACGTGGAAAGGCTGTTGCCAGGTAATGGCAAACTCCGGTCGGTTCCATAAAATGAAGTGATTCGGTCTCCGGGGGCGCGCCATTCCGTTTTGGTAAGCTTCTTGAATGGAATGATTCCATCCCGAGGTATAATCTCCCGCTGGGAGCAAGAGGGCGTAGGCGATTGAAAGTCGATGTTGATATCCGCAGGCTGTCTGCCAAGCCTCTGGAGGGCATGGGTAAGCCCTTGCCGCGCGATCAGCTTGCTAAAAACGTCGCAGCCACGGCTGCTGCCGGTAACGTTGCAGGCGCACTGGATCTGCTCGTAACCTATGCTGGCGCCTCGCATTATTTGCTGGCGCGAGATGATCTTCTCGAAGAGACCGGGCTGAAATTCATCGTCACATCCGACTGGCCTTTCGATCTGGTCCGCAGGCTCGGCATTGAACTCACCAACAGCCAGAACCGGTCGAGCGAAATGGAGAAGTGCCTTTCGCTTCTGCAGCCGCGATTGCTTCTCCTTCCCGACGATGTTTCAGTGCCCTATGGCATAGACAGGCAATATTCGGCACTCTCCTTCTGCGTGGGGCGCATCCGCCTTTCGCTTCTGCTGCTGTTTCCGGAAGAAGCGGTTCCGTCACCGGAGCGCCTGCGGGAAATCGCCCTGCTGACGGGGTATTGCGTCAGCTTCGGCATCGCCAGCGAAGCAAAGACGGTGCGCGATATCGATCTCACCGAGCGCGAGCTCGAGTGCCTGTTCTGGATCGCGGAAGGCAAGACAAGTGATGAAATTGCGATGATCCTTGGCATTTCACGCAATACGATCAATAATTACATCACAAGCGTAATGCGTAAAACCGCGACAAAAACCCGCTCGGAGGCAATTGCCTACGCCGTGCGCAACAACCTCGTATAATGGTCGGACGGATGGTACAGACGAAAGACAATGAGGGTACAGGTCGAATGGGCATGTTTTACCGCAGCCCTGTCGTGACGAGCCGGTCGGATTTGTTTCCGAAGCTTGTCGCCATGCAGAAGCTGGTCGGCGCGCGCAACTTCGTGGTCACGAAGGCTGCCGCTTCCGGCTTCCCCAACAAGAAGAAGATGACCTGCGAGCTGGAAAACTGGGGCATGAATGCCGCAGAACAGAGCGCGCAGTTCATCCGCGCCGTCGGCGACATTCTGCTCGACCATATCGAGACGTCGCTTTTGCCGGTCATCTGGCGCAACAAGAATGCCGGCGGCTTTGCCGATCTTCCCGATGTGCCGGCGCTTCTGCGCCGTATCGAGAACGATACATTGCCCTATGCGGGGCTGGCTCTGCCGGTGCGGCTCGGCACCATCGGCAACGGCTACATCGTGTTCTGCGGCACCAATCTCATTCTCGACAATGAGGTCGTGATCGAGCAGCATATCAAGTGCTGTGAAATCATGGTGGACATGCTGGCGCTCGATGAGCGCAAGGTTGCCCCTTCGGAAGCCCTGAGCGAGAGAGAAATTGCCTGCCTGCAGCTGGCGGGGGATGGTCGTATCAGCGAAGAGATTGCGGTCAAGCTCGGCCTTTCCGTGCACACCGTCAATGCCTATCTCGGTTCGGCAACGATCAAGCTCGATTCCGTCAACCGTATCCAGGCGATCGCCAAAGCCATCAGGCTCGGTTACATCCATTGATGGTGGACGGGGTTCTCCCGTCCCTTTAAGCCGGTCAAACGCCCGGCCGGGCTTTTGCACTCCGCTAAAAGGCGCCATCGGCACTTCGCGTTTTTTTAACAGTTGCCAATTAGAACTTTTTATAAGTTTGGCTTTGGGGAACTGTTTCATGCACAACCGGCTCTTTAAGTCCGTTGCTGGCAAGGTCGTCGCGCTGACAATCGGCCTGATCACGCTCAGCGTGGCGGCAGTTGGTTTTTCGACCTACATTCGCTTGAAGGACAACATCATCACTACCGCGCTGCGTGATACGCACGGCGCGATGCGGGGCATGGCCATCCTTTACGAGATGAAGGTTGGCGGCGTTGCCCTCGAAATGGTGGATGGTGACCTGAAGAGTGTAGGCCGCGCCAGCATCGGCACGATGCGCGACAACGATCTCGTAGACCGCACGGCTGCGGGCAACGGCGGTATCGCGACGGTTTTCGAAGCCAAGGCCGGCGAATTCATTCGACTGACCACCAATCTGAAGAATGAAAAGGGTGAGAGAGCGGCAGGCACCAAGCTTGCCACCGATCATCCGGCTTTCGAAAAAGTCTCCAAGGGCGAGGCCTATTTCGGCACTGCCACGCTGTTCGGCACCAGCTACATGACCGGTTATATGCCGGTCACGAACAAGACCGGCGCAACCGTCGGCATCCTGTTCGTGGGCGTGCCCATGGATTTCTACAATGCGCAGATATACAGCCTGCGTGATATGATGCTGGTCTGCGGCGCGCTTGCCATGCTTGGCGTTGGATTACTCGCCTATTTCGTCATCAAGCGCACGCTTCAACCGCTTAGCAAGCTGACAGATGCCGTGAAATCGCTTTCGGACGGCAATCTCGAAACGCCGATCCCCTACGCCACCAACACCAATGAATTCGGCAATATCGCCCGCGCTCTGGTGATTTTCCGCGAGAATGCGATTGAGAAGCTGGCGATCGAGGGCAAAAGTGCGCAGGAACGCTCCGCGGCCGAGTCCGAGCGTCACCGCAACGATGCCGAGAAGCAGGAACTGGACGGCCAGATCGAGTTTGCAGTGGGCGAGATCGCCTCCGGCCTCGGCAGGCTTTCGCGTGGCGATCTGAGCCGCACGATCGAGACGCCCTTTGCAGGCCGCCTCGACCGGCTGCGCACGGATTTCAACGAATCCCTGCTCAACCTTCGCGATGCGCTGGGGCAGATCCGTGAGCGCACGCTCATCATTCAGAATAGTGGCATCGAAATCGAACAGTCTTCGGTCGATCTGTCGAAACGCACGGAAAATCAGGCCGCCTCGCTGGAGGAGACCGCCGCTGCCGTGGAGGAGATCACCGCTACCGTGAGATCGTCGGCCGAGCGGGCACGGGAGGCAAATGAGGCCGTGCGCGTCACCAAGCAGAGCGCCGACAGTTCCGGTTCGGTTGTCAGCAATGCCGTCGACGCCATGAGCCGTATCGAAGGCGCCTCGCGCAAGATCGAGCAGATCATCGAGGTCATCGACGACATCGCCTTCCAGACCAATCTTCTGGCGCTTAATGCCGGCATCGAGGCCGCGCGCGCGGGTGAAGCAGGCAAGGGTTTTGCCGTCGTGGCGCAGGAAGTGCGCGAGCTTGCCCAGCGCTCCGCCGATGCGGCCCGTGAAATCAAGCAGCTCATCAACCAGTCGACCCATGAGGTCAGCTCCGGTTCCAAGCTGGTGCAGGAGGCGGGCACCGTTCTCTCCGCCATCAGCCGGCAGATCGTGACCGTCAGCCAGCATGTCGAAACCATCGCGACGGCGACGCAGGACCAGTCCTCAGCCCTTCACAACGTCAACGGCTCCGTTAACCAGATGGACCAGATGACGCAGCAGAACGCAGCGCTGGCCGAACAGTCGAGCGCGGCCAGCCGGGTACTCTCCGGCGAGGTGGAAGCGCTGCTCGATCTGGTACAGCGGTTCCAGATGGAGCAGGGGTCTGCTGCCGGTTCGGGTCGATTGAACCGGGCGGCCTGATCTCTCCATTTTTGAAAGTCAATGCAGCTCCCGGATCGCAAGGTCCGGGAGTTTTTATTCGGCCGCTGCCCGCGCCGTGCCGGATATCTGGTTGATATAGGCACGCAACGCCGCAGGCTTAACCGGTTTGTGCTGCACGGAGATCCCGTATTTCTCCGCATCGCTGCGCACTTCCGGGCTGCGATCCGCCGTTACCAGCAGGGCAGGGATCGTCTTGCCGTAAAATGTCCTGATGAGGCGGATGGCGCTGATACCGTCACCATCATCTAGATGATAGTCGGCGATGATGACATCCGGGGCCGCGGCCAGAGTGAGGAAGGGTTCTTCCAGCGCCGCCACGGAACCTGCGGGCAAGACATCGCAGCCCCATCCCGTCAAAAGCAGCGTCATGCCCTCGAGGATTTTCGGCTCGTTGTCGATGCACAGCACCCGAATGCCATGAAGACGGTCGCTTGCTGCGGGACTGGTTGTCCCGCCCTCCGTCTTGGCAGGAGCAAGACGATCCGCCTCACGCGGCAGATGGATGCGGAAGGTCGTGCCTTTGCCGGGGGTGGAAATGAGCTGCACCGGATGGTGCAGCATGCGTGACAGCCGGTCGACGATGGAAAGGCCAAGCCCGAGGCCAGACGCCGTTTTTGCCCCTTCGTCCAGCCGGGCGAATTCCTTGAAAACCGTGCGGAATTTCGAGGCGGGTATACCGATGCCCGAATCCGTCACCTGGACGACGACCTCGCCGCCCCGACGACGCGCGCCGACGACCACCTTGCCCTCAAGCGTATATTTGATGGCGTTGGAGACCAGGTTCTGTATCAGCCGCCGCAGCAGATTGGGGTCGGAGCGCACCGTGAGCGACGTTGGCATGACGACAAGAGCGAGGTTCTTCTCCTGCGCCATCGGCGCGAAATCGGTCTCGATGCGTTTCAATAGCTCGTTGAGGGGCACCGATGTCATCCGCGCCTTCATCGAGCCCGTGTCGAGGCGGGAAATATCGAGAACCGCACCGAGAATGGTTTCCACCGATTCCAGCGCCGAATCGATATTGTGAACGAGATCGCTTTCGCCAGAAGCGCCAAGTCGTTCAACCAGCGAGGAGGAATAGAGGCGGGCGGCATTCAACGGCTGAAGAATATCGTGACCGGCGGCAGCGAAAAACCGCGTCTTGCCGATATTGGCTTCGTCGGCCGACGCTCTCGCCTCCGCCAGCGCGCGGTTGACGCGGGTCAGCTCCACGGTGCGTTCCTCCACGCGCTGCTCCAGCGTTTCATTCGCCTGTTTCAGCGCCTGGTCGCTCGCCACACGCTGGGTGATATCGGTGAAGGTGGCGACGATACCCTTGTCCGGCATGGTGTTGGAGCGCACCTCGATGATGCGCCCGCCTCCCGCCAGCACCAGCGAGAAGGGCAGGTCCATGGTCAGGAAGCTGGTGATCAGCTCATCCGTATCGCCGGGCGGCATGTCGCCGCGCTCCTGCAGCATGGTCACGATTTCGGTCAGCGGCACGCCCACCTGGCCGAATTGTTCTGGCAGGTCCAGCAGGGTGCGGAACCGCCGGTTCCAGATGGTCAGCTGCTGCGAACTGTCGAAAACGGCAATGCCCTGATCCATCTGCGCCAGCGCCGTCTGCAGCATGTCCTGATTATACTGCAGCGCCTCGCTCGCCTGATCGAGCAGCCAGGCCGTATCCGCGCTGGTATCTTCCGCCTTCTGGAGAATGATCGAAAGCACGAGGCGGGCGGAGGAGGAGCCGATGGCGCTGCCCAGCAATTGCTCAGAGAAATGGATCAGCGCCATGTCCGCCGGCTGGTCGTCATTGAGTTTCCTGCCCGCCGTCTTCTCATAGGTCGCAAGCGAGCGCAGCATGCGCTCTTCGCCAAGATAACGGGCAATCGCGCTTTTGAGGTCGCCGACGCTGACACGGGTTTTCCAGCCGCGCGTGGCGAATTGCGATTTCGAATGGCGCTTGACGAAGATACCGGACTGGATGCGCTCCACCGGCCGCGGATTGCGCGAGAGCGAACCCAGCACGAATGCGAGGCTGTTGACGAGCAGGCTGAGGATGACCGCATTCACGAAAGGATCGGCTTCGGGACCGTTAAACACCGTGCTGCCGGAAAACAGGAAGCCGAGAATATTGGCCGCGACTTCGGAATTGTCCGGCCCGCCGAAGCTCGGCAGGAACAGCAGATAGGCCCAGACGAAGAAGCCCGAACTGAGACCCGCGATTGCGCCACGGGCATTGGCGCGACGCCAGAACAGCCCGCCGAAGAGGGCAGGGGCCATCTGGGCGATGGCTGCGAAAGCCAGAAGGCCGATGGAGGCAAGGCCCGTGGCGCTGTCGGCGGCGCGGTAATAACCGTAACCCAAAAGCATCACCGCAAAGATCGCCGTCCTGCGGATGTTGAGCAGCGTCTTGGCGAAGTCGTCCCGGTGCGGCGAGCGGTTGAGTAGCTTCTGCCGCAGGAAGATCGGCATGACGATATCGTTGGAAATCATGATCGACAGCGCCACCGAAGCGACGATCACCATTGCCGTCGCCGCAGAAAAACCGCCGATGAAGGTGATCAGCGAGACAACAGGCATCTGATGATTGAGCGGCAGTTGCAACACGTAGAGATCGGCATCGCCATTGGCGCCCAGGGTCAGGATACCCGCGAGCGCGATCGGCAGCACGAAGATGTTGATGGCGATGAGATAGAGCGGCAGCAGGAAACCCGCCATGCGCAGCTCTTCCGGCGTGCGGTTTTCGACCACGGTGACGTGGAACTGACGCGGTAGCAGGATTATGGCAAAGCCGGAGAGCAACGTCATCACGATCCAGCGGCTGATGGGCGTGTGATAGGAGATGGCCCGCATGGCCTGCTCATTATCAGTCGCCAGCTGCCACAGATGTGCGGGGCCATCGAAAAGCACGAAAAGCACGTAAAAGCCGACCGTGCACATGGCGACCAGCTTGACCAGCGATTCCATCGAAATCGCCAGAATAAGCCCGTCCTGGTGTTCGGTGGCGTCTGTGTGGCGGGTGCCGAACATGACGGCGAATCCGGCCATGACGAGGGTGACGACAAGCGGCAGATCGAGGAAATAGAGATTGCCGCTGCCGATACCGTAATCGCCGGGATCGACCATCGTCGCCACGGAGCTGGACACCGCTTTCAGCTGCAGCGCGATATAGGGAATGGCACCGACCAGCGCGATGATGGCGACGATCATCGCCACGGTGGAGTTCTTGCCGTAACGGGCGGCGATGAAATCCGCAACCGAGGTCAGCTTTTCCGTCTTGGCGAGATCGACGATGCGGCGGATGATCGGCATGCCGAGGGTAAAGGCAAGGATGGGACCGGTATAGATGCCGAGGAATTCTAGACCTTTATCGGCTGCAAGCCCCACGCCGCCGAAATAGGTCCAGGAGGTGCAATATATCGCCAGGCTGAGCGCATAGACGAACGGACGCCCCTTTTTTGGCGCGTGTCTGTCACGGCTTTTCCTGTCCCCGTAGCTCGCGACCGCAAACAGCAAGAGGATATAAGCGAAGGCCGAGCCGAATATGATCCACCCAGGAAGCACGCATCCTCCCCATGCAGGAATTCCCTTGAATGAGCATAGGCGAATTCCGCGCCGTTGAGAATGAGCGCGGTCTGATCATAAAGTTCAAGATGAAAGTATGGCCCGCAAAAGTGCATGGCGGTTTTACGTCCGGAAAAGCGATGAAAAAGAGCGCTGAAGCACGTCCGCCGATGCCGTTTCGACGGACAAGCAAGAGGGTGCAAAAAAGCTAATAATGCAATCTTGACGAATTCCAAATGTGTAAGGGAATCTGTATGGTTGAAGACGTAGGGACAGTCACATAGCTTCAGCTCGCGAAGCAGGAGAGAGGGACAATCTGAATGCTTAACGAATTTAAAACCTTCATTGCCCGCGGCAATGTCATGGACCTGGCCGTGGGTGTTATTATCGGTGCGGCTTTCAGCAAGATCGTCGATTCCGTTGTCAACGATCTCATCATGCCGATCGTCGGCGCAATCTTCGGCGGGTTCGACTTCTCGAACTACTTCCTGCCGCTGAGTTCCAACGTCAACGCCACCTCGCTCGCTGCCGCCCGCGAACAGGGCGCCGTCTTCGCCTATGGTAACTTCCTGACGGTTCTCATCAACTTCCTCATCCTGGCCTGGATCATTTTCCTGATGGTCAAGGGTGTCAACAAGCTCCGCGATTCGGTTGACCGTAAGAAGATTGAAGAAAAGCCGGACGCAGCTCCGCCGCCGGAAGACGTCAAACTCCTCACCGAAATCCGCGATCTGTTGAAGGCGCGCTAAGACCCGAACCAATCCCCGGCCTGCTCTGCCTGCCTGTGCGGTCGGCGGGTTCCTGCCGGGGATGATCCATAAAGAAAATCCATGATCGCCTCACGGAATATCATGCACATGGCTGGTCCGATGCGATAAGAAGGCACCAAACGGAGTGTCTTTAATGTCCATTTTGAACAGTCTTAGTGCGCGCTCTCTGGCAGCGCCCGAGAGCGGTATTGTCGAAGTCGTGAATTATGCCCGGGGGCGGGACAATCTCCTGCCGCTCTGGGTTGGTGAAGGCGATCTGCCGAGCCCCAACTTCATCAATCAGGCAGCCATCGATGGGCTGAACAATGGTGAAACCTTCTATACCTGGCAGCGCGGCATTCCGGAATTGCGGCAGGCGCTGAGCCACTATTACAAGCGGCATTTCGCGGCGTCGCTACCGCCGGAGCATTTTTACGCCACCGGTTCCGGCATGCAGGCGATCGTGCTTGCCGTGCAGGCACTGACCTCGCCGGGTGACGAGATGGTGTATCTTTCGCCTACATGGCCCAATATCGTCGCAGCCATCGGTGTGGCCGGCGCAAAGGCGGTTCCGGTCGGCATCGATTTCCGCGATGGCCACTGGGATCTCGATATCAACAGGCTGGAAAGCGCGATTACCGGCAAGACGAAGGCGCTCTTCATCAACACGCCCTCCAACCCCACCGGATGGACGGCAACACGCGACAATCTTCGTGACGTTCTGGCGCTCGCCCGCAAACACGATCTGTGGATCGTCGCGGACGAAATCTATGCGCTTTATCACTATGCCGGCAGCCGCGCGCCGTCCTTCCTGGATGTGATGGAGCCGGACGACAAGATCGTCTTTGCCAACTCCTTCTCGAAGAACTGGTCGATGACCGGCTGGCGCGTCGGCTGGCTTGTTGCACCGCCGGCCATCGGTCAGGTGATCGAAAACCTCATTCAATATTCAACGTCAGGCGTGGCGCAGTTCATGCAGCGCGGTGCCGTCGCCGCCCTTGATCACGGTGATGGTTTCATCCGCGAGAACTACGAACGCGCTTTGACCTCCCGCGACATTCTCTGTGATGCGCTGATCGCCACCAACCGTGTGGAAACCCTGAAACCGGATGGCGCCCTTTATGCCTTCCTCAAGATCGACGGCGTCACCGACAGTCGCGCCACCGCGCTCGATATCGTCGACAAGACCGGCGTCGGCCTCGCGCCCGGCACGGCCTTCGGCCCAGGCGGAGAACTGTTCCTGCGCGCCTGCTTCCTGCGCAACCCCAGGCAGATAGAAGATGCGGCCGATCGGCTGGCATCTTACATTCTCGGCAGGTAAGCCTCGATCGTCCCTGCAACGGGTTTCCCCTGACGGGCAGGGCATCGCGCCGAAGTAGGGAAATCGGCAACAAAATCACAGTAGAGACCTGAAACTGCAACCCCACGGCGTAACCATCGACCTGGGGGATTTTCTGTGATATGCGCTTCTTGTTCCATATATGAGAACATTTTCATCTAATCACTAAAAAGAAACTTATTGCGCTAACCAATCGTAAGCCACCTTTTTAATGGGGTGGGGGATCGGTTGTGTATTCGCTGTGCAAGTAATCAATGATGAAGAATTATTGGCTTTGATAGGCTCAAGAAAAGCAAACAGGGAAGTAATGTCATGGCTGTTCTGGTCACGGGTGGGGCCGGTTATATAGGAAGCCACATGGTGTGGGCTTTGCTCGATGCCGGGGAAGAGGTCGTTGTCGTCGACCGGCTTTCCACGGGGTCGCGCTGGGCAGTCGCGCCAGCGGCGCGTTTTTATCTTGGAGATGCGGCCGACCGCGCCTTGCTCGATCAGGTTTTTGAAGAAAACCACATCGAGACCATCTTCCACTTCGCCGGGTCCGTCAGCGTTCCCGAGTCGATCAGCCAGCCCTTGGAATATTACGAAAACAATACCGGCACGACCCGCGCGCTTGTTGCCGCGGCGGTTCGCAACGGCATCCGCAATTTCATCTTCTCCTCGACAGCCGCCGTCTATGGAAACCAGCCCTTTGATGGTCCCGTTCCTGAAACGGCGATCCTGAGCCCGGAAAATCCCTACGGCCTGTCAAAACTCGCGTCCGAAATCATGCTGCGCGATGTCGTGCAGGCGCATGATTTCAACTATGTGGCGCTGCGTTATTTCAACGTTGCCGGAGCCGACCCGCAGGGCCGCGCCGGGCCTTCGCCGACGGGCGTTGCAAACCTTATCAAGGTTGCATGCGAAGCCGCGACCGGCCGCCGCGACCGGGTGGAGGTTTACGGGACGGATTACCCGACCGCCGATGGAACCGGCGTTCGCGACTATATTCATGTCAGCGATCTGATTGATGCGCATATGCTGGCCATGGCGCATCTGCGCGCCGGCGGCGGTACACGAACCCTGAACTGCGGTTATGGTGTCGGTTATTCGGTTCTGGACGTCCTCCAGGCCGTACAGCGCGAATCCGCATGTGAATTCGCGGTCATCCATTGTCCCCGCCGTCCGGGCGACATTGCGGCCATGGTGGCGGATTCGTCGCGTATCCAGTCGGAATTAGGCTGGCGTCCTCGCTTCAACGATCTGGCGACCATCGTTCGCACTGCGCTTCAATGGGAAGCCAAGCGTCAGGCCCAGCAAAGCGGCAGAATACCGCCGATGCGGCGCAAGCTGGCAGCGATAGGCTGAGCCGTCTTTATGTCACGGGACGTGGCTTTTCGTGACGGAAGGATGCGGTATCGGCCGATCCGAAAGTGCGGCCGGGCGAAGCCAACGGTCCCGGTCGAAAAATGCGCGTGTCAGCTTCACCCCCGGCGGTTCCTCGCTCGCCAGTAAAATCACGTTCAGCCGGTGCGGTGCGGTTGGTTCGGGTTTGATGGAAACTGAGATACCGAAGTGCTGCGCTTGATAGGCCTGCATCCTGCGAGCCGGTTCAAGCATGCTGGCAAGATCAGTCCAGTGGGTTTGCGCGATGACCAAAGTGAGCGTTTCCTCAAGCTTCGTTAAAATGGCGGCGCCGTCAGGCGTCTCCGGGGCAACCGCCTTTATTCTGATGGAGCGAATGTCGCCGGAAGCCTCTCCCCTGATGTCAATGAAAAGCGATGCGCGCTGTGCCGGGTCTTCCGCCTTTACCGCGGCAAGGTCGGCCATGCACTCGAAGTTGCGGATGCTGACCGGGCTGGCCTGCCATCCCTTCGGGTTGGAAAAACCGGCGGCGGTGAAGCGGTCGCAAAGGTCTTTGCCGGAAATAACGAAGTCCCGGGCGAAAGATGGCCTATCGCCAGCCCGTTCGAATTTCAGCAGGTGCGGCGGCAGGTAAACCGTTCTGGCTGCAAGCTTCTGTCGCTTGGCGTGCTTCATCTTTGGTGGCGGTTCGGCAAAGCGTGTGGCGGGCGCCAGATTGAGATAGGTCAGCAGGCTCTTGAGATGCTTCTTGTCATTGGCAAGCAGCACCGTCGCCCCTATGGCAAAACAGACGGCCAACACCGCAAACAGCAGTGCGCCAGAGCTCACTCTCTTTTGCAAGCCTGCGTCCATCGCAAGACCTTAAGGGGGCTGGGAGAAAGACCTCAGCCGATTCTGATATGGCTTTTCGGGCTGGGGGCAGCCCGGTGAATATAAGGTGTGAGCGGAGGCTCTGAAAAATCTTTTGCAATTCACCGCCGAAATTTCCGGCGATGCGGGTTCTTACTCGGAGTTGTTTTTGCCGCCGTCCTGCCCACCGGCGCTGCTTTCGTCGTCCGCAACGGGAATGGCGTAGGAGCCGTTCAGCCAGCGGGCAAGATCGAGCGAGCGGCAGCGATCCGAACAAAAGGGATAGTTTTCCCGCGTCGACGGCCGGCGACATTCCGGGCATGGCTGGGTTTTGCGAAGTGGGGTGACCTTTCCGGCGCCTTCTGTGGAGGGTTTTGCCATGGGACTATCCTTCGAGCCAGCCCGACGTCACCTCAAACCCTTCACCGGACAGAAGCGACATGGTCTCATAAAGCGGCAATCCCACGACATTGGTGTAGGAACCGGTCAGTTTCTGCACGAATGCGCCGGCAATACCCTGAATGCCATAGGCTCCCGCCTTGCCGCGCCATTGGCCGGAAGCGATATAAGCGTCGATCTCGCGCGTGGAGAGGCGCTTGAAACGCACCTTGGTCTCCGCCACCTTCTGACGGATTTTTCCGTCAGGCGTCACCAGGCAGATGCCAGTATAGACCCAATGGCTGCGCCCCGAGAGTAGGTGCAGCGCCGCCGAGGCTTCTTCCGTGTATTCCGCCTTGCCGACGATGCGGCGACCAACGGCGACCACCGTATCGGAGCCCAGAACATAGGCGTCTTTCCACGCCTGCTCGCTCTTCAGCGCCGCCTGCGCGGCTTCCGCCTTCTGTTGCGACAGACGACGGCAGAGCGTGCGTGGATGCTCGAGCTTTACGGGTGTCTCGTCAATATCCATCGGCATCAGACGTGCCGGTTCGATACCGATCTGATGCAACAGCTCCAGACGCCGCGGCGAACCGGATGCCAGAACGAGCTTTTGTTTTGAATTGGTCATTGCGCGGCCCGGGCGTCCGATGCGAAAGGTGGATTACTTGAAGCGATAGGTGATGCGGCCCTTGGTCAGGTCGTAAGGCGTCATTTCGACCAGCACCTTGTCGCCCGCCAGAACGCGGATACGGTTCTTGCGCATGCGACCCGCCGTGTGGGCGATGATCTCGTGTTCGTTCTCAAGCTTCACGCGGAACGTTGCGTTCGGCAGCAATTCGGTTACGATGCCCGGGAATTCAAGGACTTCTTCTTTTGTCATGTAAGGGTTTTCTTCCTGTTGATAGTGCCGGACGTGTCCTGTCCGGGAAAATTGCGCGGAAACTACACAATCCCGGCACATTTGTGAACCTCTAAAGCATCGGCTTAAAAATCAGTACCGATTTTCCCGATGTAAGGGCAGTTTTCAGTCTTTTGAAAGCGTATCCGCCACCGGCTGCTGCCGCTTTGGCAGGCGTTCGGCAATCAGTTTTGCAAGATGATCCCGCACCTCGCGATAGGCGTCGAGTATCTGCTCCCGCGTACCTGTAATGACCGTCGGATCCATCGTTGGCCAATAGACCACATCGAGAGAATTCGAGCGCGTCAGCTCCAGTGCGGCGTGATGGGCTTCGGGTGTTAATGTAATGATCAGATCGAAAAAATCATCCTCAATCTCATCAAGGGTGCGCGGTTTGTGTTTGCCGAGCGAAAAACCCTGCTCTTCCAGCACCGCATCCACGAAGGGATCGCGTTCGCCCGCCCGCACGCCAGCCGACTGTATGTAGATGCCTGGTGCCACCAGCCGTTTGGCGATGACCTCCGCCATGGGGGAGCGGATGGAATTCATACCGCACATAAAGAGGACCGATTTCGGTGCTCGTCCCTCGTTTGGCGCTGCGGCAGGATCGCTCATCTCTAACCCCGCCAATAAAGCACACAGACAAGGGTGAAGAGGCGGCGCGCCGTATCGAAATCCACCTTGATCTTGCCCGATAGCCGGTCCATCAGGGTCTGCGAACCATCATTGTGGATACCCCGCCGGCCCATGTCGATCGCCTCGATCTGGCTTGGCGTCGAGGAGCGGATTGCCTCGTAATAGCTTTCGCAGATCAGGAAATAATCCTTGATGATGCGGCGGAACGGCGTCAGCGAGAGGATGTGGGTGGAGACATCCTTGTCGTCCTCGGTCTTGATCGCGAAGACCAGCTTGGCATCGACGAGCGATATGTGCAGCCGGTACGGCCCGCCGTCATGCCCGGCAGGCTCGAAGGTGTTTTCTTCGATCAGGTCGAAAATGGCGACGGCGCGTTCATGCTCCACATCAGGCGTGGACCGGCCGATGCTGTCGTCCAGTACCACGTCGCAGAGCCGGAAATCGCCTGAAGCCATCGCTTAACTTTCCGGATTGAGGCGAATGGAGACCGAGCGCGCATGCGCGTCCAGCCCCTCCGAGTGGGCAAGGGTGATCGCCGCCGGCGCAAGCTGGCGCAACTGCTCGGGCCCGAGCCGCAGGATCGACGTGCGCTTGACGAAATCCAGCACCGAAAGGCCGGAGGAGAAGCGAGCCGAGCGTGCCGTCGGCAAAACGTGGTTGGAACCGCCGACATAATCGCCGATCACCTCAGGGGTATGACGCCCGACGAAAATCGCCCCGGCATTGCGGATGTGGGCCATCAAGGCATCCGGGTCATCGACGGCAAGCTCCAGATGCTCGGCGGCAATGCGGTTGGCGAGCGGAATGGCGTCGGTGAGTTTTTCGACCAGAATGATCGCGCCGAAATCGGCCCAGCTGGCCGCCGCCGTCTCGGAACGCGAAAGAAGCTTCAGCTGCCGCTCGACGGCTGCCCCCACCGCCTTGCCGAGGTCGGCATTATCGGTGATGAGAATGGATTGGGCACCGCGATCATGCTCCGCCTGCGCCAGAAGATCGGCGGCCAGCCAGTCGGGATCATTGTCCTTGTCGGCAATAACAAGCACTTCGGAAGGTCCGGCGATCATATCGATACCGACAGTGCCGAAGACCTGCCGCTTGGCGGCCGCCACATAGGCATTGCCCGGGCCGACGATCTTGGCGACCGGCGCGATGGTCTCCGTGCCATAGGCAAGTGCGGCGACAGCCTGTGCGCCACCAATACGGTAGATTTCCTCGACGCCTGCAATACGTGCCGCAGCGAGTACCGCGGGATTGACCGCACCGCCATTGGCCGGCACGACCATGACGATACGCTCCACGCCGGCGACCTTTGCCGGTACGGCATTCATCAGCACCGAGCTCGGGTAGCTCGCCGTGCCGCCGGGTACATAAAGCCCCACGGCCTCGATGGCGGTCCAGCGCGAGCCGAGGCCCACGCCGATATCATCCTCGTAGATGTCATCCTTCGGCATCTGCCGCGCATGGTGTTTTTCGATACGCCGGGCTGCGAGTTCAAGCGCCTCGATGACGTTCCTGTCGACCGCCGAGAACGCGGCGTCGATTTCATCCGCCGTCACGCGCATCGAAACCCTGGTAAAATCAATGCCGTCGAATTTCTGGGAATAATGGGCAAGGGCCGCATCGCCGCGATGACGGACATCGTTGATGATGTCGCGAACCGTCGCGTTGACGTCTTCGGAAACTTCTCTCTTGGTTGTCAGGAAGGCAGCGAATTTCTGTTCGAAATCAGCCGATGCCCGCTCCAGCCAGATTGCCACGCCATTACCCTTTCATTGTCCCCGCGGG
>Ga0099826_10000560_pt1 | contig 18607 bp, 9 predicted proteins | sample Mtrugardesep15_FD_76830 | JGI IMG/M metagenome (GOLD analysis project Ga0099826, IMG submission 76830) | Root nodule microbial communities of legume samples collected from California, USA - M. trunc garden sep15 | ecosystem: Host-associated > Plants > Roots > Nodule | place: USA: California... | reverse complement strand
TGAACCAAATTTAATCAAAAAATTTAACGAACCAAATTATCTACAGAAAATATTTATGGTCATGAGTTACCAAGTTTTGGATTTTTCTTTACGATTTTTCCGTCCAAATTTACTGTATTTTTTCTTTCTACGCTATATTTTACCATTTTTAGCAACTTGCTCTATTATTATTTAACTTAAATATATTTTTATCAAAAAAATATAAAATACATAAAACAAATATTTTGTCAAAAAAATTTAGTTTAATGATCTTATTTATTATTTTAAAATTAATATATAATTTTTATTTATTTATTTAAATTAAATAATATATCTGCATTTAGTATTGATCTACATATACATTAAACTATGTCCATTTTAATAATTATACATTCAAAAGCAATTTTGATCAAAATTATCCAAACAACATCCATTCCGTTTAATCAATTCTACATTATTGTATCCAAACATAAATCAATTCTCTCAAAATCAATTATGTCAGAATCAATTCCATCAGAATCAATTCTTTTAAAATCAATTGTATCAAAAGTTAAACCAAACACATACGAAAAATATGTTTTTGTCTTCAATGATAATTAACTATCATTCAAACTTTTTGACGGTAGATAACTACCGTTTTACATATACAACTTAAAATAAAATAAAAAAAACTTCAAGGATAGTTAACCACGTGAAGCAAGAAAATTCATTTTTGTGAGAAACCTGTGTTTCAATAGTTATTTCATCTTTTCCATGACATGAGTTCAAGCTCATATTTCAAGACTCAAACTACAGATAAGTTTGATAGATGGATAGCATAAGCAGCTTAAATCTTCTCCTGACCAATAGATATATAATTAGAACTTTGAGATGTATTTTCTCATTAGTCAGTGTGCTGTATAATTGTTGATTGAATGGTCCTCATCAGCTAGCCGTTTCTTCAGTTGTATTTTAACTTATTTCATTTTTGTTTGCGGTGTTAAAATTGTATAACATTAATTTCCCTCAGCCAGTAAACTCAAGCAGCAAATCTGTGTGATTTAATGATAAAAGATTCACAAAAATGAATTTTTTTTCTCCACGATAGTTAAAACTATGGTTGATTTTTATTTTATTTTTAAAGTTGTATATATGGAACCATTGAAAACAAAAGCGTATTCCAAACAACAGTTTTTTTGCAAAATTAATCTTTAGCACGGATATTAAATAAAACCACATAAGGGTTACCTTCATTGACCATAAGTTCTCGCACAAGCTTCTCTAATTAGTAGCGTGTCATCCACGTATTGCAAATGTGATACCAATACATCTGAATTGGACATTCCGAATCCTTTTAAAAACCCAATTATATTACCCTCTTCATTAGTGCTCCCATAGCCTCGACCACCAAAAGGAACAAAAAATGTGCCAACAGGTCTTCTTGTTTTGAAATTCATAAGAAAAAAGAAAAAAAAAAATAGTCTCTAAGCTAGATAAATCTTTACAAGCAACAACTTTAAAAGTTTGACAAGAATTCAAACAGTATTGATCAAAGTATCGATCATGTTAGAGAAGAATTGGCACATCTAAATGGGCATGATAAAAAATTATATGAAAAATTTAAACTCACCCCACCATTCTCACGTTCCAACATAATTCTCATTTTGCCTCCATTTAGGAAAACATAAGAAAAAATTTGAAACTTATAAAATAAGAAAAAATTCGTAAGGGGTGCAAGAAGGACATGGTTATAAGGAAAAAAAAACTATATTAAGAATAAGAAATACTAACAACACATATTTTTTTAACAAACTCTCTTTAATTGATTAAATTCATATAGGATCTGTCAAATTTATATGAGACCTACATAATTTGGTATGATCCATGTGAAATTTAACGAATAAAAGAAAGTGTGTGTTAAAAAATGTTTTGCTAACATTCTTCATTAGGAATCTCATCAATATAAATAGGGTTTGGTTAACATGTGCAATATTGCACAACTAGAAGTAATAATTTTTTATTGAAAACCAAATATTATTGATTAAAAGTTACATATTTGATATAAAAAACACAAGTTTTAAGTCAAAGTTACTACTTTAAACTTTTTAACATGTGCGAATTTCACATGATAGAAAAACCCATATAAATATAACTTAATAAGACCATTTACAATGATTTTTCCATTCAACAACACTCAACACCCACTTTTTCAATTTTCAACACTCCACATTATTTTTTCTCTCTTATTCAACATTCATTCAACTTTTACCCTCTGGTTTTTCATTCAACACTCTACCCCACCACCTTTTATTTTTTATTCTTATTTAATTTTATATTGTTGTTTTTATAGTTACATAAAATTACAATTATCAATTATAATTTAATTAAAATAAAAAACACTTAACAATTTTTTTTTAGTTTTTTGTAAAAACAAAATTTATTTAAATATTTTATTTTTGAGATCAATTTCACTAAAAAAAGACTAAAACTTCAAAAGAAAAGCTAATAGAAAGATAATAATGATATTAAGATAGTGAAAATTTTGGTTTTTTTTTGTGTCGAAATTAAATTAACCAAGTCTCTATTTATAGAATTTTTTTTATGAATTTTGGTAAAAAAAATTGCAATTAAATAATTGAGTTTAAATTATTAAAATGAGATAAATCAAGACATCCAATCACGAACTGCCAAGTGTCACCACTTATCCTTTTAACATCTTCTCTCTCCTGCTCCGGCCGCTCCACTCACGCGCCTTTTTCAGCCAACCAAAACTCACCACTTGTCCCTCGGTTTGCAGGTTGAACATGTTGAAAGTTTTCAACATCTCTTTCCTCCACATCATCTCTCAACAAAACTCAACAAACCATTGCAACACATCAACATGTTGAAAGTTTCATTCAACACCACCATTGCACATGGTCTAAATTAAAGAAATGTTAACGAGTATCACTCTTTAATGATCTTAAATGCTTTTTTTTTTTAAATTTTTTTTTATATTCATACATTGGAAAGTATAATATTTGACTTTTCTAAAGAACAATTTTTTAATTTAAAATCCTTAAAAAATGTATCGGTGGTATCATTAGCAAGACTGGTAAATTAATACTCTTTCATATGTCAAGTTTACTGTGAATAAAGAAGACAAGTGTTACCCCATTCACAAGATTGTGTTTCCCCTTCAAATCAACAAGTCTAATTATTAAATTACACGAAGTATGATCTTATCGTAGGAAATAGACATATCTTACCTGCAAAAGTAATTTAGTTGGCAACATGTTTATTACGTATTTGGTAGTGCGACATGTCAAGAAGAATCACGGTAAAGAAGAACAATAAAATCACCTCAGAACATGAAATTGAAGCTCCAGCGGCGAATCCAAACAAGTGCTTAGTGAGCAAAAAGACCATACTCTTAACGCAACATTGGAGAGTGCACACATCTTTGTATTCACTTTTTAACTTTCAAATATAAATAAATAATACCTTCAATTATACATATTTGACTTAGTCGAGCAACTGCTCTAACACCAAGACCAATTTGACCGTATCGATCCAATTACTATAAGACTTCCATGAAGAAGAAGAAAAAAATAGTATAAAAAAATTCAACACGTTGCCATTTAATAGTAATTTCCTCCATACAACAATGCCTAACACTCAAACTAATCAAAATTAAAACAAAACAGTTTTCTAATCCAACTTTGTTTTATTAAACTGAAAAAAACAACAGTTACATCCAGGTTGTTTGATTTTGTCAAATTTTTCTGTTGATTTTTGTATTAATGCTGAGCTGTCCACCGATGAAATACTATAAAGTTTATTTATAAAGACAGCTGTTTGTTTCTCTAATTTGTTTTTTTTCTCAACAAGTGTGTGAGTGGAAAGAAGAGAGTACTATTCTGCTACTACAACTCTACTAGTACGGTTCAACAAATTTCAATTTTTGTCACTGTTTGTTGCAAAACAAAACAAAACCCACCATCATATCAATCAAAAATGCTTACTTTACATTTTTTTCTAGCTCAATGAACCATCTTTACTTCATTTTTTCATGCTCTCTGTAAGTATTTTTTGTTCTTTCTATTATTCTTCAATGTTTATCTTTTTAAGCTTTATGAATTTGTTTTTAGTGTCCTAAAATGTGATTTATCCAAAACAGAATATCATAAAAGGAAACAAAGATAGTGTTTTTTGTGTGTTAAGTTCTGTTTTTCCTGATTTAGCTAACAAAAACCCTCGAATTCTGTGTTGATCTGTAAAGAACAAGTATTTTTGTTGTTTGTTTTCAACCCATTTATGGTTTATCATCTGAAAACCATTGAACAAATGGGTGTAGTTGTACCATACACATTATACACTGCAGCATTTCCAAGACCCATTTTTGTTGAGATATAAAAATCAAAACTTTCAAAAGAAAATGACAATGACATGGTGATTTTCTTTTTCTTTTTTGGGTTACTTTGATTTTTATTTTTGTGGATGTGTGATTGGTATTTACTACTATCATGATTATATTTATGAGTGCTATTTTTGTTGAGGGGTTATTGCTTTATACTGTTATTATTATTTCCTTTTGTGGTTGCAATATAAGCTTTCATGATGACTTTTGTATTAGCCCATGAAAAAAAGATGCTTTTTTTTGTTGCTGTGATCTTCTTCCTCTCTTTACACTCTTTTGGGTTTATCATATTCTAGGGAAATTAGTATAGCTGAGAAAGCTTGTGATAAAGGTTCATGAAAATTTTCTTATGCAAAAGTTTGTGTTTTTTTAAGGTAAAAGGGGACCAAATCTTTTCATAAGTACTAGCAAGGTCCTCAAGGAAAGAGACTCTTCTATTACGTAATAGACTTTGATATTGGCTTTCCATTATGGTTTAAAACTTCAGGACCAAATTGTACCAAAAAAATGATATTTTGTACCAAAAAAACACTTCAGGACCAAAGCCAGCATTTAAGATGCAGAATAGGTTCCTTCCTTTCTCAGATTTGAGCTTTAAAAAAGATGCTTTTTGAGGTTTAGATTGATTGGTTTCTGGCATTTATGATTTGGAGGTTTGGTTGTTGGACTTTTATTTTTGTTAACTAAAAATGAAACGTGTGCCAAAATCTGTGTTTTGTTGGAAGTTCAAATATGTGATCATTTGTTGAGGTTGTTGTTAATGTGGGGACTCATTCAATGGCCGACTCCTGACATTGCTGTGATAAATGTGAATTATTGGAATCTGATGGTTTCCCATGTTGAAAGTGAAGTTTAGGTAGTGCATGTTTGGATTGGAGGGTGGGTGGCATCGTCATTGATTTTGTTGAAGTTTTAAAGTGTAGCTTATGCAAAAATTTACTGTGACACACGGTGATTTTGTCAAACTCACTATCAATCCAAACATACACTCATTATAGGTAAGTAAGTACACAATTGTCGAAAGAGTTCACGAGTGAATTAGACATCATACTTATGGGAGCAACACCCTTCATGCAAATATTAAATTACTGGTAAACATTTTACATTAGTAGGGTTTAGGGATTGGAATCGATAAAATTGTAAAACACCCTTGTAATTCTTTTGGTTGGACGGGTGGAGTAGTAGTTGTAGTAGAACTGTCTTTTTCAATGACACAAATTGACTAGTTAGTAGGTCAATAGTTATTACACATATACAATTAAAATTTACAAGTGTAATAGATAAATGACTTGCCATAATATTGATGGTAGGGTCTGCTTATATCAGTCTCAGAGATCTTAAAACAGTAAAATAGAGCAATCTAACTGTCTGTGAAGTCATGGATGGGATTTGTATAACACTGTGGAGTCCACAATTTTTTTGGATTTCTGTAATTAGCTTCTTTGTTTTGGTAATATGTACACAAGTATAGAGTTTTACCAGGGCATCTCAGGCTTGGAGATAAACTTTGGTAAATAATATGGTCAAATAATTAAGACCAGTTGGTTGCTGTTTGCTTAGGTATTTGTTCTGCTCCCAAGATATTTTCTTGCCTGTTTCAGTTTTCTTGGCTTGCAATTGCACAGGTGCTAGCAGGAAATGCAAAGTGCTTTGATATTTTCTTTGAAAGTATAATCCATGTTTTGCTTTTGGAATAAGCAGTTCATAGATTCTTTAGAATTTGAGGCTTTTTCACGATTTAAGATTCGTACTGTGTTTTTTAGTGATTGATGTAGTGAATTTATACAGATATACTTGGTACTCTTTCTTTCCTTCTTCCAATCATTACTCTGGTTTCTGCAATTTTTTTCACTTGTTTAATCTCCTTGTTATTATCTTGTATAGTTTTTCTTTGCTTTTAGAAAAATGAAATGAGTAACCATTATCATTTGACTAGTAGTTTGCAGATTACTGTGAGCATCTGTATATGAATTTGTAAGGACTTGTCATGGAGTGGAACGTGAAATCTCCCGGGCAATGGGACTGGGAAAACTTATTCTTCTTGAATTCAAAAGCAGCAGAAACTCACAGGTTACAATCTACTGATTGGGGTATGGAGGAAGATCGAGAAATCAATGTTGGGATGTTGATTCCATCTGGTGGTAGTGGCTATTCAGTGTCTAAACTAATGCATGCTTCATCCTCGAGGAGCTCAAAATCTGCTTCCAATAATTCATCATCAAATGAAGACAGCAAGACATCCATGTTAACTCAAGAAGGTTCTCCAGATAATTCCACCGGTAAGAAAGAATCGTCTAAAGGAGATCCAATTGAAACTTCTCCAGCAGCAGAACCATTGCTCACACTAAAGCTTGGTAAAAGATTCTACTTTGAGGACGTTAGCACTGGAAGTCATTCCAAGAAAGCCTCTTCCTCTGCAGTTCCTCTTTTGTGCGGAAAGAAAGGTAAATCGAGCAGTGAGAACTTGCTAAATCCAAGCTGCCAGGTGGAAGGTTGTGGCCTCGACCTCTCTTTTGCTAAAGATTACCATCGGAAACATAGAATTTGTGACAGTCATTCCAAATCGCCTATGGTGGTAATAGCTGGTTTGGAGCGTCGATTTTGCCAGCAATGTAGCAGGTACATGTGATTTTTTTCCAATGCAAATGACATTGAGTAAGTAACAACGATATTTTTCGGGAAAATAAAAGAATAATGATTAAGAATAAAGATTGTTTAGTCATATTGAGCTTCCTGTCTTTTTGGTTTGTTTAGAATAAATTGGTTAACGATTTTGAATTAAACTTTGATTTTGAAGGTTCCATGATCTCTCAGAGTTTGATGATAAAAAAAGAAGCTGCAGACGCCGTCTTTCAGATCACAATGCAAGGCGTCGCAAACCTCAGCCTGAAGCAGTGAAATTGAATCCATCAGCTATCTCTTCGTCCCCCTATGGTATAAATCTCAAGAGTCCCTCCCCTAAAAGATCGATTAGCCTTGTCTTACTTCATTAGTTTGATTTGCTATTTTGTTTCTAGTTTGAGATGAATGGCGATATCTTAAAAAGGTTACGAGAGAATTATAAGATTGGAGCAATGATGTTCTCCATTTCTTAAAAGAATTCTAACCTCCATTGATATGTTATTGGTTGTATGAAGGCATAATTAATGCATCAGATATAGAAACATGTGCTTTATATAAATTATATACCCAAAAATATAGTCATAGTATTCAGTTTCTTTGTAAGAAATGGAGAGAATCTTTAGTCATAAGAATAGACTCCTTATAAGCAAATATTGTGTTCTGATAATGTAAAACTTTGATATGATTATGATGGCACTAAAAATCCATATCATGATGATAGAATATTACATAGCCATCTATCTAATTTAATATTCATTCTGCAGATGGGAGGCAAACAATGGGCCCATTTGCTTTTCCAAGGAATACTTCAAATTTAGCATGGCCAGACATGCACAACAGCAAGCTCCCCCAAACCAAAGATTTTATGCTCAAAACTCCAAAAAACTTCAACAAGATTGTCCCTATGCTTTCTGATGATTCCAGTGGCCATTTTATATCCAAAGGCAAAGGAACCAAGATTGCTGTTCCAGGTTGTTCTCTAATCTTAAATTTAGTTTGTTCAATGGTTCATTTAATATGTAGATCATAACTGTTTTGTTCACATTGATCCGTAACTAATTTGTAGAATTTCTAATTTTTACCTCTAGTTTATTGCATATTTCACAAATCATAATTTTTGCCTTCTATTTGTAGAAACAATTGTTATTCACATTGATAGAATACATATTACAGGTCTAGAAGATCCAAATACCTTGTCTGATCCAAATGCTACACAAGATGTTAACCGTGCTCTCTCTCTTCTGTCAACCAATTCATGGGGTCCTTATGATACCAAGCCCCCCTCCCTCGTACCCTCCAATTGGACAACCGGCACCCCTCAGTATGTAACTGCTCAGCGCTCACCTTTTTTGTCACCAGAATATTGGCACACTGATCAACATCAGGCCAGCTCCAGCACCTGTATCTCGTTCTCGGGTTACGACAATAGCAATCGCTTCCAAGACTTTCAGCTGTTCAGCGAACCCTACGAGTCAAGTTTCCCTTGCAACCATCTGGACTAATGAGTATGCTTATGATCTTCAAAAGAAACAAAATGAGTATGCTTATTTAAATGGTCCCAACCCCATTATGATACTGAGCTAATGATGTTTTGTGGGGCCTAATCATCTTTTGCATTGTAGGTTTTCTTCTTCTTTAAGAGTACAAATCAGAAAACTTGTTTGCATGCTGATTTGTTAACTCCATTTTCTAAATAGCTTATTGCAGTCATTTAATCCCGAGACTTTATTTACAGCAAACTATGAATGTCTTCCACGAGGATTTCTTTTTATACTTGTACTTGGTACCTTGCTAGTTTATTCACATTATCTGGGTGCGCAGTTTAGACATTTACCATGTTGAAATGTTGAAACTTGGTCGGTAAGAAACACATGAAAATTCCAAATCTAATCCTTTTAGGAGTTGAGAAGATTTTTTCAAAGATTATTTTTTGCACTTTTTATTACATTATCGTAAATACATTTTAAATATAAAATAAAAATCCAGAGCTGAAGTGTGATGTAAACCTAATTTAAGAATATTGCTGTGATGTGAAATATTTTGCAATATACAAAATTTTCAATCAAGCTTGTTTAAACATTATTTTCAACAACAACGCTCGCTCTTGTTACGTGAATCTCGTCCCTATGTGAAACTTATTTTTAAAATAGAGAGACGTGTATGAAATTCACCCAATAAAAGAAATTATTAAAAAGAATGTTACAATGAGTTTCTAGCACAATTCAAAAAATAAAATAAAATAGCTATTTTATTTTGTAAAAGCGCTTTACCCTTGTTTTTATTTAAGGTAAACAAATATTGAGCTACAACTACCAATGAGGATTTAAGTTTTAGCTTATTTCGTCAAAAGAAAAAAATTAACATATATCCACTTAACTTTGCGATGACCTACCCTCTTCTGAATGAAATATAAGAGCACACAAAAAAGAAAAAAGATAAATCTCGCGAGAATAACAACAACGAATCTTTCACGAATGACATGTTGGTTGCCTAAACCAAACTAACCTTCCCTGAACCAAAGTGCAAATGGGGCTCATCCTCTGTCTTAACACTTCACCGCAAGATCACCGCCGATGAAGATGAATACATGACTGTCCTATGTATTTCCCAGCATGTCTACCATCTTAAAAGCGTCGTCGCCGTCATTTTCGGTGCCGGCAAAGTACTTAAGATTAGAAATTGGTGTTTTTCCACTCAACCTAAAGGCAGCTATATCGTTTTATATTCCATTTGTTCCCGTCTTGTGGCGTCCATCATGGCAAACTTTGCCAAGTTTATGATACCTTTGTTTGAGAATGAAAATGGTTTTTTCTCTCATAAAAGAAAGATTGGTTTGAATAGCTTTTTTTCCTTCATCAAGGATCAAGGTTTGTATCACTTGAAACTATCCTTTCATCACCGGAAGTGTAAAAAGACGTTCAATTGACTTATTGAAATTTGCAAAGTAAATTTTGATTCCTTTGCATATAACAACACTAATTTTTAATTGGATATGCAAGTTCGAATCCCAACAACATATATTATTCAATGTCCCGATCAACCAAGTTAAACTTACGAAGACAAATATAAAAGCACTTAGCAACACTCAAACAATAATGGTAGTAAAAGAATGTATATATGACGACTAAACCACGAGTGTCAACTTGTCAAATATTATTTCGTTGATATTTCATTCCAAGGGAGCGTATATTATATGATTCTCTATTATGATAGAACTTCACAAATTAACTGCGTATTTCCTCCGATCACATTTATAAACAAAAAATGACTTTTTAGGTACATTGAATAATTAATGTATTCAGTCACATTTATGAATTAAATACATTAATTATTGAATGTGTTTTTTTGCTTATATATGAGACCGGAGGGAGTATATAATATGATTCCCTTGAAAAAGCTGCATAACTACGAATTCTTTTTTGTGACGTTGGATAGAGAAGGGAAAAAGGATAATGTTGAATTAACCATTTCAACAATTTTTATTCGTAAAATATTTGTTGTGCTAAATTTTAATTGCAAGCTTAGAATAGGTTTGATGAAAATATACTATTTATTTCATTACTCAATGACGATGAAACATCAATTTACAGGCGACCTAGCAGCATTGCAAAAGAGGCTTTGGGTTAGATTACATCGTCCTCATATTGTAAGCTTCAAAGGATCTACAGATATTGCATGGAAATTATAATATTAGACAAATCAAGCTATGCCGATAGTAGTCAGGCTTAATGCATCTCACTTTACGACAATCTTGTAAAAATTAATCCTATTGATGAATGAAATTAGAACTATTTTAATACAAAATGTGGGTGATGAGATCATTGGGGACCTTATTAAAATTTCCAACCATTTCTCGTCATTGGGTAGCTTCAAGACCAAAGTGCAACAAGTAATTTCTTCAGAACACACCGCCGAGTTCTTCATTTCTTTTCAACGGCTTGCTGCTTAGACTTAGTGCAAAATAGTATAGAACAGTACTATGGTGAACACTATGAATAAATGGAATCTAATAAATCCCCTTGAATTGATTTATTGATCGAGTAAGCATTAAGATTTATCAAAGTCCATATTCAAATAATGCCTCTCAGGAGAAGGGCTAATGTGTGATACAAGTAATTCAGGGATTGCATGCATATTTGGGGGCTATAGGTCTATTGTTAGTAGAAAAGAGTAAGTTGCATATTGACTCATGTAATTGACACAGGTGCCAGCCTTCTTAATATCATTAGTTATTCAGTGTGACCAATTTTTTACTATATAAACTTGAAAGTTGAATTGTAATGTCAGTGACGCACAGCAGGAAAAGAAATAGCGAAAAATTCACTAAGATTAGCACGGATTTCACTTGGGTGTCATTGGCATTTGGTGCTTTGGGTGTATTTTAGATTAGAGAGAATTATGGATGAATGATTAAAATAAGAGTTATGTTATTTGAATATCCACTTTGGGACAGCTTGTGGGACAACAAGATATACAAGACAATGTGAGTATTGATGCAAACCAAAGCAAGCAAGAAATGATTAAAAAACCACATTGTCTTGTATACCTTTGGTTGTCCCATAAGTTGTCCAAAAATGGTTGTTCAAATACCATTTCTCTTAAAATAAATTATTTAGGTGGAAAGAGAATGATCGGTTAAGAGAGACAGGAACAAAGACACCAAAGACCAAAGGCACCAAAGCAAAATCCGATTACCACTCAGGGTATTGACCCATCAAAACACTTGAGAGTAAATTCAGGGATTCTATACATATTGGTGGACTATACAGGTAAAGTGCAAGTACAAAATAATTACTAGGAGTGCAGTTTGACTCCGTGTAATTGACACAGCTGACGGCCTATTTGACATCATTAATTATTCAAACTGACCAATTTTTTACTAAACTTTCTTTATAGCCATATGTCAGCGGCAAAGGGAAACAAAATATGGCAAGATAGCAGAAACTTCACAAAGATTAACACTCAGTATAGACCCAACAAAGAACTCACAAAGATAAGCCCGCCCAATATGGACCCAACAAAGCACTCGCAAAGATTAGCCCTCCCAAAAACCTAGTATCATCAGCTGGGTGCTTATATTACATGACCATTAAAAAAATCTAGGATTGGCTTAAAAACAATCAACAATAAATATCAATTTAATGACACGACATGCATCATCCACACAACTAACTAAAAGCAGTGACTCGAAAGTAAACGGTTTCTGTGTGCTGGCACATACATGCTAAAAGTGGTAGGATAACAATCAGACACTTCCAACAAGCTAAAACTGAAATGTGACCTGAATAATCTAAAATCACTTGGAAACTTCAATTGTTTACGGTATCTATTCGTCTAAAGTTGTACTTAAAATGCAGACAGTTCAGAACCAAAAAGGAAACTTAAAACTGGAAACTGCAACAATTATACCAGAAAAAGCTGGCTGACACATGCATAGTAACAATCCACAAAGACCAAAATACCATCTCAGTTAATACAACAAATTGACACATATTATGAGAAGGTGGGTGACTTGACAACTTCTGCAACATAGAGGACGACAAGACTGACTGTCAAACACCCAAACTGAGCAATGCTGGAAGACAACTCTGGACCTTCTCAACCCTCAAACATGTCTTAGTACTCACTGGAACAGTAAATAATTGCACATTAAATATAGCAATGGATAGGTACAAAGGAAATCAACTAGGTGAATATGTATATAAGTCGCAACAAAAGAATCCGAATGACAGGAAGCATAAGAGAAGCTTTTTCAGAAAAAAAACCCATTTAAACAAAAACTTCACAACAGCTTTCAATTTGAAAATATTCACTGTCACAAAGCTGCTCGTGTAAAACAAATCTCTGTTGCAACAATGCATGAAGGTTAGCAAATTGAAAAGGCTTTACAGGACAAACCTGTTCATTTTGATCTGGAGATGATGAGGGAGATTTTTCTGACTCAGCTGGCTTGTCAGCACCACAATTCTGTCTGTTGCACTTGGTTCGGAATGGGTAATTTATGTTATTACATTTTTCACACTTCCAGCTTCCCTCAGGCATCTTTTGCTCTGATTGGCAAATAAAAAATGAAGAAACAGAATTACCAACTGTTGTATTTATATCAGACAAGAGCATCGTTAAAATGCAGATAAGTATGAAAAGCAACTTACTAGTGTTCTTATCAGACTTTGAGGCCTGCAGCAAAATAATCATATCCAACAATGTTAAATATTAGCCACAAATTATAAGCATGGATGACACTTCTTTCTACAATGAAAAGAATGTGATAATCAATCTACATAATAGAGATGAAGGCAGCATACCAGGGATCCGGGTTTGGGTGTGTTGCACTTTCTCATGTTGCAAACAGTTCTAAATGAGAAATTGACGTTGCCACATTTTGGACAAGCCCAATCATTGTCACGAGCTGCATCTATACGGAAAAGTGGGGGTGAGAAAAAAAATTGTATTAAGAAACTTCTATTGGAACAAAAAAGAATGACAATAACTAAATATAGCAAACCTGATCCCTTTTTCTGAGACTTGTCCTCACGAAAAAATCCTGGCCTAGTGCCCTGCTAAGGCAAGGGTTAACTATAAATTACACTTCGTAGCAAAAACCATCAAATTGCACAATCAGAAAGAAGGTATTGCCATTTCAGATTACTAGGGATCAAAGATGAAAAACCATATGCGAAACTATGGATAGAAGACTTTATATATGCATGCAAAATTTATGGCATGAGATAGTGCAAAAACTAAACATAGCTTCGTAAAGCCATTGTAACCAACTAGGATGCACAAGTACGAGTGTGGTACTAGGTACGAGTCCAGAATACAGCATGTTTTTTAAAAACAATGGTATAACATACTGATTCTTCAAAGAAGACCAATAAAACAAGAAAAAATATCTACTTTTAATATACTCAGCATTTAATATAAAAAACCTAACTGCAGAACGTGATTAAGGATTCTTCAAGCAAAGATACAAGAAAGAATGCAGACTGGTTTCTTTTTAAAAAAAAAACACATTGTCCTGGCAAAAAGTTTTCAATAATCGAAATTTATCTTTTATCCCATACAATTGCTCCAGGTCCAACAGGGACACCGAGGCCATAGCGATCCAATAGCTGGGGCATGGCATATATCCCACCTGCCAAATAATCACCAACAAAAAATTTAACATAACTGTAATAGGATTGTATCTACAAAAGGTAATCAGCAACTATCAATACAATTTCAATAGCTTCTTCGATGTTTCTCCTTGAATCTTTTCCTTCATTAATTAGACAAATATATATATATATATATAAAGTATAACATATCATATATCATTTTAAGAAATTCAGTTGCTTGAATGATGGGAAAAGGGAAAACAGAACATACCGTGTCCCACCACGGCTCCACTGGTGTATGGTGCTGGTCCTGCTAGATGTAATGGTCTATACGGACTGCCAGTAGGAAGACGGCTTCCATAACTGTACTGATAGGCTGATCCTCCAGTAAATGGAACCTCATAGGGAGGAACTGGGGATCCATTGAATAAAGACCCATATGGTGGGGCACCAATATAAATTGAAGGGGGGGCGTTGGAGCCTAAATAAGGAGCTCCGGATGAATAGGCCTGTGGAGCTTGAAGAGGCTTCACAGCAGATTTCTGGAAAGAAAACAATGCATACTAAGATATTGATGAAAAAAAGTAAGTTTAAGGGGGAGGAGATGATAAGAGCAAGCCCATTTCCAACCAAATAGCATATGCTGAAACTCTTACAGAGTGCATTAAAATAGCATAAGCTCATCAGTTTATGTACATCATGTATAGCATATATTTTTATCTTTTGTCATGCATGCATAAGCAATCAATTTCCATGACCTCTATTGTTTTATATTCTTATTTTTTGTTCATCGTTGTATACTTTTGAACCCTGATTTAATGTGTCAATCAATTGGTACCCAAAAGACACAAAGTACACAACAATGAACAGAAAATAAGAATATAAAACAATAAAAAAAAAATAGAGAAAAAAAAGGATGGACAATGAAAAGGCAAATAAGGTCACATTTTCTTATATTTTAAAAGTACATGCTATGACATTGAATATAAACATAATGGCAAACATCTTACAGAATTATGATCAGCGGGCCTTGGTTGGGTGCAGTTACGCATATTGCAGGTTGTCCTGAAAGAGAAATTGACATTACCGCAGCTGGGACATGTCCAATCATCTTCCCTGCGGCTACCTACAAACAAAAACAAATTTAAATGCACCAGAGAACCATATCAGATCCCCCTGCTAGAGTAAAGGGACTAAAATATCATCAAGATATAGTGCAAAACTACGTAGCAAGAGCTTGTATTGTGGAACGTAACATAGTGGTGAGTGTGAAAATAGGCAAATGTGCATAAATTGAATTGACTACAGTATATAAAATTACATAAAACTGTGCACGGTAATTCCAAGTAACACAAAATATGTTGAACTATCCACAGACAACAGAGACATACAAGAATAATAAACTATCAATTTAGTCCCTAAACTATCACTCTCTTCAATTTAATCCTTAAACTGTATCAATTTCAATAAGTAGCACCTAAAGTATATAAAATCCGTCAAAACCTATTGATAAGATTCCTTAAAACAAATTGTAACGCACCATCAGTCCTGGCACGCTTAGCGGCGGAAGAATTCCTGTTATCAACCTGCAAAGGCAAAACAGAATGATAAGATTCCAATTTTTTCATCAGGGGGGTTAATTAAGCAGAAAGGAGCATATACGAACAACAACAAAAACTTTGACGTTAATCAAATTTGTTTAATTATAATGAATTGAATAAAAAACATTCAGAAAAAGCTTAATTGGATCGAATTGGGTCATTATGAAAATCACGAGCGATAATTGACAAAACCCTAATTGATGTGGGAGAAACGAGATCGATTGAATTAGGGTTCGAAAGCGAAATTGAAGAAGGCAATGAATCGATGGGAGCTACCTGAGACATGACGGTGAGCAGTGAGTGCTGGGAGGGAAAACCAGAGAGAGAGAGAGAGAGCCTTCTTCTACTTCTCGAGTGGGGCGGTAAATCGAATGCACGAAAGCGATACGCAAAAGCTAGACAAAATAAATCAATAAAACTCCAATTTAACCCTGATTTTTTTTCTAATATAATTACGAATAAACCACCAATTTAACTCTTAACTCTAAATTATCACTCACTTTAATATTAGTCTCTAAACTAATTTTACCAATAATAAGTAAACTTATGCACAAAAAAAAAATCATAATTATAATGAGTAAACTTTAAAGTCAGTTGGTAGAGATATTACATATTATACGCATGAATCGGAGTTCGAATCTCGGACACTCCACTTCTCCACAATTAAATTTTGTACTATTTTTAACCCATAAAAGAAAAAGTAAAGTCGTACGGAACTCGACATGGTCTTTTATTTAACCCATAACGACACGTAGCTCCTATGAGCAATGATAGTTTTTTTTGAAGAAATCTCCGATGAGTAATGATAGGTTGACTATCCCCTATGACATACACCCCTTCTGCCTTTACATACAAAAGTGTTGCGTGGTGATGTGGCCCCAACAAACTCACCAACTTTGTCTCTCACTCTCTCTTCTCCCTGGTGCCACATTGGGGAGTACAAGGATGGTACGCAAAAGGGTGTCAACTTATAATTAATCTTCTCTCGTTATCCTTTCCTTCTTCATTTTATGTCGCTTTTTGATATTCTCTCGCTCTTAATCTATTTTTTTCTCTCTTGATCTTCTCTCTATAATTTAGAGAGAGAGAAATACAAAATGAAGAAGGAGGGGGAAGGGGAGAATAGGAGAAAAAGAGAATCCAACCTCCATTTTTCTTACTTGTGGTGTAAGAGTCTTTCACGAGTCAAAATCATTGTTTTGCAAAATAAAATAAAAAAGTCTCACCCTTAACCATCGTTTTTTCCAAGAATTTCTTCAATTTTGAGTTTAAAGTGATGAAATTATTATTATTGTTCTTTCTATTGGTGTATGATTGATTTTGATCAAAATATCATTGGTTATGTTGTTACATATATGGTTGATCCCGATAAGATTATGTTCGGTAACAAAATTTTAGCGATTTTTAATCATTGTACCATATGAGTTACTTGTTGATTAAGAATTTAACAAGTTAAAGATTGGATACGAGACTAAAAATTTGTTTGTTTCAAAGTTAGGATCGAGTGAAAGACACGCAAAAACCAATCTAACCGCTTCTTTGTGCACCCCTACTTTAAAGTGTGTAAAATCTTTCAATTTAATAATCTTTTTTGTTAAGATGTTATGGACTAAATTAATGAATTTTAATATCCGAAGATTTAATTAATGAATTTCAAATGCTTTAAGGATTACTTATTATATTGACATAGTTTATGGATTAAATCAAAGAGAAAATAATAAATTATAGACTATTTGATGGTTTATTCTATAATTGACAAAGAGATTAATTTGATAATAGCTTTATCGCTAAATATAAGTTGTTATGCAAGTTAATGGGTCTATTTATCCAAGCATATCTTTTGTCAATAGCACTAGTTTATTTTGGAAGATAGAAAATCAAAGTTAGACGCATTAATATAAAAATGGTACTTTAAGAATATCTACACGCAGTGGCGGAGCCAGGATTATTGTAAAGCCTGGGCAAAAAAAATTTGCAACACATTTATAGTGGTTTACAAAAGAAATTGCAAGCAAATAATAAAAACATCTAAAAAAATTGTCCAATTTATAGAGGTTTATATAAGAAATTCATAGGGATTTACATAAGAAATTGCAAAAATTTTGGCCCGGAGCCCGGGCGAGTGCCCGGGGTCGCCGGGCCTTAGAACCGCCCATGTCTACACGTTAAATTCATTATATAGGTTAAACGATCAATTTAGTCTTTACATTATTTTCTCTCTCAAATTCAACCCTTTCACTATGTAAAAAGAATAAAAGGCCTGTGATGTATATGAAATCTGTCAACTTAGGATCGAGTGAAGGACATGCAAAAACCAATCTAACCATTTCTTTGTGCACCCCTGTTTTAATGATAAAGGTATTAATGATAAGCCAATAATCAACGTTGCATTAAGATTTGAAAGTGACACGTAACGTAAAACAAAATTATTCTTAAAAAACAATAAGTATTGTGAAATATAATGAATATATAGAGACGGAAAGAGTACCCTTATTTATTAAAGGGCTGTGTTAAAGATTAACTATAATACACACATTCCAATAAACTATTTTTATATTTGTTTCATTAACTTGTGTTTTAAGGACAAGACACAAGTTAACATTTCCCATTTTAATAAATGATATTTATTTTATCATTGAAATCAACGAGTATTTTTTAAAAAATTATACACAAACTTTAAACAACTACTCCCTCCGTTCCAAATTATAAGGAAAAAAAATCACACTTATTAAGAAAACTTAAACATAAGAATTTGAAGTCTAGTTTTTTGTGTTTTCTTTGAAAAAAGTTTCATAGAAAGATGTAAAATTGGTTATGGAAAAAATGAAAGAGAGAGAAAATTGAATGTAATTTGCATTTAATTTTATGAGAATAAACAAAAGTTTTTCTTGGAAAAGAGATTTTTTAAAAAAACAAGACTAAATAGGATA
>Ga0099826_10000558_pt1 | contig 18614 bp, 23 predicted proteins | sample Mtrugardesep15_FD_76830 | JGI IMG/M metagenome (GOLD analysis project Ga0099826, IMG submission 76830) | Root nodule microbial communities of legume samples collected from California, USA - M. trunc garden sep15 | ecosystem: Host-associated > Plants > Roots > Nodule | place: USA: California... | reverse complement strand
TTTCTTTTTTTTTTTTTCATACCAACCCGGGCCGTAGTATTGTATCTTAAAGATAATTCTATTAAGTTTTCTTTCAAACATGTAAAGAATCATCGATTTAGCTTTTAATACTATTATTACTATGTATAATTATTACCTTCTTTTAGCCTTACGACGCCGCAATCCATTATGCGGCGAATTAATTCGATAAGTAACCGACCTAATAGATAAACCTTTATTTATTATTGACTCAACTACACTTTTTGATTTGTAATTAAACATACCAGATAAAAATATTAATTGGGTATGCTTAAGATTCTTCTTCTTAAAAAAAAAAATAACCTTATCCAAAATTTGATCTAACGCAAAAGAGGATGTTTTGGTTGGACCACAAAATCCAATTAATCCAGACGAAAAATAGGTAAGTAACTTATTTTTTGAATCAGTAATGTTAAAAAAAATGTTATTTGTTGAAAAACGAACCCAAATTTTTGCTATTCTATTTAGTTTTTTTCTATCTTCCTTCAAAGTTTTAGTTTTAACTTTAAAAAAGTTAAAACTAAAGGAACGTTTTTGCGAATTCTTTTTAAGAATCGAATGTAAACAAGATTTAGAATAAACAGACAAAAACGAAGGTTTTAAAATTCCCAAAAAACGTCTTTTATTTCTAAAAATAAAAAAAATTCTCAGCCCCCTATTTTTTTCCAATAAAACAGAAGAAAATCTTTTAGACAAAACATAACTATACCTTGGCCACCAATAACGACGTTTAACAAATGAAAACAGCATATTTTCTCTAAAGATATATTATAATATACTACGAAATTGAATGATAATTAAATTTAACGACGACGAACCTTCTGAGTTCGCGCATTAGTCTTACTTCGCTGATACCTAACAGGAAGAGACTGCGAGTGACGAACGCCCCTATAAGAACGATTAAACTTCAAAACTCTAATCCGTTTTTGTAAATATCGCCTTAACCCCAACCCAAAAAACGTTGGACTTGACAAAATGGTTAAATTAACTGACTTAACTACCCTGTCATTAAAAAAAACTGATAAATCGTTCGAGAAAAATTCTAATAGTATATATTTACGCTTAGATAATAAATAAAAATTTCGGGATGCGGGTAATCCAAAATTTTTTATAGCAGAAGAGTTAATAAAAGAAGAAACACCAAAATTCTTCTTTTTAAAAAGATTTAAAGCTTTTATCATTATAGTTGTATTTTTATTTTGAACGCTTACCAGGTTTTAACTTATAAACCAAATGCTTTTTCTTAAGCCCTTTCAGCTTATAAGGATTAAGCTTTTTAAATCTAAGTAATAATGCTACAAATGACCCTAAACTAAAACGATCTAAACTGTAAACCAAAATTCTGTATTTCCTTTTTATAACAAATACGTTTTTTGGTATAAGTAAAAATATAACATGGCTGAAACCTAATCCCAATCTAATTCTTCCTTTTTTTATAGAAACCCTGTAACCCAAACCAATCAACTCTAACTCAACAAAATACACCTTACCATTAATTAATTTAGATGTTATCAACTTAAGAAGGTGAGCACCGAGGTTTTTATTTAAATAAAAACCTCGGTGCTCACCTTCTTCAACCGACTTAACAGTATTCTCTGATGAAAAAAACCCAGCAGACTTAAAATAACGATGAGATTTAAACAAAATAGAAACTAAAGACAAACTTTCCCTTAAAAATTTAGTAGGAAAAAACATAATCAAATTTAAAAAAAGTTATTGATTTGAAACTTTATTTTATAATAGCGACAACCAAACCGCCCAATCTTAAGGCGGAAGCTTCATTAGCAGTCATAATGCCCCTAGTTGTTGAAACAACTACAAGCTCAGATGAAAATGACCGTGACAAGGACAACCAAGACTGATATCTAGACGATTTAAACCCAGGCGAATAAACACTATTAATAGGAAGGAAACCGTTAACTTTTCTTAAAAAAAATTGAATCCTACCAGAAGAACCAACCTTAGTAACATTAAAATGAGTAAATACACCACGATTAGTTAAAAACGAGATAATCTTCAAATTAAACCGCGAGTAAATACAAGAACCGCTTTCTTTGTTTGACAAGACACAAAACTGAAAAGCTGAAATTAAATTATAAAAACTTGAATTTAAAACAAAAAACATTCTCAAACTACCATGAAGATTTTTTTATTCCTTTAATACAACCAAATGAGGATAGCTCTCTAACAGCAATCCTAGATAACCAAAAAAACGAATAAACTGAACGGCTGCGCCAAGTTAATAAACACTGACTCTTGAATTTACTAAAACTAACATTGGAAAAAAAAATTTTTAAATCAAAACTAGGATTAAACAAAACAGCTAACTTGAGACTTAATGTTAATCTCCCATTATTTTCAATAAGCTTTTTAAAAAAAACAATAATCTCTTTATCCTTAGAAGCTATTAAATTATTTAAAACTTTAACGTTATAACTTCTTTTCATTTTTAACCGTGTTTATTATTATTAGTTAAATAGACGAAGGTATTAAAAATAATTTATTATTACAGTAAAAGCAATCTTGAGTTCGTTCATTCGAATCAATTAAAAACTTAATATTATTAACCGTAATCTCGTTCACCTTAAACAAATTTAAACCTAAAGAGGCCAAAAAATAACTAAATTTATTTAATAAGAAAAAATTTTTTTTAGAAAAACTAAAACTTAACAATACCCTAGACAGTATAAAATCATCAAACTGAGAAAAAAAATCTAAACTACTAAGCCCAGGGTTTAAAAAAAATTGACACGAATTTTTAGAAACATTTATTTTTAATAATTTAGAAGGAACCGTATAATTTAAATAGTTGTGTCTAGATAAAAAGCAAGAAATAAAAGTTAAAAAAACTGATGATTGAGAAAACCTCAAATCACGATAAAAAACAAACTTATCAATTTTACGACTACTTACTAGCGAATTAGATTTAACTTTTCGATTCGAAAATTTTTTTTCAGTTTTATTGTAACAACCTTGTAAATCATCTTTAATAACGGGTACTACTAAAGGACTAAATCCGACCAACAACTCAAATATAAAATAGTATAACAAAATTAAAACCTTATTTCGAAATTTAGATAAATCATTCAAAAACGGCAAAGTAAGCTCAAAATTAACTTTAAGAAATGGTAGATTCGACTTAATAAAATAAGTGAAAAAACACTTAAAATCCAAAACTGTAACCTTCTCAAGTAAATCAAATAAAAAAGATTGGCGCAAAAAAAAAATCGGAAAATTTGACGAGCTAAGTAATAAGCTTAAAGAAGACATTTTTAATAAATAATATTTTATCTTATAAAAAACTATATAACAATAGGGGCTAATGACAAAACCTTCAAACCGTTAATGAAATTAAATCTAATTTCTTCAGTTAACGGTGTTTTACATCTTTTAGCCCTAGGTAACAAACTAGCACTATGCAACAGTACAATAGCATTATCTGACAACTTCAAACAGTGGCCGCCCACCCGCAATAATGGTTTTTTATAACGAACAATAAGGGCCTTAGTCAAATCACCTTTTTTAATTTTCTTATTTGGAGAAACGCCTTTCAAACTAACCAACACAGTTGTACCTATGTAAGCACCATAATACTTGGAAGCCTTATAAATTTCAACACACTTTGCAAACGTTGCGCCAGAATTATCAATAATTTTTAATCTTGTACCAACAAATATAGACATCGCAAAAGCTTTAATTAACCTTAAAAACAAAAACTTTACACTTAAGTGGCAACTTCTTTGCCGCCATAAATAAAGCCTCAGCAGCTAAATCTAACGAACAATTACTTATCTCAAAAACTAAACGACCCGGCCTAATAGGAAAAACCCAACTATCAATAGCCCCTTTTCCTTTACCCATCCTAACAGCCAACGGCTTCTTAGTTATGGATACATAGGGGTAAGCATAAGCCCTTAAGAAGCCTTGTTTTTTCATTTTTCGTCTTATAACTTTTCTAGCTGCTTCCAAATGTTTTAAAGATAATCTGCCAGGCGAAATCGCTTTCAAAAAAACTGTTCCGTTTACAGAAGATGAAGTAACAAAATTTAATAAGAAATTATTATTAAATGTTGACGACTTTTGAAATTTTTTAAACTTTAATTTTAGAGGCGGATTAAAAAAATCAACAAACATTTTTGATTAATAAAATAAAAATACAAATTAATTAATTTATAAAATTTTCCTCAATTTTCTTGCCAAAAGAAGACGTAAACGTAAATACCGTAAAAAGATTCTTAAATCAAACAGCACAAAAAACAGTTTTAGCACAACCATAAATCTTCGAATCTCAAAATTTTTACTAAAACGTTGTAAAAATGATTTAAAATGGGCCGGCCTTGACGCAATAAATTTATAAAATCCCGAATTAAGTTGTTTACGCAAAAATGACGATCGATAATTCCTAAAAACTGAATGAGATGTAAAAATCCAAACTTTAATACCGCAAGCCCCATACTTCATAATGACCTTCGAAAATGAATAATCGACTGAACAAGAAAAATTATTAAGAGGCACAGGCCCGTATTTTTCCCAAGTGTACGAAGCCATTTGGGCTTTATTAAAACGACCACGACACGAAATCCTAAATCCAATTACTTTAGAAGACCTAGAATCAACCAACTTTTTCAAATTCGTAACAAGCGGTTTTAACACGCGATTAAGCTCGAACCCATAACTCAACCGTCGTGCCAAAAACCTCGATAAAAAATTAGCGCTTAAAAAATTAGTAGTTTTAAGAAAAACAGGATCAACATTAATATTAAATTTAGAAAAATGCTTATTTAAGCTAAAAAATTTTGATAATAAACGAGATAAAATAAACGAACTGTAATTAGAAATAAAACTCTTCATGGCCTGTCTACGGATCAAAAAATTGTTTTTATAAAATAAGTTATAAAAGTTACTGATTTTTTTTCTAAAAGAGCGATACAAACGCTTTTTGGAATTTTTAATCATCAAAAGAGGCCGACGGCGTTTAAACTTGAAATAGAAATTACGAAGATTCGAAACATCAGGATCTAATTCAACACTTTGAGATCTAAAAAACTTAGACGAGTCTAAAATTAAAAAAACAAAAATGCGGATACTATTATTACGCCTAATAATTTTAAAATGACTTAAAAACGCACCTACAATTGTTAAATTAAAAGACGATCTATTTTCCGAAAAGGCCCAATTAATAAAATTTTTAACTAGGTTATCAACCATTAAATTATAGGAAAAATTGCCCAAATTAAAACAAGACCAACTAGAAACCCAAAAAGATGTAAAACCTAATCTATTCGAAACAGGATTTATCAGATGACCCATTTTTGTACTAAAATAATATATGTTTTATGGATTAACTCAGCTAAAATAAACTTACAAAGGATATAAAATACGGAAATAAAAACAAAGAACACCTTAAAGAGAAATCCAACTCAAGTACATATGAAAGGATATCATGTACTGAACTAAACTCAAGTCTATAAAAATACCTCGGTCCTGACAAATAAAAGTCCGAAAGCATATCATACTTAAGAAAATACCAAACACTCGGAATATCAGAAGACTGAACACCAAACTCCTCAACCGTAAAACCAAGTAATCTAATTGCTATTTGAACGTAAAAACATACATATATGTAAGCAAAATAATAATGAATAGCTGGATGATGATTATAATGAATAAACGCAATAAGACGAACCGATGACAACGCTAAATAACTCTTTAATTTTCTAGAAAAAATCATTTCTTCTTTTTTTTTCGCTTAACAACATGAATGGCCGAACCTAGACGTTTAGTTCGAGCGAATAAACCTACGCGACTAAAAACCATTGAACTACGCACTTGAAAAGCAGAAAAAAAATTGCCGGAGTAAAATGCAACTCTTTTTGAAAAAAATCTTGGAAAAAAAACCGCATTAGGATCCCAAACTAAAAAATCCAAACTTTTATTATTAAACTTAGTTCCTAAGACAGCATTAAATTTTTTCTTAACTTTTGAATTAATCGGTAAAAAAGAATTAGAATTACTTAATATTAATTTATACTTTGAGCAAATCATGTTTTAAATTAAAAATTCTTGTTCAATAAGGAATGCTTACGTCTTATTTTAGCTCTAAGCTTCAATTTCCTAATTGAAGTTGTTTTATACCCCTTAGTTAAAATGCCCCATGGCGACACAGATGATCTACCGCCAGAAGTCTTACCTTCCCCACCTCCGTGTGGATGATCAATAGGATTCATCGCAACCCCACGAACTTCTGGCCGATAACCACGGTAACGAGGCTGACCAGCTTTATAAAACTTTCGAAGATAATTAAATTTATTAGAATTCTCAGAAGTGTAAGCGCTCGAATCAAGAGGAACAAGTATAGCTTTACCTGAAGGCAGCAAAATTGAAGAAAGGCCCGATTTTGGATAATGCGCCTGCAATTTGGCTTTAGAGCCAGCACTTCTACAAAAAATTGATGCTGTTGACGAAAAACTTATATTCGAAACTGTAGAACCTTTTTGAATAAATACTAGTTTACTAAGTACTGAAACTATTCTTAACTTAGAAAAAAAGTTCTTCTTTATGAAATCAGGATTTATAGCTACAAAATGACCTAATTTCATAGAAGAAAGAGCCGGGATATAACACAAGAACCCAGAACGAAGAAGCCTAACAAGTGCCAAAAATACAGTACGGTTGGGGTCACGCTCAAACCTTATAATTTGGGCGAAATCGTTTTTTAAATTAAAAAGCTTAAAATTGACCAAACGAACAACCTTATTTACAGCACGCGACTGCCTATGCCTAATAGTTACTCTACCAAAATTATTTCTACCGGAAAAAGTTTTTTTTACAAAACAAAGAGACCTAATTGGTGATTTACCCCAAACTAAATTAGAAAAACTTTTTTTATTGAGTGCCATTTTTTTAAACGTAAAACCCTTCTTCTAAACAATGGATAATCTACTCTTTCTGATTAATGCTCTATTCGACTGAATAGATTTTGAAAGATGACTCAATTTCTTTATAGAATCCCCTTCCAGCTTAGAAACAGATTGAAACTCAGTAAATACCTTTGTTCCAAAATTAAGACCGGCAACTGCTAATACAGACTCTTTAAACCAATGAGCAAATATAAAAGATCTCCTGGCATTCGATTTTATTGGAATAGGAACTGAAATAGCCCTACCACTTTTTTTCCATGGTTTAATTTCAACAAAAATTCTAAACAAACGAAGGAAACGATTAAGTAGTCGATTAGATAATAAAAAAAAATTGCTGTTGACTTGTTTCAAAACCTTGACATCAACCTCGTTAAACTTTCTTTTATAAAAAAAAAATTGATTAAATAAAATTCGTCTACAAAAAAACGATAAATGCACTAGATAACTTTTGTTATAAGTTGTACTACGAGTACAACTTACGTCATTACTAAAAAAATTGAAAAAACCTACTATATCCAAATCTCTAAATAAACTAAAACGACTAGATAAACAATTAGAAACAAAAGAACTAAACAACTTCCTACGATTACCGTACTTAGAAAAAAGCACTAAATATTTTAAAGTCCTGTAACCAGACAATTCACTCTTTTTGATAAAGTAACGAACACTATTTTTTTGTAAGGAATAAAGAACCGAATTATTAATCCCACTGTACCTGCGGTAATCATTTACTATATCAAAAGCCTTTTTAATAGATAACGCCTTGACTAAATTTGAAAATGATAAATGTTTTTTAATATTATTTTTATCAAAATATTGTGCACCCCTCAAAATAAGCTTAGGAACTCTAATATATTTAATATGAGGAGATAGCATACTTCGAGCTCTAGTAAGCTTTAAGACTTTTTTAGCTAATTTAAAATCCCAAACACGCTTATAACGAACAAAGTACTTATTAAGAAGATACGTATGCTTATAAACGCCTATTTTTTTAAGAAAATGGTAAAAAATTTTTTTACCGTATTTTCTTAAAAATTTCCTATACGTCCACGTAGTTCTTTTCAAAAAATAACGTTCTGATCTTTTAAAAACGAACAATAATTTATGAGTTGGCCTAATAAGCCACGAACTCAATAACCGTAATCTTAAATAAAACAATCGAGAAATCTCCCTTTGTCGCCCTTTTTTAAATAATTTTTTTTTTTTTGAACTTAATTTTACCATTTTTAAATTAAAAAATACTAAATAGTTTTATCTTCCCTAGTTAAACGTGCACCATATTTAGAACGCCTTCGTTTCCTAGAAAACTCGCCCTCTTCTTCCGCCAAGAAATCATATTTACCACGAACCAAATGGTACCTAACACCCGGCAAATCTTTAACACGACCACCACGAACTAAAACATTAGAATGTTCTTGTAAGTTATGACCGATGCCGGGGATATAAGCCGTTAACCTAGAACCAGTAGTTACACGAACTCGAGCTATTTTTCTAACCGCGGAATTGGGCTTTTTCGGATTGGTAGTGGTTACCTTAAAACATACGCCTCGACGCATAGGGGAACCATCAAAAGCCGGAACCGGACTTCTACGATCCTTGCCGATTGATTTTTTTTTCAATAATCTAAAAAGTTGATTTATCGTTGGCACCTTTCTCCTTTTATTATTTATTAAAAATAAACTGTAACATTATAGAAATCAAAAAACCACCGATAAAAAATTTACTAATTGACATTAATTTATATTTTTTAAAACTACATTCAGTAAAAAGCCTTTCTGGATTAGATAAAATCACTAGCTCAGCAAATTTTGCTGACTTTTGCGAATCATAAATCACATTTTTAATTAAATAATTCAAGTTTGAACGAGCCATAGCATCTACCAACAACGAAAAAACTATATAATTCTTAGTGTAAATTATAACACCCCTGGACGATGAAAAAAACTTCTGGTCGGTCGGTGGGAAATGGCCTTCTTGCTTATAAAAATTCGAAAATATATCCCGAACACCACGTTTACCATAGACAATGTTAATAGCCTTTTTATTAAATCTATTAAAATGTTGAGTAAGCTTTCTTAAAAATAAAACATCAAAATAATTAGAAAACTCAATAAATGAAACAATAGATTTATCACTTCCCGGCTGCTGGCGTACTGTTTTGGAAAATTTTTGATAAAAAGATAAAAACTCTGATACACCGTTTCTCATTCCTTTTAATTGTTATTTTTATACGATTTTAAATATGAAATTAATAATTTTATATGCAAAGATGATTCTTTAATGGGAAACCTATACTCAAAACTCCCTAACTGGTACGCAGAACACAAATAAAACTTATAAAATGAAACCAAAAAGCTATTTTTTTTGTCATTAGATAAGGGAATATCTTTTAAAGAAAACGAACTAAAACTACACGAAAAAAACAACTCGTTTAATGAAATCGGCTTAATTTTAAATCTAAAAGTCTTGTCTGAAAACACGACAATATACACAGAAACAGGAATATCCTGATCTAAACGTTTAGAAGCAACATTAAAGCGTTCACAAAAACTTAACAAGTTAATACCAAATTGACCAAGAATAGAACTAACCGGTGGTGCAACCTTAGCCTGGGTCGGCAACAAAAATATTTTTGCGCGCTTCCAAACTTTTTTTCTCTTTAAAACAGATAACTCACAATAAAAATTCTGCAAAGGCTCATTAATTTCTATAGCAACCATCTACAAAACTATACAACACTTTGAATTAATGTAAAAAGAAGCGCAAATAATCTAAACAAATAAAGTCTAGTCCCGTCTTCAGAATTAAACTTATTACTTAAAAAAGCAACCGACAAAAAATTTTTCTTGCCGGGGGTGAGAATTGCACTCACACTAAAAATTTTGGAGACTTTCGTTCTGCTATTAAACTACCCCTTTTTATCTGATAAATATATTATACATTTGGGTGCATCGGGACTCGAACCCGAAACCAACGGCTTAAAAGGCCGCTGCTCTACCAATTGAGCTATGCAAAAAACGTATGCATACACAGACAAGCAAGTGTGGTGTCAACCTGGTTGGAATTGAACCAACGACCTCTCGGTTATCAGCCGAGCGCTCTAACCCCTGAGCTACAGGATTTCTTCCTTAGCAACCCAAGGACTCAGGGCATCAAAAGCCCTTAATTCCTGAGATAACTCAAGGGGCTCGTAAACTAAACATTTTTGGGTATCATCATAGCGTATATCAGAATAGCCAGTAACTGGGAAATCTTTCCGTAAAGGAAAACCCTCAAAACCGTAGTCAGTTAAAATTCTTCTTAAATCCGGATGATTTATAAAAAAAATACCAAACATATCCCAGACTTCGCGCTCTAACCAGGCCGATCCCTTATAAATTCTATCAATTGAGCCAATATCTTCATCTTCTTTTAAATTAACAATAACATTCAATCGTGATTTAAAATAATGGCTTAATAAACTATAATTTAATTGAAATCGATTTAAGTTCTTCAAACTTAATTGATCAACAGCGGTAATATCAACTAAGCTAAGAAATAAAAATTTTGAGTGAGATTTTAATAATAAAAGAAAGGGTAACAAAAATTCACGTTTCGTTATCTCAATACTAATATGCAAATTTCTTGTGTCTAAAAAGACAGAACTAACAAAACCATAACAAACTTTAATAAGGTAATTCAAATAAATTAACATCTCAAATTAAAAGTAAATAAATACAATAATTACAAGGTTTTAAACCATAAAAATGCAGAACTCGGGCCCAACTGTAAGAATTATTTATTCTTTTTTAGCTCTTCAAGTTAAGAAATGACTCTTGAGCCAAAGAAACAATAGTTGTTAAAACTTCGTCATCAGTAATGAACTGATTATAAATTGAAAATAAAGATGAATTATCAACAAAACTAAATAAAAACTTTTCAAATAGAAGTATTTCGCTAACATCTAATCTGTCTAAAAGACCTGAAACTCCAGCAAAAACACTCAAAACCTGTTTATCCGAAGATAATGGACTAAACTGATCTTGTTTTAATAATTCAGTTAATCGTTGTCCTCTATTAAGTAAACGTTGAGTATCTTCATCTAAATTAGAACCGAATTTTGCAAAAGCAGCAATTTCTCTGTATTGCGCCAATTCAAGTTTTAAAGAACCAGCTACTCTTTTCATAGCTTTAACTTGAGCCGCCGATCCGACACGACTAACCGATAATCCAGCACTTATAGCCGGTCGTATACCCTTATAGAATAGTTCTGTTTCAAGAAAAATCTGACCATCGGTAATAGATATAACATTAGTTGGGATATAAGCAGAGACATCTCCAGCTTGAGTCTCAATAACCGGAAGAGCTGTCAATGAACCTCCACCAAGTGCCTCAGATAATTTAGCTGCCCGCTCCAGTAACCTAGAGTGAAGATAAAATACATCACCGGGGTAAGCTTCACGACCAGGAGGCCTTCTTAAGAGAAGAGACATTTGTCTATACGCTACAGCCTGTTTTGATAAATCATCATAAATTATAACCGCATGTTGACCAGAATCTCTAAAATACTCCCCAATAGCACAACCAGTATAAGGAGCTAAAAACTGAAGGGGAGCCGCCTCCGAAGCAGTTGCAGCAACTATTATGCTTATTTCTGAAGCATTATTAGCAGATAGTGTTTGAAAAATTTTTGAAACCGTTGAACGTTTTTGACCGATAGCTACATAGACACAAATAAGAGGGGTCTCACCTTGTTGTTTTCTTAATCCTTGGTTTATTATAGTATCAACAGCAATTGCACTTTTTCCAGTTTGTCTATCCCCAATAATAAGTTCACGTTGTCCGCGACCTATTGGAACTAAACTATCAATAGCCTTAAGACCAGTCTGAACTGGCTCATGAACCGAACGTCGAGCAATAATACCAGGAGCTTTAACCTCAATTCTTTTAGTAACTGATACGTTTTTATTTGAAACAGAACTTTCTGACTCATCATCAATAAATGCTCCTAAAGCATCAACCACTCTACCTAAAAGATTAGAACCAACATTTACTTCTAGTAAGGACCCAGATCTAATAACTAAGTCATTTTGCTTGACAATATTTTCTTTACCAAAAACAACAACACCTACAGAATAAGTATTTAAATTAATTGCCATACCTTTAGTACCACTATAAGGAAAAACAACCATTTCACCAGCTTGAATATTTAAAAGTCCAGTACAGGTTGCAATACCGTCACCTACTGAAATTACTCTACCAGTATCATTAAATAATGAATCGTTTGACTCAGAACCAAATAGACGGCTAAGGTCAACTTCAGGAAATTCAAAATCATTAAAACGGCCTTCTTTCATTTTTTTATAAATATCTTATATTATTAAAACTAACTTTTTTTCAAAAACTAATTAAACTTTTATAAACCAGCCAAGAATCGAACTTCTTAATATAACAAAAGTGTAAGTTATACAAAATACACTTCAGTAATTACCAAATTACTAAAAGCTGAAAAAAAACATAACGCTTTTTAAATCAAACTACTAAAAAAGCGCGAACGCTCATACAATCTAGTTTTAAAAGGATATTGTATATCCTCAGGTTTTATTTTTCCATAAAAATAAAACTCCATAGTGTTAAAATTTGGCTCAATATACCTAGGGAATCCATTCATTAAAAATGGGCTCTTCCCTGTTCTCCTTTTAAGAGCCCAGGAGTAAAACGTTACAACCGAATTTAATTCCCTATTAACCTTTGCTATCAATGAACTAAACGGCCTAGCTCGCAATAAACGATACAACTTTCGCTGTAATAAAAATTTATCGAAAGGAGTAAATGATAATATATCACCACGACTTAGTACATATGATGGATCTTTTATTAAAATAGAATTAACCAAAACCCCACTGCCTTTAATAAAAGATCTAGACTCAGTTATAAAAGAAAATAAATTTAATTTTAAAAGGAGAACATCCAGACGACCCTCAATACTTAAGAATAAGTCGTTTAACCGATCCCTTCTATACTTAGTAATCAAAAACTTGTGGAATTTTTTAAAAAAAATCGTCTTCTTTCCAAACCCAAAACCATAATAATGTCTAAATTTTCTACCCTTGAAAACATCTGAACTTGAAATCAACTTAATTTTTCTCTTTCGTCTTATTAGAAGATCAGCCAAGCGCAAAGGTTTTACACGATTAAGAACTCTGGAATAAGAGAACAAACGCTTCGTTATATCACGTCGTTTCATTTTAAAAAGAAATCTCCCGAAAACGTCTCCTTCAAAATTCTTAAAAAGAGAATATCGAGAATTTGTTCGCTTAGACATAATACAGTAATAAAAATATTAACGAAATAAAATAATAAAAGCCATCATTAATGCAAATAGTGCAATAGCTTCAGTTAACGCAAAACCTAAAAGTGTGTAAACAAATAAGTCTTTTCTTAGTGAAGGATTACGACTAAATGCTAAAATAAAACTACCAAAAACAACACCAATACCAACACCAGCACCAGCAAGACCTATTGTAGCTAAACCTGCACCTATAAGATTAAACCCAACCATTTTTCCTGTAAATATATAGATAAATAAAAATTCTTTGTTTAAATTTTTGATTTTTTCAATAAGAGAGTAACAGGGACCTACGAAACCCCTCTCCTACCTTTTTACTTCATCTCTATAGAAAGCCAAAAAATACCCCATGAAAGAAACTCAGTTTAAAAAATTACATAATTAATCCAAGAAAATACGTAACCTATTATAAAAATTCCAACAAAATTAACAAAACAAAATAAAAATAAGCCTGTTAAACTTAAAATACTTGTATTACGAGAAATCATAGGAAAAAATGAATCCGTTGGTTCAACTTCATAACTAATTTTATAAAGACGAATTGAATAATAAATGCTAATTAATGAAGAAATAAAAATTAATACTGACAACCAAATTAGAAAATTATAAGCGTCAAAAACCAAAAACATATCGGTATCTGCAAACAATAACAAAAGTGCACCAAATGCGATAACCGCTTTTAATACCCAACCAATAAGGGGAGGCAAACCAGATAAATTAAAAATAAAAGCTGAAAATATTGTCTGAACTGGTTTTGGTGCAAATTTTATTAAACTTATGTCCTTAAGTTGCGACAATAATGAAATGGCAGAGGTCCCTCGTCTTAAATTGTTCATCATAAAAACGGTCTGAATTGAAACTAAAACGTATACAATTGTAAATAGAAATAATAAAGAAATCGGAAACGATGGATTTAGTATAACCAACGAAAGTAATACCAAGAGAGACCCAACCTGTGATATTGAACTGTAAGCGAGTAGTCTAGTTATTTTAGTTTGAGACGCGGCTAAGACTGATCCAGTCACAAAAGATAGTATCCCTAAAACAAAAAAAAACACAAAAAAAAACACGGAAAATTTAACAAAGAACAATCTACTTAAATTTATCAAAGTTAAAATTATTGAAAGTTTTGGTATTAATAGAAAAAAAGCCAAAATACCTAAAGACGTACTTTCATAAAGGTCCGCCATCCAATTATGAAAAGGAAACGCCCCTATTTTAAACAAAAAAGTAAGAGATATTAATACCAACCCCACAATTATTTTATCATTGTTTAATAAATTTACAAAATAAATATCATCAGCGCACAAAATAAATATTGAGCCCAATATAAACATAACACTTGCTACAGAGTTTAAAATAGCATACTTTAGGGAGCCTTCTCCGGAAGGGTATCTATTAGATGAGCCCGAAGATAGTATGTACATAACCATAACTAGCCCCTCAGCGACCAAAAATAATGAAATCAAGCTACTTGCTGCTGGCATAATAATTGAAAAAAGAAGTCCGCACATAATTAATACAATATACTCAACTTTTCTTATAGACGGATCCAATTCAAGTTCATTTTTAAAAATTATTAAAAAGGCTAAAGTGACTGTAAGTATTAAAAACCTAGAATAGTAAGTATATGAATCATAAAGAAAGTGGTTACCAAAAAATACATCGTTAATGCCGCTAGTAATAATGAAACTCTCTTCAGTTAAATTTAGAGAAAGACCTGAATCATTACTAACATACTGCGATGCATAAACGTAATCTGCGCTGTTAAATAACATCCAAATATCAGCAAAAAAGACAGATACAAAAAATATATTCCAAGCTAAATTAGAAACATATGCTTCTCTGAACGATGGCACCCAGTTACCAATTAATCGAGTTTCAAAAGATTTAGCATCTAACGACACTAAACCATCCTTAAAAGCAACCCTTAAAAGTTTTTTAACAAAAGAAAAATCATAAATTTGATAGAAATACGCTCGAAATAATAAAATTGTTATTATTCCAAGTAAAAGTATAACTTCTGGAACTAACTGTACAACCATAAAAGAAGATATAATTGGAAGTAAAAAATTAATCAGTAAAAAAGACGAGACTCTAATTATTTCAAATAAACCATAAAAAAAATTAAGGAAAAACATAGGAAATTTCAACAACAAAGTCGGGAAGATAGACAAAAAAAACGGAATAAAAAATGAAAAAAAAAACGTGACAAAAAAAAAAACTGCGGCAAAGTAAATAAAATCTGGAGTATCCCTTTTTAGGGAACGTTGCAGCCACCGAAAAAACTGCGCGTGTTTACTATAAAAATCAAATAAACTTTTATGGGGGTAGAGCCAAGAATGTATTGGATCAAGTACTTTAAAGGGTTCCTTTAACGGAAAATAATCTGTTTCTAAATATCTCTTATTACCTGCAGACAAATACAAATTTAAAAGCCATGATTTACTAAAACGACGGAGTTCTCTAGGAAATTTCCTTACTAAACTACCATAAAAAATAATATTCTTTATAACTCGTCGTCTACCACGGCGACCAACAATCCTGTCTTTCATCAACTTAACTTTAGCCTCACGTTCCTTTCTCAACGCTTCTTTCATATAAATGAGTCTATGCTCGTGTAATTTCTCCAACCACGCTAATCTTCTATTTCGCTTAGATCTAATAAGATCAATTTTCGAATACAAACGCGGTATATAACCTACTATAGGTTTTGAGTGGTCGCGGTATACTTTTTTCTCTGGTTTTTTAAATTTTATTTTTCTTACTATCCTTGCAAATAACATCATCATTGCTTTATTAAAAATGAGAAGTAAACTTTTTGTATTAAATTTCTTAAAAACGGTATAAAAAATTCACTAATATACCCAAAAACGAATTAAATTCCCTGAATCTAGAAAAAACATTGAAAAAAACCGATAATTAAAAACTGAACTAGTTGTAAACAAGGATGATTTATTTGGCTTAAGCCTCAAAACCACCCCTGCTTGAGAAACAATTTTCATTGAACGGTTGCGACGTTTTAATAAAAGCAAAACTTTTACGCGCAACCCCGGTTTAGCAATTGATTTAAACAAAATATTTCTTTTATTAATTAAATTATTCATTTTATGGCCTTCTTTTTATATTAAAATTCTGGATAGCTCAGTCGGTAGAGTAGCGGTCTGAAAAACCGTTGGTCGGTGGTTCAAACCCACCTCCAGACAACAATAATAACTAAATGAAATGAGAATCATTTGCATTTATTTTTTATGTAGAATATACTGAACAAAACCCCTCTCGTATGGCGGAATGGTAGACGCGGTGGATTTAAAATCCACTTCTCGTAAAAGAGAATGTCGGTTCAAGTCCGACTACGCTAATCATCTTGATAATTAGTAAAGAATGGTACCGCTCCCTTACCCTACGTAGCCATTTTTTTAATGGACGACGTCTTCTCAAATTTTTCTTCAACGTGCCAATACTAATGAAAAGTAACATCGTAATAGACCGATAAATTAAAGCATTAGTAACACCGAAATATCGCATAGAAAAATCAGCCCTTCCAAACCAATAACTAGAGCTAAATACAAAAAATAATATTTTTGTGGCTAAAAAAGAATCATCATTTAACAGAGCCGGATAAGTCGATTCTAATGAAAATAGATTAGAATCTGAAACCGCTATTGAAGGAATAGACAATAAATTAGATTCGGAAATAGCAAAAGGTGAATAAAATTCGCTAGAGGAAACAACGACTTCGGGAACAAAATCCAACTGGTAAACGCCAGACATATACTTCATAGTTTTGACCCTCATTTCTGAACTACGAGCTTTTCTGGAGACTTTATAAACTACTTCGCGAAAATTAGTCAATGTGCCCCCGGCCCATAAGCTAGCTATACAAGGTATATTAGCAAACGAAGCGGCATTTTTAACAGCCTGACTACTAACTTCAGTACTATCAACATAAAGAACAATAGAGTCCCTATACGCCATTCTCTTAAGAAACAAATAAGCCTTTTGTAAAAAAAAAAATGAATTTTTCAAATTGAAGATTAAAAATTCATTTCTCCTAAACATAAAATTATTTAATCCTATAACCGACGGTCGCCAATCTCTAGTTGAATGCCCAAACTGCGAACCAGCATTTTGAAAACTTTCTAAATTTAAGACCGACAAGCGATCCTGTACAGAAGAAAGCAAGGACATTTTTTACAAAAAAACCACACAAATAAGGCACTTAAAAAAATTTAAAAGTAAATTCTCCCGATAAAAGACTACTTAACACACAAAACCGTTCTTTATTGAAACAAAAAAAGACGCCATGATCTCTCTAAACGGAGAGCAAACAGAAGCCCCGACGAGGACGAGAATCGAACTCGCATCTTACAGCTTGACAAACTGCCGTTTTACCATTAAACCACCTCATCAAAAAAATCTTAGCGAAGAATGGACTTGAACCATTGATCTTGGAGTATGAATCCAATGTTTTACCAACTAAACTACTTCTTATTCGCAAACCTGAGCCCAGCAGGAATCGAACCTACTACTAACCGTTATGAGCGGCCTGTTTTACCATTAAACTATGGGTAACGAAAAAAGGAGTACGGCAGGGTTTGAACCTACGACCTAAGGATCCACAGACCTTCGCTCTACCAGCTGAGCTACATATCGTATAACAAAAATTCTACATGTGGCAGGGTTTGAACCTGCAACCGCCGGCTCCGCAAACCGATACTCTACCAGTTGAGCTACACACATAAAAGCCCCCTAAACCCCGCGTAAAATACCTTCGTTGTCCTCCTGAGGACGGTTGGAATCGAACCAACGTTAACTTTTCAGTTACGGATTTACAGTCCGGCGCTTAGCCTCTCAGCCACATCCTACTCTTCTTATACAAGAAATTAAATAACAAGAAAGGACGAAGTGGGATTCGAACCCACGGTATGCTCGAAAAAAAGCATACATCGGTTTTCAAGACCGCCACCTTAAACCACTCAGCCATTCGGTTCTCTATAAAAAAACATGGGGGCAACTGGAATCGAACCGAGTTTCTCCAGGTCATGAGCCTGGCGTGTTACCATTACACCACACCGCTTCTAAAAAAGTAATAAATAGTAAATTTTATGAACTAAAAAAAAACCAAAAATTATACGATATAGTTCAATGGCAGAATTCCCGCTTTGGGAGCGGGCGATGTAGGTTCGAGTCCTACTATCCTGAAATACTTTCTTTTGGAGATGGCGGGAATCGAACCCACGTTAGGTGCTTGCAAGGCACCTGTCCTACCATTGAACGACACCGCCCTACTTGCTTTAAACAATACAAAAGCTCTCTGTAGGTCTCGAACCTACATAGTCGGCTTA
>Ga0099826_10000557_pt1 | contig 18616 bp, 7 predicted proteins | sample Mtrugardesep15_FD_76830 | JGI IMG/M metagenome (GOLD analysis project Ga0099826, IMG submission 76830) | Root nodule microbial communities of legume samples collected from California, USA - M. trunc garden sep15 | ecosystem: Host-associated > Plants > Roots > Nodule | place: USA: California... | reverse complement strand
TGTTGTTGTATTATGCGATGTCTGAAAAACTCATAACTTATCATATCTCATTAACTGATGTGACAACACATTGGAATTCATGTGTATAATGTTATAACACTGACCATTTATATAAATTAGACTCTTAAGTATATTTAAAGATAGCATATCTGAAAAAAAGTTCTATCATATATTCATTTCGTTGATTTGTCCTTTTTTGTTTATAGGGAACAAGTAAAATTGAAATCATACTTTTCAACTGTCTGGTTAGAGTAGAATGGGAAACTTTAAAAAAGATGGTAAATCTGAAAAACACTCATTTTTAGTAATGATGTCGGCATTTCTAAAAATCACCAAACATCTTCCAAATACTCTGAGTGCTGAAATGTCGCAAACATCCTTCATCAGATTTCCATCTTCATCAAATCCATTTGAGTGGAAGGGATTTCTCACAAAGACAAGTGTAACGTATTTATATCTTTGATCTTATATGTTTTAAAACTAATATTTCTCTTAACCAAAACATGAATCCTTTGAACTATATTTTCTTTATAAATATGTCTAATTCTTCCGTTATTGAGGAATTGACTTTTGAATTAGTTAGATCGTACCAGTCTTCCTTGTCTAAACTCTAATCACTATATATGGTTCAACCAATCAAATTAATTAATTATTAAGTTGAGTCAACTCAATAATTAATATAATTATTTATTTAAACCTATCAAAATTTGCAATCTATTGTAACTACTTACAATAGATTTTGCATATGTCTGAACAATTTTTGTTGTAAATTTTAAAGATATTTTAAAAGTTTAATTACTTTTTTCTTTACATGAGAAATATGAAAAATATTTTAGTAGAGAAATATTTATTTTATTCTTCTTCTTATTATTATTATTAATAAATAAATATGTGACCTGTACAAGGAGTGCAAAAGAAGAAACGCCCGAACAAGATACAAAGTCAGTGGTGCCAATAAAACGATAGCACCATCATAAAACAACACAATGACAATTATTCGTGGACACCTATAAATAGCAGCAGATGTTTCCACCAGTCACAAAAACTATAAGCTAATGTTGTCTGCTTTGATTTCAGCCAAAGAAAGGAAGTGAGAAAGGAAGTGAGTTTAACCTATTCAATGAGAACAGATTAATCTAAAGCCGCATTTTTGAAGGTACGGTGATTTCTCTCCTTCCAAAGGACCTAAACACAAACAAACTATATAACTTTTGAAAAAAATGTGAGCAGAACGAGGCCTGCCCGTCAAATAAAAAAACTGAATAAAATAATTTCGAAACATATGTGACCTGTTTGTTATTCTCCCATCTCGCTAACGAAAATTCCTTAAAACTCTCCATGACTCATTTAGTCTTACTACCTATTATTTTGGCTTGGTCAAAGGCCTTATCATAATTTAATTTGCACACGTTACTTATTTTAGTTAAGAAACGGTCATTCTTTAGTGCATTTATCATTTGCTTTGAACAAAGATCTATATATAGTGAACACATCACAACAATTGCACTACCCTTCTCTCAAATATAGTTTTCTCTTCTCCCAAATATTTTAATTTTGAGTTGCATCTTCCGTGTTTATCAGATTTAAACTGTTTTGTCACCTAGATAAATCCTAGAGGACAGTGACTTTGTCACGCCTCATGTTATATAACGATTTAGTGTTTGGCATGTTGTCATTACCACAATTTTAAAGATAGATAAGTCTAATGATCTCTCTTTTTTACTTATATTTTATTGCTTTTATGTTTATGGTGATTATTATTTAGAGATAATTATTATGACTAATTTATTCTACAATTTTGACATTTATGATTTTTCATATGTCTTTATGACAAAAATAGTAAGATATAACTAAAAATGGTTTGTGTAACATGAGTTGAGTTTGAGATCCTCTCTTTATTTTTAAGATTTTTTTCTTCAAATAGATGAAATGGAGAAAAATTTAAATGGAAATGATCTTTAACTCATATAACATATCTAATATTGCACATGTTAGAGCAATTTAAATTTAAAAGTGAATTTTTTTATTAGAAAGAAAACAATAGTTATTTATAAAAAATATACAATATTTAATATTGATACACAAGTTTCAATGCAAACTTACTTTTTAAAACTTCTTAACACATGCAAATTTCCACATGTTAAAAAAACCCACCAAAAAATAGTTTATCATTCTATTTTATTTTATTTTATGAAAAATCCGCTAACCTTCGTGCTTAAAGTTTATATAATGTGGTTTTGCTTCTGTAACCAAAAAAAGAAAAGTTTATATAATGTTGTCAAATGAACTTGTACATTGAATTCATATGTCAATTCACTAGATTTTTAATCCGCTGACCTAAGGAATAAAAAGATAAAAAATGGTTTTACTGAAGTATTTGTTTTTATAAAGCATTGATATATTTATCACTGATCCTGCTGTTCTAAAATACTTGTTGTAGCCAAACTTTTTACACATGTCAATACACATTTTGATGATCATTATACTTATTTAATTATCCATGATAAAGAATTATAGAAATTTAATACACATAAAGTAACCATATATTATCTCGCAACTCAAAAAGGATGAATGGTGCAATGGCTTAACACTGTTTCATGTGCATCTAAAAAAGCATCTTCATCATTCTCAACTTTCTTCACATTAGAATTTTTGTCCCTAATTTGTTTAGTGACATAAATCTTCAAGTTTTAAAGACAAAATTCCTATGTCTCTAATTTTAATTTTTCTAGTAATGATTTAGAGTGAGATTGATATAATAACGATAGACTGTTATAAAAAACTTAAACTTTTGAATTTTTTTCAAAATCAATGTCATTTGAAGTATACACTAACTATTGTGATTCATTTTTTATTTATCAAAAGAGTGTGACAATAAAAGCTAATGATGATTTTGAATTAAGTTAATTTGTATACGCAGATTACATAAAACAATTCCACTCAAATGTTAAATTATATTTTACTCTAAAAATTAAGTTAAGAAATTCAATTAGTCCATCGAAATTGATATCGGAGATAATCGAATTTGAGACCTTGAAAGAAACATACTTCAAGGTTTCAACTCAACGCTATCAGACCAACCCAAATGAGTTTATTATAAAAAAAGTTAATTTTTAAATGATGCACATAAATATTTAAATAATGGAATATGATTGAATGTCCGTGTAAAAGAACTAATGGAGTAGTGAATTGATGTTTTATTTACGCAAAAATATTCATATGATATTTTATCTTCTTTTATTTCTCTCATTTTTGACAATAGAAAATTAACTGATTTCGTTAAAGATCAAATAATCAATATATGTTAGAATGTCAAAATAAAGATGAGAACTTGTATTTATCTTATATTTTTTCTTCGAATTTGTATTTTTTATATATTGACATTTTAAGTTATAACTCCGTTACCTTTTTCTCATAATTTTGTTAAAAAAATGCTTATATAATTTTGATTATGAGGTAGCAATTCAAAACCGACAAATTGCAATATTTAGTTACTTGACTTACTTCCTTTTAAAAATAAAAACCCCAAAAGAAAATCTTATTGTTGTATCAAATACAACTATCTTAAAAACTATCTTATTGTTTTTCATCAAATTAAAATTAAAAGTCGCAAAATAAAGAATCATATGTTTGTTTCTCAATCAACCATCAACCTCTTTGTTAGGTTTTTCAAAAGGCTTTTGTCTGTGGTTTGAATAACACATAAATACCTCGATGAACCCTTGGGACCAAACTCGTCTAAATTTTCTTGTGTAAAAAAAATACAAGCATCGCAACCTAAAAATGAATCCGAAGAACACAAAAGTGCAATCTAATTTCTAAGTTGTGTGGTTTATGTGTAAACTAGGAGGAAACCCAAGTTGTGAGGATCAAAGAGCTAAGTATAAGAGAATAAAACGTTGGATTTTTTAGGAGCAGAAATAGAAAATATAAAGAAAACACGTTTTGAAAATGTGTGTTTTCGTTTAAAGCAAGACAAGAACCAAGTTTAAAAGATATTTTTGCTCTACTTGATGAAATTGAAAACACAGATACAATTTGGGATCAAATATCATGTGTTCTCTGTTTACATTATTTAGGTACCGATTGGTAGATTCACTTCGATTTAGCTACATGTTATCATGTTTCACCATGTACTACCTATTTCATAACTAATCTTAAACAAACTATAATTAACGGTTAATACCATATACAACAAAAACTTTTGTTTTTCTGGTCGAAGTAGTAAGCAAATAGAGAGTATAAACCAGCATAACTTTATGATGCTGCACAGCCAGTAATACTTATTACTTACCTTAGTCAAAATAGTAAATGCATAGAGGCAAAAAAAAAAAAAAGATAATCTTAATAGATACATATTCTCAAAACCTAATCCCGACAACAATAGAGAAAAATACAAGTCATTTCTCTACGAAAGAGGATGTCATCGGCAATACTCAAGTACTCTCTTCGGTTTTATATATAAGCAAAAATTTCTTTTTTAGATTTATTGAATAATTAATGTATTTGATTTCTAACGTTTTAGCTGTCAGTGCTTGAGAGAAACTCGGCAACTAGGAGATTGGGCCTTCAGGCAGGTCAAATTATATCTAATCAGCTACGGCTTTGGATGGAAGATGTGTCGTCTCCAAATAGTCGAACTCGTCTGTTATACCTATCTGCATGGAGATACAAAGTGCAAGACACATGACTGACATAAAAAACATCGACATACGAGAGTAGATAACTTAACTGATATCACATATAGCTTTGTTTTAGCTGATAAGATTTAGAAAAGGATAAGTAATGTGGTAAGATTAATAATTTAACCAAGTTGTATCGAGTAAATAAGGGTGTGAGGAATCTGTGAGTTATAATGCTTCCCTTACCAAGAGCATAAATTTCGGTGGGTGGCTTTGCAAGTTTGAGTTCACGTGTGGCAACTCTTGTCGGAGAATATTTGATTATTATCCCATAGTTTTGCTTGACCATGGTTCCAACTTTCACTATTTTTTAATTTTTTTCAAAAGTTTTGAATGGGTGGCGGTGGTTGGGATATAAGTGGAACCGATTTGGAGTATATTGTGAAATTAGTAGAGCCCATTTTAAAGTTTTGGATGGATGATATGGATATTTTAAAAAAAAAATATAGTTGAACGATATAAATAATTAAGAAGCATGAAGTAATATAATATTTTGGACAAGATCCATTTATACCAGTTATTTGGATGACATTGATATGGGTGCTCGAAAGAGCTAAAGTGTGAGAATGAAATGAAAAGGATGTTTAATTTTATGAGGATTGCATTTTGAAAATGTGTGCATATTTTCCAGCAGGACAAGAACCAAGTTTGAAATATATTTTCTCCCCACTTGATTAAATTGAAGACAGACACAGTTGTTCATCAAATATTTTTCTCTATTTACATTTTTCATATTTGGTTACGTTTGAACCAATTCTTCTTATAACAGCCACATCACTTTGAACTAGCTACATCCACTGTGGACAGCCTGTTGCTTAACTAATGCTACACAGTAATAAACCACAAAAACTTGTGTTTTTCTTACCATAAAAAAAATTCACTGAATCATGCTGTACAGCCAGTAATACCTACCTTAATCAAAATAGTAAGTAAGAAAATAAAAATGCAGAAAAGATCGTCTTAATATATACACATTCTCAAAACCTAATCCAGATTAAGACAACAAGAGAGAAAAATACAAGTCATTTCTCTACAAAAGAAGATTTCAATGGCAATACTCAAGTTAACATTTTAGGTGTCGGTGTTTGAGAGAAGCACGACAACAAGGGGATTCGGTTTTCTGACAGACCAAGCAATATTTAATCAGCTGCTACTACTTTGGAGGGAAGAGGTGTCATCTCCAAATAGTCGAATTCATCTGTTATACCAATCTGCATGATGACACGGTGTGAGAAAGATGATTGACATAAGAAACAAAGACATACGAGAATAGATAATTTGACTGATATCACAGATAGCTATGCTTTGGGTGATAATATTAATAAAAGGACATGTAATGTGGTAAGATTGATAATATAACCAAGTTGTATCAAGTGAATAAGCATTTTGGTCCTCAAAATTGTAAAAGTCGGTCAATTTAATCCCTCCAATTTATGGAATAGCAAATTAGTGCCTTAAATTAAAGAGTCTCAATCAATTTAGTCCCTCCATCAAAATATCTCATTCATAAACATCTATCAAAACCAATGAAAGACATGCATATCGACTTCCATAGTCACCGGCAACATCAAGATCATCATAAAATCTTTAAAAATGAATGTAGTGTTAAATTTTGAGATAGGACTAACCGACCAACGTTCAATTTAAAGGACTAAACTACTATTTTGCAAATTTCAAGAACTAATTGATCAATGCTTACAATTTGGAGGACTAAAATACTGATTCACTCAAGTTATATCATTCAATTAGAGGTCATTAAAAAAATATATCATTCCATTGATGCAACTATGTCAGAACCAAAAGAAGGCCAATAACTAGCTATGAGTTACACATGGGGATTGCAGATTGAGGCATTAAACTGAAATGACCAACCTCCTGGTACATGCTCTGAAGTTGTTCCTTAGCCTGAGGGAAGTTGTTTGAACACCATTGCTTCAGAGTGAAAATATTGTCTGCACCATTTTTTATCCACAACAAAAAGATAAGAATATGCATCACCATGATATAGTACGAAAATGAGAAATTTCATCATAACACTCCACTTTCCCTTCCTAGACACAATACAGGGGACAAAATGAACATGAAAACACAGAAAATAGAACCTGTCCATCTGTTAGCTGCTGTATGAGCAACTTCAATTGCTTCCTCTGCCAAAGATAATACCAATACATCAGTGTCACGATTCCCAATAACAGTATTCAGACAAACATTCTAAATCATCAAATAACTATACAGATAAAATGGAGGGAAAGAAACATTTCTTAACTCATTGCTTCAAAGGCAGCAGGATCATTATCTCTATATTTTTCTAACTCATTCTGCAAATAGCAAATATTATTTGAATGTTACAAAACTCACGCAATTAAGGTCATACATAATGCATTACTAACAAGTCATATCAGTAAACCAACCTTCAACTCATTATACTTCAGCTGAATGGCTTTTAAATCTGCTAGGGCCACTTCTCGTTCATCCTAGAAAAAAAAATGCAATGTTAAGATATATGATGATAGATGACCAGCCATTTGATTCCTAAAAAAGCATGGAAAATTGGCATCTAGTAGAGGAGGCATTATAACTCACAGATTCCTCACGCCCCTTCTTTAGCGCCTCACATTGCTCAACAAGTTGGGCATGTCGTGTACCACTGTTTTGCAGTTCAGAATCAAGTTTTTGATGTACATTCCTAAGCTGCACATCGTGTTTGCAATGATGTAATTAGGTTATATTGGGATACAATAGAGGGCAAGGGTAGTGAGCAGTGACCAACATATCAACATAAAGATGGTACACTAACAAAATTTAGCAGCATTTCCAATAGAGGTTCACCTGATTTCCAGCACAGCTAGGAAGACTCCAGAAGTATACCTGAGAGGCAAACATAGGAGCAATAATCAATTAGAGGACAAAACTCAGCCAGCAAATCTAAGCATTTTTCGTTTTGCATTGTCCCTGTTTAAATTGGTTTATTTGAGCTTATCTACTACCATAAACACTCACGAGATTGTTTGGAAGAGCTTATGAGTATGGTTTATGACACGTCCATAAGTGGTTTGTAGCTTATATCAACAAGCTCGTTATAAAACAACTTAAAGTTTATAAGAAAACAGATAGACTTTATTTTATCTCTTATTATAGAAATAACTTATACACAATCACTTATGCAATAAACACTTATGCTATAAGTGATTAAGTTGTTCATCCAAACAAGGCCAAAAGTCATAACATGTAACATGGAAAAACAAAACAAGCACTCTACTAGTAATCTCATAATAAACTTAAACAGTCCAGACAGAGACAATAATACAAGAACTATAAACAAGCATTGGCGGTTGAGATGTTAACTTACCGAAGTACCTATCTTATCTTTTGAAACAAGGTCATCATCCACCAAACTTTGGACAACATCTTTAACAGACTGACTAATCACACCCTTCTTGGGGCCCATCTTCTCAAGCTCCTTAAGCTGAAAATCAACCAAACAACAATAGCCACAGCAAAGTCATATAAATCAGCTAATGAAGCATAAGAAAATTTAGGCTTTGTTTGGTAGATACTAGCGGATTGAATTGGCAGTATGTAGTAAAACTAGCAGTTGAGCTAGTAGATAAATATGAAATGACATAAATGTTTTTTTGATTAATATTTTTATTTCTATTTTTCAATTAAAACCAGTAAGGATAAAATTGATCAAAAAAATAATAAGCTATAAGCACAAACACGACATTTTGATAAGGGCCTGTTTGAATTGCTTATCTGAGCTTATCTAGTGACATAAGTTTTATGAGACTTGTAAAAGCAGCTTATGACATTTATCATAATATTTTTTCAGCTTATTTTCATGACTTCTCCAAGATAGGTTATGAAAACACCTTATAACATATACAAAAACAGTTTTATTTTATTTATTTATATAGAAATAGCTTAAGGGCCTGTTTAGATAAACATCTTATTTGCAGCTTATAGCACAAGTGCTTATCATAATAAGCGCTTAGGTATAAGCTTGCATAGGCCATATTTATAGCAAAGGATATAATGACGTTAAATTCTTTTTGTATATGCTCTAAATTGGCTTTATAAGCTAGATCGAAGAACTTATGATATGAAAATTGTCATAAGCTGCTTTCATAAATCATCCCAAAAAGTCTCACAAAACCTTTTCAGTTGATAAGCTCAAATAAGCCAATCCAAACAGGTCCTAAGTAAGCTTATACATGATAAGCCCATGTGCTATAAGCTGCATACAAGTTGTTTATCCAAACATAGCAAGTAGCTTATAAAAACAAATGCTATAAGCTCGTAAGAAAAACAGTTACTAAACAGGTATATTATGGTGATATGACCTTATAAGCTATAATCTATCCGCGATAAGCTTAAAACGTATCCTCACCAAACAGAACCCTCACTAAACAAAAACCAACATTCATCGAAAAAGTAATAACAACAAAATATACAAATGTTGATGATGAAATAACAAAAAACAACATTCCTCTAAATAGTCTCAACCTCTATATCACTAACACTTCTGATAGAAGCTGTGTTCGGTGTTCAGTGTCCGACACCGACACACATTAACACATAGGATTAAATTCTTTTTGTATATGCTTATGTCATTTTTTAAAATTATTATCGATATTAACGTGTCAGTGTCATGATGTCCTGTGTTAGTGTTTGTCTTGGTGCTTCATAGGCCTTAACTAAATAAAAACAACACTAAACATATCTTTTCATGGCATTTCATATTTAAAACCTAGTTCAACTATTAATTTTGCCAAACACTACAAATTCAATCATATAGCTAACTTATCAGCTATCCATTGATTTTTAACAAACACAGCCATAATTTACATAAAAAAATAATATAAGTTATAAGCTCAAATGCAAACATGAAGCATGAATACGGATACGGACACCAGACACGACACGGACACGTTGACACTTTTAGAAAATCACACAATTCAGTATAATTATATGTGTCGGACACCGGGACACATCTAACCCAAGGAGCGTACGTGCTTCATAGAGTCACACTACTTGAACTAGCTTATTAAACAACACTACAAGCTAATAAACTATAAGCTCCAAATTTAACCTCACCAAACACGACCCTAACTAAACAAAAACAACATTAATCTAAAAAGTAATAACAAAATTCAAAAACGTTGATGATGGAGGTAACTAACCAGAAAGAAATCTTGAGATTCGTAAAAGATCTGAAGCATCTTCTCTCGCTTCTCTTCCAACGAAAGTCCTCTTTTCTTCGACTGAATCAAAACAAAAACACATCAATGAAATTAAAAGAAACTATAAAGCGATTAAACACTCGATTAAGTTAATTTTTGTAGTGAATCCAAATAATTCATAATTAATGCAATTTAATCTGAATAAAATTATATTAAACTAAAACACATTAATCAAATTGAAATTTGCAGAAGCCATGAACGCGATTAAGTTAATTTTTGAAGTGAATTCGAATAATGCATAGTGAAAGCGATTTAATCGGTTGAAAATGAAGAAATTGAAGAAAACTAAAATTTGAAGAAATTGAAGTTAGCGATTCAAACGATAGAGTTGAAAATCGAAACGCGCATTGAGATATGATTGGAAGAGAAGAAGCAGGTTACCATTGCGGTGGTGGTGGAAGATTCTAGAAACGCGGCTCTCTGCTTTTAGCGGGAAAATGGTGGAATATATTTTTCCCCACTTTTTATATTCAGCAAAACGACACCGTAGCGAACAATATATTCTATTTTTTTATTTTTTATCTATCTATCTATGTATTGTAATTTTGGAAATGTTTTGTATTTGTGATTAATGAAATAATTAAAGTGGTTAATGAAATTATATATATTTTTTTTGAATAAATGAAATTATGTTTTAATTGTTGGTTGATGCAACTCTAAGATTAGTTAATTATACAACTTAAATTTATTAATTTAAAACATGAGATCATGTGATGAAATTTATTGATTTAAGATAGTACAAAACAAACGTATGCCTAATATTTATGTAACTTGTATTTTTTTTTTTTTGAGGAGATTTATGTTACTTGTATGTAGACTTAACTGTTAATATGATTTAAAAAAAGTTCCACCTTTGACCATTTTCCTCATGTACATATTAAAAGGAACCAAAGGATGATATAAAAGTAGTTGGGTGTAGGTAAAAGATGAAAAATGTTTAAAAATCGTTGGTCATAAGTAATAGGTCATAGGTGGGATAGTATATAAAGCAATTTTGATATATAGTTGTTGAATCATATATTGAATGGTTAATTCTGACTTTATAACGGATGTGTCCGTTTAAAGCTTCAGAAAATTGATGCCATACTGAAGTAACAACCTAATACTTATTATTGTCGAGGGAAAACAATAACCAAGTCATGCATAGATAAAATCACATAGATGAATAATGACAAGTCCATATACCACCAAAGTTTTACGTGCTAATCCTTGATGGACAAGACTCAAGAGAAAATATAATGCCTCCATTTGTGATTACATGATAGCTCTAGATACCATTTTAAATAGCATGATGTTTCAATACCAAATAACATTCCAAATAACAGCACGAAAAAACTTGATGTTTCAATATGCTAACAGTACCAAATAATGTGTATCAATACACTAACACTACCAAACATTCCAAATCATAGTTGTGTTGTGTTACTTGTTATTGGGGTGGGACAAGTAAGAGAGAATAATATTTGGGCTGATTTGATGGGCTGGGTTGGGAGATTGGTAGGCTGAGTTAAGTTTCGGTTTGGTTTAACTCAGTTGACGAAATGAAAGTCACATATCGAACCATGTGTTAAGTAAGAAAATTACTTAAACTCATGCGAACCAAACATGGTTTTTGTGGTTTTCAGTCCGGACTTGTTCGTTTTACAGTTTTGTTTTTTAGGGTTTTTAGGTTAACTCGGTTTTTTTTTGCTTTCGCACCGGTTTCCAACCCACCAATGGTGGACGACTAATCTGACTCATGCGTAGAGACATGTGCCTTGCAAGACAATGGAAGGAGCTCTTTGCAGCCCAAGCAACTTGGTTAGGTTAACTCGATTTTAAACACCCCTAAGACAATGCATTGACTCAACATTGATAGTATTTGATTGAGTCAACTTTTGTCATTACTAATACAAATCGTTAGGGACATATTCTTCCAAAATAGTTCTATCTATTATTACTCTTGATTAGAATTAAGAATCATAGCTATTAGCCTTGTATATATTCATACCGTTTAGTGAATGCAAATGCAACGAATTCCATTATCTTTTATATTCATCCATGACATGTAAGCATCTATCTCTCTTGTTAATTCTTTTATGAATTTGTCCATATAATCATTATTATGACAATTGCAATAAAATTGTTTTTTCTTTCTTTCTGGTCTCTAAATTGCTTTTGTTAGACTTATAACTCTATTTGATGGAGGGTAAAAGCTAAGAACATTGGATGTTTTAATATGATCTAGTTCTATGATCACAAATGAGATATGTATTATGCCATGTATATGTTTATTTTTTTTGAAGGAATGTATATGTTTATTTATTATTAGATCAATATTAAATCACACTATTGAATCAAATGAGATAATATGATGAAATTTATTGATTCAAAATAGTGCAAAACAAACTTATGCATGATATATAGCATTATTTTACTTGTGTATCCTACCTATACTTAACTTTTAATATGAATCTAAAAAAGGTTTCACCTTTGACCATTTTCCTCATGTACTTTCATCTCATCTTTTGGTTACTTTTAATATGTAACCTTTGACCATTTTTCCATAGTTGGTGCATTATATATCCTTTTTTAGTAAATTTGTTGAATTATTATATATCTTATTTTAACATGCCATCCGTTTAAAGCTTCATAGTGGAGGGAAAACAAGAACTATGTCATAGATGAATTGCACCCAAAAAAAAAAAGTCATACATGAATAAATTAACATATATGAATTAATGGTAAGTCATATGGTGAGATAATTCATCACCAAACTTTTACTTTCTACTCCTTGACGGAAATATAACTTTAATGGTTTCAACTCTATCTCATTTGTGATTAAATAATAGCTCTAGGCACCATTTTTAGTTTGGTCAAGAGCTCAAGGTACCATTCTAAACCTACTTGGTCAAAAAAAATGAATTCTACGTAATTAATTAACTTTTGTTTCATACAATTTCATTTTCATCATTGTTAATGCTATCTATTTATTCTCTAATTAAGATTTAAAATCATAATTACGTGACATGGTGCACAACCAATGACATAGACCAGAGCCACTCAGCTAGTAGTATTTTAATATCATTTTATTCATGGACAAATAATTGAAGCCTTTTTCGTGTTTGGCTTCTTATACTTTGTCTTCAAATTTAATTTAATGAAATCAAACCCTTGTTTCAAACTTTGAATCACCTTTTTTTTTTCGATAAATCTTTGAATCACCTTTGTGTACCACACGTTAAACATTTTCCTTCTTATATTTGTAAAACCATTTCTTCTTTTTTTTTGGTTGTAACAAAAAACAAAATTATTTGATGACAACTTTTGTGACAATCTTTTTCTTTCTAAAAAAATAACAGTAATTTTATGTGAGTATGAAAGAAAAATTAGCTATCCAAAAATTGTCCCAAAATGATTGTACAATTTTTGTTTTTTAAGATATGTTATTATTCCATTCTTATTATGTTTATTTTCTACATTTTTCCCAAAGAAATAACATTCATTATTATACTAGCAATAAAAAACTCTATTATTTTCTCCTAAAAAACAAATTCTGTTATTTTCAATGTTATTTCGGCGAGACTTTTAGTAAATGATACTCCCTCCATCTCAAAATTATGTGACAATTTGGACGTTTCAGACGTATTAAAAAATGTAGTTAATTTATATGGAAAAGAAATATTATGAGTTGTTTTACAAAATTGTTCTTAATAAATGTTAAGAGAAAAAAAATTAAAGAATTGAAAGAAGAGAGAAATAAATAGTTAATAGTATAATAGAAAAAATAACACTAATGTTTCATTGTATTGTAAAACCATTTATAATTTGAGACATTTTTTTTCTTCATATCAACTTATAATTTGTGACGGAAGGAGTATTTAGTTATTAAATTTTTCAAATGATAAAAATGCAACAATAGCAAATCTTTAAGGAAATGCTAAAAAATGCCTTAAGACATTGGTTTGGAGGATAAAAATAAAAATATTGCATTTTAAAACGATGAAAATTTGACTTTTTAGAAATTAAAATATTGTTGAATCCAATGTAAATATACTATTTTTGGTTTCCTTAACAAGTGTCATTAAAGCACTTAACAAATGCCCTTAAAACATTTCCCTAAAGGCATTTGTTAGCCTAGTCAATCTTTTAAGTAAAAGTTTTATCATTTATTATGGTCGTATCAGACACTAAAATATATAGATTCACACCGAAAAGATATACATAGCTTTTATGGCATAATAACTCAATTGACTAAGCCTTGTTTAAAAGGTGAGCAACTCTCAATAAGAATTTCTGAAGATGAAATTTTGGTAGAAATCTTAGACTGCCAAAATGTCCTTTACGAAAGGTTCACTCTTTCAAAGGGTTCTTCCCTGGTGCGTATGCTGGACTTGAAAGAAAGAATCTCAAAGTTTTGGCAAACTAAAGGTCCGTGGTCCATGGCTTTGTTAGGTAAAGGTTACTTTGAATTTGTTTTTTCATCCTTAGATGATCTAAGTGCAGTTCGATCAATTGGTGCTTGGAATCTCTCACCGGGTTTCCTTCGTACATTTGGTTGGACTGCCGACTTCAATCCTCACAAGGTGCAACAAACAATTGCTCAAACATGGATTCGCCTTCATGGTCTTTTTCGAGAATATTGGCGCAAAAAAACATTGTTTGAAATAGCAGGGGCTCTAGGAACTCATTTGGCACTTGATGAGGCAACTAGCAAGAGAACTTTCGGTCACTATGCTAGAGTTCTAATAGAGGTTGATCTAACTTTAGAGTTGCGTGAAAGAATCCTGGTTGAAAGGAAGGATTTTGATTTCTATGTGGATGTTGAGTTTCAAAAACTTCCCCCATTTTGTAAATCATGTCAAATTGTTGGTCATTCTGTTAAGAATTGCAAGTATCAAATTCCCAAAGTGCAGCCTTTTATTAAGCCTATTACCTCAACTGTTGAGAAGGTTGATGCTGTGATCATACCGCCTACATGTACGCTAAACAAAATGGCAGATCACAATAAAACTGTTGTAGAAATAGACCCACTTATTGATGATATAATAAGGTATAGGGAAGTTACAAATGTTATGTTTGTGGGATTAAACCATGAGGAAGAGGTTCCTAATATCTCTGTTGGAGTGGTTAGTGAGCAAACTTTGCAGGTTGATGATTTTGTTCTAGCTGAGACACAGAGAGAGGACCAACATCACAACAAATTTCCAAATATGCTTATTGTTGGTCCTTGGGGTGACGCAGTCACTGATGCAGATTATATTCAAGATTCTCATTCAAGTCAGGAGAACTTTGGTAGATCTATGGTGGTGACAAATCCTAATTTGTCAAACTTTAGCTCAAATGTAATTCATGACATGCAAGTTTTAGGGCTAGTTCCTAATGATGCCCAGCAAGTTACAGAATTTTTGAGTCAATCCTGGTCTAACATGGCTCAAAATGACGAGAGTGTTGATTTGGGTGGAAACACAAATCAACCATTTCAACTGGTGGTTCCGAGAAAGGCAAAGAGCAGGTTAAAGAAGCAGCAAACCGAGGCTAACAAAGGATTCAAGGTAAGTGCTTCGAACCGTACCCCACGCTAGCCTGTTGGTGTGTTGTTGTTCCTTTTGCTTTTCTTTTGTTTCTTTTTGTTTTGGGTTTCCTGTTTTACTCTTTTTGTCGAGGGTTTTGGCTTTAATCCCCCTCTCTTTTGTACTCTTTTTATTTCTAATATTATCAGATTAGGGTGTTGCAGCAGGCTACCCCTCTGCACCCCGTTTTTTGCTTAAAAAAAAAAAACTCAATTGACTATCGACTAAAAGACCAACCGTTCCCAAAGATGTTGATTCACTTGATTGTGTACATGCACTTAGAAATCCTTCAATTATTAAATTGCTTTGATAGTGTGTTAGGTAGGTTGTTTCTTCTTCCCTAAAAAAAAAGGTCGGTTGTTTCTTCCCTAACATCATTATAGAATTTCACAAGGCTCCTCTTTTTCTTGGTCCAGTGATGACAAATTCAATTGGATTCATTCTGCTTCTCGTTTTTTGGTTTGGTGTTACAGTTTTAGTTCATGCACAACAACAAACAGGTTAGCATTTTCCACCAGCTTCTACAAGAGAATCTTTAATTATTTTCTACATTATTTATTCATGATTATGATGATATAGAATATTTTTTTAAGTTCATATTTATTTTGACGGTGAGTTAGACAAAATCATGGAGTTAATCTAATTTTGGCAAAAGTCATAGTTTGATGCTTCAAAAAATTTCATTGACATCATGATTTTGTCAACCTTTTACGTAATTTTAAAAATAAACATATGCAAGTTTAATATCATGGAATTTTGTAAAGAGTATTCTATTCGTCTCAAAATAGGTGTCTTTTTTTAGTTTTACATGCTTATTAAAGAAATGATTAGTAGTGTTGATTTTAATGGTAAAATATGTATCATTTACTAAAACACTCTTATTAATTATAGTTAGTGGATAAGTAGTTAGATTATTGAAATACAATAAATAAGGGTATGTTAATGAAAAAAAAATAACTATTGTATTAGTATTCTAAAAGGAACAAATAATCTGAGACAAAGAAAAATAGTAAAGATGACAGATACTATGAGACGGAGGGAGTAACTTTTTAGTGTCATGGTTTCAAGCAATTCTTATCTCGGTTTTACTTGAGACACTCATTTGGGTAAATATTATGATTAATATCAAATCTCATAAATTTCTCTAGGCAATGCTTATTCATAAGTTGTTTTAAAAAATTTATTGAAAAAGAAGAAAACGACTACGATTTAGCACCGACACTTCAAATTAAAAGTGTCTACAGTGTCCAACGTGTTTAACAACATCTGCGTGACACCAACATGACACAGACACATGTGATTAATTACATTCAAACTTTTCCATTTTTCAAAATTATTACCGGCCATTGTAATCGAATTGTCAATGTCATGTTTGGTGTCTATGTCTGTGTTGATGCTTTATGTGGTAACATTCAATCATTTTCATTTGTCAATCTAATTTGTTTTATATTCAGGCTTCATAAGCATTGACTGTGGTGGTCCAGAAAATTTTGAGTACATAGATGAGGACACTAAAGTAAAATACGTCACAAATGGATCTTACATACAAACAGGAATTAACAAAAACATTTCTTCTGAATATGCATACCCAAAAAATCCTAATCTACCGTATCCACTCTCAGATCTCAGAAGTGAAACTTGATAAAACTCAGTTGAGAGAATTCAACGTATCTTGGAATGGTTCTCCTTTGTTTAAATCAATAATACCAAGATACTTGCAAGCAATCACTGTGTTTAATTCGAAGTCGTTGGTCGCAAATGAACATCGAATTTCAATACAAAAAACTGAAGATTCAACGCTTCCACCTATACTTAATGTAGTGGAGATTTATGTAGTAAGACAACTTGATGTACTTCCAACATCTGAATAAGATGGTATGACATGTTGTAACATATAAAAAGATGTATTATACTAGAGTTCAAGATAAACTAAATAAATAGAAATAAAACTTTAAATTGGATAATATTTGATTCATTTTTAGATCTTTAATACACCAATTACGTAAATGCAATCGAAGGGTACAACATAAAATAACTTCTAATAATTTATGACTATGAGTGTAATCCGGTATTGAAAAAAATCTACATTGAATTGTTGACGAGTAGACCTGACATACTTCTCAAATTTTCAATGTCAAGTTAAACTTGAAACATCAACCCAAATATACTGAGCATAAAAACCATTGTTATCTTATGTTATTGTGCAAAACATAGGCTTAGTAAATAACGGGTTAACTCAAACACCCTACTATTTGTACAAGCTTAGGTAAAATTATGGTAAATAATGATAAGTATACTAAATCATTCAATTACAACCAAAATCGTATAACAAGAGTCCATGCCGATTTCAACATGATATCATCATCGATCAAAGGATTTAATGAAGCATTACATAATGCACATCATGTTATAAACATTCAACTTGTTAGGGTTCTAAAAATACCTCAACAACAACCCAAACATATTTCCAACCCATTATCATCGTCTAAAAGATTTAAAGGGGATATTTAGTGATTCAAACCATGGTTTAATCATCAAATTCAACCCACAACAATCAACGACGGAATTAAAATTCCATATATTGACAATCATTAGCAGAATTTTTAACAAGTTGCAATTTAACTTTGACAATTTTATAAAATTTCAAATGATGTTGGATTTGAGTAAACAACCACTATTTAGAAAGCTTACTATGTCTACTTTACAAATGTAAGTTTTATTTTCCACAATATGTAGCCAATTAGTACAGTTCTTCAATTGAAAGCACAAAGCTACAAGAACATGACAATGGTTTTTGTCTAACTTGTAACACATTTTAAGGAGTGTAAAAGAAAGTTATAGAGTTCAAAGCAATTGGGTTGGTGATCCATGTGAACTAAAGAACTACACTTAGGAGGGTAAAAATGTAAATAATGCATTCTTAAATAGCACAACATATAGGAGGTTGACATGTCTCAACTGTTAACAATATAGATAATCAACAAAATAACAAAGAGAGTAACAAAAGACGGCTAGGCAGTGGCAGATCTCAGTTGAGACCCACAGGGGCCACGGTATCCCACTTTTTTTTTGTATATAGGAAATTACCATAGTAGCCTTGAGACAATTTCATTTTACACTTGTTTTGTTATGTCCTTCT
>Ga0099826_10000556_pt1 | contig 18635 bp, 9 predicted proteins | sample Mtrugardesep15_FD_76830 | JGI IMG/M metagenome (GOLD analysis project Ga0099826, IMG submission 76830) | Root nodule microbial communities of legume samples collected from California, USA - M. trunc garden sep15 | ecosystem: Host-associated > Plants > Roots > Nodule | place: USA: California... | reverse complement strand
TTGGTGTAACACCCTGAAATTGCAAATTCAATCCAATTAGTCCCTAAAATCATAACATAATCAATCATATCAGTCCTTCAATTAATATACTAATTGGCAAAACGATCCTTTAAAATAAAGAGTTATACATATTCAACATTTGCAAACACATTTCCTGCAGTTTCTGCATTTCCAGGCACAACATTTTCTGACACATAGTTAGGAGCATTTTGTGGCACAAAGTTAGGAGCATTTTCTGGCACTTCATTAGGAGCATTTTCTGGCACAACATTTTCAGGCACTTCATTAGGAGCATTCTCATTATTTTCATTCTCAACATCTTCATTGTCAACATCAATCCAGTTCTTTGGTCTCCTACTAACACCTTGCTTCATACAACCTCTTGCGTTATGCCCAAGCAAGAGGAAAGGTGAATACGAACACAGAAACTTGATAAACAACAGGAAATGTGTTACCTTTAATCACAGCCGAACAAAGAGACTTCAAAAAACGTCAGAATCGCCGGAGATGATGATGATTTTGGAGGGGTGAGAATGGAGAAACTTTTAGCGAGAAGGAGAAGGGTCAAGGACGTTTTTGATGTTTCTTAGTGAAATGTGAAGGAGAGTTATGGGTAATGCAGGGGCAAAATAGGAAAAGCAACAAAAAATAATCTGATAAGTGAAAAACTGAACTTTTACGAATTCAATCAAATTAGTCCTTAAACATGTGGCTTCCTTCTTGCAACGTGTACAAGACAACACAACATGTTGGACGACAGATCATCCTAGCTAACGGAGCTCTTGGACGGAGGGACTGTTTTGATGGACGTCTGAGAAATTTAGTGACTAAGTAGATATTTTGCATAATTGAGGGATGAATTTGACCGACCCGTAAAAATTTAGGGACAAAATTGATGGTTCACTCATTTTTTTGTGTTTTGATTTTGTTTTAAGGTTGTTTCTGTTCTTCTTCAGGTTTGTTTGGAATCAAGTGTAAAGGTTTGTGTTTTGTTTTTGATTGCCTTGCATGTTCTTTTTTTGTGAGTATTTTTAATTTTTCTGTGATTCTGTTATTTTTTTTACAATGAATGTTGATATTTTTACTTTTCTGTGATTTTTCATGTAGTTTTCTTCTCTTTTTGCTGTGGTTCGTTCATAGTGAGTGTAAAGGTTTGTGATTTTAGTTTGATCATCATATATGTTGTGTTTTTCTGGTTTGTTTGGCATTTTTTGTTGTTTTGGGTTTGTACCGACTATGTTTTTCATCTTTTTCTGCAGGTTACTTGGTCCTCAAGCATAAGGGTATGTGATTCTGAAATTTGATGTTGTTTATGTTAATTGCTTCTTGATATTTTGCTTTTTCTTTGTGTGCTTCTGCTCTGTTTGTGTTGTTACTCTATGATTGTTTTTTTTTTTAAAGTTGATTTATATGTTTTTGGGTCTTTTGTTAGTTGATTTTGGTTGCATGTTTGAGACAATTGCTACATCTTGAGATAAAAGCAATAAGCTGTGATTAAGTTATTTTGGAAAATGTGCTCATATGTGAGATAGAAAATTATGATTTCTCTGTTTGGTTAAATAAGTTGTGATTAAGTTATTTTGGAAAATCTGCTCATATGTGAGATTGAAAATTATGATTTCTCTGTTTGGTTAAATTTGAAATAAAAAGGATTTTGAGCCATTTGAATCAGTGTTTGTGATCAATTGATCTTAAAGATTGGCATGAATATCATTTGCTTGAAACCAGTGAGATTATTGGTTTTGCGGACTAAAGCTGTTGTTTTTTGTAATTTGGAAAATCTGTTGATATGTTAGATTGAAAATTATCAGATCCCAGTTTGGTTAAATTTGAAATAAAAAAGGTTTTGACACCTAAGATCAGTTGAAAGAGAATATTATAGAGAATATGACAAATTTGTACATGTATATATTGGAGATCTGTCATGGAATTTGTATATTTGAGGTAAGAACTGCAATTGGTTTAAAAAGTACTATAAATTCTGGATTTTATCTTTCAGTTGTGATGGAGTAGAGAAAAAGCTTTAACAATCTTAGTTATTTAACTTATGACATTAGAGCTTATGTATGATAGCAGAAACCCTGAGAAGATAGTAACTGGGGTATGTGCATTTAACTTACGACATTAGAGCAGATTGAGAATTAGGAGAGTTAACATTAAGCATGTACCATCAAAAGATGTCAAAAAGCATTTTAGTGAGGAACAAATTATTTATTGTTTGTTTGGATAGCCATATTCAAGGTTTTAAACCATGGTAGTAGTAATGATAACGATCGGTTGTGTCGCTATTCTTGATATCGTTGAGAATTGCGGTCTCTAATTTGGTTGATGCTGCCTAAATTGCAATTGAACTAGACTTTGATTGAATGTTGTTTTGTAAGTGAAGATGGTGATAAGTTGAGTTGATTAAACTTGCTAGCATAATTGAGGTTTCTGCAAAGAAAGGAACTCGTGATCTCAAGCTCCAGGGCAAGTTGATTGGCTGCCTGATTCTACAGGGAAGTTATCTAGCCTGATTCTTGGTATAATATTTCACTATTGCAATTTTGTCATGGTCCTTGAGTGCTAGGAATTATGGTGACAGCCACAGTTGTAAAAATTGGGCTCATGACATATTGGATGCGACTTAATCGAAACTTGCTTTATTTGTTATTTGTGAAATGTTTCAGAAGATTAAAACATCCAGATTTATTGGAATGACTTTTTTTTGTTAATTAAGGTTGTGGCCATGGTGAAGAAGACACCTGTTTATAAAAATAAACTAAGGGTGTTGGAGCTTGAGCGCAGTGGTGAGATAACAAATTATATGTAATAACAAATTAATATTATTGTTGTTCTCTTAAGATGGTTATGGATAGCAGTTGCTTGAACACCAAGTAATTTTAAAACTTTGGTTGCTGTTTGTGTTATTTTTCTTTGTCATTGGAACATGATTTTGTAGTAATTTTAAAACTTTTTATTCTATTCATCTCTTCTTGACTATTGCATTTTTGTAGCCTAATATAAGTTTCTATATGCATGTAGGCTTCAGCAAGTGGAACATTTTTAGGCTGTTCTATGACTGAAAATGCTTTCTTTCTCAAAGCAAGTTTTTAATAATCATATTTTCTATATAGATTATGATGTGTATCTCTTAATTAGTCAATTTTGAAACTTTGCTGTATTATTCCATGGATCAGGATCAAAACTTGCTGCTTGAGTTGGTACCAATATTAGCTGTTGCAGGCATTCTGGTGAGTGTAATTTGAAAATGTTGATCAAGGGATTGGAGTTAATGAAAAGTTAGTTAATCAGATACATTCTTTAAGCATATTTGACCTGAAATTGTATCAAATTGTATCAGATATACGTAGCAGCATTTTCGATTGGAATCGGACCGGTTCCTTGGGTAATAATGTCTGAGGTATGTGTCATTTGGTAAAGCACAAATTAAGCCAGTCGAAGTAAAAATCTGAACTGTTGTTGTTGGAATGTTCTGTCATATCTCTATGTTCATGCACCAGTTTGAAATGTGACTTATACGATTAGAAAGAAGGCAGAAATTAACTTGAAATAGGCTTTGGAATTGCTTAATTCAATTATGTTATGATAAAGAAAACTGAGTTACAAGTTTCAGTTATTGAATAAAAAATCTGCTCTAATGTGGTTGGAATGTTCATGTTAAAATATTCGGTTCACCGCTTGGATTGAAATTACAAGGACTGAAGCATATGTCTGAAGCTATGGTTTTAAGAGCAAGAGAAGAGAAGAGGGCTGAAGGGATAGCAATGGCAAGAGCTTTGAATTGGAGCATAATCTATTGAGAGTGTTTAGAATAAGTCATGGTGAGTTCATAGCTCTTTCGTTTTTTGTTGTTGGTTGGTGATTTTGATGTTTTGTTTTCGTAATTTTAGGGTTTTTGCATGTTTCTGTTACATCTGATTTCAATATTCAATGAGAAAAAATAAGGATACATTTAGATTTGATGAGTTTTAATGATTTTTTCTCCAAACGGTTTCCTACATAATCTGCAATTTTGATTCAAGGGCTATTTCCTGCATTTATCTTTGTTCTATAATCTATTTAGTAAAAAGTATCGTCTTTTATTGATTAGTTTATTACTTTCAGACACTAAGATGTGCAGATTTTATAGTTAAGGAACCAATGATTATTGGTCATGAGTGTCCTGGGATCATTGAAGAAGTTGGTGGTCAGATAAAGACTTTGGTGACCGGGTGACCGAAGAGTAATATTGTTTGGAGAGTTTACTTGGGGACAAAAGTTTATGAGGATTTTGATAATAAACAAAGAGGGGGAAACAGTTTAACATTTGATGTGGACCTTTTACTTTTCGTTGGTTGTTGATATGGAACTTCCTTTACAAGTGGAACTAATGTTTTTTATTCTACATCAATTTTGGGTAGGAAATGGGGAAATATACCCTTATGGGTTTGTCTGTGACATTGATTTGGTTCCTACACATTATTTTTTGTGAACTGATAGGTCTCTTCCTAAGATTATGAACATATATATTTTATCATGAGCTTGAATTTTAGTCTAGAAGCAAGAGCACTCCTATTTTCTTTTAAATCTGCTCAATAATCACATTCAAGATAACTTCACTTTGGTTTATTTTAAACACTTAAAGTTCAAATGTTTGGGAAAGATTTTATAATAGTTTCTGTAATATAGTCCCTGTGTTTTCATATGATGACTGTGATTAACACACTTACAACAATGTTTGTGTAAACTGTGGTAGAGGCACACAGAAATTTTTAGCAATGAACTCAGTAGGTCAATGAGGTTACTCAAGAAAGGGAATCCAATCTCACTACCTTTCACTCTGTAGTAGTTTTGAATCTTATCATTTGTCAATTTAATGGTTCTTTCTTGTGTGTAAAAGTCCTTTTCTGCCATAGCATCAATGCAGGTTTTCTATTCAATGATTTTTTCAGAGGCATTTGAATCACATCGAGCATATTGTTGGTTTGAAAAGGATTTTAAATTGTCCATGTTTTTAGTGAGTTGTGTATGGAAAATCCTTAGTTTATACTTTATGTTGATAAGCTGATGCTCGTGTGTATATGCTAGAAAACCCTAAAAAGTTTGATGTGGTAAGTCGATGCTTGCGACTATTATGCACTTTTATTCATTTTTTAATCAATGTTGTTAAATAAAGGATCTAAAGTATACCAGAATTTGAAAAAAAATCACTATTTTTATGCAATGTGCTATTTAGTGCAAAAGTGTTGTCACATAGCGGCAATATAGCACTATAGGATAGCAATATTTGAATAAATTGCTATCTGCGCGACTGCGGTTGACAAAACTGCTTTTAATTTATTATAATGAAAATACCCTTTTGACGGTGTTCACATTTTTCTGTTTTCCAGGTTGATCTTGATCCATATGGTTGCCTTCTGTGTTTCTTGATTCGGCAGTTCAATCTGTTGCTGATGGAGGTATACTGATGTGTACTGCAACAAATATGGCTGTACTCTGCGGTTCAAACGGGGAGGTCTGCTAGTCAAAGTAATGTTAATACCCGATGATGAGCTTTCTTTGCACTATTGTTTGTTTCGTGAACCTGTCTTCTAACCACTGATTTTTACATCAGATATGGATCATACCCGACGAGAGGGAAATATATCCATGAAATGGCCTTGAGGATCGTTCTTGCTTCCATTGAGGTATATATCTGAAGCACTTCATAATGAAATCAGTAATAGTTTAATTGATTCCATTTGTTAGACTATTTGAGAAAAAAATCATAAAAAAATCATTTTTAGTGGTTTTAATTGTGTTTGTTTAAGTTTTTTAAATTAATCAGAATCTGAAAACTGTTTTTTTGGGATAAAAATTAGGATTGAATGCAAATTAGGTGGTCATGATTTGCTTGGGAAAACTGTTTTTTTTTTTAAATCAATTATTTCTCGGAATTTTTTTAAAATTGTTATTATCATACGATGATTGTTCTTTATTAGGTGGTCATGATTTGCTTGGGCGGACAAAAGATCAAATTAGGACCACTGAACAAGTTAATGCTGCTCTTGCTACATGCAACAATTTGAATCTTGATGGTCTTGTCATTATTGGAGGTATAATTCTTCCTGGATCTTCATTTATGGCAACATTCACATCTTTAAAAGCCGTTTCTAAATGTTGAATTTTGTATTTTATCAGGTGTGACATCAAACACATATGCCGTGCAGCTTGCAGAAACATTTGCTGTTGCAAAATGCCCTACAAAGGTATATAATCGGTCGTTTTCGAAATTGTCATTTGTCCAATGATCGGAAATGGAATATCTTATTATCATAATCTTTGTAATTCTTAATTGCACTTGCAGTTCATATTGGCATGGCAGCAAAGTGCAAAATCAGGCTCTACAATTGGCATTGATTCTTCCCTTAAGAGGTAAGTTCTGAAACAACTCAGTCTATGGTATAAGGTGTTAAAAAAAACATATTAATTCCCTTCCTCCGGTGTCTCAAAATTCATGTAATCCTGGTTCAGTAATGGCGAATCTACGGAGGAGATCAACTAAGAAGGAGATCAGCTCCTGAACAATCTTATCTTGTTGTTTGAAAAGGTAATATGATCTCAAGGTTCTTTAATAAATTACATTTTATTTTATTCCTTATCTATCTCAAGTATTTAGCTGTGCAGTCTTGGAATGAATTTCACAGACCTTATGGCGCTTATGATAGTCTCTATAGTTACTAACCATCCGCAAGACATGAAACTATCTGAGTTCCATTGTTAATAGCTCTAGCTCTCTTAGATGAACCTGAAGTTGAGAATGATGAAGATGTAATTTTGGTAATTCCACCAACATCTTTGGACTTTGTAAGCCCTGATTTAGTGCTAGAATTTCCAACATGGCCAAGCTTCAAATCAACAAAAAAATTCATTAGCACACATTAAGAAACAAAACCATAGAGAATAATTCATGTACTGCCATGCCATGGGCACCAAAATGCTTCATCATTATTAAGAAACAAAACCATGGAGAGAATAGAGCACGTGTTAGATAGACACAGGTATAATCATGCTTGCAGCATTTATTCATTCATCATGAGGGCTTTCATGAGCTATTCCAATTGCCTACATGGATTGAAGGCGCCACTCACACTTTAGAGACCTTGATGGTTGGTAATTGTCCTAATCTTAAGATGCTTCCTAATTTTCTAATAAATATGCTGCATCTTAAGAGGCTCTATATTTACGATTGTCCTCTTCTTAACAGGATTTTGCTTCCAAGTGACATGCCTCTCCTCACTGGTCTTGAAGATTTGCGCATAGATGGTTGTCCTGAATTGTACAGAAAATATCATCCGCAATGTGGTGAGCATTGGCCTGCAATATCTCAAATCAAAAGCGTTTTCATTGGAGAGCCAAAAGGAGAAGTAGAATGAAGTTATTGACTTTTTGGAAGGTAAGATATCACTTCCCCCCTGATGTTAGGGAGCTCATGTATGTGCATGTGTCTCATTAAGTTGTTCCTTTTCTTTGTATATTGTTTTAACTCTTCCTTTAAGTGTCATTTTCACCAATAGAATGAAATTACAGAATTCGATCCAACTGTAAAATTGTGAATTTTTATGAAAAAGTAAATACATGTTCGGTAGTACATCTGTAAAAGATAAGAAGTTTTTTAAGTGTAATGTTTGCTATATTTACTAGGCAAGCTAAAAGATATGGCTGGAGTGGAAAAGGGATATGCAGCTTGAAAGGACACAGGAAGAAAATATAGCTTAGCAATATAAGAATTGTGGATTCAACAAGTGTAAGCAGACCCGTGGCTGATGATGAGGTTGGAGAAGATGAAATCTTAGGCTTTTATCTTTTTTTTTGATAGACAAATGTTAGTCTTTTGTTGTTAGTATGTTGTGTTATAGTTAGAGTTTGAATTCTAAACCTCCTTCCTAAACTCCTTTAGATGTCTCAGCTGAAACACTTGAGTTATCTCTCGGAGACATTTTTATGATTTTATCAGAATGTTTGTTGTATCCAAAAAGAACGTTATGACGTCATTTGATCAATGTAGCCGACTCCACTTAGTAGGATAAGGCTTGGTTGTTGTTTGATGTATCCTAAGTTTCCAAAATGGTTATTCAGTTCTGTTATATACTCCCTGTAAAAGAAATGGATTGCTCTACTGCTATGATAAACAGGTCTCTGATATCCTAAGTTTCCGATATCCTAACATTCCAAGTTTGGTTTCTAATCATCACATGCACACATGAGCCATGATAAACAGGTCAGTTCCCGGTGCTATACTGCAATATTTACAGTGATGATAATAATAAATGACAAGGATGAGCTAAATATCATCATATGCTTTTCTGTGCATTACAATGTATATAAAGTTACCATTCATTGTTACCCCTAAAGACTTGGAATTATTCATCTAGCATGTTGCTTATTGATTGGCCTATAATCCGCCTATTTTCACGATCTTTCAAAACATTTTGCCGATTGCAGTAAAGTCTGGATATTTGAAGATTCTTATTAGAGGAATTTTAAGTTGAGTAAAATCAGGGTTTTTTAGGTCCTTGAATTTTTTGGATACAACAGTAGAGATTAAATGTTATGTTAATTAATTGATGTCAAACTTAAATTTAAAAAACAAATTAAAACATTGTGTGTATGGATCTCAGGCATGTATCTCAAAACTCCATTTATCTGTTGAATGATACATTTTCTATAAATTGAAATTATCATTTTTCATGTTTTTTTCGGATCATGTGGCGGCTTCGGTGATAACTAAATACTTTGTAAGTTAACATCTTAATCTTTTATATTTACTATGAACTCTATGCTTGAGTTTTTTTGGTTAGCATTTATGCTTCAGTTATTATGCATAAATAACTTCGACCAAAGTTATGATGCTTCATGCTACTGATGATTCACCTATTCAGCTAACAAACCACCTACAAGAGGGCGACAAGCTGCTATTCGATTTGGGTGTTCCTCCTACAGTGTTGTTTGTTGAGGTGGTTCGTAGAAATAATATTGCTTGAAGAAAAGTTCTAATCTTTTGGAAGTTGTATGCTGGCATGTATATTTTGCTGATATTTAAATGAAAATGTTTTAAATGTGGTTTGGATTTAGTAATCAAACCCATTTTTGGTAATCAACCTTAAATTGGTTGTACACTACATGGCAGCGTTTATATTTCTGCTGCAGTATATTATGTATGTAATGACAATGGTTTTTTTTTTTTTTTTTGAGAGAGAATGTAATGACAATGGTTGTTATGTTATCTTTTATGTCATGTCTTAGAACATGCATCACAAATATTCGGATTATGCAACTTTCGTTCTCAAATTTACGAAGAATGACAATGTTTCATAACTTGAACATCTCTCCTTTAGAGTAAATTTTTTAAAAAAATACGTAATTCAACCCGTGCGAAACACGGGTTTGTAACTAGTTAATAAAATAAAAAAGATGGGTGATTAGTCAAGTTAGCTACCTCCGTTTGCGATTGTAAGTTGAAAGCGCTTCCTTCCAAACGCTAACGTCCTTGAGTCCAAAATGCAATGTTTGTTTTTGATAATTTGGTATAATGCAATGGGGTATTTCAACTTGCATGGGTCGGATGTCTAAAATTGTGTTTTTTTCTTCCATCGCAAGTTCTAATCAACCTTTTTTTTAAATATGTTCTAAATGCTTTGTGATTTTCCTTAATCCCGGTGGGTTTTTGGACTCAATTCACCTAAAAACCATTATTAGAAGAAAAAAAATTTACTTAATTATTTTTTGGGTCTTGTTAACAAGTGCCTTTAGGACACTAGTTAATGATTCAAAAAATGAAATAATTGATAAATTTTATGTTGAAAAAACTACTTTTTAATGTTTCAATGCGTTGAATATACAAGTTTCAAGATAAATATTTTACTTTAAACTTATTATCAAGTGCCTCAAGGACACTTATTAATATTTCCATCGTTGGTTTTCTTATTGGGATGGATTCAATCTGGTCATTTGCATGACAATGTTTACAAACCAATGCAACCAAATGCTGGAGCAGAGATCCTGAAAATAAAGAAAAAAATAAATGGATTATACTCACAAAATGAAGAAAAAGAAAACTCCCTCCAACAAACATTTTGCATGGACAATTAAGAAAAAGAAAACTCTAATGTGTTAATATGAATGAATGCAATCAAGAAAAAGAAAGGCCACGCATAGCTACTACAAAGTGGCTTCAAGAATCTATAACATATAAGTTTCATTTTAAAAAAAAAAAAAAAATTTAAAGTATTTTATCATTTTGTTATAACTTGTTTCAAAGAGAATTAAAAATATTAGAAAATAATTATTTTAACTTGTTTAATCTCATAATTACTACGTTTTTTTTAACAAACGGACTCGATAATGTAACAAAAGGGAAAAAGGACTGATAATAACATAAAATTTTAAGATCTATGAGACCAACCAACCAGTTGATACCAGATATTGTATATGGTCATGTAAACTAAACGGCAAAAACAAAAACAACAACGTTGGTGTTTTCAAAAGAACCCCAGCCACGAACACAAATTTTAGTTGAAGCTGAGCCATCGTATCCAACCTTAGATTTTCTCAATTCATGTCATTTATGCAAAAGAAACTACTTGTCTCTGTTAACGTGGGATCTAATGTGTGTATGCAAAAGATACATTATTAGATATTTACTTGGATTGCTCTCGATTATAAATTTGAAATGGTTTAAAATATAGTTGTAACAAAGCAATAAAAAACGATGACGGTTATTTTATTTTTTGAAAGAAAGATGACGGTTATTTGATTTGATTGGTAGTCTGTTAATTCTGTTTTCCCATCTTAGAGTCGGTTAGTTACCTTGTTGCTTAATGCTTACTTATAAGTCAAGTGGGTCCACCTTTTCTTTTTAACTCCAGAGTCAAAATAGCTATTAGCTAACATACTCCTAAATTACTTAAAGTATTTAATCATTTTATTAGATTTTTTTTTTATGGTAAAATTTTAAATGGTTTCTCATAAAAATCATCTTCAAGAAATGCGTTTTTCAAAAAAATTGTGATTTTTATTATGTTAAAATCTCTAAAAATGGTATTTATATTGTAGATAGAGACTCGTATGAAAAATGAAAATAACCAAGACACCTTGGTTATACTACATATATGAAAATTAAATTAAGACACTTTGGTTGAAACCAAAAGGAAATTTTTATCGAAAAAATTAGAGTTAGGATATTTAAACAACCAAAATTTGATAACTATGAGACAAGGTTTAAAAGACACTTAAAAAACAAGTGTTCATTTTGTTATGAGAGAGAGAATTATTATTAAAATCACAATCGTATAAATTGTATGATTGTCAAACAACTTTTGTGTTGTCAAAATATTTTTTTTTCAAAAGATTATGAGATTTTGAATTTGTGAAACACAATAATAACTTGTTGGATGGCTTTAGGTGAAGGCTTAATTAAATTTCTCATTTGAGAAACATAAAAAAAAATTGTTAAATTTTATCAATAAATGAAAATATCTCCTAAAAAATGAGAAATCAACACATTTCTACACACAATTGTATCCCTATCTCTTTTGCGACACTACTAACAATTTTTATATTTTTTTAATCGATAAATGTTAGTAATTATTTCTTAGATTAATATTTCAGGTAATAATCATTTTGCTCCTTGAATGTTCAGTAGTCTACAATAGTCTCTAAATGTATCGAAATTTAAAAATAGTTTTTGATTGCGCACTTTGCTAGTCAAAATAGTTTAGACGTTAAAATAGTCCCTCAAAATTGACATTTTTATATGAGGACTGATACGACACCAAGTATATACTTATAGGGATTGCTATGAAAATAAGTAAGTATATTAAGGAATTAATTTAACAATATTAACAAATTATTTTAAAAGTAAGTGACTATTTTGACTAACATAATGCAAAATAACTATTACCCCATTAATATTTACTCATTAATTCGAGTTTAAGAATGCCCTATCTCTTATTCTTTAATTCAAACAAATTGAACTACCTAACCTCCCACTAACGACGATTATTGACGCAGTGTGATACATACTTTTCGATTAACAATTTTTTTACCTTTTTAATTTTAATTATTGAATGTTTTTTAATTGATGTTAATTATAAAGAAAAGGTAGTTTGGTTAAATAGTTGAAATGGTAATTCAGTTTAATTGAATTGTTTATAGGGGTTAATATAGTTTAGTAAAATAGTTATTTCAACTACATTTTATGAATAAAAAAAATACAAAATACATTTGACGTGGTTTTTCATCATTTGAGTGAGCTAGCTGTTTTTTCAGTTATTGATGAATTTCAAGAGTCTTTATAAGTCAAGAAGGCCAACATTGTTACACTGAGAGAGAGCAACAACTTCACTGATTCCTCTCTTTCTCTGTCTCCTATCACATTCCACACACTCTCTCTCTCCCTCTCTCGCACCCTTTCCTACTCAGGCATGTTTCTTGGTTTTTTTTTTTCACGTGATTATAGTTAGTGGCTTATGATAATTGTTTTGTTTGTTGTTTTCATTCTTTCGTATGATTACGTTTGTCAGAATGTGTTTCTTGGTTTATTTTCCCCACCTGTTTCTTTCTCATTAATAATTTTTCCAACAATATAGGTATTGGGACTCAGTTTTACGTTTTCTGTGTTGCACTTGTTGACGTTGCTTCATCATCCCACACCATGATTCTCGGACTATGTAAGTTTTCAGTCATATAGTTTTTGTATTATGCAGTTCTTGAATTTTCATATTGTTTTTCAACACCGTCTTGGTGACTATGATCCAAACCTCTAAAATTCAAGATTTCATGGAAGACCAAAGTAAGAAATAGACTTTTAACATGCACATGCACTAAAGAGAAGCATGATCATAAGAGTTCCTACATCTAAACCATCATTTTGTAACCCACAAATGGTGATCATCAAAGTAACTGGTTGGCATAGCTTTCTTTACACAAATAGGACCAAGGTATCAAAATATTTCCTAGGTCAATAGAAAATAACAGGAAGGTTTTGGTGGAGAAATAGAAAGGTTTTCATGGGGTGTTTCGGTTTAACTAAAAAAGTCGACTTTTTTTTCCTGAAAAATTATTTTTGTCTCTTATGCTTTTGTTTTGTGTTTTTACCAAATTGAGACTGGAACTGTCGATGGGATCACCCTTAGGCTTTGTTTGTATCAACTGCTTCAAAGGATTACTGATGTTTGTTAGCACGTTTCAATGGTGTTTATGGGTTAGAGTTAAATTGAAACCAAACCAAGGAAATTGAAGAATTTGTTCCATTGTTAGATTTTTATTAGGGTACATAGGTGAGGATTTAATTGCTGCCTCACCTTAGAATCCGCTTTGTTTAATATATGTTTTTTAATGAGCGAGATTTAATTGGAGGAATTCTCACAGGAAGAGAATTCAATCCCCTTATTTACTATATAGAAACATTAGAAATATTGCATGAGGAGATGATTACTCACCTTATTTATAATATCATGTTAGTTGTCAAAATTGCATATATAAAACTGTCAAACATTTACATTTCTTAAATTTTCGTTGTGTTAAATGTATATATTACTAACTCATAATTGGTCAATTTGTCAAAAAAAAAAAAAACTCATAATTGGTCAAAGTACTAAAAAAGTTTCATGAATTAATTCAACTGCAGGTTTCCTCTATTCACCAGTGCCAATGCCAACAGTGGCACAAGTGATTCCGGTCATGTTGATTTTTCTGGTGCATGTGCTTCCCATCCTGTATAGGTGGACCATGAGGTTTATTGTTGTGATCACAAGGCATATTAGGAACATAGCCAGGCAGATTAAGAGCAGCTGCTCCTTCACTTGGACACTAGGAAGGGCATGGATAGTTGGCTATGTTTATATAGCAGTGTTATTGGTAGCAATTCATTTCCTAGTGAAGTTCAAACACTAGGAAATGATATTGTATAGGTCCACAAACTTTGTTTTTTTTGTCTAAAATTTGATTTTGGTTGCTACTGTTATACACAGCATATTTTGGATTGTGCATTCTTTTTTTGTAATACAGATGTTTTGTATACATTTAATACATATGTTCTTCAAATTAGTGTTAAATGGTGTTGCATGACTATTGACTAGCTTAAAATACACTTAGATGACATATGTGTATGAGTTTGGAATTGTACAAATTAGGAATGCTTATATAATGTGTAGTGTTGAATCATAAGGAAGAGACTGATGACATTGTTATTGAAAAACTTTTTAGGAAGCTTGTAAGAGTTCATATTAAACTGTTGCGTATTCTTATAATTATGATATGTAATGGAAAAAAAAAATTGAGATGACATTGTTCCTAATATTGTGAGTACAATTTTTTAAATTATTGGACGATTATTGCATTATCTATTTAATGGGTTAATTGTATAAATATTTTTGTGATGGTTTTTGAACTCATGAAACTTTGTATGTGAGGCCTCGGTTAGCTTTAAAAAATATTAGTACCTAATACATCAAATTATACTACAACTCCTTTCGTTTAAAATCTTCATCATGCATCACTTTGTGGTTAGCACATAATAATAATATAATATATCATTGCTAAAAAGACCTACAAGCACAGCTCAACTCAAGGTCAAGGGAAACTGTTACCATTGGCTATACAATAGTTAACTGCACTAGCTCCTAATATATCCAATTATACCACAGGCCCTCTTGTTTAAAATTATCATTCATCACCCTTTACTTTGTAGGCAGAATATTGATACCATAGTTGAAACTTTACAGTACTGAATAGATCTCTGCTGGGAAATATATAAATACTACAGGGTTGTACACCAAGCAATAGTTCTGCATGGCTGCAGAGTGTCATTTTCAACAAAAAAAAGCAAAAAAGAAAACCTCCTCATGGTCATAATAGCCGGACATACAGTTAGTTCGGCTCAATTCCAACTTCAGAACAGTTCCGTTATATCCATAGCCAATTCCTGCATCAAAAAAATCTCATTTCTCTTTATCCTTATGTGATTTCCTTCTCATCTACTTTCATTTCATACCATTTTCTCCTCTTTTTTACCTCGAGTTATTTTACTTTAGCAATGAATAGCCAAAGAGAGTGGTTTCTCCGATCATAAAACCTACTCTGGAATTCAGTTTGGAAACTCACACTAGAACCATACGACTCTCAATTTGGAAGTCCCCTACAAGTTTTAATCTGGCAACCTTCAAGTTTCGGCCAACAGTAGTCAAACCTTCATAAATTTCCTAAGAGAAAGCGAGTTCATCAAACAGTTCTTTAAGTTTTGGAAGAATATACAATGTCGTCAAATTTGTTCCCATCCGCCGACAAATTCCAAAGAGAGTGGTAGTAAACTAGCAGCAACCTGACAACACAAGGCAACTAAGAATTACTTAACAATTTAAGCAACTAGTTAATGGACAAGATGGCTTATGGAAAATAAATGGTTCAGACATCACCACAGTACGCGGATTCAATAATTAATTGTTATACAACACTTATTGGCAATTAAAGCATTTTGAAGTAAAAAAAAGAATAAAAACATGCTTGAAGCAGCTGCTTTACAAAGACTTCTGTCAAGAAGGCTACAAGGGCATCTAAAGTCATCATACAGTCAATAAGCGCTAAAGAACTCTAACTCACAACAGGATCAAGCTTATTCATGCATGACACGTCAATGAAGGATCGGACAACATATTTCAGCAATAGTAGCATCAGTTTAACAATAAAAGATTCCCCAAAAATACCCCCTGGGAAGTCAAAAAAATGAAAGGGGGTTAGAACTGAAGATCTTGGTAATGAAAATATGGAAAAATACGAAACTCAATTGATTAAGGTTAATAATATAGTCCTTTCCCAAAGCACTGAACAAGACGCAAGATAGCCCGATTCAATAATATAAGGTTAATAAAACAATAATGGTTGCACTTAACTGGGAGTGCATTCATGTGGACAAAGGAAAACATATTATTGAAGGTTGTTGCAAAACTAAAAGTACCTGATTGATGGTAATTGGGACACCAGTCTCCTCACTAGAACCGATTAATAGCACAGAAGCAGATGCAGCTAAAAAAATTTAGCTGGAGAAATATAGTAAAATATAGTAAGTGAGACCTAAAACAAAATTTAATATAAGGGGCCTTTATTGGTTTCATTCATATGAGGCCTTTTTATTTATTAAATCTAATGCTAAATTATTTTTTGTTGGTGGGCCTAAAGCGAGGGCTTTAGTAGCCTTACGCTTGGGCCGACCCAAGTCACTTGATTGTTTTCTGTATGGTTGGAAAATAAGGTGATTCAAGAAGAATTTTGGCAGATGGCCTGCTATATAGAAAAAATGTATATTTCAATAACTTGATAGAAAAAACAAGCGCACAAAAAACAGACCTAACAGGAGAAACACAAGCATTCAGTTATAGAATGCAGATGTGCACGTGTGGACTGATACCTCATCCAATCCTTTTGGATGCATGCTTCAACAAGTATTCTAACATGAGGAGGTAGTTCCTGCAGAAATCTTGGCAATGTTCCATCCTCCAAGTATATTTCCAATGAGATTGAGTCAAAGAGCATCCTGCAAAGATGAAATTCGGCCAATAGACAACCGACATAAAATATGTCCCTTGCAATATCTTCAGAGGCAAGTCTGGATATCCTGAACATCCTTCATCTTCCTCTTTCATATGGAACCCGATAATTACTTTCAATCAAAGATACATCGCTAATATTTGTACTAAATGTACCTGCTGTTGGATCTCCCATAGATGAGATGTTCTTCCTTTTCATTTGACTTAATAAGTAACGGTAACAAGCATTCAAATGCCTAGCATGTTCCGAAAATGCAGATGTTTGTTTGAGTTCTTGTAGATAAGCAGTTTCAGATTAGAAGAGATGTCTCTCACTGCATTCCATTTGTTTGGGTCAAAACTTTGGCATATTTATTATTCCCATTACGTGTTATTCTGGAAGTGGCATGATGAATGGGGGGTGGCCACATAAAGAGCTGATGACGTCCTGTTGATCATGGCATTGTGGATTCTGATGGAGTAAGCATAACATTGTTAGCAACAATTGCGACCTGACCAAACATTTTGTACCCAAAGATTATATCTATCCAGTGATGGAGTTGAAACAACACCTGTTACTTTCCAATGTGTCACGATGCAATTTAATGTAATCCTCAGGGCACTCTGCCCACGAAGATGTAGCCAACATACCATCATGTACCAACCTAAAAATTTGGGCGTCACAATAAAATTCTGCATTCATCGGGTGTCCATTGATAGAGCCTCTGCATTGAGGAAGGATATTTAGTAGGTTCATACACTGAATGAACAGCCATTTGAAGAACACCACTCAAAGGCAACCTTCTTGCTTTATAACTGCAAACAGCCAATTCAGACAGGCATTCATCTGATACATGGTGAGAAATTTCAGACGTTGAATAGGTGAAATCCAGCCGTTCATCGCCTTTTGCCAAGTACCATTTGCTCTTGCTCAAATCTCGCCACCCTGCATCACAATTATCGTCGGTTTTCGTGCTAAATTCAACAACCGAAGGGATTACTGGATCCCACCTTCTTCCTGCTAATCTGTTTAAGCTGAGTAACTACTCAAAATTACTTAGTTCTCCTTTCCACCTCTGATGAAAGCTGGAATGCCAATCTATGTAATGGAGAGAGCCTTAAATTAGCATAAAGATCATTAGAATGACAATCAGCAATACAACAACCAATTTTAGCAGGTTTTGAATTACTGATTTCAGTCTCTTGCAAAGTTAAATTAGATTCCAATATAGGTTCATTCCATAATCTAAGCCAAGACCATAATGAGTCAGTCAAGATGATATTGGACGGGCATATATTAACATGGGAAACCCCTAAACCATGCAAGTACAATAAGGCAGATAGTATCTGATATATTAAAAATCTTCTATTCCAATCAGACTTTAATGCATTATGGTTAAAATGAAGAATGCTTTCCAAGTTTTATTGACTATTGAGTATTCAAAAGCACCATGTTAGTAAAGTCCATCGTTTTAAAAATTGCAAGTGCAGGAGCTATGTTTGGATGCTCGGAAAAGTATTTTCTTCAAATGATGGAAACACAATTAAACTAAGGAAATTCATACTGTCCCACCCAGATGTTTTCCTGTCAATGAAGAGATCAAGTGATTCTAACACATTCTTTCAACAAAAAAAAGTGACACATGATCTTCAGTTAACCAGGACAAGAAATCATTGGCAGTCTCTAGAAGTACATAATAAGAAGACTTACCAACCCGAGCAATCGTGGCAAGCGAATCGATTGGCCTTGAGCAAGAAAGCCTTCCAAAATGATTACAAGTCGTCTTCTTTGACGAAGCTTATGAGGTAAATCCATTCCCACCATTAGCTACATTATTAAATTGGCCACCATTAATATCAGGATCATCACCCCTAGTGCTTTCACTGCTATCCAAAATGTATTCATTTCTGTAAACAGAACAAGAGTTAATTACTTGTAAGCTACATGCATAGGTACCTGTCCGTCAATAAAAAGCATGAGCTTTTTTATATAATAAAACATTGTAGAGTTAGTTAAGTTGTTCAGTTCACATAACAATAAACGTTAAAAATGTTTCAACTTTATGATTGAGTATAAATTGAGCGAATGAA
>Ga0099826_10000555_pt1 | contig 18636 bp, 6 predicted proteins | sample Mtrugardesep15_FD_76830 | JGI IMG/M metagenome (GOLD analysis project Ga0099826, IMG submission 76830) | Root nodule microbial communities of legume samples collected from California, USA - M. trunc garden sep15 | ecosystem: Host-associated > Plants > Roots > Nodule | place: USA: California... | reverse complement strand
TTCATTGGGAAAAAGGACGTGACGTCTTTGAGAGGCTTCTGATTGATTCAGATTGGGCAATTAATAATGGAAACTGGATGTGGCTCTCATGTTCATCTTTCTTTTATCAGGTATGAACTAATTCTGAATTTTCAGTACAAAGTGATTAAATTTTCTGTTTCAGAGGTTGAATCCTGAATGTTTCACTGACATTTTGTACATTTATTGTCTCTGATGATCAGTATAATCGTATTTATTCTCCAACCACATTTGGTAAGAAGTATGACCCTAATGGTGACTATATTAGGCATTTTCTCCCAGTCTTAAAAGGTAATTTTAAGTTCCCTCATTTTCGCCATCTTCTAGTATCTAGTAAATTCTCATTGATAAGATGTTAGAACTTAGAATTGAATTTGGTTGAGCAGATATGCCCAAGGCGTACATCTATGAACCATGGACTGCTCCTCCAAGCATCCAGACCAAAGCAAATTGCATAATTGGAAAAGACTATCCAATGCCAGGTCAGTGCTGTCATTTAGTGTTAGAATAACAAATCCGGTTCTAAAGTAAGATAATCACACAAGAACACAAGGAATGATCAGGGAGTTTGGCCAATTGTGTCTATGTATCCGACAGTAGAGTTGTTGCTGCCCTTTTCTAAGTACAAAGCATTGTTTAATACTACAGTCCAGTTTACAACTTAACCTCTGAACCATACCGCGGGGGCTTCATTTCCCACACCCCCTAACTGTCCTAGTTGTAAGTTGTAACCCAACAAACAAATGGGCACTGCCCAAAGGGCAGGAGCTTTCATTACTCTTTCAGCTCCACTCACTCTGCTATGCTACGCTCGAGCATCTACCAACTTATCAGCGAATATGAGCCATACATCTGGTTTGTATTTCTGGTGGAAAGTTTGTTATGATATGCAACTTCATATATTGGAAGATTTATTTGGTTCGGATGAGGTGCTGCAAGGGAGGGGTATTAGATTCGCTTGAGAGGAAGTTGTATTTCTTTGATTTATATATTATTGCTAATATTTCTTTCTTGCTAGTTTCTTATGACCATGATATGTGACGGTAGTTATCATTTTTAAATTTACATATATTTCATAAATATATGCATATTAATAGCCAAAAATGGATAGCTTTAATAACCATTAGAACATATTGTTGAGTAAGACTCATATTAACTGATAAGTGGAAGACGCTCGAGTATGCGGTTCATACTTCATGATACTCTGTAATCATAAGTATTGAATAATTAATAAACTACGGCATTCGCCCTCTGCTATCAGAGACGTAGGCATAATTAGTCGAACTACGTAATCAATCATCTGTGTTCTTTGTGTGTGTTTATATATCTTTTTCTTTTTACAGCCGATTTTGCTATTCTATCACATATTTTCCTGATCATATTGACATGTCTTGTTCTGACTGTATAGGATTTGATGTATATTATCCATGTTTATGCTGTATAAACTGTGTTTCAGTTGTTTCTCACGACTCTGCAAGTAAAGAGTGCAAAAGGAAAATGGGTGAGACCTATGCATTAAATAAAGCACTGAATGGTTTGGTTAGTGAGGATGATCTGAAAAATTTGAGGAGGAAATTGGACGAGGGTGAAGAACAAGGAACTAAATCTAAAAGATCTAGGCAGCTGCTGATTGGCTGAGGAAATTTTTTACTGGTTTTTTCAACTGTCATGCTTTGAGTTGTAGTTTATTATGCAAGTTTGGAACTTTGCTTAGCGTTTTCATGACATTTTGCATATATGTATATAATGTTAATGTAGTGCATATTGATATTACTAGTATCCTAGACTTGTAGGAGTAACTTGAGACCGATACTAGCAGCTGTTGTCATGTAAGGTCTTATATCATGAAAAATTATTCTCCTCACTCTTGTAATTTAGTGCAATAACTAATGGTCGTGTCACATACGGCACATCAGAGATATCACACAGATTGTGTTTTTATTTATTATTTTTAGTAATGGTTTGTTATGTCTTTCTTTCATGAGTTTAATTAGTATGTTTTGGCATTGTACAATTATTTTACACATATATACAATGATATGTTGCCATATCAATAATGAATATGAAATTATCGTGGCAACATATCATTGAATGTATGTTTAAAATAAGAGTCATGCTATATCGCACGACACACCTCACACACGAATGCACAGACACATAGAACAACAAGTAATTTGCTTGGTAAAAACAAATCTAACACTTTCAAATGGCAAGACTCAATTCACATAACACATTAACAACAATTATTCAATATTGGTACTTATCTTGAACCGGTTGGAAAGTGCAATAGTTAATAAGACAAAACAGAGATAAGACAAAATAAAACCTAGACTTGCGTGATTTGAAGAAGTGGCAAGAAATGAGCTGTACTTTGATGTCTCATAAACATAATCAGTTACTTAGATGCTAAATGAGTCATTTTAAGTCACAAAAATTAAAAGGAAAGCATTTTGGGATTGTCATACATTTGACACGAAACATACTGTCGTGCATTTAAGTATTTCCCTTAAAATAATTGTACACCGACATAATATACTAAATAAATTCTTTCATTTCAAATCTTTAGTGGTTTTAGTGTTCTATTTTTTTTCTTCAAAATAACATGTTTTAAAATTTCAAGATAACTATACCCTCCATCTTGAGTGGTTTTAGTGTTTTATAATAATTCGGTTTTAGTTTGTTCTTCTTGTCTTTCATCTCTTCTTCTAGTAACCTCCTCTCGTGAGATTCAATTCCTTGAAGATCATCAATCTTCATATCACTCAGTTCCTTTGCTTCTTTTATTTTTATCACCAAGCAATCAAACTGAGATGGTAGGATTCTAAGAATCTTTTTCATGATTACCTTCTCTGTTAGAGTTTCACCACATAGCTTCATCAGGTTGGTGATGGTTGTGATTGTTGATAAATAATCTTCAATCTTTTCATCTTTCTTCATCTGCAATAGCTCATATTGCCTTCTCAATGCTTGTAGCGGTGTCTTCTTCACTTGATCATAACCATTGAAGTATTTCACAAGTGTATCTCAAGCTTCCTTTGAGCTTTCTGCACTGCTATCTTTTCAAACACCTTATTATCCGCATATGTGTGTCTTAAGATTCCTTTGAGCTTTCTGCATCTGCTATCTTTTCAAACACCTTATTATCCACGTATTGATGAATATAGAAGAGTGATTTGCGGTCTTTCTTCTTTGCTTCCTTCTGTGTAGTTCTCTGGACCTCGATGAGATTTGCAGGAAGATCTTCGACTCCATTGTTAACAACTTCAAGCACGTCTTGAAATCCAAAAGTCACCTTCAATTGTTTCACCCATTTGCCCAGTTTTTCCCATCAAGAACTCGTAAATGTGAAGAGATATTACCATTTCTATTCATGGTTAATCTTCACTTCTTTTGTTGAATCGAACAAGTTCTTAACACCAAAATGTTGGTGAACAAGTAGTTTTTGTTTTGTCAAAACAATTGGAAATTGAAGAAAAAGAATTATGAGAAAAAAGACGACATTAATTATTCACAAAACTCACAAGTAAATACACAGTTAAAGGTCTCACCTTTCTAAATTTAATTTTTATTAAATAAACCAAGCTACAACTAAGTTTGAATTACTAATTTGTAACGATGTAGCCTCACGGCAGAGGTCGTGCATCCGGGTGCGATAGGCTATGTTGCATCGCCAATATCCAAAACAGGTGACTCTTTATGCCGCCATCGCCGTCGGTTTTCATGTTGGTGGAGGTTCTTTAAACTAATGGATTTGGTTTTTGAGTAGGTGATATCGTTTTTGTTTTGTGACAGTGGTTGTTTTGTCTCTTTAATATTGTTTGCGCGGCGTTCGTTATGTTATCTTTGAATCGTGGTTGGTTTCTTTCTTCATGAGTTTGTTGCTGCTTCAAAGTTTTTGGTCTTGCCGGACATGGGTGTATGTCGTTGTTGTCAAAATGTGAATGGCTAAAAATGGTATTTCACGCTTGTTGTTATGCAATGAGTTGTTGACTTGTGGATTTGTTTTCGTGTTGGCGTACGAGTTTGTTCGTTGCTGTCAAAACATTGATTTGGTGTTTGTGATTTCACACATCATACTTGATGTGTGGGTGTGTGATTCTGAATTTGAATTTTTATTTTTTTATTTTTTGTTTGACTAGGTCAACCTTTGCCTCCTAAATCATTTCTACTCTTTCTTTATTTAATCTACTTAGGTGTTGTAAATCTATCACTTCATTTGGTTAAAAATAAATAAATAGACATGAATATATAAATATAGATATAGTGTTTGTAAAAAAATAATATAGATATAGTAATATATCTATTAAATATTGAGTATATGTAATAAGTATAAAATATAATAAATTCATAATGAAGAAAAAGTTAATAAGATTTATTAAGAATAAAAAGAACAGAATATATATAAACAAGAAATATTTTATCACCTCTCAAAATAAAAAATTATCAAATCCAAGGAATGTAAAACTAAATATATAAATATTTAGAGGGACACGAAATTTTATATGATAGTATACTTTAATAGTTAGAGAATAACAATTTTGATATCTTGTGTTTGCGAAATTCTCTTTTATTTCATACATGCGCACAAAAATAAGAAAGAAAAGAAAATAGAAAAATACAAACGAATAGACAAAGGCAAATGAGATATCTATAATTAATAAATATTGCCGGTGTTCTTAGTCTAATTTCAAAGTGGTAATTGATGTAGTTTATAGCTTTTTCATAACATAATATAACGCTACAAAAAAATTTGTTATTATTTAGAAAAAAATAGTTATTTAAAAAATAATAGATACATAATACATAAATGTAACATGAATTAAAATTTCCAAATGCTTTGTATTATATTTTTAGGTATGCGGACACAGTGAAAAAAACAACATCACAGGAAACTTACACACACAAATAGGAGATCTTGGGTTCAAACCTAGACACCCTCGATATCCTGCCTACCAATTTCAACATTTTTCAGTTGAGTTATGACTTACAAATTCAAACATTGTATTTCTAATATATATATAATATTCATTCTCACATGATATGCATGAAACAAATAGTCATATTTAAATACCTTAAAAATGAGGTAATAGACATGATTCTTTGTAAGTTTATGATTGAAATGCATGACACCGAGATTCATGTTAAATTCATGAAAGTTAGATAAAATCGATTATTTGTTATTTCTCTAATATTCAAAATTGAATTTCTTATTTTTTATTTCCAATGCAAAATTTCTATGATTAGTACATTAACATGTGCCCTAAGGACACATGTTAGCATTTCCCATTCGTAAAAAAAAAAAATCAATGTTAGTAATAATTACAATAGAGTTTAATTTGACACATTAATTACTCTAACAAATTTTTTTAATACGATATAAAAGTACCAAAAGGTCTTATGAATGATTTTAATTCATATTCAATGTTAATGTATAAAAGCTTTACACATTCATCTAGTGATGTGTTTTCTAAATCAATTAATGAGTTACAATAATCAATATTAAATATATAGGTAAATGCCAAAATTGCAAGGCCGAACGTCGTGACCCGGGTTCGAACTCGGGACCTCACAGTTGTGTGTGAATTTTAATTTCATTGGATTACCACTTCATCTACGTCCAATATATATATATATATATATATATATTAAACTCTAGATAAATGGGAGAAAGTATTTGCATTGTAACGAAATTCATCACTCGTTATGATCTTGATTATAAGTAAAGAATCAATTTTCAGTTTCATTGAATAGTTAATATACTCATTTATAATTCAATAAATAAATTTAAAAAATGAAATGTTGATTATAATTGATAACTTCTTAGAGCATCACAACAGAGACACTTATTTTTTAGTTTTTAAATGGGTTCCATATGTACACATCACTCATTTATAATTTTTTAATAGTAGTACATAATAAGCACTCAATCACTCCAACCCAGATCTCACACAAAGTTCTCAAATGGGACCCACTAATCAACTATCAATAACAATATATCATTATATTTCATTTTTTTAATATTAAAAGAGTGCGGGTCCCGCTTAAAAGTGGTTAAGACCCCAAGTCTTATAAGACCCTGAAAAATATTCTCCTCATGGAGAGTACCTAATAGGTACCGGGTCTTAAATAGTTAAGACCCTCCCAATAGAGATGGTCTTATACAATATTCTTTTTCTTTGTTTTAATTCATAAAAAGCAATATAGAACAAAAAAAGAAAATAAAGTAAGAACATAATGTGAATATTGAATATGAGATAAAATTGTTCAAATGTTACTCCTTTCTTCTCACAATAGATGTCATATTTAAGTTTTACATAGTTATTCAAAAAATGATTAATATTGTTAATTTTGATGGTAACCCTAAACAAGGTTATTAAGGAAATGTTATATTGATATTGTATATAGAGAAATGATATTTGTACAACTATTTTGTAACAACTTTTGTGACAACTTTCTCTCGTATATTTACATTATAATTTTACTTCTTTCTCTATTACTTAGATTTTCGTACCAACACATGATTTTCTTTATAAAAACATGGTTGCTCATCTGGTTGTCAAACAAATAGATATTCAAATAACATTACCTTTGTATCTGGTCCTTATTGTAAGAAGAAAAACCAAAAATCATCAAAACCAATGCCAGCATTAATTGTTGTAACATTTTAAACATTTTTACAAATATACCCTTATAGAATATTGTGAAACATTAAATACATCCATTAATATTAAAAAGAAACATTAAATGAGGGATATAAAAGTCTTTTAAGCATTAACTATCCTTAAAAGTTGTGACATTTTCATATAAATAGGACCAAAACTTTTTTTAAAATTTTTCTTATATTAATGACCAGAAGGAGTATTATGTATTGTCTCTATTAACTAAACTTAACAGAACAGACAAAATAATCCAAGAAAGATGACACCTTTCATCAGATGGAGAGAGAGCAAAATGTAATAAAAAAAAAAGGAACTTCTACGGTACACCCATCGATTAAGGTGTACTGGTACTCTTGTTTCAAAAATTTATACATTAACTATCATTTTTTTTATGAAAAAAAGAGCTATTTGTTGATATTTAAATTTAGAAAATATTATTTCATTAGAAAAAATATCATTTCATTGTTTATAAAAATCATATTAATTCTTTTTTACATTTTATTGTAAAAAATAATCAAAATTCTCTATTATGAGTAATAAAAATTCAGAAAATTGAAATTTTATTGTGTTGACATTTTTGATAAATAAGATTTAGTTATTATAATTATATGTGATAGAAAATATTTTTTCCTACAAATAATAGCTCATTTAATTGTTATTTTAAGGATTTGGTTTACTAATACACTCAAATTATTGGGTGTACGATAGAATTTGCTTAAAAATATTTGACATAATCAAGTGTGTCTATCACGCGTGTGAAAGTGATTTCGGTTGTCGCCAGCCACCACCGTGAAAATGACAAAAGAAAATTGAAGCATTTCTCTCGGAGAGAGTTCACTGAGTTATTAGTAAATCATCATCATTTTCGAAAGAAAGAGAAAACGAAAGGGGCGTGACCTGAGATCATATAAAAACACATCAATCATGTTGCGAAGAATATTCTTCTCTTCACAACTCAAAACCCTAACTTCTCGCCGATCTCCTTCCCCCGCCGTCGCTGTTTTTTCACTCTCCCGCCACCACTTCTCTACTCAATCCAGTTATTACTCTCTCTCTCTCTCTCTATTCGCATTTCGAATTTACTGTTTCGTGATTTTGATTATTCTTTCTTGTTCCAGGTGATGACAGTACTACTGGAATTAAAAAGAAGGTTGAGGATGTAGTTCCAATTGCTACTGGTCATGAACGTGAGGAGATTCAGGCTCAACTTGAGGTCTCTTCATTCTATCTTAGCGATGATTGTTTTCGTTGATTCATTTTGTTATATTCATTTAGTAGATTAGACGTAAAATTGAGCTTATAGCTTATAAGCTGGTATAATTAAGAAAGACCGGTTTGGTAATTGTCATTTTTATTACACGTGCTTCTAGCTTATTTTCATGAGCTTATAGTGGTTAATGATAAGCTAATTCAAGTAGCTTATCACTTTATCTCCCTTTTACCCCATCAATCTTAATTGAAAAAAATAAAGCCTTAAACACACTTTTGGCACCCTAACTTTGCACTAGTTGCGATTTTGACCCCCTATTAAAAAAAAATCACATTGCAGCCCCCTAAGTTTCCCCCTTTTTGTAACTTTCAATTTTGATCATTCAAAATCAACCGTTCAAGACAGTAAAACCAAGTGGGGTGTTTTGTTGAGCAAGTTTCAGATTTATAGGGCAAAGAATATGGCTTGGGACTGGTTTCTTGATCTTCTACTGTCTTGAATGGTTGATTTTCAATGATCAAAAGTGAAAGTTGCAAAAGGGGGTAAACTTAGAGGGGCTGGAATGTTTTTTTTTTTATTATTTTTTTTTAATAGGGGCCAAAATCGCAACTAGTGCAAAGTTAGGGGGCCAAAAGTGCATTTAAGCCAAAAATAAATATTAATTAAATGCACATTTTTTACCAAACACTATTCAATCAACTATCTTATCCACTATAAGTTAACTTGTAAGTCATCCACTCTAAGTTAGCTTATCAGCTATCCACTATTTTTTACCAAACATAGCCTTAAGTTAAAAGTTAGTTTAAGTTTGAATATAGGCCTCTTTGGATCGACCTATTTGAACTTAACTATTATCGAGATAAGCACTTGTGATACTGTTTGGGAGAATTTATGCAAAGAGCTTATGACATGTTCATACGCTCTCTAAGATATCTTATGAAAACAACTTATAACTTGTGCAAAATATAATTTGACTTTATTTTATCTTTTGTTATAGAAATTGCTTATACATAAGTGCATATCACGACAAGCGATTATGCTATAAGCTGCAAATTAAGCTGTTTATACAAACGGGCCTATGTTTATGACAAAAGTTAGTTGAGCAATAAGTTTGAGTGTAAAAATTATGTTTGGAGTCAAGAGCTAGAAATCTTAAAACTCGTTTGGTTTGGCGTTTGGAATTGTGTTCTCGCATCTTGATGCCACTTCAATGTGACTTTTAGGAAGCTAGATATTCTTGCTTCAGTCTGAATGTGCGTTAGGTGGCCTGTCATTCGTAATTCCAAACAATGGCTTAGCCTTCAAGTTAGAATAAATCCTAAAGGCAATTCTCTTTTCTCTTTTGACAGTTAGCTTATTTTGTGTTCATAGAAAACTTATAATCAAAATACTGAAGGAAGAGCTCTTGATTGAGTACCATTCTTTGTATATAGGCTGAGAATTTTGTTGTATAGTTGGCGTTTTTTGCATTTGAAGGGCGATTATGTTTTTTATTTTCACATGTGTGTTTGTTTTTGTTAGGGTAGGGATATTCTTGAAATTGACCATCCTGAAGGACCTTTCGGCACTAAGGTTAGTGTTATTTTATTGTTTATCTTTTCTAGTTGTATTTAGTATTTATGATCATGCGTAATTTCCTATGAAGCATAGACACCAAATACGACACTGACATGATGAACACACTAGTAATGATTTGCGAAATGGAACTAATTGAATGTAACTACATGTGTTGGCACTGACACGTTTTTGATACCAGACATGACTTCAGTTCAATCTGAAATATTGGTGCTACGTAGCTAATTTATGTTCTGTGAGAGGAAATTAAAAGAATCACATAGATTGTGTGTAGAAATCTTTTTCTTTAAATGTATTCTATGTTGAATAGAATGATGTTCTTTATTTTATTTTGAGAACAATGAGAAGCACTACCAACCAACACTCCTATTATTGGTTTAAATTTTTGTGTCCAACATAAGTTCATGGAGCCGTCGTGAATTTTAGTCAATTGTGAAGAAAGTGTTGGTACCACTCCTCTTTTATCTTTGTTTTTGAAGAAGCTAAACTAGTCCACCCAAATTGGCATCGGAGAGAATCGAACCTGAGACCTTGAGGAGGAGACTCCTCTTTTATCTTTATTGCATCTCCTGTTCTGGTTTTGTCCTTGTGCAATAGTTAATATATTTATTTTTTATTTTTTTATATTGAAAGTAAGGAAAACATGTAATCCGTTGTTTCTTGGTTCTCTTCATATCTAGAGCGAACTTGTTGTAATTGCTGCTGGTATTTTATTGTTTAGATGTTAGTATGACCAAGCATTTTAATGTGAAACTGGCGTATGCAAGTCTTGATACAGAGAGTGTTTATGTTGCTTAAAGTGAAAATTACATATTGGAGGTCAGTAGCTTCAAAAGCTATTGATATTAACCATATGGTTCACTAGATGACAATCCTCGGTTTTCATAAGATTTTAGTCTCTATTAACCCAATAAATCAGTCTCCACTGTTTTTATTGCAATATGTGACCCTGCATTTTCACTCAGTTGGGTTTTGCCTCTTGGTTCCTACCATCAAATTATTGGTTTATATATTTTTCACTTATTTGGATTGTAGTAGTCCCTGTAGTTTCTATTTGGTAAGGTTTTGGTCGCAATTGTCCCTTAAAAGTTGGCCCCCTGTAGTTTTCACATATCGAGGTGTTGGTCCTTGGTAGTTTTTTCAATTATTTGGATTTTAGTTCCCTATGATTTCTCTTCATTAAGGTAATATTGGTCCTTATTTTCCGATAAGATTTGGTTTCTGTAATTTTCACATATTGAGGTATTGGTCCCTATTTTCATTAAAGAATTAGTCCTTGTAGTTTCCATTTTTCACTTATTGAGATATTGGTCCTTAAGCAACCAAAACCCAAATGAATGTAATTTTATTAGCTGAAGTTTTTAATTGTTTGTCAAGATGTTCATATATTTTTCTATTTTGATGCACCCTTAACTGAAATTTAAAAAACTCATATTTATAAGGTTAGTATGTTTATTTATGTTTCAGTATATTTATACGCTTTAGTGTACTAAATAGCAGCTAGGAAGCCTGAAACCAACAATGGATATATTTCATCATTTATACTTGGTCCAACGATTCTTCCTAAATTCAGTTGGCTACTTTTGAACAACTGCTACCTGTTAAGTCACTACAACAGTTACTGATTTGTTTTCTTGAATTGATAGAACGTAAGTGTCCAACAAAATGGAAATAACTAAAGGAAAGGATGTTGTGATAAAGGAATATATATGGGCATAAATTTTGAATTTAGGGATAAGATTATGATCCTCCTTAGAAGCATTGCCAGCCAACATAAAGTTATCCCTGTAAAATGTAAAAAAGCTTGACAACTTTTATATGGTAATGGTGGTAAATTGTCAGTCTATGCTATCACGGTGGTAAACTGTCATGTTTGGTTGTGAAATATAAAAAATAAGTATCAGGCTAGAAAACCAATCAAGACGACTCGCCTCTCATTACAAGGATCCAATGCCTTTATGTCATATCATTGGTTCATAGATTGTCTAAACCTTTATTATCCTTTACCCTACTAAAATGGTATACTTAGCTTCTTAACATTTTCATTTTTGTTTTTCATATGACCAAAAGAGCTATATGCTTATCTTAGTATTTGTGTTTGTTTCTCTCTCTGCAAACGGTTGATTCCGATTTACATTGCTGTATTATTAGTATATAATGGTTTTGAATATGTTTCATCTATCTACTTTAATTGTTTGTTTTGGTTCGTAGGAAGCACCTGCTGTTGTTAAATCTTACTATGATAAAAGGATAGTTGGATGCCCAGGTGGTGAAGGCGGTGAGTTCCAGAGTATTCTTTGTTTCTCTTAATGTATTCTTGCATGCAAACTTCTTCTGGAGGTGATGAAAAATGCTAGAATTTGGTTATAGCGTTAAGGAGGTGAACAAATTGTTTTGATTGCAGAGGATGAGCATGATGTTGTCTGGTTTTGGCTGGAGAAAGACAAACCTCATGAATGTCCCGTGTGTGCACAATATTTTGTGGTAAGTTGATAGTGGGGGTTTAGTAAACCTTTTACTGTTATTGCAGTATTTTTCTTGTTAAGTTTAGAAGAATCATTTAGTATATCATGTACTGTCACTTAGACAAGTGTGGAGTTAAATGCCAAGATATGCACACCCGTAATTGAAAATTACCTTACTTTGTGCTTGCACGTCCAGTCCAGACATTAGTTGTTGAGGACTATTGCTTGTTATTGATTGCACATAATAAGGCTTCCCCTACAAGATGTTTTTTGCTCCTTTAGCTTTAAATATTTCATAATCTTGATGCCTTGACTATTAAGTATGATTGTATCATGTTGTATGGTTCTGGTGTTCTTGGCTGTTTTCTGTAGCATGTAGGATAATTTCAACTTTTATAAGAAGGCATGTTTATTTTGTTAATGTGGTAGTAAGAGCCTTTCAATCTTCTTAAAACATTGTTTGACCTCAGTCACCATTTAGAGCCCATATATTGGTTTAAGTTATCTTGAACCTTTATTTCAACCTCATGAAAGCAAATGAAAAGTCAAACAGCAAAAGTTTTTTTCAGCATCAAAATTTTATTAGCTGCCGGTCATCTGAATAGTAAGAGTGCATAGGTTTGTTTAAACTGTTGTATGTGTCTAGTTTTTCATGAATGAATTATGACAGTCGGAACAAATTTTAATGAAATTCTGGTCAACTCTTTGGATCATTTTTGGATAGTGAAATGACTAAGTACGATATGATGCTAACTAACAATCTGTTTATTTGCTGAACAGCTCGAAGTGGTAGGACCTGGTGGATCACCTTATGGGCACGGCGATCCTGATCATCATCACTAATTGCATCCTTCAATTGTCCTTTCAGAATAAATTCTGGAAATACGGAGACATTGTTTTGTTTAGCATACCCTCCGGCCTTTCTAAATCATGAGGCCTATGTTTGGTTTTGATGTTGCTTCCTGTTACAATTTGCAGCTTATGACAAAAGTTTCTGTGATTAATTTTTAAATAGGATGCTCAATTGCCTGAGCCATGAAATAATTAATCGAAACTATCAAGGTTGTACTTTTAAAAATGACCTGGCAGTGAAATGAAAAATAAAGTTATTAAAATTGTTTGGAAATTGTTCAAAAGGAAAAGTGAAATGGCAAGAAGGATTCCTCGCCAGCCGTAGCTACCCCATTTTATGTAGTTAAGTGGTGTTTTATTTCTTGAATCCTGCTCTTTACCCAAACTGTTTCGCTCATTCCCAAAGTAAATGTCGAAAATGCCCCGGCGCGAGTTAACTTGGCGGCGTGAGTTAACTCGCGCTAGTGTTAAACCTAGCGTGACTTAAGTCACGTAAGAGTATTTTGACAAAACATACCCAGAAAAAACCAATTCTCCCCCAAATTGCAAATCGATTCTTCCAAGGTGTGTGTAAAGTAATTGCTTAATGTATTGCTTGAATGTAGGTTTCAAATCGATGCTTGAATGTAAATCAATTCTCCCCCAAAACATGCGCAGGTTGCATTTCTCAATAGTAGTAGGCTCTTGAATTTATTGCTTGTTCTGCTCCAACAATTGCTTCATGCTTTGATATAATTTGGGATGCTTGACATGCCAATGCCTTCGACGCAATTATTACATGGGATTAATAAATAAACTAAGATCAATGTTGTTACATGGGATTAATGGATGGAAAATCAAAACCCTGCATATTCAGCAATTTTTTGAACGATAGTGAGATCAAATTAAACGAGAGAGTACCCTGATGATTGATTGATGGAAGAAGGTTACTAGTTGTTGTTGTGAAGTGAATCGACCGGAAATTACAATTTGGGGGAGTACTGGTTTAACAAATGGCAACGTGAGTTAACTCACGCTACGTAACTTAACTCAGGTAAATTATACACTAGCATGACTTAAGTCACGTAAGAGTATTTTGGTCATTTCACTTGAGAATGAGCGAAACCATTTGAGTAAAGAGCAGGATTCTTATTTCTTCCTCTGCTTTTTTTTTAATTTTTTTTTATTTCATTTCATTATGAATCACGTTCCACTACTTAGCATATCTGAAAGTGTCATGTCAAATAAAGTTTTACATATGAAAGTCTAATTAAGAGGTGTTATGTGAAGATCTAAAAGTCGACAATGAATTTGGTATCTGATATCGCATATAAATACATCATTTTTTTTTGTTGAAGGAATATAAAATACATCACTTATAACTATTGATTCAACTCGGAGAGAGAAACAACTAATAAGAAAACAAAATCTTATCTACACTGTATATAAACATGACATTGGACAACTAAATTGTTGTTCAAATATCATTTATCATTTTTTAAAGGATACTACTCATTCTTATGTAACAAAATGCATGATATGTTTACGTTTTTTTTTTTTTTACCATGTGGAACGTTGATCTTCCTTACGTATATTTTTCTAATCATGTGGAACGTTGATCTTCCTATGCAATGTGTAACTTCCAAAAATTTGATAATGAGGACTGTTCGTCTCGAGGACAATCTCAAAGCAAAGCCATTCATATAACAACCATATGGTTCTTCATTATGGGGCAACCACAACCTCAACATAATGTTTGCTTTGGAGAATGTTTTGGTAAAGCTAGTAATTTTACACACGAGACAAGATTAAGTGGTTGGATGTGTATACAATTCTTGTGCATTACCAAGTGGCACAATTATTTTAGAGAAACAATTTTTTATATCAAAATTTTCATGTTAAATAATGTGGCATTTGATTTTAGGAAAGTTACACTTACCTCCCTTGAGGTTTCGTTATGCATCACATATATCCCATCTAGTTTTAAACTCAACACTAATCTTCCTTAATGAGTTTTCCAATTGACGTAGACCCGCTCTCTTGTTTAATGTCATTTGTCCTCTGAGAAAACAAGCGTTCCCACCCTCCGGTTCCCAGTGCACGTTTGTTGCTTTGGTTAAAAAGAAGGAAGCAATGACATGGTTGAAATTCGCAGAAGGGGAATCCCAGAATAGAGAACATGATTAACGTTATTTGACTAACAATGTTAACCTCAAGGGAGATGAGTGTTGAGTTTAAAACTAGAGGGGATGTTTGTGAAATTCAATGAAATCTCAAGGAAGATGAGTGCAGTTTCCCCTTTGGTTTTTGTGAATTTTATAAATGTGCATAAGTTGTAGAAGAGATAAACATATAAGATAAATATAGAGATACAATAGTGTCCGTAATTTGATATTCAAATAATACATATTTGAATATGTTATTTCACGGCATGACGACCAAGTAACTTAGTATACAATTTATTTCAATTTACCATTTAGCAGCTATCCAAAAGATATCAACGCCTTTGGACCTTGAAATTGAACACCACATGGTGCAAAGAGTTAACAGATCAAGCTTTGGATTTGCTCCATTCTTGTAATGTTGGGGTTGCAACTCCTATATTTTTCATGTCTAACACATTGGCTGAAACCACCCAAATATCAGTCATCATTAGACTGTAATCAACTTTGATCATAAAATTAGTTTATAAAGCAGCAAAATCTATGTGCCTTGAGGGAAGCTAGAATATCGGAACACAGCCACAAAATAATTGGATTTAAAGAAGTGCAGTGTACGACATCATCATATAAGTCGCCAGTGTAACCATGTAAATTCAGGATTAAGGTTAAAACCTGGCAATAAATTTTGTCTTTGCTCTTTACAACAACAGTCCTAAACACGTCAATGTATGACATTATACTACGCTCCTCTCATACAAAATAATGAACTAAATTACACATCTATAAAGTTAGGTATCTTAGAATTTAGGTTGAACATAAGTCAATTATACAAAACCAATCAATTCTACAATAGTAGCCTATAAGATGAGAATTAATTTCCTCCCCCTTATAACCAATATACAAGTCATACCACTATCTAATGTGGGACTCTCAATACACTCACGCCTAGACTAGACATCTGGAGCACGACACCAGTAGCCCAATAACAGGTGGGCCATCTAATGCGAGACTCTCAATACACCCACTGTAACCCTAATCCAAAATCAAACAAAATAGGAAATGATATTATTCATTGGAAATAGCTGTATTATTATAGAAGGAAAACCCACTGTAACCCTAGAGCAAAAGTTTCTCAGAAAAAAGACATTCCTCTTTGTGCAAACCATAAGGTTCCTAACTGCAAGATACCAATACCTCCCCTCTTGCTTACTGCAAGATGACTCGATAATGGATGGTCCGGATTTATAATAACCTTTAATACTATCTTAGAGTTTGGGTTATACCTTACTTAACCATGCAAAACCAGCTAAAAAGAGTGAGGATCACTGTTACTGTCCAATGGGAGACTTTCAACTTTTTAGTCTCTAAATTTCTAATACTGGTACAATTTTTAAGAGGTCAAAATCTAGTAATCATATGCCAAACTAATGGTAACACAAAATTTACATAGATCAGAGATCTATAGGTCTTTCCAATCAAATTCTTGGACATATTTGGATCTAATAGATACTCTATCATTGCTTACTATTAACATCTACAACAGAGAGTCTTATTAAGATGATTATCCAAGTAAAGTTCTATCAAATGCAACACTTGAAATTGATAATACATACCAAGATGAATTTCAGGTGTGGCTGCTGCTGTAGCATCAACAAGAACAGTAACAGGTTGATAGTCAAATGCTACAGCGTCAAAGACAGTTTGCCGGATACAGTTTGGAGTTTGAACACCTACAAACAAAGTTCTATATTGTTAAAATAAACAACTTAATTAAGAACTTATAGCATAAGTGGTTATCAGAAGTGCTTATGTATAAGTTATTTCTATAACAAAACATATAATAAAGTCAAATTGTTTTATATAAACTATATACGCTATTTTAACAAGTTATCGTGGAGAGCTTATGAATATGTCATAAACTGTTTTTATAAGCCTTCGCAGAGAGTCTCATAAGTACATAAACATAAAAGTGTAAGTTCATATTAAACATTAGATCTGTTTACTCACCAGTCACCACTAGACTATTGATTCCTGCTCCTTGAAGGAATGAATGAAGGTGTGTAGAAAAAAATGCACTAAACCTTGTATTCACAAGTTTATAATCCCCTTCTTTAATAACGAGTCCATCAACTAATTCTGCACCTTCACTTCCTTTTGAGGTCGGACCAACTTTCCCTTCTGCATATAGATGCCGACGAAAGAGTTCAACATCTCTTCCCAAGGGATCGTGTTCGCGTACTACCTGAAACAATTTGAAAGAGACACAATTCAGCAATTAAAGAACTACTTTGTTAAGTATCTGAAACCGATGAAGTCCACAACCATGTCCAGATGTGGTTGTGGTATCAAATTGATGCGGTTAACGACAATTACAGCCTATTGGATGAAATAAAGTAGATAGATAGAAAAAGGGAGAACAATCAACTTGCTTTAGAAATCTCACCTGTTTAGATTTCTTGACTTGTTTTATGAATGCACTAGTACATCTATAGGGTTTTATGAATGCACTAGTACATCTATAGGTAATTTTAGGTACATACGAGACCTATTAATAGTGTAATACCATGAACTTGCTTAAATTCTTGAACCAAACTAAAACCCTTACAAATAAGTGCTTGAATACATGCTTAGAAAAAATTTAATGAAACCTAAAATACACAAACAAGTGAATGAATCAGGCTTAATTTACATACTTGTAAACGCCTTTGCTAGCAGAAGATTTACATAAAATTTGATTACTCACAACCTATAAAGCACGAATACGGACACGAACACCGACATGCCGACACCGCTAATAATTTGAGAAAATAACATAATTCAGTGTAATTATATGTGTTGCTGTCGTGCCGGTGTCGGGGATGACACTTGTCCAACACTAAGACACACCTATTCCGAGGAGTGTCCATGCTTCGTACCTCACAACTATAATAACATTAATATTATATTGAATTTGGCTCCTCTGAATTGAGTAGAGGTTAATATTTCAACCGTCTAATAATTTGTTATGCATGTGCATATAGTATCTATTCTTATTTGTTAATCAATTGCTTATAATATTCATTTTATGCGAGACTAGTAATATAGATAACTCTCTTATATATCCAACATTGAACTCATCCGTAGTCGATGTGAGACTAATCACTCACACGTCAACTTAAAACAACATACTCAAGTAAATCCCAAAACAAAGAAAAAGGAAGGAAGTTAACAGTAATTACCCAAACAATGAGAATTCCACGCTGTCTAGCAATTTCCACAGCCTTGATTACATTTGGGACAACATCTTTCCCTCCTTTTACTCTTATAGGACTCTCATCTTCTATAAAATCTTTCTGCAAACAAACCCAGAAACAGAATCCTTAAATTCTACAAACAAAAAAAAAACATCATAAGTAAAGAGACAGAACATAATAAACAGCTACCTGCATGTCGATTACAAGAAGAGCCGTGTGATTCCAATTCTCTGTCATTCTTAAAGGTACAAGAAGAGATAAATTAGAGAAAGTTACATTTAAGGTTTCTCATGAACGCTCATTTTTCTTTCATTATCTAAAAAAAGTTAAAGCACTACAAATTTTTTATTTATAAAATATAGGCTTAATTGCACTTTTGGACCTCTATCTTTCCAAAAGTTGCGGTTATGGACCCCTAACTAATTTAAATACAAAACAGCCCCCTATGTTTTGATTCTTTGGCAGTTTTGGACCCTCAGTCCA
>Ga0099826_10000554_pt1 | contig 18646 bp, 12 predicted proteins | sample Mtrugardesep15_FD_76830 | JGI IMG/M metagenome (GOLD analysis project Ga0099826, IMG submission 76830) | Root nodule microbial communities of legume samples collected from California, USA - M. trunc garden sep15 | ecosystem: Host-associated > Plants > Roots > Nodule | place: USA: California... | reverse complement strand
AGTTTCAAAGAGAAAACGATTATTTGAAAACACAATTCAACCCCCCCTTCTTGTGTTTTTCTCCCCTTCATTTACAAGTTCAATGTGTTCAGCTTCCTGTGCTATATTGTGATAATCAAAGCGCTATGCACATTGCAGCCAATCCTCTGTTTCATGAACGCACCAAACACCTTGAAATTGATTGCCATATTGTGAGGGAAAAGTTACAAGCAGGAATTTTCAAGCTTCTTCCAATTAACACACATGACCAAGTAGCAGTTTTTTTTACTAAAGCTTTGTATCCACAACCTTTTAACATTTTGCTTTCCAAGCTGGGGATGTTAGATGTATACCACCCTCTAGCTTGTGGGGGGCTATTACACAATAAAGATTCAAGTCAAGAGAAGCAAGAGCACAAAGTTACTTGCAGTACAAGCAATTGAGTTAGCATAGTACAATTAGACTATTATGTAGTACACTTCTCAAATAAGTGGTACAACTCTCACATGTATATATGCAGTGATGTAATTCCTTTTCAATCTAATGAATCATTTCACATTTTCACACTTTCTTAATAGTACATCACACTCCTAATTTCCTATACAATTTTTTGTCGTTGAATCATATCAAGACTAATCCCATATATTGTACACATTCATTTTGAAGGTTTTTGGACATAAACTTAGTTAATAAAGATAAACTGTATAACTTAGGGATGACTTTTCACCATGCAACCTTGTGCAAAGCTCACAATGCAATGACTGTTAGAGTTAGCTTTTGGAGTGGAGATGCAATGGAACACAACACTCAGATCTATAGTCACATTTTATTTTGGAAGTTAGTTCACGTTTTTTTTGTTATAATTCCAAGTTAGTTCACATTTCTCTATCTTTTAAGTTTTGCAATTGAACCTTGGGTTAGATTAATGTCATAATTAAATGATTAAGACTTCATACATGATTTTTAGTCAAATATTAACAAATTATGCTAATTTGAGAAATCTTTAACCTCATAGTTAGTACTTCTTCGATATCCTTCAACTAACCAACCAAGTTGTCATCTTTTCTTTTAAATATAAGAACTTAAAACTTGTATATGATAATATTCAGTTAGTTAACCTCACACACCACACCACTCATGACTTATACGGCTAAGGCATAGTCTCAAACTCTGGCTGATTTTTTTCAGCATGTGATTTTAATAGTGATAAATGACACTTTAAGCATGCAAAGAGCATTTAAAACCTTAACTCTTCATGAGGGACATGATTTTGCACATGAAGGTAATGAAATTATCCATGAAGCTACCATATGGAGTCCTTGATTAGGTGTTGCTTGTGAAGTCAGGAAGGAGATCAAATTTGAATTTCCAAGAATGGATATTTTGTAATCCAGTAATTATAATTTATTTTACTATTCAAGAATCTTATATTCAAATTCAAGTTTCAACATATCAACGTCTTAACAATTACCGGATCTTATATTCAAACTCAATTTTCAACATATCAACGTCTCAACAATTACCGGTTAAATTATACTCACGTGACATATCTAATCCTTTTAGTTACTCTTGAATCCATCAAATTATTATTATTTTTTCATTCATTTCGCTCACTCAAATAATATATATTTGATTTTAACTATATTCATTGTCGGTTGTTGCATTAGAGTTAAAAACACAAAACTTGTCATACCTCAATAGTTAACATAGATACACATTATTAAACACTTCGATAAAACTTTTTTATATGGATCATGTATATAAATTAAACTTATATTAAACAACTCATGTATGTGGACTATATTATAAATTAAATATATTAAATATTCAATAAATTTGAATATATATTTTTTATAATAGTGATAAGAGGGAGTATATATTTTCACTCAATACACATATCCACTTTGAAATCATTTCTCTTTCCTATTTTAACAAATGAAATGACAGATAAACTTTAAAACACACAAACACAAAATAGGGCCGACCCAACATGTTTAAAGGCTTAAAACAATTTTTATTATGAGGCATTTTACAATATAAAAAATTACATTAGTTTAATGAGAACAAAAAAGATTCCAAATTTGTTGCAGCGAGGAGTTGAACCTTGGATAGACAGATATATGAGGCTTTCACTTTTACCAATTCAACTTGAAAAGCGCATTCATAAATTTGTAAAGTATTTTTAATTTTTTTTTATATATATTAAGAAAAGATGCTTATATCATTTCATTAATATTAAGAGTAGTAATACAACGGGGTACTTCTAAATAAATGTTGGGACTAGCGGATAATGTGGTCTCACTTGCAAGAGCATGTGCTACCACGTTAGTTTGTCGCCGATTAAACTCCACCCTAGAGTTCACAAAGTGAGAAGAGAACAAAGACTGTGTCTGGCCAAATTCAGTAATATTGGTCCGTACTGAGTTGAAAGCATCGGGTGTCGTCTTTAAATCAACAACAAAATCAACATTATCCATTCTCATACATGCATCCATTGGATCGCATGGAACAAACCAAGAGCCTCACCAACATCAACGGTAGGCATAGGCGTAATGCTGAGAGTTTTGGCTAACACAAAGGTGTCATCATCATCACGCACACAAATACCAATACCAGTTTTATTCCAATCAGGGGCAAACGTGGCATCAATATTACATTTTAACTTCCCTGGTTGTGGTTTTTGCCAATGTATGTAGCTACAGAATCCATCGAAGGATGTCGAACCTGTGCGTCGTAATGCTATTGATTGGGAACTATTGAAGGAGTGTTACCTTATTGTTGTCGTGTTGTATTAGTTATGACATTTGCCGCAAGCCAATCATCCATCAATTTACGTGCACGATCAACCACTTGTGCCGGAACCTCAACTTCATTTTGCAACAATTTGATATTACGATGCTTTCATAGGCTCCACATAACAATCACCAACCGATGTCGCAAGTCAACAACAAGGTTTTAAAACAAAGAAAAAATAGCATCTGGCTTCGAAACAAACCCTCAACTTCGAAATAGCATCTGAACAAGACGTGCCCCGTGCCCCGTGGATACTACCATCAATACATCGACCATCCTTGAGCCAAGGGAAATACCGTGCCTTAAATATACGAGATACAAGGGAGTGCGACTCAGTTTGGAACTTCCACCCTTGTTTACCAAGCATTGCAAGATTAAAAGTCAATAAATCTTTAACCCCATTCCACCATGAACTTTGTGCATCGACAAATTCTTCCAATACAATCAACGAATATTGCGATTACTAGAACCAACCCCACCAAAACGAGTTCATCATCCTCTTAATGGCAATAGGAAAATACTCATTACATATGAGGGGATTTCTTGGAGGACATATTTAATCATAACTTCGCGCCCGACTGTAGAAATGCATTTACCATAAGTAAATTAAAATATATTGAGATCTTTTTTCAACCAAAATTTTGAGGCTTAAAGTCTTTTCTTAAGTCACATTGCCCTTAGCCCGACGTGACATAAATGGAGGATCGGCGTTCGAACTTCAGTCAAAATATTAAACCTAAAAATTCTTTTTTTTTTAAAAATAAATCTAAAAATTCTTGAATTTCGACATTTTTATCGGTTGAATTAAGAACTATGAACAATTTCCTTTATGTTTATTTGATAAACCAAACAACTCGTTTGCCATGTGTGAAGTTTAACAACAAATCCAAATTCCAATCATAGAGAAAAATATCAATCAAACGGTCACAACTTTTCCAATTTCCCATCAAACGGTCCACAAAATAATTGTTTTTCCAAAAAAGGGTGCCGAAATTAGGATTATTTATACCCTTTTTCTCCAAACACCGTTCATTCACCGTTCATTTCAAAACCCTAATTCCTCTTCTTCTTCTTCATCTTCCAATTTTCTCTCAACAACCAACAATGTCAAAGGGTCCAGGTCTTTACTCCGACATCGGCAAAAAAGCCAGAGGTTCACTCTTTCTCACTCTCTCTCCGAATCCAATTTTTTTTTTTAAAGAAATTTTGATTAATATTGTTTTTGTTGTTGTTATTGCAGATCTTCTTTACAAGGATTACAACACTGACCAGAAGTTCTCTCTCACCACTTATTCACCTACTGGAATTGTGAGTTTTTTGTTTGATTTGCATTTTTTTTCTGCTGTGAAAAATCTGTTTTTTTGTTTTGATTTGTTGTTTTTGTTTGTTTATTTGTTATTTGAGTATTTGGGTTGTTAGTTATGATGATTGTTTTATTGGAAAAAAAATTGATTTTTTGGGTGGTGTTAATGATTATTGATTATTATTGGGGTAGCAATGTTGTGTTGTGGTGTTAGTGAGGTTATTTATGTGGCTGTTTGGATCGGCTTGTTTTTGAGCTAATGCAAAACAGCTTATGCAAATAAATAAGTTTTTATGTATTATTCATAAGCTTGTCAAGGTAGTTTATGAAAAAAAACAGCTTATGAAGATACATCTTTCATTAATGAGAGTTGAGAACTTATGAATTAACATAAAAGCTTATTTATTTGCATAAGCCATTTTTTAAGCTAAAAAATAAGTCAATCCAAACAGGCTCAATATTCAATTTTTGTGAGTGATTGATTAATCTTTTTTTCCCCTTTCCAATTGCTGGATTTTTTTATCGAGTCGGGATGATTGTTGTATTGAAAGATTTGTAGATGCATGGAAGGTTACTTGTGTCGTGTTTTTGTTTTGAAGTAGTATTGATTAATCAATTTTTTTCTTTAATTTGTTGTTGGGGTTTGTTTATTGTTATTTGAGTTATTGGGTGGTTGGGATGATTGGTATATTGGAAGATTTTTAACTGTAGGCAAGATTTGTTATTTGAGTATTTTTTTATTATTGTGATAGCAATGTAGAGAATAATGAGTTGGATTGAAATATGGGTTATGAAAGAACATTATGGCATAATTTGACCCTTGTAGCTGACCAGTTGTTGATAGCAATGTTGTGTTGTGGTGTGCGTGATTGTATTCGATTTGTGTGTGTTTATGGTTTGACCAGTTGGTTTGGTGATGAACTGATTATGCTTGATTGATAGAATCATTCTTACTTTCCGTTACTCTCTGTCTGATTACTGTGATAGCAATGTGGTGTTGTGGTATGAGTATTGAGATATGATATGATACTTTAGATTGAAGGTGTGTCTGGTGGTGTTTGACACATGTTAATGTCTGATGCTGAGACAACATTGACACATAAATGCATTCAATTACTTCCATTTTCTCAAATTAATACAGGCTTTGACTCCTTTGAACCCTCTGTTTGTGACTGTTTATGCAGGCTTTGACTGCCTCAAGTACCAAGAAAGGTGAGCTTTTTTTGGCTGATATTAACACACAATTGAAGCACAAGAATGTCACTACTGATATCAAAGTGGACACTGATTCTAATGTAAGTTTGTGATTCTTTCCTGTTCTGTTTGGTTTCTACTTTCTATTTAACTTGTCATGCAAAAAAGTGTAAAACCACGGTTTTTGTGGTTTTTTATGTGTGCTTTACTACCGTTGCAAAGCGGGGGTTTTCAGCAGTTTTATGTTTTTGTGCGTCTTTGTTATACAGTAGGCTGTAAAACTCTGGTTGGGTCCCCTCCCTCAATTTTTATTAGTTTACCTGTGCCATTTTAACTACTTAGTTTGAAATTAAAGCTTGAAGGTCCATATGGCAGATGTAAAATAGAATTGTTATGAATTTGCCAACATCATTTACTAATTGATGAAGGAAATTAGTATCTATTTCAAAATGAATTTGAAAGTATGTCACTGTGGAAAATTGGAATTGGAAGGCGTTGTTTCTACACGTTCCTTACTTTGTAGTATGTCTCTGTGTGTGCAAACAACTTTAATATTCATTGAATAAGAGTTGTTTGTTTTGATTGTGATATGAGTTGAAATGAAATAAATGTGATTATAACTTACTACCAATATTTATTGCACTATAACTATTATTAGGCTTGATTTAGATGCAAAGAGTGGGTATAAGGGGCTATATTAGGAATTTATTTCCATGCTTTGTGCTTCCGTGTGTATTATTTTTTTATTTATAGCCAGTTAATAATTGGCAATGTAAAGCACGATCATATAATCCTAGCCGCACATCAATATATGTCAATCGATATAATGATTAATAATTGGCAAATTACCCATTCTATTTGTATATTTATTTACTAAATTGTTTGATTGTGCATATAAATTGCAGCTCTTCACAACGATCACTGTTACTGAGCCAGCTCCTGGCCTCAAGACTATTCTTAGCTTCAGGATTCCTGAACCTGAACTAAAGTCTGGAAAGGTGAGATAAGTCATTCATTTTTTATTAAATTCTTTCAGTCTCCAATGGAAAGCATGAATCACTAATTTGATAAACAAATTACCGTATGAAACAGGCTGAAGTTCAGTATGTGCATGACTATGCTGGAATTTCCGCCAGCATTGGGTTGACAGCAAACCCAGTGGCCAACTTTTCTGGTGTTATTGGAAATAATGTAGTTGCTCTCGGTGGTGATCTTTCTTATGACACTAAATCTGGCGTGTTCACAAGACTTAATGCTGGTCTGAACTTCACCAAAGACGATTTGATTGCTTCGTTGACTCTGTAAGTAACACTCATCCCTTTCTAACAGAAGGATTCTAATTGAAGTGTCACTTATTTCTATCTAATTTATGCAAGTTATGTGCACAGACACATGCATGTACCCATGACACTGATCACGACACTAACATTTACATGTCTGACACGAAGACTATTTTAAGTAAGTAGAAGTGATTGAATATAAATACACAAGCCAATGCTGTGTTGGTGTTGGACAACAACACATGTTGGATACTAGATGTGCGTTTAATCTGAAATGTTGGTGCATTGTGGTAATTTGGAATTTTAAAATTAGTCTTTAGCTGATTTTTCTTACAATTACAAATGAATTGTTGTTTATTGTATTTTCTAAGGCTTCAAAGCTGATTAGCATTTTGTGAACTTGAGAGGCAACAATGATAGTTTTCTGTTTTCTATTTTCTGAGTTGTCTGTTTACGTTTAGTCAACCTTGCCTGGTTAGATGAGGCATTACAGTTTTGTTGCAGTAGCTGCCTCTTTAGATATAGGGCCTGTTTGTCAGTGATTTTTTTCCAATAAAATTCACTTTTAGAAATTATTCATCCTTTTTTACCTTGAAGGAAGGATTCTGATAAGTACACTTGACACTGCATAGATAAGATGATACTTGTAATGTCAAAAACATAAACACACCTAATCCCATAGGTGTCCAAAGCTGCGTAAAATATGAAGTTGTTTTGAGTAGCTTCTCTTAAAATTATTTTCGATAGATGATTTTTTTTTTCAAAAGTGATTTTCATTTTGGAAAACAAACTCAATAACTTTTTTTCCTGTAGAATATCCAAAATTTAATCTCTAAGAACCTGTTTGTTACCGATTAGAATAAAGTGATTTTGTTGTATTGGTTGTCTCAATAAAGTTCTCATGCTTAGTTATATGTTTAAACTGATTGAAATTTGTATGGGATATGGTAAATGTATGCAGGAATGAAAAAGCTAATGCCCTGAATGCTTCATACTACCATGTAGTCAATCCCATTACCAAAACAGCTGTTGGAGCTGAGGTATCACATCGATTCTCGACCAAAGAAAACACACTCACACTTGGTACTCAGCATGCAATAGACTCATTGACCACAGCGAAGCTTCGATTCAACAACTTCGGACTGGCAAGTGGTCTCATCCAGCACGAGTGGCGTCCAAAATCATTCTTCACCATTTCTGGTGAGGTGGACACTAAAGCCATTGAGAAGAGTGCTAGGATTGGAATAGCTTTGGCTCTCAAACCTTGAGAAGAATTTTGTGTCATTTGTCGAGGTAGTCATTAGCAAAAGCACAATTTTCTATCAAGACTGAATTTGGTGTTTTTGAGGTTGGTTCTATTATTGGACAAAAGTGTTCATGATGTTTTGATGATTGCATTTTTAGCAATTCAACGTTGTATAAATAAGTAACAAATTCTTTCTATAAACTAAATGTTACTGTTTGATTGCTTCTTTTTATATTCTTTTCATATGTTGCATTTTATTGTTTTGTTATTGTTGTCCCCTATGAATATGGATCCAAGAGTCAAGATGTAGCATCAGTTTGGGGCCATTATTCAATAATTTAGGATATCATTTTGTTCTATAAAAAATTCTCATCGTAGGTAAATTAATATGGTCATCCAGTGTCATGCAAAGGGAGTTATGTCAAATGCTAGTGTTCTCTATTGTGATGTTAATGCATTTACTTGGTTATGATTCAAATGTAGTAGATTTTTGTTGGACAATTTTGTTTTAGATATTCAAATGTTAGTGAGTTAGTGTTTATGCTAGTTTTTTAAGGCTCGAACCCCGGTCCTTCTCTAACTTAGGGCTATTTTGACGCCCTAAGTTCACCAACTGAGCTACCTACTATGACGCACCATTGTAGTGTTATTACGAGACAAAACTACTTTAAAAACTTAATTGTTCTCATAGTTTTTTTCTTTCAAAATATAGTTATTTCTTTGTATGGCGATTGTCTTAACAGATTTATAGTACAACTTTGAAATTAGTCATTTTTATACTTTGGAGAGGTTATTTCTTTCATTAGTTTTTACCCCATTGGTGGCAACAAAAGATTAGAGTCACTTTGTATTTGCAGCTCAATGTTTGATGATACCAACTAAGATGTTCACATTCAAATTGATACAATCGTAAATTATAAAAACAATTTAAGAATTGAAAATAAACAACTAATTTCTTTTGGACTTTGCATTTCTTTAGCATTGTCACATATGGTGATGTAATTTAGCTTGTGTATTGTTTAACGTAATACAAATACATAATTATTTGTTGACGAAATCATATTATTTGGTTTTAGAGTTCAGTTGCGAAACTATAGCACACCAAATGTTGAGAAGTTGCATATTCGCACCCACGTCCCAGCGTAACAAATGTCCATGTAGCTACCACCTTAGTCGTACTTATGAAACAAATCATTTTTTTTAATCTTTAGAACAACTTATGAATTTTTTTCCATATGCTTTGATAGTGCAAAGATATTTTACGCTGACAGTTAATTACAACCATCCACTCAATAGAAATGTTTAATTTTCACCTTAATCACTTTTAAAGTATCACACATAATTGATTGTGATGCGTTGATAGTGTAAACTTTTTAACACAACCAATGTATAGAAATTAAATTCTCAACTTAAGACCAATCCACAAACATCACAATCACAAGTACTTTCCACGACATGAGCAGCTAAATCTCTCAACTAAGCAAAGCCATTCAATTGAAAAGGAAAATACAAACATTAGGAAACTACTCAGAAAAAATAACGAAGATGTGTGAAGATTTCCAAGTAGTTTTATTGAGATTACCAAGAATATCTTACTATGATTACAAAATCGTTGACAAATTTAAGCAAAAATAGATTCTTGGAATAAATTAATTAGTGTGCAGTAATTAAGAAATATCAAGTAATAGTCAATTAAGAATTTACACTTTCTTTTATAAAATAGGAACAATATCAAATATTCTTGAAAAGTAATAGTAAAATCCTCTAATAGTAGTGTATTAACACAAACTGAAAATTTGCAAATTACCACTCAGATTTTAAAACTAGAGTATTATATTCATCTCTAAAATATAAGTATAAAACTGCAAAGCATTCAAACACAAGAAGCATTACTATATAATATATGCTGTTCATAATAACTCCAAAAGCACTTATAAGTTTGCAGCATTTCCTTGAAGAAGACCATCTCTAATCTGCACAGCAATGTCCCTGACAGCACCAGGACCGTGTGGAATGAACACAGATGAAGATTTTGAGGATGCACCGATTTCCTTCATCGTGTCAAAGTATTGAGTCACCAACACCATGTCCATGACATCTTTAGCAGTTGTTCCGGGAACATTCTCTGAGAATGCAAGCACGCTGTCTCTTAGTCCGTCCACGATTGCTTGACGTTGACGAGCTATACCGAGTCCGGACAGATATTTGGACTCAGCTTCTCCTTCAGCTTTCTTGATCTGCAATATCTTTTCAGCTTCAGCCTTCTCGTTCGCAGCCAACCTCATTCTTGCAGCTGTTGATTAAATCGTTGTAAAAAAATGATCAGAATATAACCGTAATAACTATGGTCAACCAAAATTTACACACAAAAAAGGACTAAAAAGTACTGCAAGACAAGACACAGAAGTTTGTTCCAATATAGTATTTGTTTGGATTTGTGATGAATAGTGTCAACTGATTCTACTTTCTGTCAAATGTGATTTTAGTTGTAAAAGTCTACATGTTTAGTTAGTTTGAATCAAAATTAATTATGTTTTCGAAGTTTGGTTTGACTAGAGTCATGTTTGGATAAAGAACTTAATTAAGCGCTTATAGTATAAGTGTATATCATATAAGTGCTTATGTATGAACTATTTCTATAATAAAAGATCAAGTCGAACTGTTTTCATATAAGCTATAAGTTGTTTTCAAAAGCTTCTGGAGAGCTTATGGAAATAAGCTGAAAATAGCAAATGGGCATGCCATAAGTTGTTTTCATAAACTCTCCAAAACAGTCTTACAAGTGTTTATACCACCAGTAGATAAGATCCAATAAGAAAATCAGAACAGATTCAAGAAGTGATAAAAAGCAGGTCTTATGTTATGTTGAAAATTTACATCAAACATGCTTTTTAGTCTTTAGAGTTATAACATCCAAACACATGAAGGACCAGAACAGAGACTCTACCATGACAGAAATTAAAAAACTGTAAATCCTAAATTATTGTTCTTTTCGCCTGAAAACTGAAATACATGCTTATAGACACAATCATCTATTCCATTCAAGACCAACATAAAAACAAAGTGTTGTCAATTGAGGATTGCGGAAAATAGCAGTTTGTTAAAATTCCACAACGCTGTAGTGCCACAAAAGCCGCTATTTGACAACACTTTGTACTAGATAGTGTATCACGGAACAACAACAATTTGTTCAAATTGTATGCTACATTATAGTACTATAGTGCTGCTATAGCTGCTATTTGACCACACTAAACAAAATGTTTTATTTGTTGAGAAACTAGAATATGTTACCTGCATTGATCTCGTTCATTGCTCTCTTGACATTAACATCAGGCTCAATATCAACAATGAGAGTCTGGACTATCTGATATCCATACATTGACATCGCCTAAAACATTACGGTTGAATTAACAAGTTCATGAGGACGATTATAAACTTCAATGATATACTTAATAAACATTATATATAAAGATGAAAACAGAGAAAAGGAATAAACACCTTCTCAAGCTCCTCTTCAACAGCCTTTGCTATGTCATTCTTCTGCTCAAAGACAGCATCCAGTTCCAACTTCGGCACACTGGCCCTTATAACTGAAAATAAATGCAAAATATCATAAGCTTTAAAAGAAGCAAGCAACTAAATTATCAATTGTAGTATAACACAACACTTGCTAGTGTAAAGATGTTCACACGGGCACCCAATCATATGTTACCACATCGTTAATGAGGGTAACTTGTCAAACTTAATAACGATGTAACACATCATCGGATGCATGTTTAAAACAATTTTACACTGGCATTTCATATAATTTAATTTAAAAACTAAGTAACAGAACGAAGTGGAAAATCGCTGCGCATACCATCAAAAACATATGATTGGATCTGTTCCCTGGTGTTGGTGAGCCTATAAAAGGCATCAGACGCTTTGTCAGCCACGGCGCGGTATTGTACAGATGCAACCACATTCACGAAGACATTATCCTAAGAAACAAGTTCACAACAGTCAGATTCCAACAACAGGTCATAATCAAATGCATAGGAAATATCCAACCCCATTAAGTAAGCATGGTTATAACACTGTTTTCTTAATCTTCAAGTAAAAAAGGTTCAACAGTATGCTTTCGTAATCTTGAAGTAAAAACAGTTTGTTAGAAGTGAAAAAGGAAATTTCAAAAACATAAATCCGAAAATGAAAGTAATCAAGACAGAAATTAAAGATGTAGGGAAAAAAAAAAGGAGTATCCAAAATTCAACCTCACATTACACAGGACTTAATCCATTTCAACGATCAATAATGACCGGTAACAAATATATCATCAATAGAATTCTTTCGGTAAGATAAAAATCTGACAAAATTAGAGACACATTGATAATCCTTGTTGGAAAATTGTAACTTTTGAAATCATCGTTGAAAATATTTAGAACGGAATGTTCTCAAGATTTTAAACAACTTCATTAGAAAGCTTATTAACAAAAGAAACAGAACACTTTTGTATCATACAACACAAACTAAATAATAATAGCATCACGAAGCAGAATAGGCGAAAAAAATAGGAAGAATGAGAGGACCTTGGTTTTCGTCTCGCATTTGACATCAAGTTGCTGGACACGAAGTGACAACCCACCAGCTATCTGGTAACCAAGACACCAAGGCAGACAATGACATCCAGGTTCCAAAACATCAGCGAATTTTCCAAAATGCTCTTTGATAGCAACATTGGACTGATCAACTTGAACGCATCCTAGTGCTTGACCCATCTTTCAATCCTGCAATGGAATATCACAACTCATTAATTAGATTATGCTTTATGATAATTTACATTTTGCATCCACCAATCTGTTTAAACTTTTGGAATTTACGTAGTATACCGAGATAGTACAATACCAGTAATATAAAGATGTATAGAGCATGTTTGTGTAAACAACTTAATAAAGCATTTATTCAGCACATATTCATCACATCAAAGTTTATGTCATAAGCGCTTATTCCATAAGTGACAAACTGATTTTCACAAGTTTATCTTAAAAGCTTACTGAAATAAAATTATAAGTCATATGACATGCAGGTCACAATTCACAAGCTAAAAAGTTTATGAAGTACAAAAGTCTTGCATAAAGGTATAAGCTAAAATCGTTTTCATATAAACTATAAGCTGTTTTCATAAGCTATCTTTAATAATATATGGGAATAAGCTGAAAACAGCTTATGCACATGTCATAAGCTGTTTCTGTAAGTTCTCTCAAACAATCATACGTTTCATGTCAGTAAATAAACTCAAAATAATCTATACAAACAAGCCCTAGATTAAAATTTTACTTTTCCAATGTATCAAACTTTTAGTTTCTCCTCCAAACAAAGGGAAACAAATCAAAAAAGTATTTAACATTAAAATCACTCATCAAACAACATCAAAACAAAATTCAACTACCAACACCTAAAAAATTCAGTTTCAATTAACACCAACATTAAAATTTCACATATCTATGTAACCCTAACACTTCAGATTGAAGGTGTGTCCGGTGTTAAAAACCGACGTAAGCGGTTACCTTCAAATACTTGTATTTTCTCAAATTATTATCGGTGTGTGTGAGTGTCGTGTCAAGTTCAGTGTTTCGTGTATCTATCAGTTTACAAACCAAACACAAATTTATTTATTTTTATAATGAACTCTTCCTCTATTTCATAAGAACTATACATAACAAAAACATGTTAAACAAGAAACAGAAAAACAAGAATTACCAACCAAACATTCATAGCCACAAACAAAACAACATACAACAAAAAAACAATAACTCCTTAAACCAAGTAACAGAAAATCATGAACAACAAATCAAACCTTCATAGCCACAAAACCAACATAAAAAAACCAAAAAAAACACAAACTTTAAGTTTCAAAACTCACCAAAAAAAAAAAAGAAACAATTTTGAGTTGATCCCAGAAACCAAACACAAAAACAAAACAACCCCTTTTAATATTAAACACTGAATTCAAGAAAACAGTTGCTTCAATTTCTTAACAGCCAAACAAAATAAAAAATAAAATAGAGAGAGAAAATTTCACCTTTGAGTTGTAGCTAGAGAGAGAGAGAGAAAGATTGAAACTTTTGATTGAAATTGAAATTTTAATTAATTCACAAGTTGGTGTAAGCGATTAAGTGATGATTCGTATATATACACGAAAGAAGTAAGTATTGGAAACCCTTTCCACAAGTATTTGATATATCATATGAATCTATTTTTTTTTATGTAAATATCCAATTTCGTCCTTCATAATTTAGTCGATGAATGCTTTTGTATTAGAGATAAATTTAGTTCGTTTGATATAAATAATCAATGACTAAATTTGTCCTTTGCATAAAAAATGTGTTTTATTTTGTTTGTTTTGAATTGGACTGCCAAAAAATTATGAATAATTAAATTGAGTCTCTAACAGAAAAATAAAACTCAAATAGTCGATAAATTTTTGTATTTCAGACAAACATGTGTTTATTTTATAATGAATCAGAACAATTAATCATTTACACGAAAAAATGAAGAATAATTTGAATTTTATTTTTGTCATAACTAAATTGAATCACGAGAAAATTGTAAAGACCAAATTCATCTTCACTCTTTTTTATGACTTTTTTAAATTAAAAATATATCATTTTTTTAATATGATGTTTTTAACTTTTTATAGAAAAAAGATATAAAAGACAACAAAATTAATTGTTATTTATCTAAATAGAAAAGGGTAAAAAAGAGAACAAAATTAATTGTTATTTATCTAATTGCTTTTTAATTAGTATCTACCTATGGATATAATTAATTTGATGAATATGGATCATAGGGGACCACGTTGTTTAGTGCTAAGATTCCACACCGTGACGCGTTGTTTCAAAATATCACCTTCTAGGTAGTTTCTCATATGTATATTTTTGGTACAAAGTTTCTCAAAAGATTATAGATTTATTTTTTGCGTGATAGAGAAGTTAAAGATAATTTTTTTTGAAAAGAGAGAAGTTAAGGATATTAATTAATAGATAGATACATTATCAAATTTTTCCTTTTTTCTTTTTGACAAGGATTATCACATCTTTCCTATTGCTATACAAAAAATTGAATATGATTGAATCTATCGATATTGTTAGATTGAACATTAAAATTGAAGTTCAAACCCTGACAACTCTACTTTGTGTGTGTGAGTTTATGATGATTTTGTTGTTTTGTTTATATGCAACAAAAAACACACAAAATATTGGTTATCACATTTATAATTGAAATATTTAAATTGATTAGCACATATTTCTTATTTTTTTAGGGATCTTTCATGTTGTTATCCAAAAAATTGATTGTCACTTTGTCAAAATAAAAATAAAAATTGATTGTCACATTTGTAATTTAAATATTTGAAAATTGTTCAATAAGTTGGTACAAATATGAGTGTGTGAAAAGAATTCTATCAAAATAAAATATGTGAAATGAAATATTCGATAAAAAAAATGGAGCAATGAATGATCCTCTGCGTTGACGTTGGTATGAATATGAGTGTGTAAAAAGAATTTTGTTAAAATAAAATATGTGCAAATGAACATTCTATTAAAAAATGGGGCCATGATTGATCCTCTATGGTGATAAAGTGAGGACTATTAAAGTAAATAAAACGGAGAGTGAGAAAATTAAAAGTTATGGTAACAAATTTATGATTTGTCATGATTTGTTTATAATATCTACTTTTAATTTGTTAATGAAAATGGTAAAAAGTGCTCTTAAGATATTGGTTAATATTTGTTGGGAAATATGGATTGCAGGTAGATACAAATACAATAATGATGTATCTTTTTCGAAACACCCGAATAAGGTTAGAATAGATATGTGTATTAAAGATGAACATGGTGCTTTTGTCTTTGCCAAAACTGATTGGTTTAGTCTCATTCGTGAGGTTCATATTGGAGAAGCTCTTGGGTTACTTTCAACGTTAGATTGGGTGCATAAGCTCAATTTCAGGCCTATTGATTTTGAGATGGGTACAAAGATAATGGTTGATAGTTTTTTATCTCCTCAGCATGATATTATTGAATTTGGTATCGTTATCCAAAACTGTAAAACTCTCTTTAGACAATATTATGAAAACTCGACTATTAAGTTTATACGGAGACAAAACAAACGAGATTGCTCATAAGTTTGTATTCGACTGTTAAATATTTAAATTGATTATCACATCTTTCCTATTTTTTAGGGATCTTTCATGTTGTTATACAAAAAAATTATTATCACATTTATAATTTATAATTTTAATATTTGAAAATTGTTAATAAGTTGGTACGAATATCAAAATAAAATGTCAAAAGAAACATTTTATAAGAATAAAAGTTGATCCTCTAAAGTAAAGTAAGTAAAGTATAACGTGAGAAAATTAAAAATTGTTATTTTAATATATAAAAATAAAGGTTGATCCTTTAAAGTAAGTAAAGTATTACCTAAGAAAATTAAAAGTTGTAATTGTAACAAATTCATGATTTGTTAGGATATCTTTTATCTTAAAAGCATTTTGATTATTATATTTTTTTAATTATATAATATTTTATCTTTATTCTCTTTTTGGGAATTCAATTGAGCTAAAGCCAAAAGAGAAGAAAAAAAAACATGAGCAACTAAACGAGGATATAATCTATAAATACCCCTAAAATCATTAAAAAGGACCTGCAAAACTTAGAAGGAGGCTTCTCTAACACCGTAGTGTCACCATTTTTTATGCATCCATATTGGCAAATAAATCAACACTCATGTTAGCTTCCTAATAGTTATAACCAATTAAAATTTTCCAGCCTAGCTTCAAAAGGTTAACACTATACTCGGGTCGAACTCTGATAACCAGAGTTTTTCTCCTATAGTTTCTTCTATGTGAGATAATTTATTTGAAACGTGTGAAATGATATATGTTGATATTTTTCTTAGTTAAGATTCGAACATTAGTTTGACACGTTGTGAAAGTCTGATGTGTTATGCAAGACCCAACCTTAGTTGGCATATATATTTTATATATCTTTATTTATTTATTCATCATACTTATTTAATTAATAGATTAATTTATATATTTTAGACATTATTTATTTTAAGGGATATTTAGACATCAAAATATCACGTAGTCACGTACACGCTGCTAGTACATAGGATTCCTTTCAACTTTTTAACTTCATTGCTTATTTAGTTTTTTCTTTTGGTTACATATTTAGTTATTTTTATACCAACCTATATTTAGGGGATGGAAGGTAGTAATATTATTACACTCCTTTTATATACTATCTCAATACATAGTTATTAGTGAGGGATTTGCCATCTTTGGGTAGTTAGTTGGATATTGAAATTATCATTGAAGGACAGCTAGATAGGATCATGGGATGGTGGCCTGGTTACTCTGATATGAGAGGACCAGAATGGTACGATATTTTTTTGGTGTGAAAGAGTGGTATGATATGATATTTTGAAATATACTCCCTCACCTTTGTTACTTGACCTAATTGACCATATCACGTATGCTAATGCACAATTTTAAACTTAAATTTCTTTAATAATCTATTAGAAAAAATTATAAAAGTTTGATATTTTAAAAATATTCATTGAGACGAATCTAACAACATCTTATATACTATATTTTGTTTTTATATATTAGTAGAAAAATAGAGTTAAAACATGTTACATGAATAATACATATTTTTAAACTAGGTCAAGTAATAAGGGACGGAGAGAGTATAATATAGTCAATAGTCATATAAGGAGAAAACAATGACACGATACAATATATAAAAAATGAGAGACTTACTATTACGTGGAATTTTTAAAACTAAGAGAACGTGAGTCAGGTAATAGTTATTTTGGTCTCTGAATATTTAAGAAGTAGCTACAATAGTCTTTTAATATATCAAAATTTTAAAATAATATATATTTTATTTATCAAAATAATATTGACGATAAAATAACTATTATCCAAAAAAGTATCGTAGAAACCAAAATGACTATTATCCAAACATGTATCTATTGCCAACAGTTTAAATTTCTTCGAATTAATCACTAGATTGAAAAGTCTCTTAGAAAAAAAGGGAATAAACAATAGAATATACAGGTGGAACTTAGGTGGTATTTTCAGATTATGTCAAAAGACTTTGTGGCATTGAGCATGATACCCCACTATGTAGAAATGCATCAAAGATACCATAGGCTTATCGATGCCACCAAAATATCCCTTTCTTTATCTCATTCCGGCGGAGACTTTTAAACAAGGGGAGGCCTCATCTACAAGTCTTCCAATTGGATTAAGTAAGCATGAATGAGAAGCAAATGTGTACATTCAACACACATTCATTGTATTGATTGAATTTGAAGTATTACAAAATTTACTCACATAATTTGATAAGTTCCATAAAAATAACAACGAGAAATAAAAGTGCGTAAAAAATGTGTTAAAAAATGTATTGTCAACACTCATCTAAATTTTTTTAAAGTATTAATAAAAATAACTTAAATGTTTGTACCAAAAAAATAATAATCTTAAATGTGAACATAAATCATAATCAACGCTATAGATGGGTCAACCTTACAGACAGATCCATAAACAAAGTTCCAGTGTCGCTAACAATTAGTGATCGATTTTTAAAATCATATAATTGAGCGGCTGAAGTTTTGGTTACTATATTTATCGCTAATTAAGTTTGTGACCGATTTTATGCTTTAACGATCGAAATTTTAATGACTAAAAATTTCTTTTAGAAAATTCTTTAAAAATTATGGGCTGGCTATAGCTACACCAAGACTTATGCAGGTCTGCCCCTGGTCAATCTCCATTAAGTAAATTTACGGGTCTTCAATAATGGT
>Ga0099826_10000552_pt1 | contig 18661 bp, 6 predicted proteins | sample Mtrugardesep15_FD_76830 | JGI IMG/M metagenome (GOLD analysis project Ga0099826, IMG submission 76830) | Root nodule microbial communities of legume samples collected from California, USA - M. trunc garden sep15 | ecosystem: Host-associated > Plants > Roots > Nodule | place: USA: California... | reverse complement strand
TCATAGAGTAATGTTGAGACAGCATGTAGCATAATTACCAGTTCCTGTTGCAGATGCCGCACTTGTCTGACAGAGGCATCTCTTTCCTCCTTCAATTGTTGTAGGGCTTGACTCTTCAAATACGGAAAAATTAATTAAGTTAAATCTAAAGTAAGTAATGGATTTGTAAGGAAGCAAAAGACACATAATATGTAATACTAAGTAATGTATTAGAGCAACTACTCAAACTCGGCAATAGAGCTCATCAAGCAACTAAACTTCTCATTAATTTTTTACCGTCTGACTATAATTTATGTCCAGCTGCTAAGGTCGCAAAAATATTATGAAGATTGATGTCACACTCACACCAGAAGCCTTATACCTCAATCAGTATACAATCTATGGCCAGTCAAATGAAGAGTAAAATTTCACTTGATCCCTAACAAATAATCCCAGCTAAACCAATTTGAGACCAAACTTATCCTAAAGCGAATCTGCACCTGGAATGCATCACATGAAAAAAAATTATTCTTCCCACATCTGCTATATCCTAACTTCTGTTTCCCTCAAGCACCATACACATTAGTGGTCGGAACATTCACAAGATGGAATACAATTGCAAGCTGTCATAAAACCCAAGAATTATAGAGTTTTGTTTCCCAGGGAATCAGGACATAACCTAGAGTGAAGTTGAGAGTGATCTAAAGAGTAGAGATGCTTTCTTTATTTTTCCACCTGGCCAAGTAAGCCAAAGAAACCCCTTTAACTCATTTCTAAGGCTTGAACGTCACAAATATCTTAAGTCAGTTTGCATTTTGTAAACCATGCCCAGATGTGATGATGATTCTTGCTTGATACATAATATTACCAAATTTGAGAGGAAGCATAAAAATAAAACTTATATAACTGATATCTCAAAGGAGAGGGTGAATGGGAGAAACAGAGAAACTCACCGAAGAAGTATCAAGATTTTGTGTGGAGTTTGTCACTGTATCATCACTTGTGCTTCCTTGAGGTGAGGTAGGAGAGACATATACAACTCTTAGTTTCAACTCTTCTGTTAACCTTCCATTATCCTTATTAAACTGCAAGCAAAAATAAAGCGACCTTAATCAATTTTTTTTCTTTCAATTTTTTAGAAACGATCCTGTAAAACAAAGTTATTAGCTCTCTTACAGTATCCAGCAGAAGGTCATCAACATCGGTGTTTGGATCCACTGTTGTAGTTTGTATGAGAAACTTATCTTTGCATTGCATGCCAGGAGGATATTCCCGTTGGGCTTGGAGGGTGACTGTGAATCAGAAAAAGTGAAGAATATGATAGATGCTAATACTACACAATGGTAGAAGCTCAAAGATCACAAACAAGCAGATAGTACATATGTCTGGTTTGCAACTTAGTACTACATTTTTCCTAGTTCTCATTGATGTGGAAACAAAATTGCATTTTGTGACCTTTAATTGGTCGAACTGTTGAACTTAGCAGTCTTCAACTCTTCACAGATTTAAGGTCAGAAATGTCGTGTTTTAATTTCCTATTCATTTTTAATCACAAAAATATCAACTTGTTTTCACTTTTATTTCCTAAATAGCCTTTTTGTAATGAAAAAATGAATACATAACATATTTTCTCGAACCAAATAAACCCTAATATAGATCTATTCAATCAAGCATAATATGAAACAGTATCAGTATTTTGTACAAATGAATATCTCTAAAGGGAATAGGAGACCTTCGGAGAGCCCACTTCAGTTGTTCAGCATTCCAACAACAATTCAAATTGTCAAAGGTCATCTTAATTCAACTTATAAATGTTTCTGCAATAGTGAAAAGAATCACCTCTAATGATGCACGATTCCCTTGGATGTATAACACCAGTGTTAGGTCGTACAAAGTACTTAGTCGGTGAAGTGGTTTTCACCTAGCAAAAGCAAAATAACATAACAATGGAATCAGTATGCAGCCATGCACTAAAGAACCAGCAGAAAACCATTTCCAGAAACAAAAAATTTGTCCTCAGTCCCTATGGCTGTAAGGAGAGTTAAAAGGTTACCTTAAAAGCAATGAAGTACTCTGTCTTATTCAAAACGTTAAGATCGCAAAATGATTGCCTCTCCAACTCAACTGGTAACATGAACATTAGCAGTGTAACCACATAAGAACACAAGATTAATGAAGAAATCATACAACAACCAAGCCTTATCCCACTAAGTGGGGTCGGCATTAATGAAGAAATCATAAGGAAATGAAATTAGAATTACCACCACTTCACACAATTTAGAGACACTAACAAATTTTAATAAGAATTGCCTTCAAACTTCAAAACATATTTCCTCATACAACCAAAATGCACATTTTTTTTTTGTTCTAAAGAGACTATTGGCGAAAACACACACAAAACAAGTGAAGCAGAAGCGCTCCTTGTATGAGATGTAACTAGTAACTACCTCTGTAGCAGCACCAAGCACTGGAAGATTGTCAGGTGTCCGACACCGACACGTGATGGCATTTAAATAATTCATTTTTTCAAAATTTTAGTAGTTGTTTATGTCGTGTTAGGTGCTTCTTCATATGTATCTACACAAAACTAAATCAATTCTCAAGTGGTCCAATATCTACCATACGTAACCATGCCTAATTATGTGAGTACTCAGTTGTCACTATCTAATGATTTCAAAATAATTGTTTCTGTTCCATTTGATTCGATGACAAATTATCTAAGGCACGCAAGTATAATATCATGATAGGAATCATAATTAAACAATATATGGACAAATTCCTAACCTGTGATTAATAATAATAATTATAACACTAAACAGTGGTTAAAAAGAAAAGTTGATGAGATAACATACATTGGAAACGAAGCTCGGGAGGATTGATGGTGATGAATGAATTTCCAATAGTAGCCATGGCGACGAAGCTTCTTATAGAATAAAGAGTAGTATATAAATTTGATATCGCAATAAAAAAGGAGAGTTGAAGAAAGTGTGTATCAAATAACAGTAAGTACCAATGCTTTGCTTAATATATGAAGTGTTCTGTTTTGCTTGTTTGCGGCGGAAACAAACACAACAGAGACGGGAGTTTGGTTTTTGTTTGTTATGGGTTTCCAAACCGCTCTGAATCTGATGAGAATGACAGACAGACAAAACCATGAGAGACAGATTAACACTACACGTGTGCATTGTGCTTAAATTCGCGTCCCGGTTCAAAACTGTCGGCCTGATTTTTATTTTTTTTAAGGTCAGATATGTTTTAATTTCTCTAAAAATATTCGTTGACTTTTATCTCCCAATTTTTTTATGGTTTTTGTCACTATTTTTATCCGACATCATATTTTTTTAAAGTTAATAGTGTTTTTCACCCCTGTAATATATATCATTTTTAGTTTTTATCCTTGTAAAATTTTCGGTTTGATTTACACCCTCGTAATTTATTTTTTTTCCAGAATACCCCCTCCCCCATCCAACTCACCAAACTCGCCTATGTGACGCTGATTTGGTTTTTTGGGTTGGCCACATCAGAAATTTAATTATTAAAATATTTAAAATTTAATTTTTAAAAAATCAAAAAAAATATACATTCATTTATATAATTTAAAATAAAATTTTTAAAATAAAAAAATTTAAAACTTAAAGAAAACTTTTATTTTACTCCAAAAAAATTCTGGAATTTTTTTTTGTTTTTCAAAAATCAGGAAAAAAAATAAGATTTTCTTTTTTGAAATTTAAAAAATCAGAAAACATAATCAGATTTTTTTAGAAATTAAAATGATTTTAATAAATTTTGGAATTTAATTTTCAAAAGTTAAAAAAAAAAAGTCAGATTTTTGTTCGTAAAAAAGTTTTTTAATTTTTTTGGTACAAAAAATAATTTCTCGAAAAAAAAATCATTTTCGAAAATTCAAATTTTTTTTCTTCAGAATTTTATAAAATATTTTTCGAAATTAAAATCTTGGAAAAAAAATTGGTAATAAAAAAATTTCCAGATTTTTTACAAATTTTTTTATTTTCAAAAATTAATTTTGGAAAATTTTAAATTAAAATAAATGAATTTAATTTTTTTTTTTGAATTTTCAAATTTTAAAAAATTAAATTCTTGATGTGGCCAACAAAAAAAAATCAAGTCAACGCTACACAGGCGAATTTGGTGAGTTGGATGGAGAAATGGGGTATTCCGAAAAAAAAAAAATTACAAGGATGCAAATCAAACCAAAAATTTTACAGGAGTGAAAACCGAAAATGACATATATTACAGGGGTGAAAAACACTATTAACACTTTTTTAAATTTTCGAATCCAATTTTTTTTTCCTCAAAAATAAAATAAAATTTGGATTTGAAAATTAAAAAAAGGGTTAATAGTGTTTTTCGAATCCAATTTTTGAAACATGTTTATAATATCATTACCCAAAAGAAAAAACCAGAAAAATTGAGTTTTTTAGCCAAGTCGGTTACTATTTTATAAACAAAAATTTTTACATTTTAGATTCATTCAATAAATAATCTATGTTTATTTAAAAAAAATAAAAAATAATCTTTGTGGTCTATAATAAATACCACATACATCAATAATTAAATGATTTTTTTTAAGGAATAATTGAATGAATCTTAAAAGTTTAAATATTTATGGAAAGTAAAAATATATTTAACCCTTTTGAGCATTTAAAAGACCGAAATAAAAAGTTGGAATATGTTTTTGATAGGCTAGACAATATGGGTGGGAATGAGCCGGGTCGAGCCGAACTTTGCTTAAATAGGCTAGGCCTAGTTGAAAAAATTAACGCCTAAGCCTTGGCCTTTTACCTATCAAAGATTTTATTTTAAGCCTGACCTGACCTTTTTAAAAGTCTGATTTGGCCTATTAACCTGTTTAAAAGTCTAGTTTGTGTTAAAATTTCAAACAAAGTTTGTTCATATATTTTTTTTCTTCCTTTCAATGCACTTAATATAGAGATAAACATTATAGATGAATTTAATATAGAGATAAACATTAATTAGATACAAATTAAACTAATAAAGCGCAATTCTAAAATTTATAGATGGATAGAAACTCATGAATAATCATGTTTGATAACAACAACAATTTCAAACTTAATCTAATAATCATATTTGACCTTAGGCATGTCAGTAGCAAGCCTTAATCTAATTCTTTTTGATATATATATATATGGGGAAAAATGTAATATACTCATATATGGGCTGGTCTGATAGGCTTGATAAGCTTTTTTATAAGCCTAAGCTCGGCCTATTTAAATTAATAGGCTTTTTAAAAAGCTCAAGTTTGACTCATTTATTAAACGAGCTAGGCTGAGCCATAGGCCCCTGACGGATGGCCTGGCCTATTCCCACCCATACTAACACTATGATTTAGTTTGAATCCAACTCCATTTAAGAGTATATATTTCTAATAAATATTGTAATTTCGTCTACCTATGTAAATATACATTGTTTCAAAATGGACTTCAACCAATTTCTAAGGACGCGTACCGAAGGTCACATGTGCGCCTAACCACACATAAACACCATCCTAAGGCGAGCTTAGTCATTCAACTAATCTCTAACCATCTTCCACAAGCCACTATAGTTTTTATGAAAATGATTACATCGGGTTCATGTATATATGCGTGACACCACTATCACACCAAGTATGATCTCATTATTCACACTTTACACGCTTTCTCTCCATCAATCATATATTAACTTGAACGTCGAAGTGAGTTTTTGTTTATAGGTCCCACCATCCACTATCGAAGGACATGCCTCCACCGTAGCAAAGTTTCTCCCCCTCCATACCATTTCAACTTTGCCATCCACATCTGAAATAAACGAAATTTCTTTTAGCTTAACCTTTTTTTTTAGAGAATTTTTTTGGCTTAACTAAAGATTATAAAAATTTTAATTTACATTTTGAAAAATGAATATGTCAATCTCATGTATTTTGGTTCTATCTAATTTTAAGTAGTAGTATTATTTCAAATGGTTTAAGACAACCAAATATTTACAATTTACAAAGTAAAAATTTCTCATAAAAAAAATGGTACTACCATGTAATCTCAAAATATCACGCTTTTTCGTCAAAAAAAAATCTCTTGTAAAAAAATGAAGAAAACCAGGTGTCACCGTCGTAGAGAACGGTGAGGACGGCCGAGTAATAATTCCTCACCACCAGTCACAAAATCCACGCGTGACTCCTTAATTAACCACCCATTGCCACGTCTTCCTTCTTCTCTCTCCCGCCATTCTCGCCCTCCCACTCTCTATAGTCTAATTCTTCCCCTTTGTTTCTCCCCCAAAATCTTCTTCAATTAATTAATCGAGGATCATACTTCCACAATTAATTAATCAATCATCAATTAATTAACATTACCATTACCAATGTCATCATCTTCTTCTACAAGAGGACCACCACCCGGAATCAAATTAATACGAAACAAAGAATGGAACCTTCAAACATATCGTTACATGGTTTTACTAATTACATTCATAGCTTACGTTTGTTACCACGCTTCACGTAAAGGCACCGGAATTGTCAAAAGCGTTCTATGTCCACCCAAAAAAACCCACGGCTGGGCCCCATTCGATACCTCAGATGGTGTCTCCAAACTCGGAGAAATCGATGTAGCGTTTCTTGCATGTTACTCTATCGGCATGTACGTTGCTGGTCATTTAGGTGATTCCTTAGACCTACGTTTGTTTCTTACAACGGGTATGATTGGTAGTGGAATCTTTGTTGGTCTTTTTGGTATGGGTTTTTTTTGGAATGTTCATGCGTTTTGGTATTTTTTGGTTATGCAAATGATTGCTGGGTTGTTTCAAGCGACGGGTTGGCCTTCGGTCGTCGCGGTTATCGGTAACTGGTTTGGGAAAAGAAAGAGAGGTTTGATAATGGGGATTTGGAATGCACATACTTCTGTTGGGAATATTAGTGGTTCTCTTCTTGCTGCTAGTGTTTTGGATTATGGTTGGGGTTGGTCTTTTGTTTTGCTTGGTGGTATGATTATATTTGGTGGGATTCTTGTGTTTTTTTCCTTACCTGCTTATCCTGAGGATGTTGGGTTTTCTTGTATTCATGGTGATGAAGAGGCTCAGGTTGTTAAAACTGTTGGTGATGGTGGTGGTGGTGGTGGTGGTATTGTGGCTGTTGAAGGAGAGAGGGAGAGTGGTAGTGGAAAAGGTGGTGATGGGAGAGGGAAGAGTATTGGGTTACTTGAAGCTTGTATGATACCGGGGGTTATTACTTTTGCTCTGTGTCTTTTCTTTGCTAAGCTTGTTGCTTATACTTTTCTTTATTGGTTGCCGTTTTACTTGACTCAAACAGGTAATCTTCCATCACCTACATTGCATTCTAAGTACCTATAGTACAGAGTATATTTTGTTTCATGTATGTGCTACGTAGATTAATACCGCTCCTAAAATTGTAGGACCATGTCAACTTGGGAGATAGTCTATATTGAGTGAATTTGCGATATTCATAAAATTTCAGGATGTTGTATACTTAATTTATGTAGTCTTTGAAATCAGAATTTTTTAACGCATCAGTCATTTTGAGTGTGTCAATTTAGTTTAAAAATTACACAATGAGAACAAGTATGATTGAAGATTATCAATACCATAAACCATTTTAAAATTGCTCGACTTTGTACAAACAGGGGTTGAGTCTAGCAGAAACTCGGCAAACCAAGGTTTGAGTCCCAGTTGAGAGAGATGTCCACATTTAGTGAGAGTTTCTTGAATAAAATGACAACTATTGAGGAGGGAACCTAGGAGAAACCAAAAGAAAAAGTTGTTCGACTCTATAACTTTGGGGACTAAATTAGTGATTCACTGTATAGTTTGGTATGTTTTAGACAGTTGACTGAAATTGCATAATTTACCAGTTTCTGCGTTGTGTGAATTATTTTGGAAGCTGGGATATACTGATCTTTTCAAAGATGGTAAATACTTCATATTAAAACAAGCTCTTTCCATTTCTTGTTCTGCTTCAACATAGGGGAGTTATAGGTCACCCAAGCTTTTAGTCAGTGTTTATTTGTTTTGTAGAATCAAACTCATGAGTGTTAAATTCTTGCACATATCAGTAACTTACAGAAGCACATTGAGATACTGAAGTGTTACCTTTCTATATATAACTTAAATGATTGCAATTTATATGAGAAGGTGACCCCGTCTAGGGAGATAATGGTTTTCAATGTTTATAGTTACATATTAGTAAGTTATAGTCACACTCAGGTTGATAAGCTTTGTCTCCCTAAAACATGTTTAGTTTGGTTCATTTCATTTCAAATACAATTGGTCATAAACCTTTGCCTGCTATAAAAAATTAATGTTCATGTTGCAGAAATCGGCGGGAAGTATTTGTCTGTTAAATCTGCCGGGAACCTTTCAACCTTGTTCGATGTGGGTGGTATTTTTGGGGGAATACTTGCTGGCTACATGTCTGATAAACTCAGTGCCCGTGCTATAACCGCAGGCAGCTTCATGTATGCAGCAATTCCTGCTATGCTTTTATACCGATCATACGGTAGTGTTTCTATGCATGTCAACATTGGACTTATGTTCATAACTGGATTATTCGTAAATGGGCCTTATGCACTTATTACTACTGCCGTCTCTGCTGACTTGGGTACACATAAGTCTCTCAAAGGCGATTCTCGTGCGCTTGCCACGGTGACTGCTATCATAGACGGCACTGGATCAGTTGGTGCAGCTATTGGACCTCTTCTTACAGGGTTCTTGTCAACAAGGGGATGGGATGAAGTTTTCATGATGCTGGTTTTGGGTGCTTTTATTGCTGGCCTTCTTCTGTCACGTTTGATCTTAGCCGAAATTGCGGAGAAAACTGGCAAAAATATGTCTAATAGTAATGGACAGCAAACTCCTGGAGGTAAGTATCAAATCTGTCAAAAGATGGTTTCTTTTAACTGTTTAGAAGTTATATAATTGATTACGTTGCTTCTTTGCCTTTCTAGTTTCATGCATTATCATGTTTGAATTACGTCAAAGTTGAATCTTGAATTTTGAACTTTGTAATTTGTCTACCTGTCTTATCAAGGAGCCTCTAATACCAACCTCTTTTATTAGGATCCACCCATGGTCCATACTAATTGATCGACAATAGTAGGTAGATTGTATGCCTTTCCAGTTTACACCATACAAATCACTTTTCTATTCCCCCCTTTTCACTCCATTTCTTCATTTCACATTGTACATCCTACTTCCATGTACATCTTTATGGCGAGCAATGGTGGGAGAAGACCTGTTCGGCCAGGACCCAGAGAAGGTTTGCTTGGCATCCATTGATGTTCACACTTGGTTCCTCGCAAGCCTTATTTGCTGCCTCTGCTTCCTTGAATGCAATCTTCATCTTATTTATCAATATTTGATCAAATTAACAATTAGGAATGACTTTACGTGTTTAATGTAATGATTGATCACATAAGGATGTCGTAGCCTTTGGATCTGTTGGAAAGCTTGTGGAAATGATGACAACTTCAAGGAAGTCGCCGTACTTTTCAAATTGTTATCTGTGTGTGTATTTGGGAGTCTCCCAGGACCTCCAACGAATACTTTTGTTAGCGTTGTTGTGTCCCCTAACTGTGATTCATTGCTTCTTGTTGCTGCTGCGTTTCTTCAGCTTGGGATTCATTCATTTTTAATTCCAAAAACTCAGCCATATAAATTGGTTGTTGTGAACTGCGGTGGTTTCCAACACAACACCAAACCAACAACTTACATTTTTCGCAATTTTTACTATGTAAATTGGAAAGGAACAAAAACTACCTGCTATTAGCCAGCCAATTAGTAAGGGTCATGGGTGGACCCTAATAAAAGATGTCCATATTGGGGGATCCGTTTTATCATCCTTAGTAATCTTTAACATATTGGGATTTTTTTTTTCAGATGCTGCATCTCAACCGCTTCTGGAAGAAGAAAGGTGACTGTAATCGGGACATCATGAATACTCAATATAATGCTTGGTACTTGGGTCGGCTTGTTATTATGTATGAGAAAGTTGTAAGATTCTGTTAGTATTCCATGAATTTAGCTTGCTGCAGCCACTTCATTGTTCATATTTTCAATGAAGATGATATATGTCTCTGCTGATAAAGTAAGTCAACAAGTATTACATCTATTTTGTTGTCTATGGTATACTCTAGAGGGTTCCAGATGGATTCATGGCTTCGCTATTGGAGATTGATCCGGCATAATGGCAGTTTTCTTCTTGTGTCACACTCACATTCAAAGAGTCGTTTTCAATTTTGCCTGCAGCAGGTTAGGTAGACAACTAAGTTTTTATCTTGATCATAATCCAAATCCTCTCCACCCATCTCAAATCTTATTGAGATTTAGAAGAAAAAGGTTCCTCAATTAGACTTGTGTATATACAAATTACTAGAGAATTTTCATTACATACTAGCCTATGATGCATGTGTTTCTTACGTTTGTACTTTTGTTTTGTTGGTTGATCATTCTGCTTAATGTTTGAGTAGTGTTTAGATAGTTGTTTTTGCTGTCTTCATTTTAGGTACTTTTCTCAGATAAAAAATAAATATGAGTAAACTACCTTCAATAGTTGTTTTTTTATTTGAAAATGCTAGCTCAACTGATAAAGTTCTTTGCATGTGAATATCATTGTCACCTTGGATGTGTATGTGTTCTTCGGTAGCATAAGAGTAATATTTATTGAAATCTAAAGGATTCCCTAATCAAAACTATATGTTTGGGCAAATTGTGGGTGTCTTATTCATGAAGTTAGAATGTATTTAACTCAAGATTTGTTTCAATTATGCCATTGCATTTTCTTGTTGATGAAGAAATGGTCATAGATAGGAACCCATATGGAGATAATGGTCTACAGTTTAGATTTAGAATAAAGAAAAAGTGGTTTAGTACATAACTTGAAAAAGCAAACCATTAAAAACAAAAAAACTTGAAAAAGCAATGAGATTAGATTGGTTTTTCTTTTTCCTCTTTATTATTGGCAAATTAAATAAGAGTTGAAAAAAAGAAAAGATTGACACAACCCCCCAACCCAAATTAGAGTGATATCTACCTGACGTGTTTTTCACCCACACTCATGGACAACATCCTAAGAAAGACAACACGATCATTAATATTGCTAATGTGAAAGTGACGCATGAATATGTCGTTTCTAAAGTTCCAATATGCCTAAGCACAACCGTGTGATTTGATAACTGGAGGGTTGGATTTTGTTTCTTGCTTCTGTAGATTACATGTTACTCTTTTTAGACCAACTCTTTTTAGATCAAGTAACAAATCAATTAGGGGGATATGCCCCTCAAGCTAAGGGGTTATAAGAGTTAAAAATCAGGGTTTGAATCCCAACATGGGAGAAAAATACTAATATAACTATTAATATACTAACAATTGTCGTTAAAAAAGAAAGTAACAAATCAATTGAGTGCATGTTTAGATCGACGACATGATTCTCAGAATTATATTGAGTCACCACAATTTTGACAAAAGTTACATTTTGACAAAAAAAAATCATTATGCCTGGAACTAATTATTATCATTTGAAATAAACACTACAATAATAAAATACCATTTGTAGCAATACCATTTGAAATAAAATTTCAATTTAGCTCGGTTGGTAAAGACAATGTAAGTAAGGTTCGAGGTTCAAACTCTGACCACCAACAAAAAAAACCTCAATTTTAATATGACAATTGCAATTACCTGTTTACCACCACACCACAGCTGGAATAAAAATCATGGCCACTGTGTTTTCTATCCTTTGCCCGTCTATTGTTTTTGTCTTCTTCATATAAAGTACACTTTCCCACAAAAGACGTATGCTTTCCTGCTTTTATCTAAAGCCCTTTTATTCCATGTCCTGAGCCTGTAACCCTTTAATTATGCTAGCTAATTTATGTCAATTTCTATTCTTAAATGAATACTTCATTTTCCACATGAAAACAAAATGAAATATAGTAGTAAACAGTAATTACAAGGGTCATATTAACATCTTATACACACCAATTTATGAGACAATAGTCACTAAATGCATGCAATAATCTTCTAGCTGGAAGAACAAATATTAAAGTCTCATTATACAAGTCCCTTACATAAAAAAGTGTGTGTGTTATATATATCAAACTTAAACAACATTGCCTTGTTCAATTAATTAACTACACTATTTAGAGTCACTCCTTCAGAAGGATTTTTGTGTTGTTGCCCAAGTTTGCTGTGTTTAGTTTTAGAGGCATGGCAGTTTTCACAGTTAATATTTCATTCAGTATTTGATGATTCTTGGCATCTTCATTTGAGCCAGTAAATAGAGATTTGACCGCTTGTTAAATTAAATGAGCATCAGAGAATGCCTTAATATCATCTATGTCCTCACATTTTATCATTTTGTAGCTCGATCACTGGATAAGAAATATCTAGTGATCTTAACTTCATGCATTGGGGTTTCAATTTTAATTAAAAACCTCAATTTTGTTGCCTCCTCTCTTCTTCATTCATTTCTCAACGGATTCCTAAATGTCCAATTGTGAAGTTTCTCTTATTTGGATACTCTTTACAATTTATTCTATATACTCTATATTGGTCCGCTACGAAAGTTATATCAGTCAAGTATTTTCATTCACATTATTCTCTTCTTTATTTTGGTTATTTGAAAAGTAAAAGAAAAAGTGTGTTATAGTACAGGTAAATTTGAAGTAATAACGAACGATACCGTAAATATGAGCTCCCTTAAATATATGGTCTAGGTTTGAAGTCAAGAATTTGTGATGCATGCATCAGCTCTTCCCATATTGCAGTTGGAGTCATGGGATATCGACTGTGTTAAACTGGTTGAGATGAATGAAGAAGCCGAGTTAAATCAACATTTTATAAAAACAAAACTTAAGTGCATTTTTTGGTTTTTTTTTATGTGGTTCTTCACATAAAATATTTGTTACAACCAATGATTTCTCAAATCTACAAATTTTTTAAAGTTTGTCATAAACATAAAAAGTGAATTTTATGTGAAGAACTAAACGAAAAGCATGTAAGGAAATGCATCTAAATTTCGTTCTTTATAAAATTGAAGACTACTTTTTCTTTGGTGTTGACTCTCCCACTCTCGGGAGAAAGAAGTCTTGGTAATTTGGAGTTTGGTCGCATATGAAGTCCGACAAAAAAATGTTTCATCGAAAAATCAAACCCGACTTTTCTCAAGTGATTCATTTTTTGCGGAGCTCATTAACCAGTTGAGTCTAATTGCTTGGTTAAATTGAATACTACTTTAGAACATTGATAAAACAATACAAGTGTCTAGTGTTAAGGATGATTTTAGGTATTTACTAAGATAAATTCTTAGGTATCTTGAAGTTTGGTTGGATACTGGTACTCCAAATTTGATTTTATTTTTAAATAAATTAATACAAAAATATGACATATTATTGAAAATAGGATGATAAATACATATTCAATCTCCCTAAAAAAAAATACATACTCAATCAAACTTTAAGAATATCCGTTGTGTTCACCATTTACTATGTATTTATCTATTTTGACGTGCCAAGAGCATGACCATTACTACTACCACAAGTGAGAAGATCAATTTTTTTTAAAGGAAAGACGCTTGTAACATTTTATTAATAATAAGAGTGTCAATGCAATAGGGTATATAAAAATAAGTTGTGAAACTAATTGATAACATAGCTGCACATGCGGGCGTGTGCAATCATGCTTGTTTGCCGTTTATTAAATTCCACCTGAAAGTTTGTAAACTGAGATGGATAAATATTCCTTGAGCCTGAGATATATTGCCAAACTCTGTAGTAACTTTCCGACTATTGTGAAAGGCGTATGTCCTTGTTTTGGAATCGAACACAAAGTCATATTATCAAACTGCATATTACTAATTCATTCTAAATCATTAAATATTTCTAGCGCTTCATCGACATCCACAAGACACAAAGGAGTTAACACACATGGTTCTTGTCAACACAAAAGCTTCATACTCGTCGCGTAAACACATGCCAATAGGCAGCGGTTATGGTGCATAAGAAAATCCTTATGCACCCTGCATAAATCCAGAAATGGTTTTGGAGTACAACTCACAGAAACCATTAAGTACATCTAATGGTTTTGGAGTACAACTCACAGAATCTCGCGTCCCAATGGATAAAGTAGCATGATAATTTGAAGCTCCACATAGTAGCTTCTAGATGGACGCACATTTTCTACTTTTTAACCGCTAAAGCAAACATATATAAGTTGATGTCATGAAAATGAGTTGTTGAGTACGAATTCATCTATATACTCTTACATCAAATTTGAATCATTTAGCTATTCAAGTTAATTAATAGTTTTAGTTAAAAAAAAGTTAATTTATAATTTGGTGAAGATCAACTAGTTTGAATTACATATTAAAAAGTTAAATGAATCAAAAGATATGAGAGTTCAAATTATGATAAAAGAAGTTTTTTTTGTTTGCTTTTATAGAGATAGTTTTGTTTGATAAATAGTCGATCATTAAATTTAAACACATTAATCGAGATTCAAAACTTAGTTCTCTACCACTCAAACAAAGTTTCGCGCCTTTCACTAAATTCAAACCTCACTTTTCAACTGAAATGCTAAGCTTTATTCGTCAAAAAAATCAATATATATATATATATATATATATATATATATATATATATACACACACACACACTCACACTTACTATATCGTTAGGACAAACACCTTCAAATGGTTTGGACTTGAGCTCGCAAGTAAGGAAATTTTATAAAATTAAATAAATTAAAATAAACAAAATAAAAAAAAATGGTAAGGAAAGAAATTATGCAATCCGGTAATTGGGTATAAATGATGCAGAACACGTGGCAAGCACCGAAGTTATTGGCATACGTCACCCCACTCCCTTCTTGATGCATATACCTCCGACACCAGTGGGTCATTTTAAAACTCACACGTTTCCTTCATTTCTTCTTCCATCTTTCGCTTCTTAATTTCTCTTCTTCTTTCTCCGGCGACCGGTAACTCCCTTCGCCGCCAAACCCTTCCTCCGATTCAACCTCTCACCGTCATGAATCCTGAATAGTAAGTCCCAACTCTATTTTCTGCTTAAAACTTCTCCAAATTTCCCGTCACAAATTAATTAATTATTTCGTGTCTTATTTTAAATTTTAATTTTAATTTTAATTATTCATCTTCGACCTTGTTTAGTTAGATCTGCGTATTCGTTGTTTTGCGATGGTGAATTTTAGTGTTTTCTGAACTGTTTTACTGTTTATCTTATGCATGGATTGTGAAATTCGTTCATAGATCGTGTTTCTTCAAACTTCCTTGCTCATTTAGATCCGTTTAATTATTTGATAGATCCGTTTACTTAAAATGTTTAGTTATTTTTAGGCCATTTTGTAGGTATTTGATCATGTGATCCAGTTTTGGTTTTAATTTTTGTTTAAATTTTTAAACAAGAGATGTTCAATTTTCATGAGGTAAATGCATGTGAACTCTAAGGACTCTGTGATTGATATTACATGTGAATTTCTTAAAATTGATACACATGGATGGGAATGTTTTAGTTAATATAGACGGATACTCGGTCTCAGAAACACATCGATAATAATTTGAGAAAATGACAAATGACATAATGTAATTACGTGTGTCGGTGTTGAACACTGACATGTGTAAGACACCAGACACACCTTCATTCTTTAGTGTCGGTGTTTAAGATTGATTTTAGGGAGTGACCGAATGGTTTTTCAATTCAGAGATTTCTATAGTTTGTTTCTTCCACGGTTGGTATAAGGGATCATTGAAGTTGAAGTTTTATTCTATTTCTATTATTAGATGGATCTATGAATATGATGTCTAAGTAAAATGTGGTCCTCCCTAAAGTTAATAGCTTTAAAAATTTATCAGAGGCATTTTTTAGCATTGAACTATTTCGGAGATTTATATGTCGTTTGTAGTCTTGTACTGAGGAATCCTTCAATGGACAAAAGTATTTTGCGTAAAGCTAGTGAAGCCCATGTGGATATGTGTTAAAAAATGTTTTACAGGTCATGGAGCAGTTTAATAAAGAAGAATGTGTTGTCTGTGCATGACTTCAATCAATCCAGGATTAATTATTAATTAATAAAGAAGAATGTGTTGTCTGTACATGCTATACCTTTTAGACAGTCATGTTTTGCTGTCTACTGTGGCACACATGAGCTTGGGTTTTGCTGATTAGCTCGGACATGCATAGCATGATCGAATCATGCTTTTTGTTTACATGAATCAACTGCTTGTCTCCATTGGTATATTATTATAAAATAATTATGATTCTTGATTTTTTTATAATAAATCAATTGCTTATCAAAAGTTAGTCCATTATAGACTAGAACTCATTTGGGCCATGTCACAGTCACCCATTTTGCTATCACCATTCTATTTAGGAAAAAGATAGGCATTGATTAATAATAATATCATATCTTTGATTGGGGCATCCTATCTTATCTTCAGTGACTATTTGTTCAAGCTTTTGTTGATTGGAGATTCTGGTGTGGGCAAGTCATGTCTCCTCCTGAGGTTTGCTGTAAGTTCCGAGCCTCTGTTTTTTTTCCCTTCTTTAGGTAACCTGTGCTTTATGGTCAGCTTTTTTCAATTAATGAAAAATGAAGTTGAATATTCCCATTTTCCACTATTACATTTTCATATAAAGTTGAATATTCAGAACATTTGGATGTGTTTTTAGGCATTGAAAAAGTGTGTGTGGTGTCATACATAGTGAGATTGTGAGTAGGCTATATGCACCAGAGAGTAAAAGGAGTAAATCTTGACCATAAAGAATGTACAGTCAAGATTAAAAGCTTTTATTAGTCACTTCATTTTTTCAGAGTCACATCTCTATTTGTGGTTTGATCGAACGGCAAGATTTACTCCTCCTTCTCACATAAAAATGACTCTCTCACTTGACAGTGAAGGATGCAATGTCAAACGAAAGCTTTCACCTTGAATGATATTTTATGAAGTGGAGGTTACACTTAATATTTTTCTTTTTCTGTGAAACAGGATGATTCATACCTTGACAGCTATATCAGTACCATCGGAGTGGACTTTGTAAGCATTCCATATCTACCATTTAAACTTATTTCCATGTTGTTTTCAACTTTAGTATGTGACTTATTATTTACCATGCTTGCTTCTATAGAAAATCCGCACTGTTGAGCAGGATGGGAAGACCATTAAACTTCAAATTGTAAGTCGCTGACTAAGTTAATATTATTTGAATACTGAACAAGTTGTTATTGGTTCTGAACTCTGATGGGAGTTTTATACGAGTCTATCTATGCCAATTTGTTTTCTACATCTAAATTATGTTTTTGAGATTGTTTCAATTAGATGTGCAAAAATCACTTTGAACATGCATAGAAAAAATTATCCATGAGAAGTTTATAATACCCCCATGCACTCAAGGATATATATTTTATTTGAGTAATTATTATATGTCCATTTGATAAATGGCTCATTCCAAGTTTTTCCAGTTACCAATTGTGTCCTTGGATTATTTGAACAGTATTATTTGAGGTTATAAAGTTACCCATTGAATATTAGGAAATCGATTTCCTTTTCAATCACTTCGGCCCAATTATCTGGGATTGGTTCTTTAGTGTATTCTGCAATTGTTGACAGATTTTTCTGCATCTTTTTATTGTATAGTGGGACACTGCTGGTCAAGAACGTTTCCGGACTATCACTAGCAGCTACTATCGTGGGGCTCATGGCATAATTGTGAGTCTTTTTAAACCGGCCCTTTGTCAGCAATTTCCTTTTTGCATTGTCTTGGGGCAAAAATGGTGTAATCTTTTTGATTTTTTTTTTTTTGCAGGTTGTTTACGATGTCACTGACCAGGAGAGCTTTAACAATGTTAAGCAGTGGCTGAATGAAATTGACCGCTATGCAAGTGAAAACGTTAACAAGCTTCTAGTTGGAAACAAGAGCGATCTCTCGGACAAAAAAGTTGTTTCCTCTGAAACAGCAAAGGTGATTCTAAATTTGTTGATTTATGTCCCATATACATGTCCCATTTCCAGTGACATTTTTTTTAAGTCCTTCCTTTAATCTAATATTTTGATGTTTGTGCCTTTTGTTCATCAGGCATTTGCAGATGAAATTGGAATTCCTTTCATGGAAACTAGTGCTAAAAATGCCTCCAATGTGGAACAAGCTTTCATGGCCATGGCTGCAGAAATTAAAAACAGGTATGAAATTTCTGTATGTAAAGGACAACTGTTGAGCTTTTTACATGAGTTTGTGAACTTCAAAGAACCTTGTTTAGTCAATGGATATTGATCTACCTTGATTATTAACCTCATTTACTTGTCCCTGGTACTTTTTTCACAGAATGGCGAGTCAACCAGCCAACAGTGCCAGGCCTGCAACAGTCCAAATTCGAGGACAGCCAGTGAACCAGAAGGCTGGTTGCTGCTCGTCTTAGAGACCAAGTATTCATGGTCTTAGAATTTCCATGTGTCTGTGGCATGTAAAACTAGCTTTCACATAATGCTTTCATATGAAGATTGTGCGTCAATTTACTCTTTATTGTTTGTTCAGATCGTTGTTAAAACTTCAATTCTTTTATGTATTTGATTAAAAAAAATTATGTACAAAAGTAGGAATATTGTTGAAAAACAGTATTTGCCTTGTTCGTCGCCCCAAACATATTTTAC
>Ga0099826_10000551_pt1 | contig 18671 bp, 12 predicted proteins | sample Mtrugardesep15_FD_76830 | JGI IMG/M metagenome (GOLD analysis project Ga0099826, IMG submission 76830) | Root nodule microbial communities of legume samples collected from California, USA - M. trunc garden sep15 | ecosystem: Host-associated > Plants > Roots > Nodule | place: USA: California... | reverse complement strand
TTATTGTGCATGTAAGTTTAATAGGCATCCTCAAATTCCGCATTGCATAAATGTCCTTATTCATAAACATTCCTTATTGTAGCTTACGTTTCCTATTTGTTCTGCATGATGGGAGGCTTTTACACTGTGGTAAAACCTTGTAGCAATTCCATTGTCTTTGGTTATTTATTTATGGGTTAATGATGTGTTTCGTCCTTGCAAATAGGGGTCGTTTAAAAATTCGTCCCTGTATTAGTTAATTCTTTTTTTTTAGCCTTGCAAAGTTTAATCAGTTAAAATTTCGTCCCTTGACACAGTTAATGACTGCCACGTCACTAATTTGATGACGTGGCAATCACTGCCACACATGAAATTCTAATTTTGCCCTTAAGAAGGGGAAGAAAGAATTGGAAACCCAGGGGTAAAATTGGATTTTCATGTGTGGTTTTGTGACATGCAGTGATTAAGTGGGGAGAGGGACGAAATTTTAACTGATTAAACTTTGCAAGGCTAAAAAACAAGGATTAACGATTACAGGGACGAATTTTTAAACGACCCCTATTTGCAAGGACGAAACACATCATTAACCCTTTATTTATTCAATAAAGTACATCAAATGAGATCGAATTGTGCTTATTATTTGTATCTCATTTTGGACAGCTCTTAAATTCCATTTACTTTGCTATGCATTTATTTATTTATTGAATACAGATTCTAATGCCCCCAATCTCGTGTTAAACCACAGTCTCACCACTCATATCTTCTCACAATAACACACACAGACATTAACCCTAAACCTATTGCCATGGAGAATGAGATCTTAGAGGCTCTGTTGTCTGTCACCTTGTTGGCATTTACCACAACAACCTGTTCCCTCCTTATCGCTTGCTTCATAGTCCACACTTACCGCCGGTTCCTCCCTAACTCTTCCTCCTCCTCCTCGTTGAGCGAAAGGGAGAGCCTTCAACACAACGTCGATTCAATGATGGTGGAGGAGGAGGAGGCTCCACAGGGCTTACATGAGTTTGTTATAAATCTTATTCCGTCTTTCATCTACAATAGTACTACTACTACTAAGTCTGAACAAGAAACGTGTTCCGTATGCTTGGCTGAATTCAAAGATAATGATCGAGTTCGTACCCTTCCTCTTTGCTCTCACATTTTTCATCTCGATTGCATTGATGTTTGGCTTCGTTCAAACGCTAACTGTCCTTTATGCCGCTCCCTTATTTGCTGCCATCTCTGTTGTTTACTTACATCCATCGCCAACAACAACAAGGACGGACGGGTGGACTTTCCATCCTTACCACCTTATTCATTTGCTTCTGAATGAAGCTCGTAGCCGGAGAGGACAGGCGAATACGTCCCTGCCACCACATCTACATCTTAGTTTCAGAGGATGAACACCGGTTTCTCGACTGAGGGACTCATCGAGCCACCTGACGTGTTGGGATCCAGAGGTGTTGTTTCCCCCGGAGCAATGGACATAGAGTTAATTGCTATCTGAGTACTTTTTCCTTTCTATTTTAATAATCTTTATCTTTACTATAGTATTTTTTTTATATAATTTTTTTTTTACTACGCCACTTTTAAGAGAGATTGATGTTTATTATATGGGTTTTGCTAACCGTGGCTTCATGACAATGATTAAGGAATCTACATATAGAAACTTTGTCTTAAAAACTTAATCAAGCAAATTACACAACTTTTTTTATAAAAACTTCCTTGTTTTGGATGCTTAACCAAATACCGTTAGCATTCTCCTTATTATATTAAGGTTACTTTTATGTGAGTTATTATATCATGAAGACATAAGTTTCAGTTCTGAATTTCCTAAAAAAAAGTTTCGTTTTGATGAATTATTAAAGTATTAGTGAAAGTGTGAAACCAATGAACAATAGTTATTGCTATTGTTTGAATCGTAATTAATACTCTCTCCGTCTCACAATACTTGACACAGTTGACCTTATTATGCATACTAACGCATAATTTTGAGCTTAAATATCTTGAATAATATATTAAAAAAATTATGAAAATTTTATATTTTGAAAATACTCATCGAGACGAATCTAATGACATCTTATATGATATTATTTATCTTCGTATATTAGTAAAAAAATATGGTCATAGTAAGTTAGGTCAAAATTATAAATTTTCAACAGGGTCAAGTTTGCGGGACGGAGGGAGTACCTGATTTTTTTCATAATGATTGAGTGATAATTATTGGTTTATTTTGATTCTAATTAAAGGTACCGAAAAGAATTCCATCGAAGGTTACAATTATCCATGATTGCCTAATAAACAGGGGTGTTAAAGGTGAACAAATTACTCCCTCCGTCTAATATTAGATGACATAGTTGACTTCGATACACGTATCAATGCATATGTTTTATCTTTGATATTTTCAATTTTTTACTAAGTTTTTTTTTGAAAATTGAATATTAATATTCATCGAAACGAATCCAACGACTTTTTACATGATATTATTTATCTTTGTGAATTAGTAGAAAAATATGGTCAAAGTATATTAAGTCAATAATGTATATTGTCAAATAGTTCATCCATCGAATAACGGAGGGAGTATTATAGTTAAAATATGATGATCTTGTGTTGTGCTCCTTCAGAAGAACTTACTGCGATGCATATGGTGTGTCAAAATTAAAGCATCATCATTCGTCGGTTTTCACGAATTATGTTTTGCTACATAAAGCATTTCACTTTAGTCAACTCACATACATGATATGCAATTTCGTTTGTAACTCAAACACACACACTCGTAAAATTTCCAAAAAATGTTGGCTAGATATAACATTGATGTTTCGGGAATAATAAGTTGATGTCAATATTTTTTTTAGAAAGGAAGTTGTCAATATTTTTTTAGAAAGGAAGTTGTTGTCAATATTAGTTGGGTTGATAATTGATTTTATTCTATTGATAAATATCAATTTGTATGGTATTTAATTCAGCTAGTAATTTTTTTTAGAAGTCATTAAACTATAACTAGTAATTTTTTTTTGTCAAGTAGTCTAATGGATAATGCTTACACGTTTTTAAAATAGAGAAATGCTTCCACGTTTTTTCTTCTACAACATACATGCATTTCAAAATATATACACAGAAATCAATGACAATCTGAAAAACAACGAAAAAACTGATGGTGGCCTTGCTATTTCATAACTAAAATCAAACAATCATAGAGGATTTGTATCAAGACTCACCTGGAGTATTATAGTTAATCCCTATCACCATAAATAGGAAGTTTTTGGTAACTCCATTGAAAATGTTGAATTCATCTTGCTTTGTGCATTAAATTCATTAAAAACATGCCGTTTAGAAGAATATCTTCAATGTCTTATGGTTAGAAATTCATAGTTTTCCATAAAATGGTAAAGTGAAGGATTTACACATCTTGAAACTCTCGACTTTACTGCAATATAAGTTTCCTGCGGATTTGGATGCTGTTGGGAACATCCGCAGGTACCTATGATTTTTCTGAGGATTTCCTGCGGAATTATTAGCCAATAGAGATTCCGCAGGTACTGCTGCGGATTTTCCTGCAGTTTTTCATATGGCCTTTCCAGTCAATTTTCCTGCGGTTTGTTTATTTTTTTTTAATTTGTAATATTTTGAATTTCTTAATTTTAAATTATTGAATATGGACCCTATAATTTAAAATTTAAGTTCAAATCAACATATATTCAAATAAAATGTTAAATTGTTACCATCGATTGTAGTTAATATTTTTTTCTATGTAACTCACTTAGGTTTGGTGATATTGACTTGGGATCTAGGACGAGTGTGCTTCTTCTCAAGGTTTCATGTTCATTTCCCCTTGATGCCAATTTGGGTGAGCTAATTTAGCTTTTTCAAAAAAAATATTTGTTTATATTCAATGTTAAAATATTTTGTGAAATTCCTTAAAAAAAAAATATTTTGAAAAATAACATAACATTAGAACACAAATAATGACCTAAGACTTAAAAATCATATGTAAAATAGAACACCTTCATATTTATTGTGTATGTGCAAAGTCAATTTAATAATTTTCTCTCTTTCATTTATAAATAGACAATTAGATTCCTGAAATAACTAAAAAAAGACAATCAAGTCCTTTCCAATAATTTTTTTTTGAAGGAAAGTCCCTTACAATAATATAGGTTTTGTTTGATAAAAATAACGGATAGTTATTAAGTTAGCCGATAGCTTATAATTTATAGTTGACAACTTATGATTTATAATTAATATAAAAAGTGATGCTATTATGTGATTTGATTGGAGGCTCGTGTAAAAATGTCTAAAATAAATTTAAATATAATTTATTGATATTTCTTAAAACAAATGTTAGTAATTAGTTGTTGGATTATTTTTTATTTCTTTGTTAGAGTTTGAAACAACTTTTTCAACTCATCTTCTAGCTCAAATCATTTGAACTACCCGATTTCTATAAACTTTTTTTCTCTAAAAAATTATGTAGAAATTTATTCCTTATTTATATAAAAACTTAATTGGGAGGTAAAATCAAAATCATGCTATAAAATTTATTCCTAATCTATTATTTAGATAAAAAGAAATGTATTCTTAATTTTCATTTATGATTTTAATCTAAAATTTGTAAAAATGGAAAAGAAATCGACTTATCCAGGGTTTTTTATGTGCTAAGTAAAATCATTGAGCCTCTCAAATTCATATTTGAACTCATTCGTCACTCTCACCAATCGCAACCCTCTCGAAAACTCTCGTGCCTCTCAGATTCAGATCGGAACCCTAGCGTCAAGACCTCTCAGATTCAGATCAAAACCCTAACTAAAATTTGAATCTCATTAAAAATTATTGTTCATAATTTATTTGCTAGAATACACCCACTAGTTTTTATTAAGGTGTGTTTTAGCAAAGATATAACTAAAAAGTTGTTAAATACACCTTAAGGTGGATGTTGCTAAAACACACCTTCTAAAAAATAAGTGGATGTATGTTAGCAACTCCTATAGGCATTTGCTAGGATACACCCGCTTATTTTTTAGAAGGTGTGTTTTAGCAAGTTATAACTAAAAAGTAGTTAAATACACCTTAAGGTGTAGCTTGCTAAAACATTCACACATAAAAACTAGTAGATGTGTTCTAGCAAATCTTATATATATATATGTATGTGTGTGTGTGTGTGTGTGTACACACACACTTAGAGACTAAAAGTCAAACGAGCAAAATCCCTCAATATATAGGTTGTTTAAATTAATTAGATCTGAACTTTAAAAAGAAAATATGAAGAGGAAATTTGTAGAAAAATATTTACGTAAGGAGTTAGTTTTCAACTTTCCTATAAACAAGCTGTATATTTAAATCTAAGCCAGTTCGTGTAGATCCGGTTTCAGTTTCGTTTGCAGATCCGTTTTGTCCTTCGCTGACTCTCTTGGCCTCTTTCATGGTGGAGCAGGGTGTATGAGCATGTGGTATATGTTTGTTTCAAGCATTGCTCACGTGTCAGAGGATACAGATGGTTTGGCCAGAAATGTTAACTTCGTGTCCTTGATCCTAGCTAGTGTGTTATTGGTTGTGGATTTGTTGTTATCGTGTTGGCGATAGGGTTCATCACCATAAGTAAAAAGTTCAAGTTTGCTTGAATTCGTTTTAAGTTTCTGCTCGTGTACATTTGTGCATCACCATTTTTTTAGCAATTTAGTTTCGAGTCCATACGTGAACTCGCTAGATTGTACCGGTGTTGCGCGTTTGTGCACTTGTTGTTTATTGAACCCTCTTTGGGCTGGGCTGCAACATCTTTGGGTTGTTTCAGTTTTTTTGTTTTGTTCATCGGATCAGGTTTATGTTCCCAGTTGCTTGTAACTTTTCATGTTTAATCTATCTATGGGTTAGCAAATGGTCTTCCATTCGCTCCCATTTTGCCTAAAAAAATAATTAAATCTAAATTAAATTTTGTTACGGAAGATTCATTGATAAAATATAATTGTCGTTTAGTTTGTTTTTCATTGGAGATATAGTTAGTTAGTTTTAGTTAGTGGAGATATAGCTATTTTGTCGGTGGAAATTTTATTTGTGATTGATACAGCTATTTAATTAGTTATAAATTGAATCAAAACTCTAAAACCACACAACCCCGTTCATTCATAATAAACCAAAAGTTTACTTCCCTCACATAACACCGTAACGATAAATATAATTATTCATCGCCTCCCCGTTACAATGGATAATTATATCTTTGATATTCTGGTGATTGTCTCGTTTTCGTTTCTTTCAGCATCGCTTTTCTTCCTTATCGCTTCAATCATACTCCACACTTGCCTCCGATTCCACCGTGACATGGAATCCCTTCAATATGACGTCGAGTCAACAACAACGGAGGAGGAGGAAGCCCCACATGGCTTAGATGAGTCTGTTATATATGCTATTCCGTCCTTCGTCTACACCACTAATAAGTCTGAACAAGAAGAAGAACCTCGTGGTGAGTGTGTCGTTTGCTTGGAGGAATACCAAGATAATGATCACATTCGTATACTTCCTTTTTGCTCCCACACTTTCCATCTCAATTGTATTGACGTTTGGCTTCGTTCAAACCCTAGCTGTCCTTTGTGTCGCTCATGTCTTTGTCGCTCATGTCTTTGCTTTTTTGAGGAGGACTTTATGTTGAAACGTTTTAATGCATCTGGTTCCGAGCGAAGCTTGTCGCCAGAGAGAATGGTTGTCATCGACATACCTGCCACCGCATCCCATCGTATTATTAGTTGAAGATCAATGGTTTCTCGGAAGAAGTGGGCTCTTTTAAATCCCCATTGTAGTATCAAGCCAGCTGAGGTGCAGTGATGCAGAGGCGTTGTTGTACCGGAGCTACGAAGATAATGTTGTTATTTTTTTACTAAAGTTGTAAGTTAGGCAAAAGTCGATTGTTAGGAGAGGTCGATGCTTTCTCTTTTAACCTTTTTTGTAGGTTTGTTACTGTATTATGAAGATTTAAGTTTCGTTTTGAATGAATTATTAAATTTCGTTGTATGGATGACTATCGATTAAAAGTAAAAGGAACTTTAATTAATTTGTAGATTCCGAACTAAAGTTTTTTGTATTTTATTTGTTATATTGTTGGCGTAATTGAAAAAGATAAGAATGGTTTGTTACAAATTAGAAGTCATCAAAATTTATATTCTAGGAGTATTAAAATCTATATTCTTATCAAAATTTATATTCTACAAGATAAGAAGGTGTGTATATAGACATGGGAGTGTCCGTCTAAACACTAGTATATATAATTGTTTTTTATTTATTATTAGCGTAATGGCGAACACTAATGTGTCCGTTTTTCCGCTTTTATCAGCAAAGAATGATAAAATAGTACGATAAAAAATAATGAAGTGAAACGTAAAATTAGAAAAGAAAAAATGTTACACCAAAACTCAGTATTTTTTTATATAAGGTTAAAATAATGATTTTTCATAGTGTCCAATATTATTTCTGTTGTTAATGATTGTTCCTCCTACTTCCTATCGTAGTGAATTGTTCCTATTTCAAATTTAAATCCACATAATTTAAGAAACTAAATACTAACTACAAACTTTAGTGAATCTCTTTCATTGTTATTTTAATATGATAAGCTTGCATGTTAAGTTTGAATTAATGCAGGTTAAGTCTTTTGATTTCTTTTTTGACAATTTTTTATTTTATTTATGCCTGTCCACTTCTCACCTAGCGGTGTGCATGGCATTGTGGATGGTGTTGGCCGAGTAGTTTTCCATTTAGGTTGGAGGTGATGAGGTTGTTTCAAAAGTCTACATTATTCATATAATAATTATAGGTACTAAAAATTGAATTTCATCGTTGAAGAATGATAAATCACAATTAATTTTCATGTTTAAATGATGTAATCAACTATGAAATCCAAAAATAAAAGATGAATTTTATGACTTTTGGTGGATGTTGAAGTTTATCTTTGTAATTCTTCTGTTTTTTTCTATGTTCATTCACAAGTAGATTTATTTTGCTTACTTCCTTGGTTAATTACTTATTTGATGTACATCATGTTGTTATTGCACTTTGATGAGTTTTAATTGAACTGCACATCTTTTATGAGTAACTTTCAATCAAGTTAATAGAGGAAAGCAATGGATTCAGTTCTAAAAGGTTCTCTTTTTCTTATACTCTATTGCAGGATCAACATTTTTTATGCATCCTTTGAAGTTGCAATTATGATAACTGTGCTTACCTAGTTTGGTTTATGGTTGGGTCTTGGCATAAATGGCAGCATTTCTTATTTGGAAAAAAGTATTCTTCAAAGTGAAGTATACATGCAATGTTTGGTCTTAGACTGCCACACTACTTGTACTCGTTTCAAAAACGAAAGGTCTGTTTGCATCTTTAATGATTGTGATTCTTGAAACGATGTTGTCGATAGCAGCTGAAAGATTAGGTGAATAAAAATCAGAGGTGAACCGACTCGGACCTGACTTTGAATGGTGAAAAAGCTCTCTTTCATGTTCACAGAAGTATTACTTCTATACATAAACAAATTATCATTTCACTTCGTTTCAAAAATAAAATTAAAGACATGCTTCTTAAAATGAGAACCGGAAAAGTATAGACCTTAAACAATTCTATATCTTTGTAACTTAATAAAATTAATTTGTATATGCAGGAACAAATGAAAAATGAAATTAAAGACATTCATTCTTAAAACGAGTAACATCATCTCAATTAAATTGCAAACCAAACATACACTATACTTCGGGTCCAAAGACTTGAAGTTTTTAAATTGCAAACCAAACATGCACTATTACAGAAATGTAGAAATAACATTGACTAATCAATTAACATAGGAATTATGATGATCTGCAGAGAAAATATGGTTATAGAACTACCTCCACACCTCACTTTTATGAAAGACTCATGAAAATGTAATAATTTTGAACTAAACTTCATGAATACAGAACCAGGAATAATATTTGTATCATTTTATTCATATAAAGGTTATTTCCAATAATCAATTTAGATGACTTTAAACAAACAAACAAAGACTAACTAATATTTCAATTTGAAGCAACCTGGGAAACCACATTAACAATCAAGCCAATCAGTGCGACAATTGGCACACCACAAGGACCCTGAGACTAAACTTGCGTCTGACGCGGTCTAAGATTGTATCTAGGTGGAGCCCGCCTGAGATTGTATCGCTTCTCCCCTGTAACTAGGGTGGGTAGAGAAACTGTTGACCTCTTCTTTTTGCGCCCACCAGCTGTGATACTTTCGGAATGTCCTTCATTATCAGCAGCATTCTGCTCACTTTCTGCAATCTTAGAAGTTTGTGGACGTGTTCGCTTCCTTGTAATGTAATCAATAGCTTTCTCGGTGTGACTGGACTCTTCTCCACTTTTTCCTTTGATATGATCAGTATGGCAATTTTGCAAACTCTCATTTTCTATTTCCTCTGAGGTTTTTCCTAGGAACTCCTTGGCCTCCTCAACCTTTGGGACTGACTGCTGAGAATCATCTAGACCTCCACCTGTCAAACTTTCCATGCTGCGGTCATCTATGGATAAAGATCTAGGAATGTTATCGGATTGGAGGTGTGCTGTATCAGGAGCGTCAAGAGCCATTCCGCCAGCCATTTGTCGTTCTTGAAGATTAATCAGCGGTCCTTCTATATTGGGAGATGACGCAGGCTCTTTCACTTTTTCTATATTAACATCGGACTCGAGGGATGTATCAGCCATATATGAAGTACCAACAGAATCTGTTTCTTTAGATAAACTGTAAAGCTTGGACGTGCAATTGTGGAGCCGAGACACAGGCCTTGTAGAACAGTTTGAGCCAGAAGCGATAACATTTGAATTCTCCAAACTTTCTCGATCAGCAAGCATTGGCTCTTTTTCCTTCTCCAGCTCTCTCTCTTTTATTTTTTTAGTCTTTTTTAACTCCTTCAAAGATTTCAAATTATTTTCAAGTCCCTTATTTTGAACCTTTATTCTCTCAGATGTCATTTTTTGAGTCATTTCCATCTCCTTCAAAGATTTTAACATATTTACAAGTGCCTTGCTTTGAACCTTTATTCTCTCATCCGTCATAGTCAAAACTAGCTCTTTTTCTCCAACCTTGGTTTCCCTAAGGTTGACTTCAGCTTCCCTATAGTCTAAGGCTTCCTCCCGTCTCCTAACTTCCTTAATGAGGGATTTCCGCTTTTGTTCCATTTCAAGCTCAAATAGCTTTGTTTTCTCATCAAGAAGTTTCTGCTGCAACTGCAACCATAATTCTTTCTCTTTCATCTCCAGCATTCTCTTTAAAGAAGAATCCACTTTCTTCTCCTTTCGATCTTGGAATACACCCCAGAAGAACAACGAATCATTCATACCTACGGATAACAGAAAGAGCAAGAGATTAGTAAGAGAGAGACAACCGGAAACATGAACTTTATTGTAGTTCAAAATTCAAGTGAAATCATATATGACGCAAAGATTATATCTTACGTTGGATTTCCTGGGGAAGAATGTTTGATGGAAAAATCAAAAGCTCGGCCTCATCCAAATTTCTTTTTAGAGCCATATCATCCTTGATCATCTTATTCATCAAACTACTACTTGTGTATCATAGCTGTGAAAAGTAAAAAATATATATAATTAAAAAAAATTAATAGTAGACAGAATAAAACTAATCTTGTCATTATATATAGAAAAGAAATGTCTAACAAACCTATTAACATCTTCAGCAAAAAAGTAGAGACCAATATCTTCCTTGGTTACTTGAGCTCTCGTAAATTGAGACGGCCAGATACTCGATCGAGGCAGTTCATCTAGTGTAATATTCTTTGGAAGACTGGACACAATATTAATAACTTCGACTGCAGGACAAGTCGATAGATGAGCCTGAAACCTATCATAGGTGCTTTCAATGATCCCTTGTCTGTTGCGTATATGAAATTCTCCTCTGTATGAATCATATGCATAAGCAACCTCGTTGCAGTAAAAAGTTAAAACAAAACTAGATGAATGGTTAAATGAAAACAAAGAAAAAGTATCATACTTCCATGAATGATGAAACTCCGACATCCAAAGGAACTGATGAATTGCTTCTTCAGTCATCCCTAAGATCAGCAAGTCAAACTGTGTTCTGTACTGTAGCCCTAGCGTGCTTATCAAACCTTGCAACAACTCTACTAAGTACTGTTTATAGGGTTTTGATAAAATAAAAATAGGGTTTATAGGGTAAGGCAAAAACAAAATTTCTCAAGTCTAAACAATATTTTTGTCAAAAAATAAAAAATTAGAGGCTAGGGATATATTTTGTCAACAGTATAATCAACGGTATAAACAATATGTTTGGTCTAATCAACGGTATATATTTTGTCTATGAAACTATATCTATAATGTCTCCAAACTTATCTATAAAACGTTCAAAAAAAAATATCTATAAAAAGCTATCAAATATTTTTGTTTCTCTTCAATTTTTGTTGTCTATCAAATCTATAAAAAAAGAACGAAAAAACAATATGATGCAAAAAAAAATTGTAAGGGTCATGCTAATAACAACTGTCTTAAAGACATATGTTAAGAATTCCACACATAATAAATATTTATTCAAAAAAAATAATTATTAAAAAAACATGTTAAGAATTCCACACATAGTAAATATTTATTGAAGAAAGTAACTTTTATATTTGGATAATCGACGCAACTATACATAATTTTTATCTTTAATGTCTTAGGCGTAATATGTGCCCTAAGGACACATGTAGCATTTCCCAAATTATAACCTCAATATAATACAAATGCAACTAACCATGTATTCTTTATTTCACATGATGACAATAAAATAAACAACGTCCTTCAAAAAAAATAAAAAAAATAAACAACCCCTCAAAAAAAAAAGTAAACAACCTGATATATACTATCATGAATAATTAATCAAAGTTATAATTGCACAAATTTAAAGCAATTCACATACACAAATTTACTCCCACAGAGAAAATATATATACACAAATTTTAAGTAATACTCGATAAATAATAAATTAACTTTAATGTAAATTATGCACACATAACCAAAAACTAATAGAAGAGACATATACGAAGGGAAATCGTGATATAAAAAGCAACGGATAAGTAAAATTTACTTTCTCTTCTTTTGATCAATACAAATTTGTCATGAATTAGAGAGAAGATGTTACCTCTTAAAGTGCAAAATATTGTTGTTGAAACGCTTTCAATCACGAGCAAAGAGAAATAGAGATGTCTCTACTCAGTTCACACGAAAAGACCTTCTCAATAGAGCTTCAAAGAGACTAGGATTTTTTTTTCAGTTAAGATTTTAGAGAAGTGGTATATTATTCGGTACCATATGAGTTCTATTTATAGACTCACTTATGTATACATCTTGGATATTTTTAAATAAAATATATATCTTTTGAAACAATTTCAAAACATATCTTTAATTTTATTTGAATCCAAAAAAAAAAAAATTAAAACAATTTCAGTATGATATCTTTGTTATTAATGTATAAATAAGTCTTATTTATTTATTTTCTTTCATTTATTTGTAAATTATGTAAATTCTCGGAACATCGGTAATAATATTAAATGATATATGTTTAATATTATAAACAGCCATAATCATCCGGCAAATATGTCACTGTCACCCAAGTGACAAAAACATTTCCATTACCCTAGTGACGAAAATATTTCCATTCCTACCGTTGTACCTGAACTGGGTTGCCGAAGATATGTATTGTTTGTATTTTTAGTACTACATCGCAATTTGCTTATCTTTCATTGAAGATTTCATACACTTTCTTTCCGATTTCAAATTAATTTTTTACTGAATTACAACACCATAAGTTTGTTCCCTTCCGACAATGATGCAGTTGACGGATGTTCATTCCAATGTGCTGAAGGTTGGAGGGCAAATATTATTATGGAGACAACAAAACCTTTTGGAGCATTACACTATTAAATTCTTTAATTGGCCTAAAAGGCTAAAACGAAATGCAAATTCATCAAATGACATAGTAGACAACGGAAAAAATTGGAAATGTAATCTACAAGTAAACTGATCATAGGCTAAGGGACTAAACCATCTAAATTTATCGTTACTTATGACAAGAATACCCAATGATGTCAATTTAATTTAATTCTATTTGAGGGCTTAATCGCCTCTAATAAAATGTCCTCAATTTACATGGACAATTGGTACGAACAACAAAACTTCCATGGTAAATTCCCAATGTCTGACACTACCAGCAGATCTGGATATCTTTGCTTCCGCCTGCACCCATCCAAAATGCATTCCATTGTAAAGATTGGAATTTCCCACTTTTGCAGGGACAAATTGGGCCGCAAAGCTGACCCGACTCTATACTCTCTGCAGCCATCCGATCTAGGACGTTGATATCTTTTCATATACTGTATTGATGTACAATGCTTGAAGTGAGATGGAATGTAAAAATGATGTATTAGTTAATGGATAGTTGATAATTGTTCTTATAGTCGTGCTAACAAGTAACCCTAAAAGCATTTCGAAAATACAAGTCAAATACTTATAAAAGTAATAAATAAACAACTTTCTATGTAATGCAAAGTAAAAGTGGATTTCTTCCATCATATTGCAACTTACATAGAAGATGTCAAAAGGGAGCCTCTAGTGATTCATCCCAAACTTCTGCACTTCCATTAGAAACATCCTCTACATCTTCTTCCATTGAAAGCCTAATATATTCTCTGTGAGCAAAGCGATCCCACTCCGTCAATGTAGGGTTCTCGCGTTCCTGTTCACACATGACATACACCAAAGAGGTCAAACCTAGCCAACAACAAGAGCCAATCATAATGACTAAACAACATAAAAACTTCTATTGAATATTCATGCACCTGGCGAATCAAAAATGGGTCACGAGTTTCAAAGGCCATGAACTTGTTTAGATTGAACAGGATATTGAAAACACTTCCCGAGAGTTTACCACCTTTCAGGTCACGCAGAGTGATATAGCTTTCGTTCTGCAGAATGAAGAATTTACTTTAAAATTCAGAAAGAAAAAAGAAAGATATCATATAAAGTTCAAAAAATAATATGAACTCAAACAAATGACAAAGAAAGAGGATAAAAAGGGAGGAACCAAAAATGCATATTGGAATATGTCATCTTCCATGACAACAAACGAACTGTCTAACTGCTTAGTAGAATTGCATCATTTTCCACCTAATGTGACTTACCAACAACACAATAAAAAATGACAAACAATCAATAAAAGGAAGATTGAAAAACAAACCTCGGATTTAATCATGTCAATTATCTGGCACAATATATCCTCAAAAAGCACAGGTTCTTGAGCCATGCACTCCATTCGATGCAGTTGCTCCTCATAAAAAAATTGCAGTTCATTCCGTGTTAGAACTCCGTTCCCATCCAAATCAACACACTTAAACCTAATCATGACAAAGTCAAAGTCAACAGCTAATAAGCACCAACGGAGTTAATTTGCCAATGTTTTCATCAGGGCATGTTTGCGGGCATGGTGAAAAATAGACGGAAGTGAAAAAAACTGCAAACATGGAAAGGCTTTTTCAAAAATAAACATGAAAATGCATCAAATATTCAACTTTCTTTCATTTCGTCCATGTCTACCTAGAAGCTCAATTTTAGATAAATCCATCTTTGCTGTCTTATTCAGAGCTTTGCCTTTTGTTGACGCTCCTCTCAAGCATACTACCCAATTGTACAAAGCTTATGATATCATACTCACTGCTCTTTAAGACACTAGTGAATTGGTAGATGGGGAACCATGTGTTTTGAAGAAAATAGTTTGGATGTGTGTTTAATTCAAAAGTTATTTAAAAGAACAAATTAAGAGATTGTTTTACTATGCCAATATGAGGTGAGTTTTTCTTTCTTACTGGTTTTTGTACTTTGAAGTAGTTGAAAACAAGGAAACAACTCAAGAAAACTATTGTCAATAACTGCACTACAATACAAAATGTTGTTGCTCCTTTATTTCCTTTCAAAAACTGTTTCAAAAATAAAACAATTTTAGTACATCATATCTGAAAACTGTTATTTCCAGAAGGAAAAAACTAAATTAGAACGTTATTTCTAAAAAACTGAAACTTTGTTTTCTTTTGCACTTCGCTTGGGGTGAAGTTTCAGCAACAAAATTTATTGTTTACATCCCAACTTTCTCTCTCTCAGACAACTAAGGACTAGTGCACATGCATATGCACAGTCCAAAGCCTAAGTCAAATAAAACATGTTATACCCATGCCTAAAATAATGCATAACCCAAGTATTAGCAACTTCACAGCAACTAATCCGGGGACATATTAACGGAGGGGATAAACGAACAAATGAAATCAGAAAAATATATGGGAAACAAAATACCAATACTCAAGACTTGGGTCAGATGATTTATCCTCTTCTGATAGTATGAAATAAACAAAATCTTCATATCCCATCTTTCCCTCAACTTTACTAGTAAACTTTCTTGGAACCTGAGATAATAGAGTCCAAATATGAGTTGTCAACAAACGATCTGATAAATCATATAAAATAGTGGACAGACTGTATCTAGCTGAAGACAGCTGTAGTCAAATCATAAGATAAAAGCAACACACAATATTGTTATCTACACCGACCTGAGAAAATATTCTATCGACAATTCGATAGGTAAGTGCATGGTTTCCATATCTGATAAGATTCTCTTTGTCTATCAAGAAATCATGATCTGTATCCAGCTCCCAAAACTTGCAGTATATAACATAAAAGTGCTCATAAGAGAAGTATCTGCAGATAATATTAAGGAAAGGCAAAAACAGTTACTGCATTTCAATTTAAGTATATTGAGTTCATTTGAGAAAGAAAGAAACCAAGGTCATTTATTGAAGTTCATGGTAATGACATTTTCAATCGGTATATCTACCTCAAAACCTTGTTGATGTCTTCTTCTTCATCGGCATGCTGCATTGCATCAATAATATTTCCACGTTTCAGCTCCCTCAGGGTAAGACGGCCATTTCCTGATCTATTGATGTAGTAATATATTCTATATATCACGGTTTCAGCTGGGCCATTGAAAAAGCAAGTACATGAGAACATTGCACCACTGACAAAGAGACAAGACTAGTATTGACTATTGAGTGTGAAAAGTGTAAAGATGATTAACAAATGGAGTTGGCAGAAAAGTGGGTTGCTAGGTAGGAGAAAAGTCAACGGTTAAAGAGCATCTAGTATATGCAACCAATGACCACTGCTTCGAAAGGTGGAGTAGCGTGTTATGTTTGTAGGAAAAAATTGGATAGATACATGACAGCAACCAACAAAATACTGAATAATTTTTTTAAAAAATATATGCATGAAATACATAATGTCGAAGATTGTGCACAAGAATCCATTAAGAAACTTACACACTGGCTTAGAGCACCCCACACCCTTTTTTACTTTCCAAAAATATCAAATACGTATAACCAGAGGAGGATAATCTTGTTTTCAACAAAACGTATAAAAACCATAAATAATTATCCGAAGTCGGAATCCATTATTAGGGTCGAATTAAGAGAAAAAGATAGTTCAGTGAACCTAGCACAGAAAACAACTCTTCTAGGGCATGGAATGTCTAATTTATCAGTCAGAAACCAAGTAAATCTTCACACTGCCAGAAAACTGCTGCATTTTAAACTTAACCCTTCATAACAAAACAAACCATCACAAACTGCTCTAAGGTAGAGGGACACAATCAGTGCCTTGTAATAACCCCCAAAGTGTTTTTACGAAACCGAGTATAGTGAGAACCTCAATTTCTTTTTCTGATTTCTACAATTTGATGAACTTCTAAATGCACGGCTATAGCAAAGATAGAAGACAAACCATATCTCTCTTGAAACTCAGGTGTGCTCTGCAGGAACTCCAGCCCGGGATGAGTTGCCAAAAGCTCACGTAGTATAGGTTTAAAATCATCCTGATATCAATTATAAAAAGATGGATGTGATTATAATATCAAAGCCAAGAAAACCAATAAATTTGACCATAAAAAGGTAAGTCATTTACTATCAAATGGGAATTGAATAAATGATATATTGATAGATATCATCAGGTCATAACGGAATGTAATCTCAAGGTGACGAGAAATAAATGAAGTGGAAAGCAGAAAAGAAAAAAGAAATCGAAGCAACAAACCTGAGTTAGGTAATTGAGTTGTGGTTGCTTCAAAATTGTGTATATTTGGGTCGCTATATCCCTCGTCAACATGTTTCCATTAATCCAATAATCGATAAATGCTTTCCTACAGGAACATTACATCAAAAGATTAAATGATTTCCTACAGGAACATCACATCAAAAGATTAAAGCATGAGTAATAAGAAATAATAATTACAGCAAACAAGACCATTAAATTAAAATCCTTATAGGATGGGAAGGGAAGGGAAGTGTTAAGCAAGTTAACTTTATTAATAATAATACATAAGATCTTTCAAGCAAGAAATCCATTGGCATACTGCCCAATAGAAATGAAACGGCTATTTGCAAGACTAGCTTCTTGTCTAGCACCAAGTACAGCAGGCCCACGGAGACACACTCAGCCAAACCGCGTACCAGCAGAGACATACTCAGCCAATCCAGTCAACTTCAACTAGCTTACCCTACACTACATGTATGGACTTGTCACAAAATGCAACTAACTGACCAACATTGTGCCTATTGATGAATCTATAATAAACCCTAAATTTATAAATAGATTCATCATTCATTGTAATTTGTAATCATTCAATGATTGAATACAACAATTAATTCATAACTTACCACTTTACATTCTCTCTAGAATAGTTTTAGATTTCTAATAGAAATTGTTGCTCTTTTAATTCACTTCATTTAACTAGAGGTATTTTTGCGAGAAATTTTTTTCAATGTATCATATAATTTGAAGAGGGCCTTATCGAAAGGGACATGAAAATTTTGCAAAAGGGGTCTGACATGCAGGGACAGAGGTAGTAATAGTTTCCTTTTTTTCTTTAATGTGCCCCTTCATTATTAAATGACAATAGTTTCCTTTACTGCACCGCCGAGATGACAAATGGGAATCTTTTTCAGAATTCCGAATTCAATATTTACAAAAGTATTAAAAGTTTTGCCACAAAAGGTTCAATATTAAACTTAAGATGTTTAGTTTTCCAGATTCACACAGCCACATAACTTCAATATGAATATGTCTATTTTCAAGCAATTTCTAAATCAGGGATAAAGTCGTAGTATATTCCTAAGAGTACTTCTCCTTTCTAAATAATCACTTAATCAGTAATACTATTTAGTATTAGCACACAACAATTGTTATGGTATTTCAGGCAGACAGTATCTAGAAATAACCAGTGCTATTAAATGGCGGCGTTGTAGCACTATAGTGTAGTGGAAATTAAACCCACAGACCGCTATTGTTGCACAATATTCTATCTAGTACAACATTTTGTCAAATAGAACCTATAGCAATTTTGCATAGCAGAATTTGAACAACCCATTATTTTCCGTGACCCGTAATTGACAACACTTGAGACAACAACCTATTAACCAGCCAAACAACTAAATTTGGGTACCACCATTCATGGAACAAAGAAGTATGAAAGTTGTGCTACAAAAGTTTAAAGTGCAAACCTTGTCACAATACCAGCTCCATTTTCAATCTTTCTGTAAAGAGCTGTGGAAAGAAAAGATGGCAGCTTGCATACTTCCTTGG
>Ga0099826_10000550_pt1 | contig 18685 bp, 10 predicted proteins | sample Mtrugardesep15_FD_76830 | JGI IMG/M metagenome (GOLD analysis project Ga0099826, IMG submission 76830) | Root nodule microbial communities of legume samples collected from California, USA - M. trunc garden sep15 | ecosystem: Host-associated > Plants > Roots > Nodule | place: USA: California... | reverse complement strand
ATATATATATATATATATATATATATATATATATATATATATATATATATATATATATATATATATATATATTAACTTATTTTGTAAGTAATCTAATCAAAATTACTTATGGTTTGTTTTGGATTTGCATCTGATTTAGCCAAAATAACGTTTAAAATCACAGTAACGCAAAAGCTCTATGCAATAGCATCAGGATTTTAGCGGTGAAAGTGCATTGGAATGTGGTATTGCCTTGACAAACACGTATAATCTATTGTAAATATTAGATAGCTAGGTTTCAAGAATTAGCACATTTACTATTTATTACCTATTTGCCTTGCAATTCTAGGTTTTAAAAATCAAAGGATGCTTGGATTGAAAAGGTTAAAGATTTCAAGTTTAAGGGAATTCCCTGAGCAACCATATAGCGAGCAAAAAGCGAAGAAGTCGTAGAGTTGGAAGTGGAACAGGCATAAGCATTCACTGAGTAAATCAGTGGCGAGCTGTAGCGAACAAGTCAGAGATTTGAGATATCTACAAAGAGCTATTCACTTAACGAGCAACGATTTTCTATGCAAATCATAAGACGGTTTAGTGGCCTCTAAAGAAGTATCAATTTGCTAAGTGAGCATATCAATTCTCTTGGAGAATGTCAATTTGAAGAGAGAGATATTGCTTGCGACATGTATTTAACAACGGATGTATATAACTTTATATATCATTAGCTTTCCTTATTTTAAAAAATAAATAAATAAGTTTTGGGTATTGAAATTTACTGGGTAATATGGTGTTGAAGCTACCACTTTTGTGGGTGTAGAAGAAAGGGCATGAACTGCAGCATTGAGAAGATGGGTAGCACCTACTCCAAATATTATGTACTTCCCTTCTGTTTTGGCATTTCCAACAAGGGCATGGACATTTATAATGTGTTCCTTCAACACTTTTGATAATAGTGACCCATCACTGAATTCATAGCTCATACGATGCCACCCTGCAACTACTACTGCACTGCTTGCTGCATTCTTCATCCAAAAGGGTTCCAAAAATGTTGGATCTCCACTGCAGTCATGATATAAATAAACAAAGTTAATATTTGCTTCATTTGTTTACATAGTTTTAATTAAGTGCTAAATGGGGCCGAGGGGGATAGTTCAATTCTTTGAACTAAGGGTTATATAATCTTTTCTAACAAATGTTCTAACAACTGTTTAAGAAATCTATAAAAAGTCAAATACATGTAAAAATCATAACTATGAATTTTTAATGTATAAGTTATTAATTTTAAATGCTTACACAATGTCCGTAAATGTATACTGATAACAGTGGCGGAGCCAGGAATTTTATGGAGTTTGGGCACAATTTTAACCGCGTATTCACAAATTCGCAGGTGACATAATATATAAATAGTCATAAATCGAAATAAAAGAGGCTCGTCATTTTGTCGATAAAAGCACAATTTGAAATAAGAGAGATAAAACATAATCTGCCAATAGTGTGCTAAATAAAGTTAGGAGGTAAATAAAACAATGATAAGTTTTAGTGACAGCCGCAACCGTAGGTAGATGTCCTTAAATATTTTTAAAATGGTATCCTTAGAATCACCTACAGTTTGTCCGTAGGTAAATGTGGAAAACATGCAGTGACAACCATTTGGCAATGACAGACGGATTTAGCTACGGAAATTTACCCTATAGTGACGGATTTCGGCTATCACTATAAGTCAAATTTCTTGTAGTGTCCGGGCTCGTCGGGTGGTAAAACCGCCCCTGATTGATAAGGAAGAGAGAGCAGCAGCTATCAATTATTTGCATAACCGCTATGCTGCTACGGAAGAGCCCTTCACTGTAGTGGTATCTAAGTCCAAGAAAGAAAAACATGCATAAGGGTTTTCAGGTTCATAATACTCATTTTTGGGTTAGGTTATCAGGTTAATTTGAGGTCTTTATGGGTTTGTTTCTTTTTTTGCGCTTTTTGTTTTACTCTTGGTTTGTTATATTTTTTTAATTTCTTGTATTTTTCCTTGCTCAAAAAGGTTTTGGACCATGTCGCCCTTCTCTTTTTGTTGTTATTTATTTTCATCTATATATTTCTAGAATGTTGCAGGTGGTTTACCATTTGCACCCCCATTTGCTTAAAAAATAGATAAAAATATCCCAAGGGCATTTGTTAGCATTTTCTTATAATAAATATGGTTAAATATTTTTTTGGTCCCTACATTTAGAGAACCTCTAAGAATATAATCCCTATCTTTGATTTTTTTTTAAATCCCTGCTTTTTACTCTATTATGGAAATTAGTCCCCACTGTCAAATTTAGATGATTGGGAAAACATAACATGCCATATTGACGCCACTAGGATGCCACATGGCTCAAACGACCATTGCTATCGCAAAAATGTCGCATGCACCACTTTACTTGCTTGTCACTAGCTTTGTCCGATTTTGTTAGCATTTGGATTGTCACAATTGGTGTTTTTTTTTGTAGTTTCTTGTTGATTTTCTAGGGATTCATCTTAAATATGGTGAGTGGAGAAGAGAGAGTAACGAAGTGACAAAGCTTCAGGCGACTGTGAAAGATGATGATGGGAGGAGGGGGGACTAAAAATAGGTTTGTTGTATATAGGGTGTGTAAGAGATGAAGGACATTAATTGATGTTATTGTTGTTGCTATTGCTGCTAGGTTTTGTTGTTTGTTTTGGAATTTTTTTTTTAGGTTTATATTTTTTAGTTTAAGAGAAGAGAAGAGCGAGATAAGATTAATTTAGAAGGAAGAGGAGAAAGATGAAAAAGATGAAAGTCCTTTGGTTTAATAGAATAAATTAAGAATTTTTTATTTTGCAATTAAGCCTGCCACATAAGACGCAAAGTAGGCTCCACAGTTATGCCACATCAACATTATGTTCATAAAATAGACGACATGTACTAATTTCTGTAACAAAGTAAAATATGAGAACATTAAAAACTTTTTTTTAAAAGGTAGGGACTATTCTTTGAGGTCCTCCAAATATAAAGACTAAAATCATATTTAACCATAATAAATATGTGTGTACAATGAGTATTCGACTAAAAACAATAATAAAAGATGAAACACAAGAAGAAGAAAAATTTATCAGTATTATGATAATATGATACTACAATATTATCCTTGTCAAAAAAATGATACTACAATATTGTAAATGAATTAAATTTATATGCATTGAGATTTTAAAATTGTTTTAAACAGATGTCCAATTAGATTTAACCTTTGAAATATTTGTAAAAAATAATTTTATAACATAGCATATCCAATTATGAACTACAAAGTCTTGTGAGTTCAAGCTACAAACTCAAATCATTTTAGTGAAGGTTGTAAGATGATCATTAGTGGCAGTTTAGTTAATTAAAAAAAATTCATTTCCAAAACAAAATAAGAAATTGTGAACCTTTAAGAAAATGGATTAAAGGTGGATATCACCAGATTTTGATTCTTTGCATTGTAAATTCTCGAGTTTTCTCGTGAATCTCAACCATCAAATACAAGAGAGAAAATGACAATTAATTAAATCATATTTTAATGTTTTTTTTAACAAGCTTGTTTTATTTTAATGGTGAAAATTAAAAATGGAGAAAATTTAAGAGAATTCAAGTGACTAATTTATTTTCTTAGCCATTTTTTTACAACTTTTATAAGGATTATTTTTTTCCATAGAAGATAATAACTTTTAGATGTTTTCATTTATTTTAACAGATATAAAAATAAACAAATTCCAATAAGGGCCCGTTTGGATTAGCTTATTTTAGAGTTTATGCAAAACAGCTTATACAAATAAATATGTCTTTATGTATTACTTATAAGCTTGTTAATGTAGTTTATGAAAAAATTGTTTATAAAGGTATAATTTTCGTTAGTGAGAACTTATGAATTAAGATAATAACTTATTTATTTGCATAAGCTCTTTTCCATAAGCTCAAAATAAGCTCAATCCAAACATGCCCTAAGATACTTTTGAAGGGTTGCCTAAAATGGACTCAGTCCAACATAGACCCTCCTATTTTTAATAAGTTTTAATGAAGTAATATTTTTATTCGCGATTTTCTATTATTATTAAATTTATATTTTTAGTAAAAATAATAAAGGTCCAAGTTTGGACCATTTTAAGGAGTTCCATATTATCTTTCAAAAAAAAAAAAGAGTTCCATAATAGACAAACCAATTTTGAATACCTTTTTTTTTGGAAATATCATTTTCTATAACTGAGTTGATTTTGATTATGGTAATAAAACACAACAACTTTTACTTTCATAAAAGGAAATTGCTAAACATTTATCTAAAAAACTTAAAGTCGGTTTGTTACCGGTTATAACTGAGTCTATTTGTTACCGATTATAATCGGTAACAAACCGACTTTAACATTTTTTTTTTAAAAGAAAGATTAATAGTACCTATCTGCATCAACCATACAATCATGTAGGAGTTTGGAGCAATTAGATCCTCCATAGCATGTGTTGCATTCACAAATAGGCTTTCCATGTACAACAAAACCATCAAGAAAAGCCCTTCCATGTCCTGAACAAGACATATCTGAAACAGCTTCAGCTTCTTCCGCAGCATTTTGTGTCCATTTTTTCTCCAAATTTTCACTCATGTAAATGTTAACCAACAATAGATAATTAAGTACAATTGAACAAATAAAACATAGCTTGTAGTTTAGATTATGCATGTTGGCCATGTTTTCCCTTGTGCAATCTCATTTTGAGTCTTATATAAATAAATACAATCTGTGATGTGAAAGTTCTAATTGTGATATTTTATGATTTACATCATACCCACTTGTGAGAATTTGAGTATTAATTAAGTATACAATGACCATATATATTGGATTCCTATTTTGAGTCTTCTAAAATAATGTTTCTCTTTTTTTTTTTTTTAACTTTGTTCACAAATGTAAACATATACAAAGAAAGACACGCATTGGAAGATTAAGTTTTTCACACTTGTAAATTGTATATGATATAAAATGTAAACTATGTCAAAGATGTCATGGATATAGGTAAGCTAGCAAATTATGAATATTGTATTTAGTTGACCAATCACCAATAAATATGAGAGGATAGTACCTATTTGCACTATAATTTTTTGACAACTCTATTTTCTCATATTTCTCTGATTCTCTTTATTATTTTTTTATTTTCGTGTCTATATATACATTTCTTTATATATATTTTTTATAGCAAAAATAGATGTTCAAAAAGTTACCTCTATTTGGTGGCTGGATGAGAGAATTCGATATCCAATCCCAACGTCAACGTTTAAAAATAAATAAAACAATGTAAAGAAAGAATTTAATATATACAAATCAGTAGAAAAGAAATATTAAGTATAATTTTAATCATTTACCTTTTACATAATATTTGTTTTGGTTTGTACCAAAAAAAAATTGTTTTGGTCTTTTTTTTTTAATTCATCAGAGTCATTTATCTTTCATAAATGTTGAATGTTATTCTTTATGTCCATCTCCTTATCTCCATGTATCTTCGTTTAGAAGCTTTGCATGTAATATCATTCATATACAACTCTCACTGCAAGAAATTTGTCAATTTATCAAGGCATAATGTTTGTGTAAATTCTAGAGGTCTATAGTTTTATGTTAAATGTATATTATATATCATGATTTTTATTATTATCAAATAAAATGAGGCATTCTTTATTGTATTTGCTAAAAGATTAATAAAGTTCTTAAAATAGATAGTTCAAGTAATGGAACATTCAGTGAGACTTACGGTGAGATTACATTAACATAAAGAACAATATTCTTAAAAGTATGTGTAGTCAAATTTTAATATAAATTGAGATTGTAATAAAGCGTAGAGACTATCATGTATGTAGACTGATGATCACGTCTCATGAGTCATAGATATTAAGTCTATAAATTGATATAAATATTAGGAGTAATATTTATACTGTATTAACCCACCATAAATACTGCATAGTATGTTATGAAGGTGTCATAAGATATTCTCATAGTGATAATAGTGTTTACCACTGTTAAACCTGAATCCTTTATGATCCCTAGATGTGGTTAATGGGCAGTTGACGAATTGTGTTGAGGGACATGAGTGTCCTCAATGAGATTTGCCCTTCTGCATAACATGAGTAATATTTTTAGGCCTATTGGTGAAATATAATTGCAAAATTGAATGGTCATGTCAAATTAAGTTAATATGGGATATTGGACTTACTCGTTACACAATATATTTCAGAATCAAAAAATATAAATATTGAGTTGTACAAGGGTGACACAATTGATGTTTTGTGTTCAATATAGATCTAAGGGTAAATGGATAATTAATAATTATACACATGATCGTATCACATAAAAGGTTTTTGATAGATAGTTATCGTTGTTTTCAATATTAATATATGATTTAATATTATTACCAGTGTGACATAAAATTATTGGTTCATACACATAAGACAGATAGATAAGATAAAACAAATAAGTAAAACTTAATATTTCTCATTTACAGTTCGCAGATGTGACTTTGTTGGTAGGGGTCAAGAGTTGGGCTTATTTTAAAGCTCTAAAAGTTATCCTTATTCTTTTCGAAGTGATATTTGGTTTGAAAGTAAACTTCAATAAAAGTATGTTTGTGGGGATTAATGTCTCATAATCTTGGTTGCACGAAGCGGCAATGGTTATGAAACGTAAACATGGGTGCCTTCCTTTCTTGTATTTAGGGTGGCCTATTAGTGATGACTTGTGCAAGTTTAAGTTTTGGCATTTTCTAATTGATCAGATTAGAAGTTGGTTGTTAGAGTGGAAAAATCATAACCTTTCTATGAGGGGGTCGTCTAATTCTCCTAAGTTATGTTATGTTATTCATATCAAAAAAAATTTCTTTTCTTCTTCAAGACTACCTCATGTACCATATCTTCTCTTAAATATATTTTTCATTCAATTATTTGGGGGGAAGTGAGAATTTTAGGAAATTTCTTGAATTAAATGAGATACAATTTGTCTGAAAAGAGAAAATGGTGGTTTGGGAGTTAGGAGGTTGAAGAAGTTTAATTTAGCTTTTCTTGATAAATGGTGTCAGAGGGTGTTGGAGGAAATGGAGAGTTTATGGCATAGGGTCTTACACGCTCGTTATGGTGAGGAAAGGGGGCGCTTGTGCTATGGGTGAGGAAAAGGATCTTTTTGGTGGCATAATTTTAATAGGATTAGATAGGGTGTTGGTATCGGAGACGAGGGATGGTTGTTTGATAATATTTAATGTGTTATGGATGATGAGTCCTTTACTCTATTTTGGCGGGATCCATGGTTGGATGGTCTACCTTTTAATGTTAGGTTCAATAGGCTTTACGATTTAACTAAAAATATATTGGCAACCTAGTGGAAATGAACTCTATGGTTTCGGGCCGAATGGAGAGACGTAAAAGTGGTGTAGTAGGTTGTTTGATTGAGAGGAGAAGTTAGATAGCCAATAACTTATTACTATAAACTAATTTGTTATAAACTAACATATCTTCTGTCAGATTATCTTTGGAAAACAATGTCTTTGGATATTGTGTTTCATTCACAATTTTATTTAACTAATGATGTGTTTGGTTTGGTGTTTGAAATTCCAAGCACATGTTCATTTTTGGTTTTCTATGGTTTTTAGAAGATGCAAAACAATGGTTATACGCATATGAGAAATTTATCATGATTCCAAACTAATATGAAAAATTTAATGTAGAACCAAAAATATTAGTATAAGGTTTTTAAATATGGGTCTTGCTAACTTGTATCCTAAGGGCACAAGATAAGATGTTGGAATATTTTATTATTTAATTGTATTTTGATATCGTTGTGTGTGCAAATATCGTAATAATAATTACATTAGCTATTTATCAATTGTGAGCCTTAGTTGATTAGTGATCAAATTAAGTAATAAGGATATTAGATTTCTAATTGGATTATTAATTAAATATTTTGAAATTCCGACATGCAGTAAAGATGTTATTCACGATGTCACGACAAGCGAGATGTTAAGAGCAATGTCAAGACATCATGATAACCCAGACAACAAACAACAATCGTGAATAATAAAGCAAGAAGTAAAACGGCACAAGTTGTTTGTTAACCCAGTTCGGTGCAACTCCACCTACGTCTGACGGGTACCAAGCCAGGAAGGAAATTTACTATAGTAGTATCAATTCGAAGCATACATAAAAACTATCTCCAGTCTACTAGCTTCTCACTTAATCACTACCCGTGCAATTTCTATCTAAGACTCTTCCTAGATATGAGATCCCCTACCCACTTTCTCTCAATCACAATCCCAATGATCGACTCAATAGTAACAACAAAATGGAGACATTCACCTAAACAAAAAATCAACTTGTGCTTACAAGCTTTGAGTGATTCAGAGTTTTACAACTCAACTACACAGTCCAACTCAAATATCAAAGCGATACGAGAGTGGCTCACAAATAACAAAGACAGACTAAAATCCCTAATTGACTCTTTTGTAAATTGCGGCTTCAATAGTAAATTAGGTCTTGAGTCTTCCTTTATATAGCCTGATTGTAGAATGGGCTTGATGCACAAATTATTTATAGAGTCTTCCTTAAATGTTGCAACAGCATACTTAAGAAACACGTTAAGTACAAACCGCCTTTCTCTGCTTCTAGACACAACACGCTTCTTGGTTAACTCTTCGCATGAAACAAATCATCAGATAATCTTCAGTAATATCATGCTTAAAAATAGTTTCCAAGAAAACGGAACAAGAAACGCTATGATGTTGTACCAACATGTCAAGACATCTTGTTTGATATCTTGCTAGAACTCTTGTTTTAACAAACTGCAGCCAATACATGTATATAGACCTACCATATTTAATTAGTTGATATGGACTCTAAGTGGATGTCTGGATGACCCATTAACGGAATAATGGGAAACCCTAATGGTCATCCAATATAAAAGAGGCTATGGTCCCCAATACATCGTACACGACAATACTCTCTCTTCTTGAGGAAGAACCAAATCAGTCGTCACTAACTTTGTTGTTTGTTTCAGATCACCTCTCTTTCTTTATCATTGTTGTTGAGAGGGTTGCCATAAATTTTTTATCATGTACTAGATTGTCTACCCGTGCTGCCGCACGGGTCATATATTTTGATACATATAAGTGTATGATTTATATAATATACTATAGTTTAACGATACATCACTATTAGTAATTTGTGGTTAATATCTTATAAACGACGAATTATTTGTAATGAGTTAACAACGAACTTGGATATAGTTTAATTATGGAATCAGAAATGGATCATGAACTAATGATAACCAAGTTTCACCTTTGTTGGTGATAATATGATATATAGTATCAATTGAGATTGGGGCCATTGATATCAGTAATAAACTGTCAATAATGGACCATAGATGAAATTCTTAAACAATTAGGAGCATATATTAGCAAAGATAATAATGGTATAACAATGATAATGATTTCCAAAAATGAAATGCCTTAATTGTGCTCAATTTGTGAAGAAAAACAAAGACAACATAAAATTGAAGCATTAGTTGCTGCAATCCTTATTATAAGTTATTTATAATATGAAAAGAACTGATTTATGCGAAAATTTAATCACCATACCAGTATACATCAAGCCTTTTCATATAGACAGAAGGATTGATCACTTAGTATACAGTAAAACATGAATTTATGCGTATCAGAGATGATGGAAATGCAATTGTCACGTCAAACAAACCTGTAAAAATAAATTAAGCAACACACTGATGAGTTAGGTTTGACGACCATTATTAAGACATTTATTAACGAGTAATATAAATACAGTACATACTTACATCGATGAAGACGAATGCATCAACAAAACGGCAACACCTTTATTTCATCAGCACTAAACAATTCATAAATTGCGAAAAACTTCTTTTATACACCACCTTTAGTCATTTTCTTTGTAATCTGTTTCTGTATTTCAATAGAATAATATGACCTTGTTTATAGTTTTACTATGCTACTCACTTGTGCAGATTGGAGATGATAATTAAGCAAGCAGAATAAGTGGTTTTAATTGGATTTTATTGAAATTGAAATACGGAAACAGATTACACAGTGGAGCTGAACACATTAGACTCAAACTTATCTAATACAACTTTTATAATTGGCAGATTACAATAGAAACAACATTCAAAATGGAAATTCATATGAAGACCCCAGCTTAAAAACTAAAATCTCGATAAACATGAAGGTAAACAATTTCACTTTTGCCGACCATCTGATCACCCAACTTAAAACGTACGCCTTCAAAAATTATGCACTCAATTATGCGTTTCCACTCACCACCACCAATTATGATTGTACGACATAAAATCAAAAGTAAGAGTTCAATTCCACTTATTGTCGCAATTGTGCTATGACCACCATGGTTGTGGTCCTCTTATCCAATGTGAATTTACAAAAACCATTGTCGAACAGCTTCTATGAATCAGTGAAGAATAGACATAAAAAGTAATTTTGTCGAATAAATGTAATAATAAAAAATGTGAATTGGTAAGCAACATACCAAAAATTCACTGGTAACATCATACTCAGAAACAATGTTGAAGGGATGACAGATTTTTCAATATTAATGAAAGAATAGAAAATTTCTACTTAATACAATAAATTTGACTTAGGGTGAGAGATTTGGTGTGTACAACGATCATAAGAGATTATGGGAATTTCAGTTTAGAGAGCTATTTTCTCAGAGAGTGCAAACTAATTTCATTCTCAACCACTAAATGAACAAAGCAGCATACCACATTTGGACAACCCTGTAAGTAACAAACCTGTGGCTGCACAAATCATAAGCAACTCCGCAAAAAACACACATCTCGAACAAAAAATAGCGCTCTTAAAGAAAGGTTTGCATACAGATGCTTATACACAAATTTGCAATCGTTTCAAAATCAACATGAACCCATTAAGAGAAAATTTTGTAGCAATGACATAATCTAATAAAAATGACTACTTCAAATGGTATTAGAAAACAATAGTTAAAGAAAAATCAGCAAAAATTCAAAGTTATTGAAAAAATGTTAATTAACTTATAATTCAGTCTTCTTTTTGTGGCCACTTTCTCATCCAACTTGGAACGAATGAGATAAAAAAGAAACAGAAAATCAAATCACTCAATGGCATAAATTGGCTTAAAACTATATTTTTGGAATCAGGAGAAAAAATCATTAGGGAAAAAAATCATCAAAGAAAAAAAATCATCAAAGCACAACAGTAATTTCATGTCTAACATATGTTGGATCTCACATTTCAAACCACCCAAATTGTCTATTTCTTCTTGTACGATAAAATAGATTAAGCTTTGATTGAGCAATTTATTTGATTGGTTAAGAAGTCTATGTATGTTCTTATACAAATTTGTTACATGCAAATTTCTATGAACTAACATCAAAGACTGATCTAATGGTGCTATTGTTAACATCTTTATAATTAAATGAGTGGTCAAAATTTTAATACCTTTGTTATCGATACCCTGGTTAGGGCTACCTGCCTGACCATAATTGAACTTGATTCAGGTCAAATAATAATTTATAAGCTAATTCATGGAGCTGCAAAAGGATAATAAAGGTCAATATTCATGTATAAACCAATTTTAGTTATTCAATTACAAAAGACATCCATGTATTAATTTTTTTAAACATCTATAATGATTTGATGATGCAGCTGCTTCTTGGTTTTATCAATTTTCACCCTTATCATTCCATAAATTCGGAGCATCCTTCCAAGCTTGATCCTCTCTTGGAGGCCTTGGCAGCAGGTACTGTTTTATTAACTTATATCGAATTTATAAACTTGAATTGCAGCAAAATAAACCTATCTATTTCATTCTAACAGTAGCACAATGGTTTCAAACTGAATAACATAAAACAAAACGTTATCCTTATTCTAATAGTAGCATGTATTTTGATACGACAAAATGACTTACATTGTTCAAAATATCAAACGGCATGACGAATGGTTGAGAAATAAAATTGAGTAAGCATCAAACAATAATCAATCGAAAAAAAATCAATAAGCATGCAAATGAATAAAAAGCACAGACAGTACTAAGTATGAATTAATTCTCAATGAAAAAACTCACTAATGACAAACACCATTAGTAAACAAAAAAATTATAGCATTCTCAACCAAAACAATTAACTAATGACAAACAACATCCTTCCACTAACAGATCGACAAATCCAACACCTCACAACATTTATACTTGCATACATTAAAGATGTCCAACTCCATGTGGTAAGTTTGCAGCTTCGACAGGTTTGTTCGTATAGACTCTTCCATGAATGATATGAAAACATAATAATCACCTTTTCTAATTTAAATCTCTTTCGAAAAGGACTAAGATAAAGGAAAAAAGAGGGAAAAAAATGTATCAGTTAATCCACCAATTCACTACAATAAATTTGTAATTTTGCGACACATGATTTGCGACTATTGCATAAAAAGGGTCACAATTACATATTTGCAACGGGTCTTGCGACTAGTAAACGCAACAATCGCATCATTTTCATTGAAATTAAAGGCGCACTTACCTTTTAGAATAAAGCGCCCCAACATTTTTTCCCAAGACAATATATTAAAAGTTAAAGCCATCAAATTTCTCTCTCTACTCACCCGATCTGATCTACAGTCCCTTCTCTCTTTCCTCTTTCTCCACACTCAATCGCAATCCCTTCTCTCTTCTCTCTTGTTTAATAGATTCAGGAAAACCTTATGCTATTTTTAGATTGAAATTTGACTTTGACATAAAATCAAAATGAAAAAGCCTGAGTATATTCTCCATTATATTTTTTTTATTTCTAGAAAAATTGAAATTTTATTATTATTATTGACTTTTATTTAATCTTATGGTATTGTCATTCTCTCAATAATATTTTGATTTTTTTTGGCAAAATTTGCAGGTAAAAGTGGTGGGCTTAGGAGCAATCTGCAATATTTTGATCTTTATATTGATATAAGAGTAGTAGTGTTGAATTGGTCTAGTTATGTCCTCTTTTTGACACTTTTTGCCAGGGGGTATATTTTTGTTGAGAAAACATAAGCCGAGGTTATCGCGTTTCAGTAGTCCATAAGTAGCACTTTGAGTTGACATAGTTTATCTGAGCTTAAGTAGCAATCTAAAGGTGTTAATCTGGATTGCAGGGCTATAACTTTGGTTGTATTTTGCTTCTTTTCTTTTGGGTCTGTGCTACTTCTGTGTTCAAGAACAAAAAATAGAAATAAAAATAGAGGTAAAATATTCATGGATGTATGACTATTAGTATTACAAAGAGTTCTATGTCTTTAGGCACTATGTTCAGTGTGTTTCATATCAGTTGATTGGAATTTCATGTTGATTTATAAAGATGATATATATGATGATTGTTGATTGATTAAATAGGGTGTTTTTTTGTAGGTTATATTGGTGGGTTACAACGGTTGAGTATTAGTCTATTCTGCTACAAGTTTGCAATTAAGGTTCATGTAGCAGTGTGTGTTACAGAAACTCTCCTGAAGTTAGGATACTCAACTGATGAAGATCTTAAAGAAGTCTCTTTCATAAACTCTTTATGTTTTCCTTGTTTGATTTTGTAACATTTTTGTGGATTCATATGAATGGGGTTTAGATATTTTTAATTATCTATTTATGTATTTTAAGTATTCATTAATATATTTAGGCTTAATAGCAGTTTTCACCCTCTAACTTTCACAAAGTTGCGATTTTGTCCCCCTAAAAAAAACTACAAAATCGCCCCCTAAGTTTTGCAACTGTAGCAGTTTTGGCCCCCAAAGACAAAAATAAAAACAAAAAAATAACACGTGGCACCTCACTTAGGGTGCCACGTCAGCGTAGACCGAGTCAAAATTGGCCTTGGGGGCCAAAACTGCCACATGTGCAAAACTTAGAAGGCGGTTTTGTAGATTTTTTTCTTAGGGGGCCAAAATCGCAACTTTGGGAAAGTTAGGGGGCTAAAACTGCTATTAAGCCATATATTTATTCTCATTCAGTTGTTGCATCAAGAAGAACTCATCACATGTGGCAGCAGAAAAATCAGTGCAAAGAATTATATGAACTACTTGCCTCCTGAATTCTTCATGCATGTAGGTAAACAAAATGAACATTTATGAATAAAATAATCCGATTGCAAATAGCCAAAAATCAAATTAAACATATGCCCATACTCTTATATCAACCCCGAAATTGAAAATTCATAAACTGCAAATCAAAAATTAGGTCAGATTACCTTTGGATTTATAGTAAGATAACGATAATCAGTTCTGAAAACTAATACTAAGATTCTTAAGTGCAAATCCCTTAATCAAAGAAAGAATGAGTTGAAAATAAAAACAGCGCCGTATGTATTTGTGAGATAATGATAGAAAAAGGAACAACGACCTTCTCTTACCGGCGGCCACCGTCGACTTTAAAAACTTGTCGTCGTTGTTGCTTATGTAATTGAGAAGAAAATGAATACATATCCTATGCAGCTCATTACTAAAAATGCTTCTGCTGCATCATTTGCAGATTTTTTTTTAATCCAAAGATTAGGTTATAGTACAGAAGAAAAAAAAACATAAAATTTAGATGAAAATGATAAGATTTGGATGAGAAGAAATCAAATCTTTTTTGAATCAGTAAGCGGAACAAATTAGCGTTTTTGTGTTTCTGTATAGGAAGGATTCAAAATCGAACCTTTTGGACTCAGTGATGGAGGAGAATCAGAAAATTGGGGTGAGAATCTAAAATCACTAATGGTGAAGGACGGTTGAGAATCGTTAACCCATCTGAAGGACTAGAAAAGTTGTCGTTGGTGGTGTTGTCGATGGTTTAGAAGATCGGCGATAGGAGTTCTGTTTGAGCGTCAGTAGGTGGTCTGAATAAGCTGAAGCAGTTTTGGATGAATAAGAGGCAGTAAAGGAGTTTGTTTGGGTGGAGTGTGAAGATGAGATGCTTGGTCGCCGCCGATGGACGGGGGGAGAGGGATGATGATAAGAGGAAGAAAAAGAAACGTATGAGCTTGTTTTGGGAAAGAGGAAACACGCGTGTTGTGTTTTGTTATTCAGCCTTTTGCATAAGATTTAATCCTACCCCTTAAGTCATGTATTGAGTAGTGTGCATAGTAATTATCATGGTTTTCCAATGTTGAAATGTGGGATTCAAATTTCAAATTTTTGGAGCTATTTTTTTAGGTTTACGGTTATGAAATTAGGGTGTGCATGTTTGCTATGATTAGATATAAAGGATTCATAATACCCTAATTCATAATATATTGATAAATTAAACATGTCGTAGATCCGATCTTAATCATAATAATCATGTTCAATGTTTTGTTTTGTTTTGTTTCCGCTGTTGATTCATAAATATTTCACATGTTTTATGAAAATTGTTTTATTTAAACCTAAATATCTAACATAAGAAACTAAATATATAAATTTAATCTTGAAAATTGTGTATTCATATTATTAAAAGATTAAAAAAATTATCTTTTCAATGTGATACGTTCATCCCCTGATGATGTGGAACAGGACCATTCGAAATCGCGGGAGCTCGTGGAAAGTTCCAAGATTTATGATGCGAATGTGACACGCTCATCCCCTGTAGCGCACGATGACGTGCATGAGAAGCCTGTTGAATTGTTACCGGTTCATACGAACAACACTGTTGAGCACGACGATGTAACACCATATTTCCCGTCGATGATTTTAAACAAAAATAACATATATAATAACAAGGGTGTTAAACATCTCAACTTTATTCATCATAGATCTTAAACATTTTCGTTAAATAATGTAACATAGAAGAATTAAAATATTCGAAGGTCATAGTAATTAAACCCATGATGGTTTTTCCATGATTCATAAACAAGAAAATAGCAATATTCCCATAAATTAAATTAAGACAGTAATAAGGATTCAATCGTCGACCCCAACCCTAGTGTTATAGGAATCATAGCTCGTAGCGACTATATTTTATTCTCAACTAATAAATAAAGGACTATTAGGAAGCAATCTCCCGTGTCCACCTTCTAAACGTCCCACAACTACTCTCTGTCAACCTGAGTGTTTGTAACCAAGCACAACCACCACAAAATACAACAACACAACAATAAAGGGGTGAGAAATCCAATCTTAACATAGTAATGAGGAAAAATAGCTTCAACATCATCGTAACAGAAGAACAATATTCCAACACCATAAGATTATCACACCATAAGATTATCAATTGTTGCTATTATTTCTCAGCACATCATTACTTTATCACACATTTAAAACATCAAGTAACAACAACATCATTTAAATGCACATGGACTCTTCCTAAGACCTATATGAATGTGGTACCACACCTATCAACATCAAGTTGTCAGAGATATGTTACTAGACTTTTCAACACCAATTTGCAAGAAGTATGTCACTGGACTTTTCAACACCAAATCAACACCATTTCTCCATAGACTCGATTCTACTATGCATGCATAACAATAACATCCTTAGCATTGCTATATTTGATTATATCCCTCTTGCAAGTCTCCGTAAACCTAGTTCTCTATGTTCGTAATATCATTAATTATTACACTCTTAACTTCCTTTTTGTTATGAGTTCATTCAAGCCCTCAAAAACTATCTTGAAAACCTAAATTAGACTCCCCTCGTCTAAGTTGATTAGTTAGGCACCCTTTTTATACAATTTAGGGACCCTTTGGAAGCTTAAAAATAGGTTTTCTTACACTTGGGCAGGGCGTAAGGTCGTGCCTACTGGACGCACGATCGTGTGCCCAAAATTCTACATTTTATTGGCACAATGTTGAATCACACGCATTGGTTGTGCCACTAGGGCGCACGACCGTGCGTGTCTGATAGACATAGGAAATCACAGTTTTTCTACGATTTCGCTTTTGGGGACCTTTCCTGGCTTTGTTTTTGACCTAAAACTTCCAAAAACTTACCCCAATCATCACCCTAAACTTATCCTACCTTTCATGCCCTAATTCCTCACTAATCCATCTGATTAATCACTCATTCTCACTATTTAATTCATGAATTATTTCTCTTAATTATTCTATTCTTTATTATGATTTTTCTCAACAACAAGTCTTAAATTAACAACCCTAAATTAGCAACCTCATCAGCTGTTACCACAACCAACATTACAACATTCAAACACTATACTTCTATACCTCACAATAGAATGATAAACCCTAAAGATAAAAGGATTTTCCCCCTTACCTCGAATCCTAGAGAATTTGGGTTGCGACTTGACCTTTGTCGCTCTAGGGTTCCTCTTCCTCTACTGCTCTCTTATTTTCTTTTTCACGCTCAGTAATAACTGAATATTCTGATTTCTTAGTTCTTATTTATACTTGGGTTAATGTTTGCCTTAAGTCTTTCCTACTGCTTTTTCATTACCATTTTACTTTTCCTTTCCCCATTTATTAAAAACTTAGTTTCTACACCCCAGACTCTTTAAACATCGCGCTTCTACTTCTTCCTTTATTTTTCATTTAATTTGTCAATCCGTTCTTCACTCAATATTTACTACACGTCTTCTTGTCAGCAACAACTCATTCATATAGACAAAACAACACTAATAATAATAATATTAATTATATTTTTGACTACTAATTCCATTTATTAAAATAAATTTTAAACTAGGGGTGTTACATATGACGTACAATCTGGTTCCTCAAGTGGCCCCCTCTTTGTTCGTTCCATTAATGATGATTCAGTGGTGGCTCCAGATATCGTGGAGAGGTCCCAAGAGGGTATGACGCTGACATCACAACATGAAATTCACAATAATCTGAGAATTCTGCAAGACATGGAGTTATGGCACCGAGTTCGTGAATATGAAAAAAAAATCAGTTGAAATGCCATTCATCCAAGTTTTATCGAAGAAACAGAAACAACACCTGAAGAAGACCATTGTTGGTAAGCCGTACAAAACTCGTTCTATGGTGATACTTCTCCCACTGCTCAATGATAGTTTTATATTGGAATGTCCGCGGCTTTGGTAACTCAAACACAAAAATTGCCTTATTTTTTATTTATTTATCGCATAAGCTAATTTTTTTGGCTGAACTTATGATTTATAAGGACAAAAAACATATTTAACACTTAAAAAAATGTTTATCAGCAAAAAGTTGTATATTTGGAATATTGAAACATCAAAAAACAATTGTTAACACCGACAGAATCGAACCTTAAACTTTAAGAAAGAGCACACTCACATATCAATCGTTACCACCAAACCAACCTAAGTGAGCTAATTTTTTTAAGGAAAATGCTAATGAATGCATTTGGGGCAATGGTTAAAAGTTTGTATCAAAAAGTGGTGTAGTTATTGTTAAGACAAAAATAAAAACTTAAATTTTTTAGACAAAATTTCTACTATTAGATTTCTTAACTATTGCCCATAGGATATTGGTTAGTAATACCCATTTTTTAATCCTTAACTACTAGACCAAAAAAAATTAGGCTAAAGTGCACTTTTCCTGTAACACCCCAATTTCCCGTCTTAAAAATTTCATTAAATGAACACATAGATCAGAGTACTTCACAAAAGGAGTCTCACATTCATCACAATAAAAATTCTTTAAAAACAAATGAATATTAGTTTATCCTTCGCAAAACATTCAATTATAAGCAGCGGAAATCATAATTCAAAATCCTTCATAAAGGTCT
>Ga0099826_10000549_pt1 | contig 18699 bp, 21 predicted proteins | sample Mtrugardesep15_FD_76830 | JGI IMG/M metagenome (GOLD analysis project Ga0099826, IMG submission 76830) | Root nodule microbial communities of legume samples collected from California, USA - M. trunc garden sep15 | ecosystem: Host-associated > Plants > Roots > Nodule | place: USA: California... | reverse complement strand
GTTCACAACCCTTGTCAAATCCGACGCCTTCAAAGTGCGCGGCCATTTTCGTCTTCAAGCATGCGGTGAGGGGTTGAAAGAGCGAAAACTCATTTGGATTAACGATTTTCAGAAAGAAGGCTACACCGCACCCGCACGAAAATTAACATCCGACCTATGATCACCAACGACCAAATTATACAACTGCTGGCAAGTGGCTATACCGTCAAGGAAGTAGCCAATATGCTGAATATGAAGGTAAAGACCGTTGAAAAAAGAATCAGTACAATGAAAAGAAAGCAAGAATGTAAGACCGTCACCCACCTGGTTGTTAAGTGGCTGGGGCTGGGTCATGGATTGTCTTTGCAGTCGTTATAATGTTCAAAGAACCATTCTCGCATATATACCGCGCCCGGGGCAGAGCTGGCAGGATCAAACGCCTGCAGCGCCACCGTGCATATAATATGTTCAATAGCGGTATATTGCGGGTGGTTGATAAACGAACTGAATTATTCAAAAAGGCCGTGCCATTTATGGTATGGAGAATAAATAAATACGATGATACAAGCTAATGAGTTACGATTAGGGAATTATATATCATTTAAGGACAAACAGTATAAAGCAAGTATGTTGGGTGACTTATCGGTGGCAATAGCGGTAAACGGGTCGAAGGATCATGAATTTATTAAATGCGAAGAATTAGGCCCCATCCCTCTCACACCAGAATGGCTGGAAAGGTGCGGGTTTACATCTGTTAAAAACGGTGTCAGCCTTGAATTAAATGAGCAATATCAACAGATATGTTTCCTGTTCAAAGGTCCATTATCCTTAGAAGTAGACAGTTGTCGAATGCCTTTATACAGTGTCAAATACCTCCACCATCTCCAAAATCTATTCTTCGCCCTGACGGGAACCGAAATAACAATTAAACTATGAATTGGATAAAAATAAACGAGTTTGATGGATACGAAGTTTCTTCAGACGGGCGAGTAAGATCAAAAGAAAGAAAAGTTTTAACTACAGCCGGCTGGCCCGGCGTGTTAGCACATGGGAAAACAATTAAAGAAAGAATCTTAAAGCCTTCAGTTTCTGGAAACGGCTACCTGTTTGTTTCATTAAGAAGAGACAACAAGAATTTTCCTAAAAGAATACATACACTTGTTGCAGAGTGTTTTATTGGGCCGCGACCTGCCGGCCTGATAATTTTACATAAAGATCAAAATAAATATAATAACGATTTTCGAAATCTTGAATATGGCACAATGGCTAAGAACACGCAGGATTATTATAAATCAATAGGGAAGAGAAGCGGGTATGTGCCTATTGGAGATGTGCCCATAATAATTGAAAGGATTGGAAAGGGAGAAAAGATAATAGATATTGCGAATGAATACGGCGTAAGAAGGAATGATATTGCAGTCTTAAATAAAATTATTACCCTGACCGGGGGAGGAGCTTAAAATTTAGTTATGACCGACCACAAATGGATAACAGCCAATGATCAAACGCCTGACCAGTGGGGTAAGAGCTACCGGAAGGAGTGGGCTGAAACAAGGCACAAAGTCCGGTTGGCAGATGGTCGAGAAATATATTCGTGGTGGGAAGACGGCCAATGGTCAGTCGAGCGGTTAAAACCACATCTTAAGGTAGTGGAATGGGAAAGGCCTGTTATTATTGCTTAACTTATGGAGTGCGACTTAATGGGCAGGCCAAGTAACTATATCCACTTTTATAATAAGGCAAGAAAAAAGGATGGAAGTTTTACGCCTGAGTATTTAGAAGCTATGGCGATAGTTGACATACTCAAGTTCGTTGTATAAAAAGAGTTCCCCGTGAAACCACTTGCATAACGCAACTGGTAGTAAATATCCTACCAACTAAATCGACATATTCAATCTAACTTTATTATCCGGGAGGCACAAAGGCTTTCCCGGATTTTTTGTTTATGGCAGGTAGGCCCACAGAATATCGTGATGAGTATTGTGAGCAAGTAGAAAAGCTGTGCAAATTAGGCGCTACTGATAAAGAACTCGCTGACTTTTTCGAGGTTTCCGAAGTGACATTAAACGCCTGGAAATCAGAACACCCTGAATTTCTTAAGTCCATAAAAGCGGGGAAAGATTTGGCTGACGCAAATGTCGCTGACCGTTTATATCAAAGGGCAATGGGGTACACTCATGATGCCGTTAAGATATTCCCAACTGGCGGCGAGAAGGAAGGCGAGAACGGAAGCAAAGAAAAAGGTCCGTTAGTGGTCCCATACAAGGAACACTACCCCCCGGATACAGCAGCAGCGATATTCTGGTTAAAGAATCGTCAACGCAAAAAATGGCGCGACAAAGTGGAGACCGGCTTTACAGACACTGACGGCAACGATGTACCGGTAACAATATTCCAATTACCCAACAATGGCAGAAGTACAGCAGAGGATAATACGGCCACAACAGGGCTATCAGATGAAAACCCTGGCCAGCCCGGCTGATATTGTTTTCGGAGGTGGAGCGGCAGGATTGGGTAAGACATTCACTTTATTACTTGAGTTCTTACGACATATCAAGTTGCCCGATTGGGGCGGTGTTATATTCAGACGAACAAGTGTACAGATAAGGAACCAGGGCGGGTTATGGGACACATCGATGTCCATCTATCCCCACGCTGGCGGCAAACCGAAAGAAAGCGTTTTGGAATGGGATTTCAAGTACGGCGCCAGATTGAAGTTTGCTCACCTTGAACACGAGAAGAATATATATGACTGGCAAGGCTCACAGATACCCTTTATTGGATTTGATGAGCTTACCCATTTCAGTAGGAAGATGTTCTTTTACTTATTGAGCCGTAATCGATCCACGTGCGGAGTGAAGCCGTATATGCGGGCTACTTGCAACCCCGACCCTGATAGTTGGGTTGCGGAGTTCATCGCATGGTACCTTGATCCTGAATCCGGGTTACCGATACCGGAACGCGATGGGGTAGTGAGGTATTTTGCTGTAGACGGTGAAACGCTTATTTGGGGGGATACGATAGAGGAAGTGATTGAAAGATCCTGGTACTTTCTTGCTCCAGCAATTGGCAATTCAGGCATAAGCCCAGTAGAGTTTGTAAAGAGTTTCACTTTTATATCAGGCTCGATATACGACAATAAGGAGCTATTAAAGGTGAACCCGGCGTACCTGGCCAACTTATTAGCCCAGGATGAGCAAACAAAGCTGCAGCTGTTTAATGGATCATGGAAGGTAGTTATCAGTGATAGTGAAATATACAGCTACCCTTGTTTTCAAGGGATGTTTGTAAATAAATATAGCACTCGAACCGGCGAAAGGTATATAACGGCCGATATAGCCCTGCAGGGAAGTGATAAGTTTATTGTCGGGGTATGGGACGGCTTCGAGTTAATAGATCTTTTAATAATGGCCAAGAGTGACGGTAAAGAAGTGATTGAAGGAATTGAACGAAAGGCTATTGAGCATAAAGTTCAGAACCACAATATAATTTATGATAACGACGGTGTGGGTGGGTGTGTAAGCGGATTTATGGTTGGTGCGGTGCCGTTTCATAATGGAGGCTCCCCAATTGACAAAGAGAACTATACAAACTTGAAAACACAGTGTTATTATAAGTCAGGAGAACGGGTAAACGCCGGTGGTTATACGATAAGCGAGTATGTTGCCAATATGATGTATGATTCGGAGATGACGGTAAGGCAGCGGTTTATGTATGAACGGAAGGCGATCAAGCGAGATAAAACGGATATGGATCGCAAGTTATCCATTATACCGAAACAGAAAATGAAAGCAATTTTAGGCGGCCAGTCCCCTGACTTGATGGATATGTTTATGATGAGGGAAAGGTCAGAACTCGGTTTCCAATTTATGCCAGTGGCAGTCTAATTATGAACAAAGTACAAAAATGGTTAGCAAGCAAGATATTAGGCATGAAGGCTTTACCGCCACAGGTAGAGACTTTACAACCTTATAATAGCAATGGCCAATTTGTACAGGTAGGCGGGCAAATAACATGGATAAGCGACCGCCTCAGCTCATACATAACAGACGGCTACCAGGCTAACGATATTGTTTACGCTGGTGTAATGCTGATCATGGACAAGATACGGATCGCGCCATGGGCATTATATAAAGTCGTTGACGAAGACTCTTTGAAACAATATAGGGCTATAATCAGCCAGAAAGATATTACTCCGGGTGATTTTACGCGGGCAATGATGCTGCGAAAAAAAGCGTTGGAGCCGTTTAAAACGTTTAACCGGTCGGTAGGCAAGTTGAATGATCTTCTACAATGGCCAAATGAGCGCACTACCTGGAACGATGCGGTAGCTGATGGCGCAGGTATGAAGATGATCACCGGCAATGAACTAATGTGGGCAAACATTCTTGATGCTGGGGCTAATAAAGGAATACCGGCCGAATTGTTCAATATGCCTGCACAGTATATGGCGCCACTAGCTATCACCAAATGGCCACAGCGTATTACCGGCTGGCAGATGAATACCGGGGAGATAAGACAGTTTACCAACGAGGAAGTGCTTCATGTTAAGTTCTGGAATCCTGACTATAACATATCAGGATCAGGATTGATGGGTATGAGCCCGTTGAAGCCTGGCAGCAAGACCATCACCCGGAACAACAGTACGAAGAAGGCTGGGGCAACCCAGTTAGAGAATAACGGAGCTGCAGGCATTGCGTATGTAGATGATCCAATCGTTCCCGCAAGTGGTAGAGAGTCACAGGCGGCGGCCGTTAAAAGAACCTGGGCAAACGAATATGCCGGTTCAGATAACTACGGGAAGGTAGCCTTCAGTGGTTATAAGATGGGTTATGTGAGCGTAGGGAACACCCTGAAAGAAATGGACCTTACGGGCATCGAGGCGGTTGACCTTCGCCGTATATTCAACCTGTGGGGCATTCCTTCACAGTTAGGCAATGATCCTGATAACAAAACATATAACAGTCTGAAAGAGGCAGAGAAAGCATTAACAACCCGTTGCGCACTTCCTCACCTCACGGCAAAGCGGGATCACCTTAACCGGAAGCTACAAACAGACTGGGGCTTCAAAGGGGTGAATGTATATGCTGATTTTGATATGAGTGTATACGCAGAACTGCAGGAAGATCAGAAAGGGAAATGGGATTGGGTTAGTAAGTTACCGGTTTCATCTAAGTACAAGCTCGAACTAATGAACCTGGATGTGCCAGATGATCCAAACCTTGAAGTTATTTTGGTGGATGGGAATCTTGTTCCGCTGTCGGATGTGGTGAATAATTTAAGTGATGAGGATATGCAGCGGATCAATGAGGATCTTAGCAAGGCAGGGCTTAACGATTATTTGAGGGCTGGGAAATGAATGAACAACCATCATTACATATTCAGATTGTAGATATGGCCTTTAAGGCGATAGAGGAGAATCAACTCCATATTACTATTGCAGGGGCCATCCCGATCTACACCCGTAAGAAGCCTAACCCAAAGAGTGGAAAGGCTGACTGCCGAATAACTGTAAGAGAAAAGGAACACTATCGAACCATTATGAAGATGAAGATGGAAGCGGCAGCAACCGAAGAAGCAAGACAAAAAGTAATCAATCACTATACAAACCTGTTCAATGGGTAACGAGATAAGATGTTGCAGTTGCGGGAAGAAGTTAGCAGAGGGTCAGATCAAAGACGGCAACATCAGCATAAGGTGTAGATGCGGCATATTAAACAAAGTGACAGCGGCACCAGAGAAGAAGGAGAAGCGCCAAGGGCCGGAGAAAGCGGAATATTCCAATTTCCCGACCGACTGGAACGCCAGGAACGGCAAGCGCATTAACGAAGATAATTGATAATTAGCCAGAGCGCCATAAGCGCCAGTGCAGGGTAACCAGAATATAGAACCCCGGTTAAAACATTAGAGGGTCGTAGCATTCAGAAATGGATGTTGCGGCCCTTTTTTATTTCCATACATGACCAGACAACAACGCATAAAGCAGAACGAGAGGCTAAGGAATAAGTACGAGAAAGCCTTTTATGCGCCACTGAAGAAAGTCATCAAACAACAACTAAGCTCTTTCACAGACGACCTGCAGAAGTACGGCATTGAAGCAGCAAGAGCGCAATTGGATGTGCAACTCTGGAATATTGAACTGGCACCGGTTATCAACAAGCTATATGTCGAGGCCGGGTTAGCAAAGGCAAACCAGATACTTGGCGAATTGCGCCGGTTGCCTAAGGTGAGTAAGAAAAGAACATCCTTCGGTTATAACGCAGAGTGGACAACGCAGATCATTCAATACTTCAGCGCTCATCTGTTCGATAAGGTTGTGCTTCCGATCAGCGAGACGACGAAAGAATACATACTGAAGATAATCAGTAAAGGCATTGATGAGGGGTGGAGTATTCAGCGGATGGTAGAAGAGATCGAGCGCGAAGACTACCTGAATGGCCGTGTAAGGCGAATACTGAGGACCGAAAGCAACAGGGCGATTAACTACGGAAACGAGTTGGCGGCTGACAAGTTCGAGTATAAGACGCAGAAACGGTGGGTTGCTGTTCACGATAACCGTACCAGGCATGCGCACTTGAATGCAGATAACCAAACCGTAAACCAGGCAGACACTTTTTCAGTGGGCGGCGAACAGTTGCAGTTTCCTGGCGATCCGAATGGCAGCCCTGAAAATACGATATCGTGTAGGTGCTTTTCTGAAGTGGTTGCTATGAGGGATAGCAAAGGCAGGCTGATACCAAAAGAAGCGCAACCGCAGGTGAGAGTGAGAGGGGCATTGAGATCAGAACTGCAATCAATACTGGCTGAATTAACAAACTAATTATAAAAACATGAAAGATGTTTTTTCATATAAAGACTTTGACATTGTATCAGAACGTCCGATACAGTTCAAAGACGTAGACGGTAAGAAAGGAATTGTTACCGGCTACTTCGCCCATTTTGATTCTGTCGACAGTGATGGCGATGTGATTAAAAAAGGGGCGTTCATAAAGACCATACAGGAGTATGGCCCCGCCGCCCGTAAGCCGCGGATCAAACACCTACTCAATCACGACTCATGGCAACCATTGGGGCGCCTCATTGAGCTGAAGGAAGATAACTATGGCCTTTACTACGAATCACAGTTAGGCACTCATGCATTGGGTACCGACTTCGTGAAGATGGTTGAGAGCGAATTGATAACTGAACACAGTATCGGTTATCGTACGCAGAAGTTCAACCAACTTAAGCCATGGAGTGAATGGAGGGAAGGTGAGGCTATGCGGGAGTTAACAGAAGTTAAACTCTGGGAAGGGAGCTCGCTCACTGCCTGGGGTGCCAACCCTAACACGCCGTTAACCGGTATGAAGGCACAATTCAAAGCCGAGAAGATGGGCAAGCGAATAGATCTTATGATCAAAGCCCTTCGTAACGGCGATTTCACTGACGAAACTTTCGATCAACTCGAAATAGAACTTAAACAATTACAGCAAGCATTTATTGACCTGTCGAAACCTGAGCCGGATGTAAAGGCCACTCAGGAAGAGCCGGTAACAAAGACCACTCAGAAAGAAGTAGTGCGGTCAAGGGCGTTCGCTGACTTAACCACATTACTCACGTAAAAATCAAAAAAGATGAAATTGTTTTTCATACTCATGTATCTGGACGCAGCCGCCGAAACAAAGAAGGGTGGTTTTACTCCGGAAGAAAAAGGCGAACTCAAAGAGGCGCTGAACGATGTGCAGACAGCACTGGAAACAAAACAAAAAGGCCTGGTTGAAACCGAATTAAAAAAGCACGCTGACACTATCAATGAATCATTGAAGAAGTTCAGCGACTGGCAAACGCAGAAGGATGAAACCGACAATGCCAACCAAAAAGCCCTTGATGAGGTGCTGATCAAGATCAAGGAAGTACAAACCTCAGCATCGGGAAACCGCGTTGAGGCTAAGTCTTTACAGGCTGCAATGATCGAGGCCCTTTCTGACGAAGAAAACCAAAAAGGCATTGCAAGCGTTCGTAAAGGCCAACGTTTCAAGATGGCCCTGAAAGGCCCTATCAATCTCTCACTGAAAGATCAGGATTACTACACTGATGCACCTCACCTGATGCAAAAAGGTGTTGAGCAAAAGACAGTAGGCAACATGACCGCCGCCGGCAACCTTACCGGTCAGGGTTTTGTGAACTATGCCGGTAACCAGGTTATCCTGCCTGCACAAAGAGTAAACGCCCGCGATCTGGTACCTACTGTTCGCAGCGAAACCGGTACATACGTAACATTCCGCGAAAGCGCTGGCGAGGGATCTATCAGCCGCCAAACTACCCACGGCGCCGCCAAAACGCAGATCGACTTTGACTTTGCCCGCGTGGAAACCGTTAGTGAATACATCGCCGGTTTCACCCGTTTCGGCAAACAGTTGATGCGTCAATTGCCATTCCTGCAGAATACGCTGCCCCGGTTGCTCACTCGTGAGTTCTACAAAGTAGAGAACCGTCGTTTCTGGGATATTATCGCCACTGCTTATGCTGCTGGTGGTCCTACTGCGACATCTACTGAAACCGTGGATATTCTCGAAATCATGGACACGGTTACCCAGTTGTGGGATGCAGACTATGAGGCTTCATATGGCCTTCTGCGTTACACTGCACTGAACCGTATCAACAAATGGTTACTGCAGAACGGCGCCTATGCTGGTGCTGGCGGCGTGATCAGTAGCGCTGATGGTGCTATCCGGGTGAATGGCACGCCGATCATTCCGGTAACATTCATCCCATCATACGATAAGTTCCTGACGTTCGACAGGGCTTATGTTGAAAGGATCGAGGTGGAAAGCCTGGCAATTGAGTTCTTCGAGCAGGACGACGATAATGTTCAGAAGAACCTTATCACTGCTCGTATCGAGTGTTACGAAGAGTTCAACGCTATGCAGCCGGCTTCGATCATCATCCGTGATCTTGGCAACTCATCTTCTTCTTAATTAATAAATCAGGGAGCGTCGGGCGACCGGCCTCCCTCTTTTTCTATGAGGTATAACGATGTTATAGAGGTTGAGGTGTTAATTGAACCGGAATCAGAGCCGGTTAATCTCGATGATGTAAAACAGCATTTAAACCTGCAGTTTGATACGGCCGGGTCTATTGAGTTCAATGATGATGATACAAAGCTGGAAAGTTTAATTACCCAGTGCAGGGAAGGATTGGAGCAATACACAGGATTGACACTTAGCCCTAAAACACTTAAGGCTATACTTCGTAATGATTGCGGTGGAATAGAGATACCATGCGGACCAATTACAGGCATTACCTCGGTAAATGACATTGATGGCAACACGCTTACTGAGAACACGCAATATGCCATAAGGGGCGAAAAATTCAAGTGGGTTGAAAGGCCGTGTAGTTGCTATCTGGCGATTGAATATACGGCCGGGTATGACCTAAATAATCTGGTAATCCCCGCCGGGCTTAAACGTGCGTTGCTGGAAGAAATAGCCTTCAGGTACACCAATGCAGGTGATCAACAGCAGCAATTTGCATCAGCAGATGTATCACTATGTACAAGTGCTTTGGAACTGGCTGCAAGATACAAACGTAAATCAATCATTGCCTAATGGTGTTTATCCCAACCATAGGACAGATGAGAATGGTGCTGAAGTTTGAGCAGGTGAGCAAATCATCTGATCAGACAGGTGGGCAAAACGAACAATACGATGAATGGTTTACCACTCGTGGCTACTTTGTAATGAAGCGTAATTACAGGCAATTTGAAACAGGTTACGATGCAAGTGTAAAGACGTTCGAGGCCTGGATATATTGGCGCAACGAGGTAGAGGCCAACTTAAGTAAAGATGTTAGGGTGGTGTATGAGGCGAGAAGTTTCGCAATCGACACATTCACCCTGGTAGGTGAGCAACGAAAAATGTACAAACTCGAATTAACGGAGGTAAGATAATGCCAACCGGTTTTTCATTCCAGGTTCAGGGGCTTGATAGATTAATAAAAGTCTTTGATCAACTGCCAAAGCAGGTGCAAAAGGAGTTATCGGCAGAGTTAGGGTTCACGGCAAAAGAGATCAGGGACGGGGCTAAAAGAGATGCCCCTACAGATGAATCAAGACTGAAAGGGTCAATCACAGTGACAGAGCCTAAAGACCTGACTTTCGAGGTTGTCGCTCAAACGTCATACGCTGGTTATCTGGAATTCGGAACAAAGACCAGAGCGGTTATACCGGCAGGACTTGAAAGTATTGCCGGTCAACTTAAAGGGCCGTCAGGCGGTCAGGGGAATCCGATAGACGCGTTGCAAGCATGGGTTAAAAGAAAAGGAATAGCTGGAACATTCAACGTGAAGTCACGTAGAAGAACCGGGAATAAGGCTACCAAAGAACAACAGGACCGGCAGGTAGCATTTCTTATCTGGCAAAAAATCCGGAAGTACGGTATTAAGCCGCGTCCATATTTCTTCAAGCAGATGGCACCTGCAGAAGACAGACTGAGAAGAAGATTAGCGGCCATCATCAAAGACTTAATATAATGATCGACACCGGGCAAGTAGTGAGAAAGGCTTTTTTCGATGCACTGAATAACCAGGTTGATAACCCGGAGAACTCAGCTGCAAAGGTGCCTATAGTGGATGAGAAGCTCGATCTGAATATTACTGAACACGATCTATACATGCTCATTGGCGGGCAGCAGGCTACTACGGTAAATACAAAACACTGCTGGGCAGATGAAGTAGACCTGAGTATTACGATTGTGAACCGCCGAAAGGCCACCAACTCGAAAACAACAATTGAAAATATAGCAACGCAGATGTTGCAGATCTTATTCCCTACCAGAACAACCGAAGGGATAACGATACCATTACCATTTCTTTTATCCTATGTAAAACGCATGAACGATCAGTATACGTTCGAAAAGGCCAATGATGGCTGGGAGATAAGTAAACAGATCATATTCAAAACACGAATTACTCAAACTTAAATAATAAGCAATGCCTCAGGAAATAAAGGGTACACTGGTAACAATGTGGCTCAGCGAAACCAATAGCAACTACAAGACTATTGTTTGCGAAGACAGTTCGCAGTCGTCCACCACATCGAACATAACTACCACAAAAACGAAGTGCGGCACATACACCGCTTCTGACACACCGGAGATCACCATTTCAGGTAGCGGCGTGGCCGGTGGTAACCTGGATGCAAACCAGGTGTCGTTCAAACAGCTGCAGGCATGGGCAGCAGCCGGCACATTGCTTTGGTTCATCCGTCGTAATGAGGCTAATGTTGCAGCAAGTATAATAGCTGGCGAGATTGTTTACCTCGATGGTCAGGGTTATATCACTGAGGCAACCGAAACATCAGCAGAGGGTGATGTTGTGAAATTCAACTGGTCATTTACTACCACCGGTACCGTTGACAATACTGCTGATTCTTAATAATTATTATGAGTGTAAAAAATTATATGACCCTCGAATTAGGGGGCAGTGTACGCGGCTTGAAATTCAACGTAGGTACCCTTAAATGCCTCAGGGATATTACCGGCATTGATCCGTTTGAGTACAATGCCGAAGGAACCGACTTTGCAACACTGCTACCTTATGCAACCAACATCACCTATGCGGCGCTATTGTCAACCTGTTTGAGTAAGAAAGTCGATGCTGACTTTACGGCTACTGATGTAGAGGCATGGGTTGATGAATTGACTGTAGGAGAATTGACCGACATAGTAAATCACTATAACGAAATATTCGTCTCTACGAAAGCCTCTGCCAACGGGGAGGTTGGCAAAGACACACAGCCCGGGCAAGTCGTTAACGTTTGATGAACTATGTGAGGAAGCCTTCGGAAGCGGATTGCATCCGTGGGAGTTCTATAGTTACGACTTGAAAGAATATATGCAGCGTCGTAAAGGGCTGGCTGAATATAACCAGTACAGATACCAGGAGCAAATAATAGCGGCCATGGCTCCCTACATGGGTAAAGGCGACCGGACCAAAGTTGTTAACGATGCTTTTAGAGTAAATGGTAAATCAGAATCACCCAAAGAGACTTACGAACGCATACAAAAAAGATATGCAGGATTAGCAATAGAGAATGTCCAACGAAATAAAAATAATAATCGGAGGTGATCCTTCAGGGTTCACAAAAGCGGCGAGGGAAGCCACGCAGGCTAATGACCGACTGCGAAATTCTTTCAAAGATGCCGCAGCTGCGGCCCCTGGGTTTGCTAATGCAACATCAAAGGTTGTTCCCGCTCTTGAGCAGATAAAACAAAAAAGTGGTGCCGCTGGCGCAGCAGTGTTAGACTTTTCCCGAATAGTACAGGATGCCCCTTTTGCTGCAAACAACTTTGGATCGATAGCTAATAATATAGATCCTGCAGTTCTGTCGTTTGGACGCTTAAGCCAAGAAGCAAAAAGGTTATCTGCCGAAACCGGTCAAAACATAACAACATTCTCTTTGCTAAAGCAATCTTTACTAGGGGGAGCGGGTATAGGTTTGGCAATTTCAACTGTCACCTCCCTGATAACTGCGGCTCAAATGAAGTATGGCTCATTGGGTGCAGCAATTGAGGCGTTAACAGGAAATTTATCAGCGGCCGCACTTGCACAAAGAGCCGTCAATAAAACATTTGCTGAAGCTGAAGGAAGCGTTGCCGGCGAAATAGCAACGATAAATTCTCTTATATCAATATCAAGAGACGAAACATTAAGCAAGTCCGCAAGAGGTGAGGCGATGAATAAACTCAACAAAGAGTATGACGCCTACCTTCCGAAACTTACAGAAGAAAATATAAGCACACAAGCCGTTACTCAGGCTGTCGATAAGCTGTCTGTTTCTTTGTTAAGACAAGCTAAAATAAAAGGTCTGCAAGATTTGATAAGTAAAGAGACGGCAAAGCAGGCAGAGCTATTATCGGGTTCATTAAGTGACAATGCAAGCGCATTCGACAACATTGCAGCGGCGGTAAAATCATTAGGGCCAGGAACTAACTTTTTTACCGAGAAGCAAATTGCTGGAGCAAAAGCGACGGCTAAAGGATATGAGGAGGCCGAGAAAAGAATTGAAACATTCAACAAAACACTTAATAAACTTCTTACGGAAGAAGCGGTAGCTGGTACTTTGTTCGATGAAACTAAAATAAAAAAGAAAGAGGAGGACTTCCTTAAGAAGCGCCTCGAAGCCTTACAAAAAATCCAATCAGCCACCAAAGACGCAACATCCCGGGTTGGGCTGCAGGAGCAAATATTTGAACTACAAACAAAGATCACTATTCGTGATGCCGGCAAGAACCAGTTGAGTAAACAGGAAGTTGATCAGGCCATACAGGGTTTTCAGCGGGATCTGCAAAAGGAGTTCGACAACCAGGCTATTGAGCTGGAGGCGATACCAAAGGTGAGGTTCTCTTTCCCTCAAAACAGAATAGATACTGATGAGATAATAAAGAAATCGTTCACTACTAAGATTGCACCAATTGAGTTTAAAGACGGTGTTGATCTTGTATTGAAGCCGGGCGTTGTATCTGTTGATGTAACAGATATGCAGGATAGGGTTGCGAAAGCTACAGGACTGGATAAGAAGATTACAATACCAGTGCAATATGATATTGAACTAAAATTGTTTGGGAAAGAATTTGCCGATAGCGCTAAAAGGGCAAGGGATCAGGCTAAAGGTATTCAAGAGGCGTTGTTTAATGGGATTGTTAATGGCGCTCAAGAAGGGCTTAATGTGTTAGGGGCTGCGTTCGCGGATATATTAAGCGGGGAAGGAATTTCAAATGTTCTAGCGAAAGCTGCACAAGGTTTATTAGGAATTATAGGTGGGATTCTTCAGGAAGTAGGTAAAGAGATTATAAAAACTTCCGCTTTGGTTGCAGCGCTGAAGAAGGCATTAAATGGACTGTTTGGCCCGGGCGGCGAGACGATCGGATTCGCTGTCGGTGCCGCCTTAATCGCCACGGGTGCCTTATTGAAGAATATTAAATTCAACGTTCCCAAACTCGCCGAGGGTGGTATTGCTACCCGTGCTACGCTTGGCATATTCGGTGAGGCCGGTCGTGAGGCTATTATCCCGCTTAATAAGCTGCCCGAAATGATGGGCAAGCTCAGTACCGATAATCAACAAACTATAGTATTAAACGGTAACCTGCGTGTTGCAGGTACCGATCTATCATTACTCCTTCAACGTGCGGACGGAACGAGATCTCGTCTTGGCTAATGGCATACGTAGAGACATATACTATCAACTTCAAGAACGAACAAAGCCAGGAGGTAGTTACAACTATTTACCGGAAAGACGGTGATGCTGTTACTGTGCAAAACTACATGGCTGTTGCCGTTGAGTTAAGTGATCGCAGTGAAGGACAAACTAAATATGACAGCACGATAATCGTAAGAGAATTGTTTTTGACCTTATGGACAGAAGATGGTGAGGATATAACCTGGGAGACATTTATAACCGCCGAGCATGACGAGTGGATGATCTCGGTAACGGTGGACGGTCAAAAGTATTTCGACGGGTTTATAACCCCTGATGAAGGCAATAGCCCATTTCAGGATAAACCATATGAGGTATCATTTAGGGCAACGAACGGCCTTGCACTACTGAAAGATGTTGATCTGGTTGATGTGGATGGCAACAACTTTACCGGCACTCACCGATTGATTGATTATATAGCCGGGGCGTTGAAGCAGACAGGACTGGGGTTAGATATTCGCGTTCATTGCAATTACTACAATACTGACTTTGCCCCCAGACGTCTTGACCATAGCCGTGATATGTTTAACCAAACGTATCTGGAATACAGGACGTTCTTAAAAAGCCCTACACAGTATGTCAGCTGCTACGACGCATTGAAAATAATACTTGATAAGTTTTGCCGCCTTGAATACTGGATGGGGTATTGGGTTATAAAGAACATTGCTGAATTGCAGTATTCGCCAGGTAATAATTATTATGGGGTATACAGTCAGTACGGTGTTTTTCAAAACTCAGACGAAGATACCTCTAACCATTATCAGATAGGCAAGTCCGTTGACCTATACCCGATCAACGAGGATCAGCAGATATATAGCAGGTTTGCGATTAAAACCGCAAGGACGGAGTATAATTATACGCCATGGCCTGAAATACCTAAAAATAATAAATTCAATCGTGGCGACGCTATACCGGGGGAAACTGGTGATGTATTTGAGAAAGACGATAATGGCGACGATACTGCTACACAGATTGGCACTTATCAAGACTATTCAATACCAGACTGGACTTTTGGAACCTTCAACGGTACTCCGACCCCGATAGCGCAATTGCCTGTACTTGGGGGTGGCGTTGATAATGCTGTCCGAAGAAGTACGAAAAACTCATTTGCGGTTGAGACTAATCGTGAAATTATAATTAGGAAAACAACAAGTAATACCCAAGTATTACAATCAGAAGGGCTGCCTGTTTATGTAGGCGACAAGGTGAGCATAACGTTTGACTTCAGGCTTTCATTCAACTTTGGCGCCCAACTAACTATTGCGACGGTGCACGTGTATATAAAGCCAACGGCTGGCGGGCACCCATATTGGTGGCGTGATGGCGCTGGCATAATCAATAAGTGGAGAAGAAACGGAGCCGCATCAGAAGCCCTGAATGTGGAATTTATTGACTCGTCCGACCCTACCAAAGTTTACAAATCAGTTTCCTTAACATCGCCTGGTATACCGGTCGATGGATATTTATACATCATGTTTACAAATGTGATGGATAATAACCTTCCCAATGAAGCATACTACAGAAATTTCGACTTCAGTTATATGCCATTCGTCGCTGGGGGATATATTCAGGTTAAGGGCGACTATTGGATACGCTCGCAGAATAAAGTATTCCCCGATGTGGCAGATGAAGAAGTAAAAATTTCAGATTCACCAAAGAAGATGTTACAGGGCGCCTTACTCGACTCAGATGGCAACCTTACAACCCCTCGCTGGTTCAGGTACGGCCAGTTTGGAAGCACGTTCCAGGAAAATCCACTATTCGAGAGCAGACACTTCAAAGAGTTGTTAAACATCGCAAGATACAACCATAGCTACAGGCGAATGTATGCGCTTGACGGGACCTTTAACGGCCTTAACTGTGCAGCTGAAAACGAACAGCTAAATAAGTTCCCAGTCCGGTTCGATAAGCGGTACCGGTTGGTTGACATGAACGACCCGAGGGAATTTGTGTTAGTTCCACCTTTAAAGATGGATCTGATTCGTGGATGGATCAACGCAAGCCTGGTAGAAGTGCGGCAAGTGTCAGCGGACGATACAGACGGGACACAGACCGGAGACAGCGAATCTTTTAATTACATATTCGACACCAATGGCTAATCCGATAAAAGCGAAGGATGTTATTATTCAATTTCTCAGCGGAGGCGGTTACGTAAACTATGCCTGCGCAGAGACATTGGAGACAACATTCACCATGGAGACAAAGCCAGTGAAGACCATTGGAGACGGCGTATGGAAAAGGCCAGCAGGGCAATCGCTGGGGCAAACCATAAATCTTAGCGGGGTTGTGCAACGTGCATCATCTACGCCCGATGCCTTTGATTTGCTTGACAACTTCAAAAGTATGACCGCTATAGACTTTAAGATCATATTCTTTGATGAGGCGGGTGTTGCGAAGATATTGAAAGGTATTGGGCTACCCACTGAGGTTAGTTTTTCAGCTGGTTCAGAAGGGTTTGCTACCGGCAGTATAACAATAGAAGTTATAGGCGATCCCGATTATGTGCCTGTAGTGCCACCTGAACCGCCGAATCCATTAGATCCTGATGATTGTGTTGCGGAGATTGAAACAGCACATTCAGATAGGGTTATGGTTGGGCCAACACTACGAAGATTTATTTATATCGACACGATGGTGTCAGGTAGCGCAGATATTGCCCGGTGGGATTATTCAATTGATGGGGGCGGGCTTCAGACGGCCTTTACCGACGGGAACATCCCAACATCATGGATTTTACCAATTGCTTACAACGTGGGTTCGCATAGCATAACTATCACGCCCGTGTGTGATAATGGATTTTCAGGTACACCATTCACATTTTCATTCTCATTCCCATAACTAAGTATATGAAAAGGATTATCGTAATAGCAGTAATGATCGCAGGGAGCATGTCGGCAAAGGCGCAATTCCCGACAACGGATAGTTTGCGCTCCTTCGTCAACAGGTACATACGTAACAGTGCGGTAGAGGCATTTCAGAATTTAAGACTTAACACGGCGCTGATCGGCATGACGAAGTACCTGGATAGCGCCTATGGCGGCCAGGTAGTTTCTTTCACTGCTGCCAATGATTCAACGGCCAGGCTCATAACCCTGGCAGGTGATACGATGGATGTAGTAATAAGAGGGACCGGGGGAGGAGGCACCGGTATATCCGATGGTGACAAAGGGGACTTAACGGTGAGCGTGGGGGGCACTGTCTGGACCATCGACAACAATGCCGTTACTACTGCGAAAATCGCTGATAATAATGTTACGAACGCTAAGATAACGGCATTCAAAACATACCCGGCGGAGGCCACGGACTGGGTAACTATATATGAAAAGACCGCATGGACGGCCGCTGATCTTGCGGAGTTCCAGCGAGGGTCAAACCATACCATAACCCTCAACGGTTCATACCCGCGTATTGCCAGCTCAACAATTGTATGGGGCGGCAATTCTATAACCCGGTTCTTGCCCAATTACCCTACGCTTGCAACGGCAGATAGCATCGTTGTTGAGTACCAGATCGTGAGTGCATTGGGCTCCAATATTGGTTTCGGCCCTTCAATGTATTCGAACAATGTGAATGGTGCTAACCACGGCTATACCACTTACCTGGCGTGTTTCACTTCTACCGGCACCCCTCACTTCGCAAAACAGGACGGAACAAACGATGTAACAGGATCTACATTCACCGTCTCGCAAGGCGATGTTATCCGGCAGTCCATCGGCTTCCGTGATACGATCGCTTTTGCCGGGTTTCAGAACCTTACAACAAGTTCATCAATTTCCAATATATCGCTTCCTTTCCCTGCAGGTGTGGCGCCCTTCCCGCCTAATACTGGCACCTGGGCGTTCCAAAACTTCAGCGGCACCTATGAGATCAGGCGGGTAAAGATAATGTCGCGCAAGGTCACCAGCCCTACGCTCATGGTTGACATGGATAGCAAGGGTGTGATTTACGCTGATCCATGGGCATTGAGGTTTCCCAGTTTGCTGAACGCTCGTTATCCTACTGTATTGAATTACTCAGGTGGCGGCGATCAGATCACTGACTTGCAGAATAAATTATGGGAGATAAAAAGAATTAACCCCGAGCAGATGTTGATCGGGGTTGGGTCTAATGATCTGCGCTATGGCAATTCGCTATCTACAACTCTCGACCGGTTAGATAATTTTGTTAGCACCATATCAAGCAGCAGCACCCGATGGGCGGTGACGGTAATACCTGAAGATAGTACGGGTGGTCCAACTGGTGGAGGCATTGGGCTGACCGCATTCAAACACGCTATTTCATTAAGATACCCTTCAAATTATATCGACCTGTGGACTTTTATGTCAACATCGAATGTATTGAAGGCCGCATATAACAGCGGCGATGGGGTGCACACCAATACTGCGGGGCACCGGGTGATCGACAGCCTTATTGCAGCATCAGGATTTTTCACAACGCAAAGTACACAACGGCGCACTCCTTACCCGATTGTTAACGGCGGCCTGACT
>Ga0099826_10000546_pt1 | contig 18719 bp, 7 predicted proteins | sample Mtrugardesep15_FD_76830 | JGI IMG/M metagenome (GOLD analysis project Ga0099826, IMG submission 76830) | Root nodule microbial communities of legume samples collected from California, USA - M. trunc garden sep15 | ecosystem: Host-associated > Plants > Roots > Nodule | place: USA: California... | reverse complement strand
TAACAAACTAGATGAGTATATTTATACTTATTTTTTCATTATCCAAATTATATCCTTAAACAATTTTTTCTATAATAAAGATTGTTGTTCGTGTCATTAAAAAAAATAACAAACATTTATATTTTTACTTTTAATCAAAACAAAAATTACATTAAAAAAGTACCGTTCATAATTTTCAAATGTTAGTGAAATAAAAAGAGCGAAAAGACGGGCACATAGTGCCCGTCTTTTTGCTAGTTTTTATAAAGACTTTGTCACACCAACCTTTGAACTACTATTTTTCATATTCCCTAGCTATACTAATTTACTCACTCATTTTATTAATGAAAAATTTTAATGAATAAATTGGTTAATTAGTTACAAACTTGCAATTGTTTAGTAAGTTTCTATTTTCGTTTATAACTCTTAGATTGATCAAGTATTCTAGCCCTAATTTTTTTATTGATATAATATTTATTAGTCTACTTTTCTAATTTTCTTATTTCCTTTTGTTACTTGATTTGAATATGATAATATTTTCTTGTGAATTTGGAGAAGAGAATAAAAAAAAATAAAGGAAGGAGAAGAGGATAAATGAGACTTCTATATATGAATTAAGTATAATATATTAAAAAATGAAAACTACAATATATTTAAGTAGTCTAAACTTAGAGTCTTTATGTAAATATCAATAACATAGAAAACTATGTTGTCATAAATTGTTTGAATCGTACATATGAAAATGAGTCATTTAATTTACTTATTTATTAAAATTGAGTTATTTCCTTCTATTTTCTTTAAATAAAATAATTTCATTGACTCAAGTTAGAATATAAATTTGATAATATCTAAAATCCACAAATGTATTAAAATAAAGGTAAACAAAGATAGGAGATATAAAATAAACCAAGAAAATATAGTAAAAGAAATTTTTATTAATTTTTATTGATATCTAATAGAGGTGAATGACACACTGTTTATGTCAAAAGTAATTTTTATCTACTCTATATTCATTGGACAATAGAATAATAAATTTAAAAATATTTTAATAGCTATTTTATTTTTAATTAAAAAATAATTCAATACATATCCACCAAATTTATTATTTTCAATAATTTTAAAAAATAGACATTATAATCAAACCCGTGCAACGCACGGGTTGAATACCTAGTATTCATAATTATTTTATTCTATATATTTTATCCTTATTCTTGATAAAATGATTTTGGCATCCTAATCTTATTTAAATGAGGAAGTTTTATCTTAATGTTTTTTTTAGTCTTTTAGTTTCGAGGACGAAACTATTTTTAAGTGGGTAAGAATGTAACATCCCAATATTTTTTACATGTCGTTCAAAAATTATTTTCTCAAATTGTCACTTAGTTGTTCAATAATTTATTGTTATGTGTGAAAAATTTAAGAAAATCTTGACATTTCATGCTTTGATTAAATTAATTTGAATTTTTTGTTCGATCTATTTTATTTTTAGTAATTAATTGGGTGTAACAAAAATAAGTTAATCATCCGTGCAATATTTGATTTTTTCTTCTACTCACTTAATAATGTATTTTTATTTGTAATTTATTTTAAAGTTAATTATTGAATTAGCAATTAGTTTTCTATTTTGACATAGTCATATTAATGCTACACGTTCTTTTGTTGCCTAATTAGCTAGTCGAATACACGTTGCAATTTACCTAGTCCATCCTCCTAATTAGCTATCCGTTTTTTTTATGTAGGCTATTCAATCAACATTAGTAGAAATCATGGGAGAGTCTTTGCCTTGAAATTTGATTTACAATTCTCTTCCTTTGACTACACGACCAACTCATCTTTCTCTCGGGTTTGGATCTCCTTCGGTGAAATATTGTCCATTAAAAATTAATTAAGTGAGAGTATTTAATGTTTAAAAAGAAGAGAGAGATAGCTATTAATGACTGTGATTAAAACTGCAGAACAAACTGGAGAGACTCCACTGAAGAGGATCTTTTCTCCTTTCTCTCCTATCAACTTACATTCCATTTTAAATCATGGGAGAGTCTTGTGTTGATGGTTTTTCAAAGGCATTAAGACTAGGATTGTTTCTATCTCTTGACTCACATGTCCATCCTTGCTGTCAGCCAAAATCGTAGTCAACTTTATTCATTGTGTTCCTTCTCATGTCAAGGTTAGAAATTGATTGTACAAATTAATTATATGTCATTCTTAAGGTGTTGTTTTGAGTTCATGTTCGGTGACGTGAGATATATAATTATTTTTGTGTGGTGCCTTATAGTGTTTTTGGATGAGATAATTGAGAAATTTTAAAAAAATTTATAATTTTAGGTAATTTAAATGATTCAATTAAATTCCTTTCATTTTTCAATACTTTTGTTTAGGTGGAGTAATAAAAAATTTCAATGTCATCATTTTAGGAGAACTTTTATAAATTTTAATTTTTTTGGCCAAATTAGGGGTCAATTTGTAAATTTCAAAATTTTTGAGAGATCAAATTATAATTTTTGAAAAATTTGAGGGGTCAATTTATAATTTTTTGAACATTTATTGGGGTCAAATTGAAAATTTTGAAAAAATTAAGGACCAAAATGCAAAATTTGAAAGATCATAACAATGAAGAATTTTGAAATTCTTACCTTTTAGGTGTCATTTGAAATTATCTAAATTTAACTTGAACAAAATACTTCATAAATTCCCGTCATTTTGAAAATTCTTCAAATTATTATCCAAACAATGGAATTCACCTCAAAGTATTTGAATTCCCTCGTAACATTACATTCCCTCAAAATATTCCCTCATCCAAACACATTATTAGTGACGGGTTAATATCATATTGCATTGTCATCCCTAAGTGGCGGGATTAAGTCTTCATTTTCATGATCATGCATTAGCATATGCATCTGTGTGGTGCCTTAGTAGCGGGTTATTTCTTTGTGGTGCTTTAGTGGTGGGTTGATTATATCCGGATCATGTAGTTTTTAAGAGCATGCAGTTTACACATAATTGCATTGCATTGGGCCTGTTATGCATTTGTGTGTTGATAAGTGATTAAACTATTATGATACAAAGGAAATGTGTGTTATGCATTTCTTATTTCTTTTTGATTGAAAAGTTTTGATACTATCTATTTTATAGCATTTTTTCTTGTGCTTTGAGTATGAACCAATTTGGATAATGAAATTGACCCCTTACACCAACATACATTTTAGGTACCAAAAGATAGATGCCTCTGCTTTGAAGTTTTTGCTTGAAGGATATTCATATTAAGAATTTTTGTATAGGTTTTTTCTTATTTCTTTTTAATTGGGTTTTTGATCGAATTGTAATATTAAAAGTAATTTGAAGGATATTCATATTAAGAATTTTTGTATAGGTTTTTATTAAGAATTTAGTACCGTTGGATTGAAGAAAAAAATAGTCTTATTTTTCTTAAAGGAAAAAAAAATAGTAGTGATTTCCTAAAAATGAAAATGATTTAGGCGTAATGTCTTGGATTAAAATTCGGGGCGTTACAGGTACCATATGCATGTAGAGATGTGTCTAGAACATTACATGCATATGAGTTATGTGAAACGTGTCATATGTGATTATGTGAATTGGTGAATTTTGGTGAATGATGTGACTTATGTGAAGTTGTGTACTTGAATATATGTTTGCTTGGTGATGCTTGTATACTTGACATGGTGTTGTTAATATGAGAATGATGTGATGATTCATTGATGATAATGTGATTTATGTTATGATTGAATTGAAGATATTGTTCATATGATGTTAGTATCCTAGGAATGATGAGCATGTATATATGTGATACTTGAATCCTAGAATGCTATTTTGATGCTTATATCTTTTTATGTAAATAGTATATAACGCCCTCAATGGTCGTTTGGTTGACTGCCTCGCCATTTTTAAAAATGGTGTAGACGTACAGGCTTGAGGACGTTCGTGGAGACATGAGTACTCAAGGATTGCATGCCGCATTTCTTGTTTATCATTTACATGGAGTCTGATATATGATTTGATTAGGATTGTCTGGATTCTATGTTTATTTATTTTTTTAGAATATGTTGAGACCACGTTGTTTATGTATTTTGAGACCTGAGATAAGTTGTTGAGATTTTGTGATACATGCACTTTGAGATTCTGGATGTATTTGAGATTGGTTGAGATGTTTTTATTCCGCTGCGAGATTTCTGAAATCCGAATTTTGCATGCTTTTGAGAAAATGATGATGTGACATCTTGAACTCTTTTGATTGATTGGTTTAATTGCATTAATTATTGTTTGTGGGGTTTAAGGGTGTTACACTATTCATCCCCCTCTGGCGTGTATTCTATCTTGCCATATAGACCAACAAGTGGCATCAAGAGCCTAGTTTCTTAACTAACGGTTTAATCACCAAAAGAGTCGATATGGTAAATAAAGAGCCTAAGGGGGCGTATAATATAGCACCAATTTCTTACGGCAAAAACTATGACTATTGGAAAGAATGCATGAGAGTTCATATCCAATTGATGGATACGGATGTGTGGGATGACGTTGCCAATGGGCGGTATTAACCGCAAGTTGTTGCTAACGGTGTTGCACAAGACAAACCAAAAGTCGATTGGAGTGACGATGACAGAAAGAAGGTTCAATACGATTTGAAGACGCGAAATATACTCATCTCTTCTTTTGGAGTGAATGAGTATGATTTCCTCTCTCATTGTAAAACCACTAAGGCTATATGGGACGGGTTGGAAACTCTTCGTGAGGAAACCGACGACGTCAAGCAATCAAAGATTAATACTCTCATTCAACAATATGAATTCTTTCACATGGTGGATGGTGAATCCATCTCCTCCATGGAAATGAGGTTCACACATATTGTAAAAAAATTGGAAAACTTGGAAAAGACATCTCAAACCAAGATTGTACTAACAAAGTGTTGATGTGTATGAGTAAATATTGGCAGTTCAAGGTGACGACTATCAAGGAATCACAAAACCTTAACACTCATGACATTACTACTCTCTTTGGCAAGCTCAAGGAGCATGGACATAAAATTGTACGATTGAAGTCTAGTGAGGAAGAACTCAAAAAGAAGTAAAGGAAGTCAATTGCACTAAATGCCATCTCATCCATGGCTACTTGTTTGGTTCAAGGTGAAAGTGACTCCGATGATGATTCACTTAATAAAGAAGAAATGAGGTTGTTCGTGAGACAATATAATTACTACATCAAAAGAAATGGTCTAAAGCATAATGACAAGAACCTAGTTAACTTTAGGAAGGCAATTTCTTTTGTAAATTAGTCTCTCAAATGTTTGAAACTTTAAATTTGATGCAAATCTTTTAAAGTCTTTATTATACTTATATCTGAAAACAAAATAATTATATGCTTCAAATTAAATTAAATTTTTAACTATAAACTTGAATCCAATAAAAATTTTAGGATAGGTTGGTTGTGGTGCTTGAGATAAATGTTTTGACCCCATTTTAACATAATGATATACTTAATAGATATTTAATAATGACTCTAATAGATGTTGGGGTTAGAAAGAAAATACGATATACCTAAACTAGAATTCATTGCATTACAAACATCTTAGAGGACGAATCCATATTTTCAAGGTCTATGAAAATACAAAAAGAAAATAAATAAAATAAATTAATCTAGTATAAGCACAATAACGAAAAAGCAACTCATGGAATATTCAAGCATAAGATGCATTGAATAGATTTATTGATAATGCAATAACCCATTCTTCCTTTGCTCTCTTGGGCTCGGTATTCATACATTGAGTGGCATCATTTATACACACTCACATTGATGATTATTGCACTTCCACTTTTTAGGAAAAAGGCATATAGCACTTCTTCGACACTCAAAGTCATCCATACATCTAATATCCGCTGAAAATAAAAAATAATATAAAATTACTAATATGAGATAAAGATTGTGTACCAAATACAAAGCAAAGAAGGAAACTTGAAAATAATGAAAAAATGTCATACCATTAACATTCTTTGCAACAAGAAATAAGGAAAGAAATAAAATCATAACATAAACAAGCTTCATAGTTTTGCCCATGTTTTTTCTCGTGACATATAACAAATAGAATGTGATTCTTCACTTTATAGTGTATGAAGCTCATGATGTGTTAAAATTTATTAAATATTTTAGTATTAAGGGATTTGTTAAAGCTTTTTCCTAAAATTAGAATCATCAGTAAAAGTCTCTTAAGTATATCAATGTGTTGTATTTGTCCATTTAACATACTTACTAAAGAGGCAACATAAAAACCTTGGTAATACTTACAATTCATTATTTTTTTATATTAACTTTTCAATCTTTGATGATAGAAAGGGGATTTTTTTTAAATACAAATATAGTTGGGCCATGACAAAGTTACATATTACTGCAAAAAAATGCAGAATTGGTGCTAACATACTTATGCACAAATGAAACATATTATAGGAATTTTTTATGTAACATTTGATATTAGAGAGCAAGTATCAAATTTTTTAGTTGCGTGATTTCTTCTACATTCCCATTAATATTAGCTCTTTGATTTAGACTGATATACACAATAGAAAAGGATTTATGCATACACACTTCTATGTTTAAAAAAGAAGCTTCTCATTGATGCTTTCGCAAGTTGTAGATTTGATTCATCCACAAAATAAATATATTGATATTCAACATAAAGTGGTATTGATTAGCAACAATTCTTTTTATTTTTTTAAAATTATTCATATTTTAAAAAAAATAATTAAATTGAAAATTTAAAGATATCATCGTGATTAATTGACATCTCAACTATTTTGGTGTCGCAGAAAATCATTAATTATCTCAACAATCTAATAAATATGTTCATATAAAAAATTAAAAAAACAAGTGGTGAAATATGTCTAAAACCCTGGAAAAAAAAAAGACAAAAGTATGTATGTAATTACAATAGTATATATGAAAAGGTTAGACTTTTTAATAAACATGAGTATGCTTGAGTGTTTTAACCTTCTTCGATCAAACTTGGTCCTTTAAACATAGATGAAGTAGATAAATGTTGATGAAGAAATCCTTGTCTTTCAATGCCTTAATGAATGTTGAGACATCTTCGAGAGTTAGAGGTCATCGCTTTAGTTATTTAATTTCATCAATGATGATCTTAAAGGAGTTTTATTCCCTACCGTAAGTCACAATCAAATTTCCTTCTTTGAGATACTAGTTGTGGTAGACATCAATGATAAATTACTTGAGTCATATACTTGGTACAAAGGATCTCAGCACAGAGGATTGTACATAAATCTTGACTTACACAATTGACCTTAATATTGACGCTTTGCCTTTATCTATGACACATAACTCATCGAGGTCCAGAGCTTCCAAATACTTAGCGTAGCATGCAATACAAGTATGTAGTGTTGAGTGGTAGTGTAGAGCTTTGACTTTTGTCCAAAGATTTGACCGGTAGTGTAGAGCTTTAACTTGGTGCATATGCAATACTTCCCCTATACTTAGAATTTCCGGCATACTTAAATACACATTTAGAGAATCGTAATTGTTATCAAACGTGCTTTGCACATTGCTTTGTTGTCATCAAAACTTTAAGGGCTTTGGTTTATTAACCAATTATGGTCTAACACACTTACCTCTCTAAAATGAGTATTCTTCAACAACCTCTGCAATATGAGTATTGTCCCTCCAAACAAGCCTTTAAGCAAAGATTTGTTTGCCACTAATAGAATGATCACAACATTTTGTTTGTATCTGAGTGATACAAAGTCAGAGCTTTGGGGTATTACTCACTTTGAGAGGATATTACGATTCATTCATATATGAAAGAAATTATTCAACTACAACTTTTTTTATTTACATCAAAATCTAATGACTATTAACTAAGGATTTTCATTTAATTTCTATATCTGAAGTTCATGTTTTTTTCTACAGATTAAATGATTGTTTGAAATTTCTTTTTTCTTTTGCTCTTTTCTTGGATGTTCCGTATAACCATATCACGAGTGCATTTTTTTCATATTGAAATTGATACCAGCATATGGTTTCCTCCTTTTAATATGGTTGAGTTGGACACTAAATCTTTTTGCATTCAGCTATAAACCCTAAACTATATAGTCATTAGTAGTCTAACAACCTTAGACATTGCTTGATCTTCACAATTGTTCTGCATTTTTCCTCTTGATCATGTGACAATGTTCCAGTCTTTTGAGCATTACTGTTCCATCAACAATTCCTTCACTCTAGATACTGATGATTTAGTAATCCCAATAAACTATCTGTTGTAAAGGGATGTTGGAGCTTTAGAATGAGACAATAGTTTGTATGAAATATCCTTTGTGGATTTGTACGATGTTACGGTGATAACGTGCTCCAAGATTGTACCAAATGTAAGAATGATACAACTCATAGATTCCAATAGGTATTCAGATTATATTTTTGCTTCAAAAATTATGTCTTTGATTTTTAGTGTAATCATATCTTGATATATTCAAACGATGTTCAACTCATTTGTTAAGTGCTTAATCAGTTTGATTAATACTTAAGGACATAATTATCAAGACTTGGGCTTAATGAACAAATTATGTAGTAATTATCAAGACTTGGGCTTAATAGCATGCATAACACCCATAATTTATGAATGTAAAGCATAAGATATTCGATACACGGAAGAATGGGCTGATGCCACATCATTTCTTGATTCTAGGAGATTTATTAGGATGAATCATCAAAGAAAAAACTATCAGAATAGAAAATTTAGACATGTTGGGAGTGGCATCGATATTTGATAGATTTGAAGTTGTTAGTTTTTGTTTTGAGGAAGTTTGATTAGGTTGCTAGAAAATTTGATGATGTTTATTGTTTTTTCAATATTGTTTAGCACATGTTAAAGCACCTAGAAATCATTGATCTTAGGGTTCCTCAAAGTGTCTTGTGTGTCAAGTTTCCTATGGTATGGCAAAAACCTTCATTTCTAAAAGGCTTTATTCGATTCGAAATATCTTGAATCATATCATTCTATTTCTCTGGTCTTGGCCTTGTGTGTTCATGACATTTTGATTAGATTCACAATCTTTTGATTTGTATCATGACTGAATCGATTCACAAATTGTTGAATCGTATCATGTTTTCTCTATGGTCTTGTGTTTTGTCTTGTTGAATCGTATCACTGTTCTTTGATTCGTATAAATCTTCATTTGGGTTACTATGATTTGATTCACAATTTGCTTGAATCGTATCAACCTTCATAGCTCTAGATCTGTTTTACACATGTCTAAATCGAATTATACATTATCTGAACCGAATCACAACGTTGTTTTTGCCTAAAATATTTCACTTATCACCCCTTTCTATATATGGCTATACTCATACCACTTCCTATTTACAGAAGCAATTGCAAGTAACATTCTAGAGTCTTCAAACCTCTATCTCCACTTGTTCTTCAGATTAAACACTAAGATTCTTTGTGGATTTTGAGTCATAGATTGCTAGGGTGTTATAGGGATTGTATATTGGTTTATTCAAGTAACTTGGTTGGGAATCAAGGGTCCAAAGGTAAAATAGTGATTTCTTTCCACCTCTAAGGTGAAGTGTGGGGGTCTTTCCAATCTTCTCAAGTTCAAGGGAATCCAAGCTCCGGACATAGAAAAGAAGAATTCAAGGTGAAAGAATTCCAAAGATTGCATGGGAGTTTGAGTTTCAAAGACATAGAGAATCTCAAATTTCAAGGTTTACTTGAATATTGGTGGTATTGTGGTTGCTTAGGATTGAAGATTAAGGTTATCAAGGGAGTACTTTGTAATCATAACAATTTGTAAACATTTGTCAACAATAATGGAAGTCCTTGATAGAGACGTATTATATCTAGAAGAGTAGACGTACGCCGAAGTGAGGAGTAAAGGGGGAACTACTATAAAAATTTCAGTGTTCTTCTCTTCCCCATTCTTTTAGATTTTTGCTTTATTAATTGTATAATGTTTGTAGCTATTTAATTTGATTGTGATTAATTTTCATCATTAACTTAATCTTAATTCATTGAATTAAGATTCTTTTCAAAATCAATTTTATCACAATTAAACCTCAATTAAGTTTCAAATCATTAATTCATATACTTTGCATTCCTTAGTGTTAGTTTAGTTTATTGCAATTAGGTTTGGTTTGAGCTTTGTCTAGTTTTGTAAATTGTACATTTGATTATTGATATTTGATGTGCTTAATAAGATTCAATGTTTGAATCTCTCAATTCAATATTGAATCTTAGTGTATTAATCATTATCTTACTTTGTGTTGTCGTTGTTGTGCACGAATCCGAAAAGCCATACGTTTTCTATTCACGCTTTCAAAAACTCTTTTAAAATTTGAAAAACATTATTCACCCCCATCAAGCACACCTTCTTATTCGCCATGTAGACCAACAAGTGGCATTAGGAGCCTGGTCTCTTCACTAACGGTTAACTAAAGGAAGAGTCGATATGGCGAGTAAAGAGCCTATGGGGCGTACAATAGAGCACCAATTTTTTACGGTGAAAACTATGACTATTGGAAAGAATTCTTGAGTGTCCATATCCAATTGGTTGATAGGATGTTTGGGACGTCGTGACCAATGGGTGGTTTGAACCACACATTGTTGTTGACAACGTCGTGCAAAACAAACCTAAGGACGATTGAACCGATGATGACAAAAAGAAGGTATAATATAAAGGCAAGAAACATACTTATTTCCTCTCTTGGAGTGAATGAGTATCACTCGGTTTCACATTGTAAAACCTCTACAGTAATGTGTGATGCTTTGAAAACTTTCCATGAGGGTACCGAAGACGTCAAACAATCAAAGATCAATACTCTCATATAACAATATGAACTCTTTCACATGGAAGATGGTAAATTCATCTTTTTCATGCAAATGAGGTTCACACATATTGTTAACAAATTGCAAAACATAGGAAAAGACATCTCAAACCAAGATTGTACTAGAAAAGTATTGAGATGCATGACTAGAGATTGGCAACCCATGGTCACCGCAATATAGGAATCTCAAAACCTTAACACACGTGGAATTACCACCCTATTTAGAAAACGTAATGAACACGAGATCCTACGGCTGAAATCTAGTGAGGAAGATCTCAAGAAAAGGGAAAAGAAATCAGTTCTGTTGAAAGCCTCCTCGTCCAAGGCAAACTTATCAAACAATGGAGATAGTGACTCCAGTGAAGACTCGCCAAGTGAAGAAGAAATGGGGTTGTTTGTAAGGCGTTCTAATCGTTACATTCAAAGGAATGGGTTAAGACGTAGTGACAGGAATTTGGTGAACTCTAAGAAGACGCAAATCAAAGAGAGGCTAGTAAAGAGGAGAAAGGTCCAAGTTGCTTTGGATGTGGTAAAATCGGTCACTTAAAGAGTGAATGTCCGAATCTAATTAAGACAAGAGGCAAATCCAACTCATCCGAGAAATCAAGTGGAAGAAGAGCTTACATAGCGTGGGAAGATGAGAAAACATCCTCTACACGAAGTGATTCCGAAAATAAAAAGCAACTTGAAGTTAGTGACTCTGACTCCAACTTAAATCCATCATATAATGAATTGCAAAATGTTCTTATAGAAATTCATGGTGATGCTATGAATGATTTTCAAAAGATTGGCACCAAAAAGAGAACTATTATTAAATTATAAGCCAAATTTATAAAAATAAAGGAAGATTTTGAAATTTTCAAAAAGGAGCATGCATCTCTAAAAAATGATCTGCTAACAAAAGAAAATGAACATTCATGTCATTTGGATCCACAATATATCAGGAACTGCACTTAAGTTCAGTTGAACCAACTACAGATAACTGCCAAACGGTAGTTAGCTGTAGTTGGGGTAAAATGGTATTTTCCAGGTGTGTCATAACATTTTTTAAAGTGAGAACAACAATTTACATATAAATTTGGTGGAACAAATATAAATCGTGAGAACAACAATTTACATATAAATTTGGTGGAACAAATATAAATCGCAAATGGAAGAGTGTTGAAAATATGTTTAAAGAGAAAAGCCATGGCCACTTAAGGAATGTAAAAGCGAAAGTAGATCGGTTTCAAGTGAATTGTTATTCCAATATCGCGGAGGGTCATTCAGGCAACTGACACGGCGTGTACGGCAGCGTGCGGTGACTCGAAAACAGCAAAACATTTGTTTTTGGGTTGTGATATTTACAGTTCTCTTTGGTCTCTAGTATTACATTGGTCAGGGATTTCATCGGTTTTTGCGGGCCAGATTCGACATCATTTTTTGCAGTTTATTCATATGCCTGGTTTGCCTAGATTTACACATCTTCCTCTCAGGGTAATTCGGTTTGCTTATGTTTGGGTGATATGGAAGGAAAGGAACAACCACGTGTTCAATAATGCGGCCTCTAACCCTTCTGTTCTCCTGGAAAAAGTTAAACTAAATTCGTTCTTTTGGTTGAAATTTCAACAGGTTGCTTTTAGTTACAGTTATCATGATTGGTGGAAACATCCTCTTTTATGTAGGGGTGTCCACTAGATTACTTTTGTTTTTTGTTGGTGCTTTCTTCAATTTAACACATCCTCTGTAAATACTATTGGGTGCTTCACTCTCTGCACACCTTGTGCAGGGTGATTCACCATTGTTAATATATATCATTTTAGTTTGTTAAAAAAAAAAATATCAAACGAGAAAAATTGAGTTTAATTTAATTTATACACTTTTGAAACAAATCGAAAATTAAAAAAATAAAACAATTCATTTTGAACAACAAAGGAGGATTAATCAAGTGCAAGTGTGCAACAGAGCTCTGAATAGTTCTGTTGCTAGCATTTTTCTAAATATTAATCTGAAATTGCCTATAGCAAGTATTCCGTCGTTCCATAATAAATGATATATATAATTCTAAGCAAAGAAAATTGTATGTTATTTAACATTATCAATGAATCATTCATGTTTTTCTATTGCACCCTTTGTTCCTTCTCTTTTTCCAACTCTTCAAATATCTCTTTCTCATACTATTCATGAAGGGTAGTTTTGTAAAGTAAATCACAATTTTCCTTTTCAGTATTTTCTATTGTACCCTTTGTTACCTTCTCTTTTTCCAACTCTTCAAATATCTCTTTCTCATACCATTCATGAAGGGTAGTTTTGTAAAGTAAATCACAATTTTCCTTTTCAGAATAGTTTTGTAAAGTAAAATCACAATTTCCCTTTTCCATACAAAAGTAACTATTTTTCTTATATATGCTTTAGGACGAATGAAGTATCTTTAAATATGATTTTTCACATACACAAACGTGAAAGTGTTCCAACACCTGACTGGTCAACGTCTCCACATAACAAAGGTAAGCACGAAAACAACAGTCAATAGCATTCCTGCATATTTGATCCATTGATCAACTCGATTTCGTCTCTCAATTAGTCTCAGAACTCTGTTTGATATGCCCACTGTATTGAGGACGTCCAAAGCCTTTCGGTGAGCACTCTGCACAAAGATAACCCGAAAAAATATATTTTCAAAAACAGTATGAATGGATTAACAATGCTTAACTATTACCACTAGTCTAAACAAACTTTGAAACAGTATGGAAAATATCGGTGAATTCACATCGTGAGTGTAACCGATAATCAACTTTAAAACAGGTTCCTAAAGTTGCTTCATTCCTCTGCACAGCAATAGAGTCTTTCATTTTAATTAAATTACACTGTTTTGAATCAAAGAATAAAAATTACAACTAAAAGCATCAAGCATAGCTTGATACAATAATGCAAATTTAAATGCACAACAAATGCAGGAAATGATGTAATTCCTTTAGAATACACTACAGTGTGTTACCTAAAATGGATTGTTCGGTGCAATGACCTGATTAGGATTTATTAATTATCCCTTAATACAAGTAGCTAGGTTTCTTTAACTCTTGGAAACGAGACAAGATTTAAATGTTTAATAGGTCAACAATTGGAACAATGGAAGGATTTAGAAGTGTGCAGGAGAAACAGGGAAACAAAATTAAAAGGTACGTTTACTCTGTGAAAACATAAAATGTGTTAATTTTATATGTTAACAAAGAAATTAGACTCTTGGAGTAACAACTCTGCAGTTCTAGAAACAGTGAAAATATCAAAATAACTATTTTCATTATTTTTGGAAATGCATTATTCCTAGCTAGCATATTATCTTCTCTCCATCACAATTACTCGCATCAAACATCTCTCTCTTTCTTATTAACAAGGTAAAATGAACACGCATTCAAGAAAATGAAAACAAAAAATGTTTTCACAAAGTAAACAGGCCCAAATACTTCAAACATTTAAAATTTGAACTGATAAAACCAGTTTTGTTGAAATTCTGCTATGCTACCGCACTGCTTTTTTGACATGAGTACACTGATGGGCATATTGCAGACAATTGTGGATTGTTCATTAATATTTGTTCATTCTCTGTAAAAGGTATTCTATTACGACCAATAAAATAAATAGACCAATAATAAAAAGTGTATTTAAAACAGTGTTTTGTTCTTCTTAGAGATAAATCCTAACTCTTAGCCTCAGCGTTTGTTGTGACATCTGGTTATTGAGTATATTATAAGTCAACAAAAGAAAGCAACAGAAAAAGTACCTTCAAGCGTTCCCTTTGACCATGTATTGAAGAAAGAATAGCCTCCCCAAGTGCATTAGCATTTTCCAGCTCCTTGGAAGAACTACGAACTGATTGCATTGCTTGTGCGTCGTCATCGAAAATTCGCAAAACGTGAGATGAATCCCCATTCTAGAATTGCAAACAAGGTTGTTAGCAAGTTGAGAGGGAAATATACACAGCGAGCAATCAGATGGAGCAGATAGCAATGACATACCATTCGTCCCAGCAGTTCTGCTCTCTCTTTAGCTTCTCTACTCCGTTTCTGACTCCTTGAGTTATATTTATCCAAACATTCTTTCAGTGATTCAGCCTCTTCAGCTATTTGTTCCACCTTTCTGCTCAAGAAAACATAACTCCCCATCTTTAAGTACAAATATAACAAATCAGCGACAACATATATATAATATATTATAATTTAAACGAAACATCAACAAATAAATTAATAACAATTAGATAAGCCAAATAGATTTTTTGTTCAATAGAAGTAAACAAGTTCATAAAGCAATGAAATTATTACATGTTAATATTTCATCATATATTATTATTTATTTAAAGGAAAGGAGATAGTTGTTTGCAACAAGAAAACCAAAACTACGTAGAGTCCTGATATTGAATTTATGAACAAGGTTGGAACAAAATGAAGAAGCAGTGACAGATACTAAGATACCAAAACCATGCACACATTTTACTCGGTTCTTACTTACCTTAACGTTGACAACTGACAAATCTCTCTTTCTACCACATAGCTGAATCAATTGACAAACTAATGGTTTCCCACTCAGTGCATATGTAACACCCATCTTTGTTAACAATAACAATCAGTGTGTTAAATTTTTCAGATTTTATTCCTCTAAAACGAGTCTTTAATTTAAGCGAATAATAAGGAATCTCAACTATCGATCTAAAAAACCAACAAATAATATCACATCTACTGATCTACACATAACATATCAATAAGAATCAATAAAAGAAACCAAGCAACAAAGAAACATTGCAAAAAGTTAACTTAAAAAACAAAACCTCCCTCACATAACAAGACACACGTTTTTTTTAAACCAAAGGTATCCTGCGTGCGCAACTGCGGCCCCTCATGTAACTGAGATCCATTTAAGGGATTGATATCTCCTAACAAATGTTTATCCATAGGCAGAGTCAGGATCGTCGAACCCTGGACTAAATGGTTAACCAGACAAGACACACATTTACCACTACATTTCCTCAACAAATTTAATCAACTTTAAGATGCACCTAATTTCTCGTATAGCACACTAAAACCTTTCGAATTCTCCACTAAATCGCAAATCATCAATAAACCAACTAACTATCCCATACAAATTTCATTTCATCTTCCAAACAATATGAATAAACTCAATTCGACATTATAACAACACTAAGCATACCTTCTATACGAAATTGAGATTCAATCCCTAAGTTCATTTCAAAAACAAAACCTATCAACATTCTTTCATATTCAAAATGCACAATTCAGAAACTCAATGAAATCAATCACAGAAACAAACTATATAAACTTAACAATAAAACAAATCGTTATACATACAAACACAATTCACAGCAACAAATTCAACAAAATTAGAATCAGAATCAACGCAATTTCAATTTGTTCACCTTTTCCAAAGATCACGTTGAGGTTTGGCTGCGACCGAACGCCAAAGACGATCCATCTCAATGCAGAGGGATTGGATCTGGTTGATATCTCTCTTCACGGCAAAGAAAAGCTCCGAATCAACACCAGCGACGGCGGCGGAGGTAGAGGTGGAATGTTCGAGACGCTCGAGACGTTCGAGGCCGTCGCGACAACGAAGTAATAGCTTCTTCGCGTTTTGGTGTACTTCTGAGAGCGTTCCTCCGCCTCCTCCTACTTCCATGGTAATAACGGCGACGGTGGTGGTGGATTCTGAGTGTCTCTCCGGCGAAAATAAAGGTTTGTAAAACGCGGTTACGTAAGGTGAGATTCGAATTTGGTTGAGTCGTAAATAAAAGTGAAAAAACTTGTAAAATGATGTAATAATTTCTATACTAGGACGAAAAGCTAACAAAAGTTCAAAATGTTACGATTTTGGCATTTTTATCCCCAGGGTTATTTGGTTTACCCCCTAGAAAAAATAAACTTGAACATACCTCTGAGATAGCTGACTGTGTAAATTAGCTTATATGATACGCTAACTGTGCATTAATTAATGAGGTGGCACTTTGACTTGCCTTTTTTTATTTCTTTTCCAATTTTTTTAATTCCATTTGAATTTCCTTTATTAAAAAATTAATTTAATAAATTTAAAACACTAAATTAAACTATTATTTTTCTTCTTTTTCGCCTCTTTCTTCCCGGCTTTCTTTCCTTTTCCAGAATCATCCCTCTATTCTCTTCTCTTTTCTCCCTTCCTTCTTATCTTATTTTTTCTCCATTCTCTCTTCTCTCTTCTCTTAGCCCCACTCTTTATGTTCCCTTCTCTTCTCTTCTCTCTTTTTTATTCAATAAATTCCAATCCATCCAGCCACCTCACAACCACCGTCCACCGCAAGTCACGCCACTTCCATGTCTGAGACTCTCCGGTGCCACACATCCACTTTCCTCACCCAACTCTCGCTTACCCAACCACACATCCACCATCTTTCAGATGTGGAAAAATAACCCATGTTGAAGGTTGTGAACTATGATTTTTGCTTGAACCTATCTGACATGAATTTGTGCTTGAATCCGTTTTACTCAACAAAATTATAGGAGAAAATGATTTTGAAGAAGATGAAGAATGGAGAAAATGATTTTGACAGTGAATGAATATCAAGAGATTTTGTTTTGCTTGATGATGATGCTCATGATGAAAAAGATTTTCGAAATTCGAGTCTCAATTGATGACAGATTAGGATGAGAAATTTTGGCAATATGAGATTAGGGATTCATGAATGATGAAGTTTATTGCTATGAATATGAGGAATTTTTAATATTTTTTGTTATTTAAAATTAGTTTTTGGTTAAGAACTCATATTGTAAGAAGAAGATGAATGTTTGTGTTTGAGATTTAGAGAAGAAGATGAATGTGTTAAAGGTTCATGAAGTTGATGAAGGAGGAGAGAGATGATGGAAATTGATGAGAATTTGAAAGCAAGAACACCGAGGGAAGAAGAGAGAAGAGGATGGATCGATGGAGGAGAGAAAGAAAAAGAATTGGAATTTTTAGGGGTACTTTAGGTATTTCACATCTTTAATATTATTTTTTGTAAAAAAATTTATTATGTGTGCCATGTAGAAATTAAAAAAAAATCAAAAAACTAAATAAATACCCAGTTAGCAAGCCACATCATCTCATTTATCCAGTCATATGGTCTTAGGGGGTAAACCAAAAAATCTTTAAATTACAAGGGGAAATCTCCAAGTCTTTTTTTCCTAGGGGGGTAAACCAAATGACCCCATATAGCAATGGGGGTAAAAGACATTTAACCCTAAAATTAATTACAATTTTGGCCCATTTCGTCTCAAAATTGTTGAGAAGACGCCACGTGTCCCAAAAAATGGGTTATAATCACAACTTTTTAAGAAGATAATGGGTTATAATCTCATGAGCTATATTATGAAGCTCCTGAGATTGTTCTTCGACAGACTTATCATCTGTCATCTTATAGTTAAGGTACCGGCTCACATCAAATTTTTTTGAGTCAACCTCTTCAGTATTGTATTTATTCTGAAGAGCATCCCAAACATCCTTAGCAGTCTTGTGGATAAGGTGTTGATCGTACAGATGATCCGCAAGACCGTTCAAAATGAAATTCTTGCACAGATAATCATTTTCTTTCCATATGAGTATATCTTTTTCAGCCTGTTTCACCTTTTCAGCATATTCAACAGTAAGTCTTTCCAACTCAGCATTTTTAGTAGGAACAGAAGCATCTGTATCCATTGTTGTCTTACCGTTACTGGTCGATCCCATAGGAATCGACATCACTGGTATCACAGGTATGTCCTCCTTCAAGACGTGGGCAATGATAGGTCCGCAAGTGTACGGAAATATCTGTTTTAGTATAAAAGGTTGTCGAATCCACAGAGACCAATGTCAACTACCGTAATTAATTGTTACGTTGTTTATCTAAGGCGATTCTAAATTAT
>Ga0099826_10000544_pt1 | contig 18729 bp, 10 predicted proteins | sample Mtrugardesep15_FD_76830 | JGI IMG/M metagenome (GOLD analysis project Ga0099826, IMG submission 76830) | Root nodule microbial communities of legume samples collected from California, USA - M. trunc garden sep15 | ecosystem: Host-associated > Plants > Roots > Nodule | place: USA: California... | reverse complement strand
AAAGGGAGTTGAATATATTTAGGAGTGGATCAGCTCCTCCTACTGTGGAGGGTTCTTTGAATGCTGTTGGAGGGTTGTTTGGTGGTGGCGGCGGCGGTGGTGGTGGTGTTGCTGGTGGTTTTTCAGATTTTCCGGGGAATAAAGATGTGAATGGTGTTGTTTCTGAGGAAGAGCTTAGGTCTGATCCAGCTTATCTTCAGTACTATTACTCAAATGTCAATTTGAATCCTAGGCTTCCACCTCCTTTATTGTCAAAGGAAGATTGGAGGTTTCAACAAAGGCTTAAAGGTGGGGCCTCAGCTGTAGGTGGAATTGGAGATAGGAGAAAAGGTAACATGACTGATGATAGTGGTGGTAGGTCAATGTTTTCGACGCCACCTGGTTTTAACTTTAGGAAGCAAGAAAGGAATGAGGTGGAGAATGAAAAGACTAGAGGTTCTGCTGAATGGGGTGGTGATGGTTTGATTGGTTTGCCTAGCTTGGGACTTAGAAGCAAACAAAAGAGCCTTGCTGAAATTTTTCAGGTAGTTTGTATCTCTTGTTTGTTATCTGTTGACTTATTAACTCTTTTAACTTTGATAATTACTCAGTTTGTTGTTTTCTGCTGTTAAGGTTGGTTGATAACAGATTTATGGGTTCATTTGTTTTTTTCTGCTGGGTACAAAAGATGGTACTTTTGCTATTTAAGGCTGTATTGGATTACTGAAATCAATAATGCAGTCTATACTTTGCATTTCATTCTATCTGTTTGGAAGTTTGGATTTTAATGTTGTGATGTATGATCCTGTTCTAAAGTTTTGATTAATGATTGCAAATTGCAATTCTTTTGATTAATGGAATGCTAGCTGACAATATGCATCTTTGGCTTTTGGCTTACCATTATTTATAGCTCATTGTGATGGAAATGGCAGCATATCATTCGATGCATTCGGCTTAATCTTTTTCTAATTTTCATATACTTCCACCAATCTTCTTTTATTATCGGTCGTCCTGTAGTATCTAGCGTTTTAGTTTTATGTTGGCAGAAAATATTGATACTGATTATTTTATTTACATCTAGTTGAATTGTTGCATTTAGCATAAAGCATTTGACATTTTTTTTTGGCTGAAATTTTGTACATATTATAATAAACTACTTTCAAGCCGCATACCTTTTTAGTTTTTAGTGACTAACTTGGGTTGTATAGGATTTATACCTCACATTCAGCAGTTTTGATGAGTATATGTTTATATTGGTCTTGGAGCATATGTTTTGGCCATATATCTCAGTTTCTCATGTATTCAGATTACTCTTAGCTTCTTTTTGCGTTTTGAGAGTTTTTATTGTAATGCACTAGCAGAAAAACAGGCATTACTGAGTCTTTCGTTAGGCTCAGTCTGTTTTTTTGTTTTTTTATTTAAACCCCTGTTATTCAAACTCTCCTCTATTTAAATTTTCATTTTCACTCATCTAAATTTGAATTTAAATTTTCAGTTACATTTGGAAATTGGTATTTATATGTTGACCTGTGGAGGCAAGGACAAAATTTTAAATCTAAATTTTGAGCTACACTGTCTTGTCTAAATTTAAAATTTCAGTTACTTTTGGTAACTGGTATCTAGATTTGTTTATATTGCATCCCTTTTCTTCTACCCAGAGCTTATGACCGGTAATTTTGCAGGATGATATGGAGCGTAACACTCCCGTCACAGGCCTTCCTTCTCGTCCAGCAAGTCGTAATGCATTCGATGAAAATGTTGATAAAGTAAATACTTCTGAAGCAGAGTTAGCTCATGTTCAAGGATCATCTGCAACACAAAATATTGGTCTGCCAGCTTCGTATTCTTATGCTGCTGCACTAGGAGGATCTTCATTGTCAAGAAGCACTACTCCTGATCCACAACATATTGCAAGGGCTCCTAGTCCATGTCTCACACCTATTGGCGGAGGGAGAAATGTTGCTTCTGACAAGAGAGGCATTGTCAGTCCAGATTCATTTAACAGCGTTTCATCTGGCATGAACGAGTCAGCAGATCTTGTGGCTGCTTTATCCGGGATGAACTTGTCAGCAGAAGATGAAAATCATTTGCCATCACAGGTTGAGTCAGATGTCGATAATCATCAGAGATATCTTTTTGGTATGCAGGGTGGTCAAGAGCACGGCAAGCAACATCCATATCTAAAAAAATCTGAATCAGGGCATTTGCAAAGTTCAGGTAAGAGCAGGTCAGACCTTAATAATCTGTCCCTGCACAGGCAGTCTGAGCTACAAAACTCAACTGCTCCTTTGAATAACTCATATTTCAAAGCATCACCTACCTCCCATTTCAGTGGAGGAGGTAATATGCAAGCTCAGTATCAGTCTATAGATGGTATGAATTCATCATTCACTAATTATGGCTTAAGCGGTTATGGTGGAAATCCAGCAGCATTGACATCCTTGATGACTAACCAATATGGCACCAGTAATCTGCCACCGATGTTTGAAAACGTTGCGGCAGCATCCATGATGGCATCCCCTGGAATGGACTCGAGAATTCTTGGAGGCGGTCTGGCTTCGGGAGCTGGTTCTCCTTCTGATGTGCATAATCTTGGTCGGATGGGAAATCAAATTGCTGGTGGTGCTCTTCAGGCTCCGTTTGTTGATCCGATGTATCTTCAGTATATGATGACATCAGAGTATGCTGCGGCACAACTCGCTGCTCTTAACGACCCCTCTGTGGACAGGAACTACTTGGGTAATTCGTACATGAATTTACTTGAGCTGCAGAAAGCTTACCTCGGGTCTGTTCTCTCGCCTCAAAAGTCGCAGTACAATGCACAACTTGGTGGTAAATCAGGCAACTCCAATCACCATGGTTATTATGGAAATCCGGCATATGGTGTTGGGTTGTCTTATCCAGGGAGTCCAATGGCAAACTCTGGTTCTCCAGTTGGATCCGGAAGTCCAATTAGGCACAATGATCTGAACAACATGCGTTTTGCTTCTGGAATGAGGAACTTAGCTGGGGTCATGGGACCTTGGCATGTAGATTCCGGGAATATGGAAGAAAGCTTTGCTTCTTCTCTGTTGGAAGAGTTTAAAAGCAATAAAGCCAAGTGTTTTGAGCTCTCTGAAATTGCCGGTCATGTTGTTGAATTCAGGTATATTTGTTCCCTTTTTATCTTTTGATGCATTTTTATTCTGTGATCTTGAAATTTAAATTGACTTAATTTGCAATTGTTGGCAGTGCAGATCAATATGGAAGCCGATTTATTCAACAGAAGCTTGAAACAGCAACTACAGAAGAAAAAAACATGGTTTATCAAGAAATCATGCCACATGCTCTTGCTTTGATGACCGACGTCTTCGGTAATTATGTGGTTCAAAAGGTAAAAATTATTTAATCTCTCAGTTCATCGTTCTCTTTCATGGATCTGGTTTGACCAATAGTTGATATCTTGCAGTTTTTTGAGCATGGACTTGCACCCCAAAGAAGAGAATTAGCAAACAAGCTTATTGGCCACGTTCTTACACTTAGCCTTCAGATGTATGGTTGCCGGGTTATTCAGAAGGTATTGATGATTTAGGTTGGCAATAGATATTTATGTCTTCCCTTTCTATTATTTTCTTGAATATCTCATAAGTTTTCCTCTGTCCTTTTAATATGGACTCTCTATAGGCCATTGAAGTTGTTGATCTGGATCAGAAAATAGAGATGGTTAAAGAGCTTGATGGTAATATCATGCGCTGTGTTCGTGATCAGAATGGTAATCATGTCATTCAGAAATGTATTGAATGTGTCCCTGAAGATGCGATCGACTTTATTGTTTCGACATTTTTCGATCAAGCTGTGACACTCTCAACCCATCCATACGGTTGTCGTGTGATACAGGTAAGATTTCTGAACTGCTTGTGTTACTGTTTTTACTATTAAGAACCTAAAAATCATTTGTCACATAATAAAAAACCTTTTGCACGGCAGAGAGTACTGGAGCACTGCGAAAGTCCTGCAACACAGCAGAAAGTTATGGACGAGATCTTAGGCGCTGTTAGCATGCTAGCACAGGATCAGTATGGCAACTACGTTGTTCAGGTTTTTACTTTTTCTTACTAAGCCTACTGGTCTGTTGCTTTATATTATAACATCCTTTTGACATGCCATCTGAGGTTGGTTCTTCAAATTTGTTATGGGTTTTTGGTCTCTACTCCGCCTGATTTCGCGGCCACGTCCTGAACATTACAGTGTTTTCTATCACTTCCTTTGATATACATATAGTATGCCGTTTAAACATGTGGGTTGATCTCTTGTTTTGTTTTCTGTTCCGCTAAATAACAGCATGTACTGGAACATGGGAAGCCTCATGAGCGTTCGACCATAATAAAGGAGTTGGCAGGGAAGATAGTTCAAATGAGTCAACAAAAGTTTGCCTCCAATGTTGTGGAGAAGTGTCTGACCTTCAGTGGTCCTGCAGAACGCCAAATACTAGTTAGTGAGATGCTTGGAACCACGGATGAAAATGAGCCTCTTCAGGTTTTTTCAACTCTCTTTCTAATATGTATTCCTCCTCAATTTTAGGTTTAATACCACGATATACACTTTTAAATTCACCGTCTCGGAAGCTTTTGATATTGTACCTGTTCTTAGGTTTCAAGTCATCATGAATGATCTCGTTATTTCAAATCCTATTATTGCATGAGCTGGACTCATAACTCCCCTTGACTTTTTTTACTATAACACTTGGTTGGTTTGAGTGGTAAGGGACTTGGACACCTTAAGCAGGGCTCAGGTGTTCAAATCCTAATTCTTGTGTTTATGGAGAGAACCTTTTTATGAGACGAGAATTCACCTTGTGTGTTTAATCGGTTGTTAAACAACGGCAATTAATATTATTTTGTACTTACAATATGATTCAAAAAAAAAGAAGCAAATCATACTTCGGTATTGATTTTCCAATCATCCTTGTAATTCTTTGATTGTCACAAACTAAAATCATATCCCTCTTATATGCAGGCAATGATGAAAGATCAATTTGCAAATTATGTTGTTCAAAAGGTGCTGGAAACATGTGATGACCATCAACGTGAACTGATTCTTTCACGAATCAAGGTTCATTTGAATGCTTTGAGAAAGTACACCTATGGAAAGCACATCGTCGCACGTGTGGAGAAACTTGTTGTTGCCGGAGGTATCTAACTAATCCTTTCCATTCTTACCATTCTTATTCTATGTTATAACCACATCACATGTTAATGGTTTGTTTTGTTGCAGAGAGAAGAATGGCTGCTCAGACTCTTCAACTTGCTTAGAGAGAATAATGTTTGTTTGTACAACTAGCTAACTGAGCCTAGTTCAAGCTGCTTCTTCATCAAGAGCCTATGTTTCTGCTGATTGAAAATAAAGTTGTTAATTGCACAAAAATGTGTACATTTGTAGCTTTATGTTTATACATAGATTTCAAGCAAGACGAGGTTTGCAGAGAACTGAAATATTATGTTGCTGATGACTATAGAAGCCTTTTTTCACGGTGTAAAAAGTATAAAATGGTGAGGTAGTTTACAACTTTACGCACTGTACAAAAATGAATGATACGTGGAGGAGAGCTGTTGACACTTTTTTTTTTATCAACGTGTACGGTTATAAGACTTTTGTTATAAATTTTCTTTAAGGTTCATTTCCCTTATTCTCTTGTTAATGAATTGTTAACCTTTTGTTTTGTTATCATTATAAGCTATAATCTATTTATCCAGTCTTGTCTTCAAATGGCAAAGAAATTAGAAATGAAGTATGATTTTTCAAGTGTGACAAAAAACATGTAGGAAAAGAATTGAGTGCTAATAATATTCTGCTTGAATCATGCTAGTAGTACTTTCAAGAGATAGCTTCTTGCTGACAAATTTGCTATTTTAAAGTTTAAACAAAGAATGGATTCTCTCCCTTCCAATTTTGTTGATGTCAGCAATTGTTCAAAACAAAAAGGTTTTTGGTCACCAAATAGTTTGTCACCTCCAACATTCTATGGTGGAATAGTTGGTAGCTTTGATAAATGTCACGGTCTCAACTTTAACCATGTGTTTTTTCTTTGTTGTTGTCGTATAACATCTTTTTAAGGGAATTCACCATTGAGCTTGCCCTTCTGATACCGAATATGTTGCTTAATTTCGTATATGTCATCAATACATCATTTTTATTTGTTTGCGCAACTGTCTGTTTGATCTAAATTATTAATGTATAGGGTCAAGGAAACCATGTACAATCACGGTTTATAATGAACTTTCATATCGGTCAGGATGTATCTTATTTTATAATAAGAAACTCAAATCTATGCAGGAAAACGTGCAAAAGAAACCCCAAATACCATATAATTTAAATATTTAATGTTATGACCGGAAACTCATATAAGATAAAAGATTTCACAATGATGATGGATTGATGGAAGAAATGCATGTAAATGGAGGATTTTGGCCGGAATCTATGACGGGAATGATGTCCAATGGTGGAGTGTGTATGCAAACACTTCGATGCTTAATCAATATAATGATCGAGGTGAGTGAGAGATTTAGATTGAGTCATACTTTTTTTTAGGGGAGATTGAGTCATACCTTAATGTTGATAATATGAAGAGTAATATCTAAGGATAATTTTAAAGAAACAATGTGTAAGAACTAAAATAAAAAACTGAGCATATATATTATAAAGGGTAAAAGTATATTTAATCTCAATGATGACATAAATTTTAGTGAAAAAAATAAATTAATGTTCCAATATGACATAATAAAAGTTAAGAGTTCTAGACCTAAAAAAAAGTTAAGAGTTAGTAAAAACAATTAAGATAAATGATTTTTTTGTTTGTTTGAGGGATGGATAAATGATTTGTGGACACACATTTTGACCATCTAACATTGTATAAATATGCGCGACTTAGGCACGATTTATATTTTTGTCATTATTTTTTCTCATATCAATGGAAAACACGAGACCTTGAGCGTATTTTTTACGTTGTAGGATACGGTGTCACATTTTATTTGAAACATTTCTTTATTTAAAATTATTTATTACTTTAGACTAAACCTAAGTTTTTAACCATGAAATTCAACATAATTAATTATGATTAATCATGGGTCAAGCTATACTTATGCCTCACAACAAGTGCCTTATGTTATGGTGACCTAAAAAGACACTAACAATGATACGGAAGAAGTAGTATTAATTAATATACTTGTGATTTGGGTGCAAAATATTAGCTGGTCGTGGCGTTATTATATCCTATTCCTACTCAGTAAAAGATTTGAAAGGATATATTTATGAATTTTTTCATTGGTTTCAGCTGTATCTTTCACGATCATGATCTATAAATAACATTATCTACTCGTTTTGTTTATTTATGTTTGAAATTCGATAAGTTTAAAAATAGGCAGGCCTACCAGAAGCCATAAGGCAAGTTGTATGTAAAATAGTAGTCTTGATGCATAGTTGCCATAAGGCAAGTTAACCTCACGTGTCGTGAGCTTATTAAACTTTGTTTTTGGTATGAGTCGAGTACCATATGTTTGCAACAGTAGATACTAATATTTTGATTTGGATATGACTCTGATAAATGACAAAAGATTTCATTAAAATATTTAACATGACTGCATAATAAAAACTATATTCGTATTAAAAAATGCTGATTTATATGAAAGAGAGTGAGCTTATTAAACTAGTTTATTTTATAATTTTCTTTTAAGTATGTTGGTGTATGACTTAACTCGCCAACATACGTTTATCACTCTATTACTCCTTAACTCATTAACCTCAACCACTGAGCAACCTTCAAAATCATTGAAAATTAAACCTTGAACAAACTTTGATACAAATTATATATGCTACATAAGCTTAATAATTTTTCCCTAAAAAGTTTAATAATTAGTAACATTCTTTTTGACAAATTTAACAACATTTTGATCTCGTATTGTGCTCTTAATTATGTAAGGATGTCTCTATTTTAGTCCATTTGTTTCTTTATTGGAACATGATGATATTGGCTTGAAATTCATTAGTAAACACCAAGTAGTTTAAATGTAAATTCATTAGTGCCTTTAGATGGTTCGGAGTCCGATCTCCATTAGTATATTTTGAGAAGAAAATATAGATATTCATGAAAGTGCTATTTGAACTCTAAAAGATTTTTCCACCTTAACATTGTCACCTCATCCTAATTTTTTTAATTAAAAAAAGTTTAAATTCTGTTTAAATATTCTTACATTTAGATTGTGAAAAAGTCTATACTACTAATTACATATGTATTATCAAATAATACAATTATTTATACAATTTATGGATAAAAGACAATGCTTTAATATAATAATGATATGGATTGACTAAAGTCTATAAACGTGATGGCCAAAACATGTCACTCGATCAAATTCAATGAGCTTTGGATCTGTTCCACCTCATCATTGCTTCAGATGATTAATCAAAGATCTTCCACTTCGTAACGCCTCAACGACACATAACAGACACAAAATCAATATTTATGGCTCATTACCTGAAACAATTTCCCATTAACCGTCCAACAACTCCATTCCTACGCCTATAAAAGACACTTATCATCACCAATACAAGATATACAACTTCTATTCCTTTTTTTTACCTCTCACTCTTATACTCTTATTATGACTTGAGCTTCAAAGTGATTCCAGGCACCTCCCCCGACTCGCATCTCAATGGCGACACAAGCCAACATTTTGATGATCAAATAACTAGATATAATCATCTACATGCATGAAACCAAACAATGTCAAGATGTTTTATCATTGATCAAATCTTTGGCGAATTCATTGTCATCGATTAAGTCTCTTTTAATAGTTTCTTCTATTATTCTTCTTTCCCTCTACAATCTATTTGATCTAGGCATTACGAAATTTACAGGCCTCATCCACACATGTCCAAATCACAACCATCTTTTATGTGTTAATTAGGTAACCAACTCTCTTTGATGCTTTTTTTTAAGAAACTCTTTAATGCTTAACACTCACAATTATATCTTGTATATATTATTTTTACTTCCCTAAAAAAAATACAATTACTTTGTATAGTCATAAATAGGTGAATATTAGGTGAATTGAGTTCACAAATATGTACGTTAAATCAATTCACCAAATTCACTAACCATTAACATTACAGGTATGTGAACTCAGTTCAGTTATGTTTCTTGTCTGCATTTTTCTTTTCATTTTTTAGTGTCCTTAAATGGTGTAATCATGGTCGTATATATCCATTCATCATCAATCTTCCCCATATTTGACCATGACGAGGTTGTTAGTGAATTAGTTGAGCTGTTAAGAGGTAACTGTTAACAAGTATTATTCCCTATCCTATTTTCTATGTTGAGTTTGGTGTCACACGTTGGACACAAATTCAACACTCTTGGCTACTCGTGGTGTATGATCCACATTGTGGTGACAAGAGTTTGGAGGAAGCTATAAGGGATGAACAATATGTTTAAAACACATTGTAATATGTTTATGAACTTGTTTATCGATTTAAGTATGTTATTTGTCCCTACATGAATTGGGTTTGCTTAAGCAATTTACACAATAATATGTCTTTGAACTTGGTTCAAGTACTCTACATAAATTGGGTTTACGGAAGCAATTTACATAATAATATGTCTCTAACTAAACTTGGTTCATGTAGTTTATGCGAACTCAATTCATGTACTTATGTGTTAATTAAGTTCACCTATCACCTGAAATTTTTAAAATTGACAGACTTTATTACGTAAACTGAGTTCCTCTATGATTCTTGCAGGAAAAAAAAAATGAACTCAACATGTCACGTACTTTTGAAATGAAATGTTAATGGAGGACCTTGCCTTCAACCCTTCATAAACTTATTTTTTTTTTTCACATTTGGACATGGGGTAAGAGACATAATTTTTTTTATTTATTTTTTTACAAATGCAAAAGCTAGAAAAGCAAAAGAAAAATAACGGGAAATGAGTAAGGTCGATGATGCATCATCCATGAGGCATCATATTGAAGCAGGGTCTTTAAGTCTTGAGGAGGGTGAATTCAAATTTCTAGAACCAAACTTTGCAAGAAAACTTACACATATGTTCCTTTCTTTAAGAGTGTAAAAAAGGTTTATTTCCCGATTCAAATTCAACAACTCATGTTAGCAATCACCAGTATAACAATGATACTTGTTCGAAGGCTAGCTGCTCTCATTTCGATTTGCTTCACATAATGTTGAAGAGGAAGATTGAAAAATGGAAAGAAAAAAAAGAAAAAAATGGTTTTCTTGTAAATGAAAATTTTAGATCAAGTGAAACACACCTCTACAAAATGAACCACAAACTTCAATGAAGATTTACAATACATTATCCATGAATGAATAATTTGTCAATTTCGAAATTTCATATTTATGCTCAAGTTATAATAAAAGCGGAAGGTTCAACCATTTTATTTTATTTTTTTGAGGGAAGGTCCAACCATTTTTATTTTTTTTGGTACAAATTTCTATCAACTGTAGTTGCTATAAAAAATATTTTTAAAAAATACAAAACATAGGACGATTTTGAAATTAAAATTATTTAATTTGTGGGAAAGTGGAACTGTATATCAAGCAATGCAATTATTTATGAGAATAAATATTGCAAAAAGAGAGGAAAATAAGGAAATGTAGAAAGATATTTATGAAAGGCAGGATCTAAAATATCTGGCTAAATGGTACACGTTGGCACCGCCACTTGCCCCACCTCGAATAACATATTGCACTTTTCTCCCCCTTTTTTCACATTTATTACATTATTATTTTCATTAAAATTATAAAAAAAACAAAACAAACTCAGCTGTGTCCCTTCCTTCATTATTATCTTTTCCTTCTTTCTCACTTTTCTTCTTCTTCTCTTCTCAAACACACACTTCCCGAATCTCACAAAAATATCTAAATTCTCTTTCTCTTTATTTATTCTTTTTCGATTTTTCATCTTCATCTTCAATCATTCAATTTCATCCTTCATTCTTCCAAATCTAAGTCCCTTTGACTTTCTGGATCCAAAAATCCAACAAGAACCGAAATGGGTGAAGAGGTTCGAACAGATGAAGAACGTGTAACGGAGTGGGAAAAGGGTCTCCCTAACCTCCACGATCTCACTCCTCTTTCCATGGCGTTGATCCCACCAGAGCTCGCTTCCGCTTTCAGCATCTCCCCGGAGCCTCACCGTACTCTCTTCGACGTCAACCGTGCCTCTCGAAACACGCTTTCTCTCCTCCGAAGCAACTCCGAAACAATCACTCATCAAATCAATCAACCCATGTCCAGCGAAGTAGAAGACATAGAAGAAGACGAAGAACCTGAACGAGATGGATCGGGTTCGGATTCACGAAAACATCGGAAAATAGATTCTGTTGTAGAGGAAGCAGAAGCTGAAGCGGATTCGGCTGTTAGAACAACGGAGACGATAAAAAGGCCGCGGTTGGTGTGGACCCCACAGTTGCATAAAAGGTTTGTTGATGTTGTTGCTCATCTTGGGATAAAGAATGCTGTTCCGAAAACGATTATGCAGTTGATGAATGTTGAAGGGTTAACACGAGAGAATGTTGCTAGTCATTTACAGAAATATCGTCTTTATTTGAAGAGAATGCAAGGTCTTTCAAATGATGCACCTTCTTCTTCTGATCATCTTTTTGCTTCTACTCCTGTGCCGCAAAGTTTGCATGAAACTGCTTCTGCTAACCATTCTCATTCGCAATCGAATGGAGGACATGGAAATTCGCATCATTCTCATTCGCATTCACATCATTCTGTCACTATTCCTATGCCTTATCCACCTCCACCTTCGGCTATGATGTCAATGCCGCCTATGATTGGTATGGGACATCATCCACATGGGCATATGGGGATGAGTTTGCCTCCTCCTTCGGGTGGTTCTAGCTCTTATCGTTCGCATCCGTTTAATATGATGCATCATAGGGATTGGCCTCCGAATCCACATTCTCATCCTCATATGTCTACTAATGATAGTAATAAATAAAAGGGATTCTCTGTTCTCTTCAGGTAAGTAATCACATGGTATCATTACTATTTCATTGTGCTTCCAAAGAATAGTTAGTGTTTTTTAACATAATTAGCATATGTTTTTAATTGACTTATTTGAGTTTATTTGCCGATAAAATCACTTCCAAAGCGTATGACATGTACATAAACTGTTTTAAGCTTATTTTCATAAGCTCTTATAGGTTATATAGAAAACAATTTGACTTTATTATACATTTTGTCGTAGAAATAGCTTATATTTACCTACGCATATCTCAAGCGCTTATGCATGGTATAAGCGCTTGGTTAAACTGTTTATTCAACATGACTTTATTTACTTATGATCGATTGAAGTTTTGGATTTTATGTAAGTGTGCAATGGTTTGAGTAACTAACTCACTCTCGTACATGCCTATTGCTTAATTTCTGGTTATGTCAGTAGAGTAAACTGTGTTGTGCATTCAGTTGAAAACTTGAAACAGAGTTAAGTGAATGTTCTTTGTTGTGTGGGGAGTAGGTAGGAACATCAATGACCGTGTTTCTTTGTTCTGTTTTTTAGTGCATTACATTGAGGTGTCTGATGATTATTTATGACTTATGAGATGAAAATTTAGCTCACACCCTGTTTCAAAAAACTGTTCAATTAAGCGCTTATGTATAAGCTATTTCTATAACAAAAGATAAAATCAAGTTAAACTATTTTCATGTAGACTATAACTAGTTTTCATAAGCTATTTTGTATAGTTTGTAGATACAAACTGAAAACAGCTTTTGGACATGTCATTAGATGTTTCTATAAGCTATCCCAAACTGTCTCACAAGTACTTGTGTCAGTAGATAAGCTCAAATAAGTCAATCCAAACAGAACTCACTCTCACACCCACCTATTACTTAATTGTTGATTATGGTAGTAGACTAGTGTTGTGCATTTAGTTGAAAGAGAGTTAAGTGAATGTGGTTTTTAGTTAGTTTATTAATTATGTGGAGAGTGGGAATAACAATGACTTTGATTATTTGTTCTGTTTTTTAGTGCATTCCATTGAAGTACTAGATGATTAGTTATGAGATCTAAATTTAATGTAAATGATTGGTGAGTCACTTTAATGTCGTCCTTACCCATTTCATTGTGCTGTCATCCGCATATGGTAAAGTTGTATTTATACATGTGATGCAATATCAGATTTGGTCTTTGTTTATAGTGATTTTTTAGGATGGTCTTTGCTGTCTAATTTGGAAAATACATATTTCATTGGACTTTCTTGTGAATTGTGATACTTTCGTTTTATTTGTTGGGGCTAAGAATGCATTTCTTTATTTGCATTTATATTACCGTTGCCCGGATTGAACAACAATCTCAGTTCTTGTCATTTATTGATTGTATATTTAATGAGGAAATAGAACTTATATGCATTTTCTATGTGATGTCCTTTTTGTAGATTCAAATGTTTGATTGTTGGTAGTAGCTGCATCATCATCCTCTACGTTGCACAAACAAATTCTTGAGGAAGTATATGAAAATTCTATGGAGCTAAATTAGAGTTTGAATCAGAAGTATGTACCGTGTCCGCAGATTTACAAGTTTCTTGGCACACATATCTAATTTTTGTCACGTAAATGTAGGTGGTGATTGTGAGTTAAGGCATGTCTCTTGTGGTCTACCTAAACAGATAGCTGATTCTAAAGTAAATTCTAAACTAGTTAGTTCTCTGATTCATAAATCGTAAAGTGCTATTATACTGTGTAGTGCGTGTACTCCTGAAAGTGTTAACCTTCTTTTTCAGAACCATTGCTACGTTGAATAAAAGAGAGACTGAAAAACAGTCAGCAGTCATTTGTAACATGCTCTGTGGTATTAATGTTACTGATTAGTATCTCTTAATGTTCCTGATTAGTATTATTTTACTTGACAGAAGAGTTCCATTTTCTTATACTGAGACCCATTTTAGAAATGTTACCATGAGAGTAGAAAGGGGATTTATATTTTGTAAGTATAGGCACAAAACAAAACATAAACATGCACCCCAACCTTGAGAGTTCTTGTTTTACTTGTGACCATTCATTATTCTAGGTTTTATTTCCCTTGATCAAAAGAACTGGAAGCTTGAACAAGATCTATGCAGTTTGAAATTTTGCTAATTTGTTTTTTTCTTGGTGGGTAGCATATTTATTTGTACTTTTATGAAGCCTTTCTTGTGGATAAGGCTTGTTTAAGTTTGTAAATATTTTATACTGATTTGCCTGAATTTCGTAAACGACAATAATAAAAAATGGCAGCTGTAAGATTCAAGGAAGAATTTGGTTGGAAGTTGGAGGTCATGTGTGTTTGGTTCCATTGTTGGAGATCATGTGTGTTTGGTTCCATTGCTGGATGAACCAAAATTGATTTTAGAAATGTACAGTTTACTCTTACATGTTTGGTTGATTAATAAAGTTGATTTTGCTTTCAAAATTGATTCTGACTTGATGCAAGAAATTGTATTTTTTCGTATAGAATTGAATTTTACGCTAGATTTTATTGTTTTAACCCATTTTTACATGAATGAATCAGAATGTAGATTACTTTAAATTTAATTCTTAATTAACAATTAATTCATTTAAAATCAATTTTTTTAGTTGGAGTCAAACATATAATAAAACAAAATTGAATGGACTAACAAAAGGAACCAATGAGATCAGTCTTATTTACAATAGATTAAAGAATCGTGGAGGCCATGTAATCATCACCAAGGCGCAAATGCCTTTAGTGGATTAGGTTTCTTTGATTAAAATAGAGTAATGTTTTCTGTACTCCGGCAAATTCTTTAAATATGATTAAATAAGTGAATGCATCTTCGAAGTTGGGAACATCAATTAAAATAGTTTATGAACTTCACAAATTGACAAATATAGATTAGTGATGGAAAAACCAGACATTTTTTGTGAAACCAGCAGAGATTATGACTTCGTCACTATTATTTGGTTTAGTCCGTCATATGTGTAAACTGCTAAAAGAATGGATTAGTATGGTTCGTTGGATTTTATACTTTTTTCTCGTGTAGTAAAGTCACAAATAAGTAAGAAAAATGGAGGCTGAACACTTTATTATAAGTAAGATGATCCATAAATCATTGTCTTAGAGTTTTGGGTAAAAATGTGGAGTCTTTCTCACTTATGTGGTTGCTCTTGTCTAATACTCTATAGATATTAGTATGTAGGGGTTCATGTTCGGACTCCAAATTTTCTACTTCTAGCCACTAGACAAATGTTGCACGTGTAGTAAAGAGATTGTTCACAATATGCTGTGATCAAAGTCTGATGTTTATCTAATGAATGAGTAACTTTCTATTGTAGGGAAACACTTGATGGCATAACAGGAGAAGGGGAGGGGGAAACAAAGTTACTCATTCATCATATAAACACTTACTTTGATCACGACACATCGTGGACAAAGTCCATTTATATTCCGCTCATGCACAATATCTAAAATTATAGCATGTGTTATCAATTGCATTTGACACATATGGTTAGACATTTCGTTATGTAAGTTATACATAAACTTCATTGTAAATTTTCAATGAAATCGACGGTTCTTTCTTATATTGCATGGAGTTGCCTCCCCTAATTTAATATTTTTTTTATAAAAAAAAGAAGTCATTATTACACTAAATATATTACATAAATGTATAGCTGTTTCGTTGTGAGCAGATGTTTTTTAATCTCTGTTGGGTGTTTTCCTTAGCTATAATACTCAATTTCATCATCATTGAGTTGTAATAATGTTTGATGATGTGGAGGTGACACTTCTTTGTTCTTTTCATTTGAGTCAACTATGTTTATGGAGAAGATGGAAATGGAAATGGAGAGGTGAATACTCAGTATTTGATTCTTATAATACAGACACACGTGATTAGATATTCTTTAGGTCCAAATTGGGCATTGCAAAGGAGTATTGAATTGTTGTCTACTTGTCTGATTCATTCAGGAAACAGTACATCAAAAATTGTCACTATAGGTTTTGCCATCCAATTCTTAATGAGGAAGCATAACCCGTAGCCCTACCTACAGAAATGTAGCAAGTTGCAAAGGAACCTCCAGCATAAACAATCATTCACCTACCTAATATATTATACATTATCAATCCAACTCAACCCTTGAAGTTTTCTAAGTTTCCCTTTCTTTATCCTTCTCTTGATCCGCTCAACCTTCCCCCATGTTCCAGCATCGGCATACAAGCTGGACAACAGAAGACGATTCCCAGCACTCTCGGGTTCTAACTCTGACAAATGCTTAGCAGCCACTTCTGCAAGTTCCACATGCCCATGATTTCTACAAGCAGCCAATAATGCACCCCACACAAACAAATCAGGTTTAACCGGCATTGACTTGATTATGCCATACGCTTCCTCGATTTTCCCTGCTCGACCAAAAAGATCTACCATGCATGCATAATGCTCCAATCGTGGTTCAATATGGTATTTCTCTTGCATAATCTTGAACAGCCTCTGCCCAAGTTCAATATCTCCAACATGACTACATGCTGTGAGAGCTGCCGTGAAAGTTAAATGATCTAGCTTCGCTACCCCTTCCGTCTCCATCCGATCAAAGAGTTCAATAGCTTCTTCGCAACACCCGTGGTTCGCATAACCGAAAATCATATAGTTCATTGTCACCGTGTTCTTCTCCGGCATCTTATTAAACAGTGTCCTGGCTTCCGAAATGAACCCACATTTTGCATACATGTCAACCAAAGCACTCCTTACATACAAATCATCCTCCACACCAATCACCAAAGCATAACCATGAATCTCCTTCCCAAACCTCACTCTTGCCTCAGTAGCACAAGCTGGCAGAAGCGCGCTGATCGTAGCTGAAGTTGGAAAAAACCCACGAAGCAGCATTTGCTTAAATGTATCAAAAGCTTCCTCATTACGAAAATTCTGCACAAAACCAGATAAAACAGAAGTCCACGACACCACATCAGGCTCAACACCATCTTCATTCATCAGCCTAAAAATCTCCGACACCATTTCCCGGTCACATTTCTGAGCAAACCCAGATATCAAAGCATTCCAAGTCACCACATTTGGGTTCAAACCTGTCAACTTCATATTCTCCACCAAACCCAACGCCTCATTCTGAAGCCCTTGTTGAGCATACCCCGAAACAACAGCATTCATCGCCACCAAATCCTTCACAACCATTCCATCAAACACCTTACGTGCATCCCTAACTTCACCACACTTAGAATACATAACAATCAACGCACTCGAAACAAAAGCATCGATCTCAAACGAACACTTCAAAACCAAACAATGCACTTGCTCTCCATAAATTCTATCACCAACATGGCCACAAGCTTTGAGAACACTAGGAATGACGAATACGCTGTTGCACTTTTGGCCATTGAGAGTTTGCATTTCGGAGAAAACCTTAAGAGCATGATCATGGAAGCCACAGCGAGCACACGTGGCAATGAGGGCAATCCAACGGTGAATATTTGTTTGGGAAATTTTGTCGAACAGTTTACGTGCAAGGTTGAGTTGGCCACAGGTTGTGTATAAGGTAATGAGGTTGGATGCTATGAGGTTGTAACGCGCGTAGCCATTGGTTGTCAGAAGCGCGTGAAGCTTCTTTCCTTGTTGTAATGATCGTGAGTGAGTGTATGTTTCGATGAGTTTTGTGTAGGATTCGGGTTCTGATTGGAGAAAACGGTGGTTGAAGATGGCATTTTTGGTGGGAATTCTCAGGGATGGTGTAGTTCTTACAAGGGCATGCATAGTAAGCACCAAGCTACTGAGAGCATTACGAGCGCCAAATTATCTGTTCAAAAATAAAAGGCATTAGCTAGCGTGTGTTCGAGTAATGAAAAATGTTTTGTATACACCTTTCAAATAAAGAGAAAAGGATGTTGATGTCATAGATGGAATAATTGACTATGTGTTTCAAATAAAAAAGTAGAGATAAAATGAGATGTTGAATAGGTCTAACGAAATAAAAAGTCTTTAAATATCATTGTTGTTTGGTTATGGGATAATGAAAGTGTAAATTGTTTGGTGTACACATCATATGAATGTACACACCTTGAGAGAGACAAAGAGTGATGAGATAAATGTAATGTTGTGTAGTAACTAGTAAATGTAAGTTAGAAATCTCACATTGTTTAAAAAAATATAGGTTTAATACATTATAAGTTAGAAAATCCATAAACTCAATGTCTTATGATTTTGAGTAAAGATGTGATGTTGAGCGAAAATGTGGTGTCAATCTCACTTGTATAATATGAATGATCATTGCAATATGAATAATCTCCTAGACCCATAATAACCCAACATATAATATGATAAAATGAGATATTCAATGAGTGTTGGAAAATATGCGATGTGCATGTATCATTGTTAAATAAAAAATGATTTAAAATAGATTTCTACTAAATAATAAATGCAAAGTGGTTTATGTCTTTTTAATGACAAATGATAAAATGATAGTATGTTGATTGTTATGTTAGAATTTTTAAGTCTTGGATCTTGAATTCTTTAACTCCTTTAATTTCTTAGTTCAATCAGCTTGGATCTAAATTATACTCCTCCGTCCTAAATAGTATGACGTTTTGGGCATTTCACACATATTAAGAAATACAATTATTTTTTTCGAAAAAATCTGAACCTTTTTTTTTTAATTTCAGATTTTTTTCCCTAAATTTTGTTGTTTTTTTATTTTAAAAATTAAATTTCAGAATTTTTATTTTTTTTAGAAAATTCGTTTTTTTTT